>FSVW01001050.1_pt1 | contig 13210 bp, 14 predicted proteins | sample 1637551 | NCBI WGS metagenome assembly FSVW01 (sample SAMEA3914814, study PRJEB12502) | metagenome | biome: forest; material: soil | place: USA | collected 2011-09-16 | depth 0.1 m | reverse complement strand
TCCTCGGACGCTTCGTCCAGCGCGTCCATGGGCGAGTTCACGCCGATGTATGGCGTCCAGCCGGTGGCCACCTCGGCGACCTTCACCATCACGGCGCCTAAGCGGATCAGCTGGGCCTCGGCGGAAGTGAGCGTCTTTGATGCATTCGGCAACGAGTATCACCACCGGGTGGACGGCACCAACCATCGCTGAAGCGCCAAGGGCGTGACGGCCAAACCCCACTGACCGGCCGGGGCTGGGATAATCGCGGGCTTCCCCGCTTTTATCCCCGCCTTCGCCCATGACCACGCCTCCTGCCCGCACTGCCGTCGACATCGCCATCCTTGGCGCTGGCCCCGCGGGCTGCAGCGCCGCTTCATGGCTGAACCACCTGGGCATCAAGGCCGCCCTGATCGACCGGGCGCCGGCGATGTGCCAGAGCTTGCGCACGCTGAGCTTCGAGCAGGATTGGGTGCTGGGCGATCCGGGCGTGACGCTTACCGCTCTGGCAGAGCGTTATGCCGCCCACACCCGCAGCCTGCCTAGCCTGGATCTGCACCTGGGCCGCACGCTCGATCACCTCGACTGGCAGGCCGGCAGCGGCTGGACCCTGACGCTCGACAAGAACGAGACGCTGCACGCCCGCGGCCTGCTGCTGGCCACCGGCCTGCGCCCGCTGCGGCCTGAAGTCTTCTTCCCGACCGGCAGGCCGCCCCATGCCCGCGTGCTCGACGCCATCAGCCTGACCCAGCAAAAGCAGGCGCTGAAGCCCGGCCGCATCCTCCTGCTGGGCGGCGGTGACAACGCGGTCGAGAACGCGCTGACCCTGCATCAACTCGGCCACCAGGTCACGATCTGGTCGCGCAGTGACTGGCGCGCGCAGACAGCCTTCCTGGCCCGCCTCCAGGACGACGCCGCCATCACGCAACGCCAGCGCACCGCGATGCCCACGGCGCTGACGCCCGATGCCGATGGCGTCACCCTAACTTCGAAAGCCCACGGCATCGAACGCTTCGATCATGTCGCCGTGCTGCTGGGCTTCGAGCCCGAGCCCTCGGCCTGGCAACTCGTCGCCGACGCCTTGCAACGCGCCGGCGTCACCGCGCCCGCGCAGCCCTATCGTGACGAACCGCGTTTCAATGCCCTGGGCCTGATGGTCGCCGGCGATACTAGCGGCCGCCAGCATCCCTGCGTGCAGACCGCGCTGGCCGATGGTGTGGTCGCCGCCAAGCAGGCCGAGGCCTTCCTGCGCCCGCGCCCCGAGGGCGAGGCGCCGGTGCCGCTGCAGCGCAACAACAGGCAAGTCCTGACCCTCGCCGGCCTGCGCTTCGGCGCCAAGCTCGGCGTGCTGGACTTCGAGCGCGAAGGCCCGCAGCCGATCCAGGTTGATGCCGAGATCAACCTCGGCGCGCAGACCATCGTCTCGCGCGATGCGGACATCGGCCACGTGCTCGATTACCGCAAGGTGCGCCAGATCCTGATAGACGAATGCACCTCCGAGCACACCGACCTGCTCGAAGCGCTGCTCGGCAAGCTCTGCACCCGCGTGATGAAGCTGCCCGGCGTCGTCGGCGTGCGCATCAAGGTCACGAAACTCGAAATCTTCCCCGACTGCGAAGTCGCAATCAGTGCCGAAGTCGGTGCATGGTGAACCCAATGAATACTGAAACCCCAACTCCGCAGATCGACGAAGCCAAGGCCGCCGAAAAGAAGGCCGAGCTGGAGATCAACAAGCTCTCCAAGCGCCTGCACCGCCAGGTCGGCCAGGCGATCACCGACTACAACATGATCGAAGACGGCGACAAGGTCATGGTCTGCGTGTCAGGGGGAAAAGACAGTTACTCCCTGCTCGACATCCTGATCAACCTGAAAGCTAGAGCGCCGATCAAGTTCGACATCATTGCCGTCAACCTCGACCAGAAGCAGCCCGGCTTCCCGGAAGACATCCTGCCCGCCTACCTCAAGTCACGCGGCGTTGACTTCCACATCGAGAACCAGGACACCTACTCGATCGTCAAGCGCCTGATCCCCGAGGGTAAGACGACCTGCAGCTTGTGCTCGCGCCTGCGCCGCGGCATCCTCTACCGCGTGGCCGAGGAACTCGGCGCGACCAAGGTCGCGCTGGGCCACCACCGCGACGACATCGTCACCACGCTGTTCCTCAACATGTTCTTCGGCAGCCGCATGAAGGGCATGCCGCCCAAGCTGGTCAGCGACGACGGCAAGAACGTCGTGATCCGCCCGCTCGCCTATGTGCGCGAGCCCGATCTGGTGCGCTGGGCCGAGCACCGGCAGTTCCCGATCATTCCGTGCAACCTCTGCGGCAGCCAGGAGAACCTGCAGCGAGTGCAGGTCAAGGCAATGCTCAACGACTGGGACCGGCGCTTCCCCGGCCGTATCGAGAACATGTTTACCGCGATGGGCAATATCGTGCCCTCCCACATGATGGACAAGAAGCTCTTTCCGTTCACGACGATGAAGGCGACCGGCGCGCCGGTGGCCGATGGCGACATCGCTTTCGATGAGGACGAGGCCTGCGGTACGCCGGCGGCCAGTCCCTCTGTCATACGACTACAGGCCGACAGGTAAATGCCTTAGTACGAGGGCAACAAACGCGGGCCACAATGGAACACACGGTATTGAGTTCCAGGAGGCTCGCCATGAAATCCCGTCGCACATTCGTCCTCAGCATCGCTGCCGTAGCTGGCCTTGCCACGCTCGGCGCCTGCACCGGCCCCTACACGATCTCGGCCGAGGTCAAGAGCTTCGGTACCTGGCCCGCCGACCGCGCGCCGCTGAGCTATGCCTTCGAGCGCCTGCCTTCGCAGAAGGACTCGGAGCGCCAGAACGAGCTGGAAGAAAGCGCCCGGGGCGCCCTCGAAAAGGCCGGCTTCAAGCCCGCCGACGATGCGAAGTCGGCCGACATCCTCGTCTCCCTCGGCGCGCGGCTCTCAGCCACCGAGTTCGCGCCCTGGGACGATCCGCTGTGGTGGCGCTGGCACGGCGCCGTCGGCTGGCGCTATGGCGGCCCGTGGCGTGGCGGCGGCTTCCGCGCCGGCTTCGGCGGCCCCTTCCCACGCTACGGCCTGATCGATCCGCTGGACCGCCGCTACGAGCGCGAAGTGGCCGTGCTGATGCGCGACCGGGTGAGCAGCGAGCCGATCTACGAAGCCCACGCCAGCTTCGAAAGCCTCTCGCCCGGCGACGACGGTGCCGTCACCGCCCTCTTCCATGCCGCGATGGCCGATTTTCCGAAGGCCGAGCCCAACAGCCACCGCGTGACCGTCCAGGCGTTGCGCTGAGGCGCCCTCTTTTCAGGAGATTCCGATGAGCCAAACGATCCGCGTGCTGCACGCCGCGCTACTGGGCCTCGCGCTAATATCCGGCGCAAGCCAGGCCGCCGAAACTAGCGTGAACATGAGCATGTCGACGGCCCAAGGCGAAGGTGCTTCGCTGGGCACGGTGCGCATCGTCGAGACCGCCTACGGCCTGGTCTTCTACCCGAGCCTCGCGGGCCTGCCGCCGGGCCTTCACGGCTTCCACGTTCACGAAAACCCGTCCTGCGCAGCGGGCGAGGCCAACGGCGTCGCCACGCCTGCGCTAAAGGCCGGCGGCCACCTCGATCCGGCCGGCACCAAGCAGCATGGCCAACCCTGGGGCAACGGCCACCTCGGCGACCTCCCAGGCCTGTACGTCGCAGCCGATGGCACGGCCAGCAACCCGGTGCTGGCGCCGCGTCTCAAGTCGCTGACCGATGTCGACAAGCGGTCGCTGATGATCCACGTCGGCGGCGACAACCACGCAGACCATCCGATGCCGCTGGGCGGTGGCGGGCCGCGCATGGCCTGCGGCGTGATCGGCGGCTGAGCCCTGCCAGGCTGCGCTTCAGGTGTAGCTCAATGCTTCGCCGGGGCGGCTTCCACCGCCGTCTCGGTGTGCACCACGCACTGCCAATCCTGGCCCTTGCGGACCCAGGTCGAGCTGTCGTTCATTTCCTGCTGGGTGGTCTTGCCGGCCTTGCCGCCGCCATCTCCACGCGCTGCCACCGACTGTTTGACGCGGTAGGTGACGATCGCCGTGCTGTCGTTCGCGAGAACAACCTCCACGTCCTTCAGCTCGAAGGACTTCACGACCATCGAGCCCTGCTCGGCCATCTTGCGGTAGGCCGCATGGTCGAACTTCATCGCACCGTGCGAGCTCACCATCACCGAAGGCTCGCTGAGCAGGCCCAGCGCGGTATCGGTGTCCTGGTCGACCATCGATTGCCAGAAGCGCGTCTCCAGGTCGATCAGCGTCTTGCCGATCGGCGTCTTCGTTGCGTTCGTCGTCTGCATCTGAATCTCCTGTGAAGTGAATCCAGGTCATGCGTCCAGTTCGGCCGAGGGCATCGCCGGTATCGGCTCGTGCACCGGACAGCGGCCGCGGCCCGAGCGCGCCCCGGCCGAGCCCGCATAGGCCAGCTTGCGCACCCGGTTGATCGAGCCCAGCGGCCGGTGCGCCGCCAGCCCATGCCAGGGAGAGAACGACAGGCCGTCGTCCATCTCCGCGGAACGCTCCTCGCTCCATGCAAACTGCGGTGGCACGACAATCCGCGCCACGGTCACGAAGGCGCTCTGCTCCTCGGGCCAGCGCACGCTGGCATCCTCTATCGGCATCGTCTCCAGGTCGGTACAAAGCTGCACGCGCAGGTCCCACTCGCCGCCATGCGCGGCGAAGTACTCGACCACCGCGGCGCGCAATCCGTCCGGGTTGTCCGTTAGATCGACCACCTGATCCTTCAGCGCCAGCAGCGCCGGCGAGACCGGCGCGATCTGCCACTTCGCCATGTAGCGGCCGTAGAGGAAGGGCACGGTGCTGAAGAAGGTCTCGCCGAGGATGTGCGTTTCCGGGTGGCCGCCCAGGCCCTTCAGCGTGCCACTCTCGCCGCCCAGCGCTTCCAGCGCTTTCTCGGTGCCTTGCAGCACGGTCGAAAAGGCTCGTTTCAGGCGTGGCACGCGGTCGGTCGTGGAGGCCAGCAGCTTCAGGCTGCCGAGGAACTTCTTCGCGGTCGGCGCCAGGAAGGTCGGGCCGTTGACCAGCAGGAAGTCCTGCGTCACCGCGTCCTCGCTGCCGGGAAGCCGTTCGCCTTCGACGCCGACCACCTTCATCGCGAAGCCGCGGGGCGTGGAGACCCTGTCGTCGAGCAGGTCGCCCGGCGTGGTCGAGAGGCGGATCAGCACCGGGTACATCTGCCGCTTATTGGCGAACAGGCCTTGGGCAAAAGGCTCTTCCAGGTCCATCACCGTCAACGTGCCCTGCAGCAGGCCATGGCTCTTCGCGTGGACGCTGCGCAGGCCGAGGCCGGTGTCCTTGAAGGTCGTGTCGGAGATCTCCAGCAGCGTCTTCTTCAGTTCCTGGCCGGTCTCGGATTCCTCGTCCTCGATCAGCTCGCAGGACTCGTCGTACGGAATGGGCGGCTTGTTCAGTGTCGGGCGGTCCATCTCTCAGGCCTCCGGGTCGACCAGGCGGTCATGTTCGGGGTCTTCGGGAATCAGCGGCGGCACCAGGCCGTTGTCCGGCTCGATCGGCATCTGGCCCGGCTCTTCGTCCATGTTCAGGTCGTCGACATCGATGCGATGGGGTTTATGCGGTGACATGGCAGGCTCTCCAGGAAACGGTAGGCCAATCGATAGTCCCAGAACGGCCCCGCGGCGGGTCTCGGAGGGCACCGGCTTCGGCTGTCGGCCGTGTCCGACAGCGACAGTGACCAATCGGCCGTCAAGGACGGTTCAAGGCATCTCGGCAGCTCGCCTCGTCAAGCGCCTGCATGACGGCCCGGCGAGCCAGCCCGGTCTTGAAGGCGCCGCCGCCGCGCTGGTCGGCACCGTCCAGGATCGCGTCCGCCACCGACTCGAACAGCGCCAGGCCCGGCTGCGCGCCGGCCAGCAGCGCCTCAGCCGAATGGACGCGCCAGGGCCGGTGGGCCACTCCGCCGATAGCGACGCGGGCCGAGTCGAGGCAGCCCGTTTCTACGTCCATCGCCAGCACGACGGCCACCGAGATCGTGGCGGATTCCTCGTCTTCGCAGCCGTGGACCTTGAGGAAACTCGATTGCATGACCGGCGCTTCGGCCGGCAGGTCGATCGCCGTGACCAGTTCGCCGAAGGCCAGCGTGTTGTCATGCGCCGGGTAGTCGCCGGGCAGCCGGTGGTAGTCGGAAAAGGCAATTTCGCGCGGCCCGTTGGGGCCCATGAGTTGCACGGTCGCGTCCAGTACCGCCAGAGCGACGCCCAGTTCGGTCGGATGCACGGCGATGCAGTGCTCGCTGGCGCCCAGCACCGCATGCTCGCCGCCGGTGATACCCGCCTCCAGCGCGCTGCAAACCGATCCCGGCTCGCGCTTGCCGCATGGCGCGGAGGCGTCGCGGAAAAAGCCGCAGCGCGTGCGCTGGTTGAGGCGGCCGCCAAGCGTGGCGGCCTCGCGCAGCGAAGCGTCGCCATCGGCCAGGATCGCCTGCGCCAGCAAGGCATAACGCCGGGACACAGCGGCATGCCGCGCCGTGTCAGCCAGCGTCGTCAGCGCGCCTAGGCGTAGGCCGCCGCCGGGCAGCGCGTCGATCCCAGCCAGCGGCAGCCGGCTGATGTCGATCAGGGCGGCCGGGCGCTCGACACGTTGCTGCAGCAATTCGACCAGCTCGGTGCCGCCGGCCAGGAACTTCGGGCCGCGATCACGGCCGGCCCAGGCCAGCCGCATGGCATCGGCCAGGTCGACGGCGCGCTGGCAGGGAAGTCGCTGCCCGCTGAAATCCGGCGTTAGCAGCGGGGGAAGGAAGCCCTGCTGGTGCGCGGCTTCGGCAAGGTCGTGGGGTACGCGGGTATTCATCGCGCAAGGCTATCGATTCCCGCTTGCGCCGCGTGTAGGACACGAGCGCGCGACACGCGTAGGCGGCCAGGAAAGCAAAGGTGCGTCCGGCCGCGCCGTGATAATCGCGCCACCATTCAACCTCCACGCGAGCGAAGCGAATCAACAATATGGCGCCGTTGAACATAGTCATCATGGCCGCGGGCAAGGGCACCCGCATGAAGTCGGCATTGCCGAAGGTGCTGCACAAGCTGGCCGGCCGCTCGTTGCTGGCCCACGTGCTGGCCAGCACCGACAGCCTCGCCGCGGCGCGCCGCATCGTCGTCACCGGCCATGGCGCCGAGCAGGTCGAGGCCGCGGTCGGTTCGCCGGATCTTCGCTTCGTGCGCCAGATGCCGCAGCTCGGCACCGGGCACGCGGTCCAGCAGGCCGTGCCGGCGCTTGATGGCGAGGCAGACGGAGGCATAACGCTGATCCTCAACGGCGACGTGCCGCTGATCCGCAGCGCCACGGCAGCCAGCCTCGTCGAGGCCTGCGCAGGCAAGGCGCTGGCTCTGCTGACAATCGAGCTGGCCGACCCGACGGGCTATGGCCGTATCGTCCGCAAGGGCGAGGCCGTGCAGGCGATCGTGGAACACAAGGACGCCACGCCCGAGCAGCGCGCGATCCGAGAGGGCTACACCGGCATGATGGCCGCGCCCACCGCTGCGTTGAAGCGCTGGCTCGGCCAGTTGAAGAACGACAACGCGCAAGGCGAGTTCTACCTGACCGACATCGTCGCGATGGCCGTGGCCCAGGGCCTGCCGGTGCTCGGAATCCCGGCACCGAACGAGACCGAGGTGCTCGGCGTCAACAGCCCGGTGCAACTGGCCGACCTGGAGCGACGCTTCCAGCGCCAGCAGGCCGAGGCACTGATGGAAGGCTCGGGCGTACGCCTGGCCGACCCGGCCCGCTTCGACCTGCGTGGCTCGCTGGCCTGCGGCAGCGACGTTGAGATCGACGTCAACTGCGTGTTCGAGGGCACGGTGAGCCTCGGAGATGGCGTGCGCATCGGCGCCAATTGCGTGATCCGCAATGCCGCGATCGCCGCCGGCGTTCAGGTCAAGGAATTCACCCACATCGATGGCGAGTCCGATGGCGTGCGCATCGGCGAGAACGCGATCATCGGGCCCTTCGCGCGGCTGCGGCCGGGCGCGGACCTGGGCGCCGACGTGCATATCGGCAACTTCGTAGAAGTCAAGAATTCGACGCTGGCGCGCGGCGCCAAGGCCAACCACCTGGCCTACCTCGGCGACGCCAATGTCGGCGAGCGGGTCAATTACGGCGCCGGCTCCATAACGGCCAACTACGACGGTGCCAACAAGCACCGCACCGACATCGGCGCGGACGTGCACGTCGGCTCGAACTGCGTGCTGATCGCGCCGGTGACGATCGGTGCCGGCGCCACCATCGGCGGCGGCTCGACGATCACCAAGCCCGTCAACCCGGGCGAGCTGGCCGTGGCACGCGGCAAGCAGGTGGCGATCAGTGGATGGACGCGGCCGGTGAAGCAGAAAAAGGGCTGAAAGCCGCGCCGGCCTGGCGCCACCGCCGGCTCTACAGGTTTGTGCGCATTGCGAGTGGGCTTGGCCGCGCCCAAGCTCGTGTCTCGTCTTGCCTTTTGCAAGCAATTGAAACAACGAAGCGCCATCATGAAATTGCTGAAGTTCCTCGGCTTCGCCGTCCTCGCCCTGGTCGTCGTGTTGTTCGGCGGCGGCCTGCTACTAACGTCGAAGTTCAGCGTTTCGCGCAGCGTGGAGATCACCGCGCCGCCGGAGAAGATCTACGCGCTGGTAGCCGACCCGCACCAGTGGGCGCAGTGGAGCGTCTGGCACCGGCGCGACCCGGCAATGGCGATCGAGTACAGCGGCCCGCCTTCCGGCACCGGCGCGGCCTGGGCCTGGAAGAGCAAGAGCGAGGGCAACGGCAAGATGACCTTCACGGCCGCCGATGCCGGCAAGCGCGTCGCCTACGAGCTCTATTTCCCAGATTTCGGCACGACGTCGACCGGCGAACTGCGCTTCGATGCCAATGGCGGCGGCACGACGGTCACCTGGGTGATGAACGGCGACATGGGCCGCAACCCGCTGTTCCATTGGATGGCGCTGTTCGCCGACAAGATGGTCGGCAAGGACTTCGAGGCCGGGCTCGGCAATCTGAAGGCCGTGGCCGAGAAGTCTTGATCGTCCGACCGAGGATCAGTGCGTCGCGCGGGCCTGCTCGAAGCCCGCGATCAGCCGGCTGACGCGCGAGACCGAGAGGCCCAGCGTGTCGGCCAGCACCGTCATCGACAGGCCGCCCTCGGTGTGAGCGCGGTAAAGCGCCTGCTCACGCGAGCCGCTGTCGCGCAGCCATTCGCCGAAGGCCCTGGGCTTGGCCGTTCGGCGCGGTCCGCGGCCGGCCATGCCCTGCATGCGCTCGGCAAAGGCGGCGTCGCCGAGGAAGATCTGCTGGCGCAGATGCTTCCACAGATCGAGGTTCGGGCTGCTGGCCATCAGCTTCGCGTAGCGCTCGCCGGCACGCCGATGCTCGGCGGGCGTGGCCGCGGCTCGGCCCAGGACATAACTGTGAAGTCCCTCGGTGTCGAGCCAGTCCGGCGCGGGGATCTCGGCCGCGTGGGCGCGAAAGCTCGACCAGGTGAAGCTCTCGGCCGAGGTCGCCAGGCCGAGCCGCACCGGGCTCTGTTCGACATAGCGGCACACCTCCAGCAGCAGCGCGTCACGGTCGACCAGCACCGCCTTGAAGCGGCCCTGGAACAGCGCGCCGGTGTCGCCGTGGCGCCGGTTGTGGTACTGGGTGTAGACGCCGTTGACGTGCCGCATCAGCCGCGAGAGGTTCGCCTGCCGCGTGTAGAGCACGACGTCGTAATGATCCGGCAGCAGGCAGTACGCGAGCACCTGTGCATCGAAGCGATGCGCGGCTTGCGCCAGCAACTCCAGCAGCATGTGCCGGTCGTCGTCGTCGGCGAACGCCGACAAGCCTTCGGTGCGTCGTGAACTGACGTGGTAGACGGCGCCGGGGAATTCGATGCGAGGTGGTCGTGCCATAACTTCGAAGTTAGACGCATATGACACAAAAGGCAAGGCTTGACCCCGGCAGGGGCATTCAGGCGGGGGATGCCCTCTGCCGGCCCGATCGATCAGCTCTTGTTGTGCAGGCCTTCCAGCACCTTCAGCACTGCCTCGTTGCCCATGCTGCGGGCATCGGCCAGCTCGCCGCCGCCGGTAGCGTTGAGCACGCCGCCATCGGCGTCCAGCACCGCGGCGGCCGGGATGCCCTTCTTCAGCGGCACGCCCATCTGAGCGGCCAGGTCGGTGTTGCGGTCGAAGCGGCCCACGTCCACCTTCAGCAGCACATAGCGCTTGCCGACCATCTCGGCCAGCGAGCCGGCCTTCATCTTCTGATCCAGCGAGCGGCAGTCCGGGCACCAGTTGGCACCGAACAGGACCAGCACGTTGCGGTGCTGAGCCCGCGCCGCGGCCAGCGCCAGGTTCAGCTCGGCGCGCGCATCGGCGGCCTCGTTGTAGACCGGCCCGGGTGCGGGCGCGGCCGGTGCGTCGTCGGCCAGCGCAGCGGACGCGGCCAAGCATGCGCTGATCATCAAGGTTATGGAAAATGCTTTCATGGGCGGGCCGCAACTGTTGTGTAAACGCCAGTTTGCCATGGGGTACAAAGGCGCGTTGACCACCCTGCTATCCACGAACGGACTCCGATGGCCTCCAGCCTGCTTGCCCTGATCGACGACATCACCACCCTGCTGGACGACGTCGCCCTGCTGTCCAAGGTCGCCGCCCAGAAGACCACCGGCGTGCTCGGCGATGACCTCGCGCTGAACGCCCAGCAGGTCTCGGGCGTGGCGGCCGAGCGTGAGCTGCCAGTCGTCTGGGCGGTGGCCAAGGGTTCAGCGCGCAACAAGGCGATCCTGGTGCCGGCGGCGCTGGCGATCAGCGCCTGGGCGCCCTGGGCGGTCACGCCGCTGCTGATGGTCGGCGGCGCGTACCTTTGCTTCGAAGGCTTCGAGAAGCTGGCGCACAAGTTCCTGCACAGCGCCGCCGAGGATGAAGCCGAGCACCAGAAGCTGGCCGACCCGAGCGTGGATCTCGTCGAGCTCGAGCGCGACAAGATCGCCGGCGCGATCCGGACCGACTTCGTGCTCTCCGCCGAGATCATCGCGATCACCCTGGGCACGGTCGCCGACGCCGTCTTCCTGACCCAGCTGATCGTGCTCACCGGCATCGCCATCGTGATGACGATCGGCGTCTACGGCCTGGTGGCCGGCATCGTCAAGCTGGACGACGCCGGCTTCTACCTGAGCCGCCAGGCTAACAAGTTACTTCAGCGCATCGGCCGGGCGCTGGTGGCCATGGCGCCATGGCTGATGAAGGCGCTGGCGATCGCCGGGACGGTCGCGATGTTCCTGGTAGGCGGCGGCATCCTGGTCCATGGCCTGCACGGCCTGGCCTTCGTGGACGGCGCGGAAGCGGCGCTGGGCTCGATGCTCGGCGCCGGCATCGGCAGCCTGGCATTCAACCTGGCGACAGGACTGGTCGCCGGCGCGCTGACGCTGGCTGTCGTCAGCGGGGTACAGCGCCTCTTGCATCGCGCAAAGGCGGGGGCATAGTCGGACCATCATGAAGCGCGTGATCCGGCAGTGCCTGAGCGCGGGCCTGCTGGCCTGCTGCGCACTACTGAGCGCCTGCGGAGGCGGGGGTGGCAACGGCGCCGCCACGCCGCCCGCCACGAACGAAGACCCGGCGATCCTGCACGACGGCGCCGCGTATTCAGCCGCCGCCAATGCCGCGCTGGCAAGCGCCGCGGAAAGCGCCGTCGCCACCGACCACACCGTCACGCTGCACAGCGGCGTGTTGAGCTACCGCGCCAGCGTCGGCCACCTGACGGCCGGCACCGCGCCGCTGCAGGCCAGCCTCTTCTACGTTGCCTACTCGTTGGCCAGCAGCGCCGCCAACGCACCTCCGCGGCCGCTGGTCTTCCTCTACAACGGCGGGCCCGGCTCGGCCTCAGTGTGGCTGCACCTGGGCTCCTGGGGGCCGCAACGCCTGGTCACCGACGATCCCGGCATCGACATCCCGCTGCCGTATTCGCTGGTCGCTAACGAAGAGACTCTGCTGACCGTGGCCGATCTGGTGTTCGTGGACGCGGTCGGCACCGGCTATTCGGAGGCGATCGCGCCGGCCACCAACCAGAGCTTCTGGAACGTCGACGCGGACGCCGCGATCTTCCGCGACTTCGCGATCCGCTACCTCGCCAAATTCCCGCATCCAAACGTGCCGATCGTGCTCTACGGCGAGTCCTACGGCGGCCTGCGCACGCCGATCGTTGCGCAGGAGCTGCTGGCCGCCGGCGTGGCGCTGCAAGGCATCGTGCTGCAGTCGCCGATCCTCAACTACAACAGCAATTGCAGCCTGCTCGATCCGGGCAAGCTGAGCTGCGGCAGCTTCATTCCCAGCTATGGCGCGACGGCAGCCTGGTTCGCGCTGGCGCAGCCGCCGCTGCTGAACCTGGACACAGAGCTGGCGCCCTTCGCGCAGACGGTGGCGGGCTTCGTCGATAGCGTTTACGAGCCGGCCGCGCAGCTCTTCCTCACCTTGCAGCAGCCGCTGGGCAGCAGCCTGGATCAGCAGCTCGCCAGCTTCACCGGGCTGTCGAGCAGCAACTGGCTCAACTCTCCGCTGCTCGGCCCGGACCAGTTCCGCAGCCTGCTCAAGCCCCAGCAATTGCTCGGTCGCTACGACGCCCGCGTGACCGCGCCGGTGGGCAACGCGCTCACGCGAGAGGGCGATCCGTCCAGCACGGTGATCAACCCGGCCTTCACCAACGGGATCGCCGCCACGCTCACCCAGCTGAAGTACCAGGCCACCGCGAGCTACGTGATGAGCAATGACACAGCGATCAACCAATGGGGCTGGCAGCATGACGGCAATGCCCTGCCCGATGCGATCCCGGACCTCGCGCTGGCCTGGACCCAGAAGCCGGAGCTGCAGGTGATGGCGGTGCTCGGCCTGAACGACCTGGCCACGCCCTTCCACCAGACCGAGCAGGATCTCGACCGCCTGGGCAGTGCGCCGGCCAGCCTGCAAATCAAGCGCTATACCGCCGGCCACATGACTTACCTGGATGACAAGGCTCGTCCGCTACTGGCCGCCGACCTGAAAGCCTTTCTGAACGGACTGGGCTCGGCGCCCTGAAGGCGGGATCAAGATGAAGCCGGTGCTAACTCTCATTTCAAGCGACATCATTCCCGGCATCATTGCGGCCATGTTCTCCCTCGCCGCGACACCCGCCACCGCCCAGGCATTGCAGGAGCCCTGGCTGCCGCCTTCGGCCAGAAGCC
>FSVW01003408.1_pt1 | contig 13211 bp, 7 predicted proteins | sample 1637551 | NCBI WGS metagenome assembly FSVW01 (sample SAMEA3914814, study PRJEB12502) | metagenome | biome: forest; material: soil | place: USA | collected 2011-09-16 | depth 0.1 m | reverse complement strand
GACCTGAACTTCCATAACCCCGAAGTTCAGCAGGCCGTGCTCGACTCGGTGAAGTTCTGGCTCGACTTCGGCGTCGACGGTTACCGGCTCGACGTCGTCAACTTCTATTTCCACGACAAGTTACTTCGAGATAACCCCGGCCGCGGCATGCCCGACGGCAGCGATCCGGCTGTCTCTCCCGTCAACCCGTACGCCTGGCAGTGGCACCAGTTCGACAAGAGCCAGCCTGAGAATCTCGCCTTCCTGCGGCGACTGCGCTCACTCCTCGACACGGTGCCCGGCACGACGATGGTCGGCGAGATCGGCGACGACGACGGCCTGGCCCGCGTCGCCGAGTACACAGGCGGTGGAGACAAACTTCACATGGCCTACTGCTTCGACCTGCTCGGCGAGCCGCACGACGCGCCCTATCTGCACAAGGTCTTCACCCGCTTCAACGAGGTAGTCGGCAGCGGCTGGCCCTGCTGGGCGATCACCAACCACGACATCCCCCGCGTCGCCACCCGCTGGGGCGGTGCCAATCCGCCGCTGGCCCTGCTCAAGCTCGCCGCCGCGCTGCAGCTCAGCCTGCGCGGCACCGCCTGCATCTACCAGGGCGACGAACTCGGCCTGCCCGAAGCCGACATCGCCTTCAAGGACTTGCAGGATCCGTACGGCATCACGATGTGGCCCGAGTTCAAGGGTCGTGATGGTTGCCGCACGCCAATGCCTTGGGATTCGACCGCCAAGGATCTCGGCTTCAGCAGCGATCCCTCCGTCAAGCCCTGGCTGCCGGTGGCCGACACGCACCGCCCGCTGGCCGCCAACGTGCAGGAGGCCGACGTCAAATCGGTGCTGCACTTCTACCGTCAGTTCCTCGCCTGGCGTCGGCAACAGCCGGCGCTGATCGATGGCGAGATGACGCTGCTGCCGGTCGACCGCCAAGTGCTCGCCTTCGTGCGCGAGCACAACGGCAGCCGCATGCTCTGCGCCTTCAACCTCAGCGAGCAGCCCGCCCGGCTCGACCTGCCGGTTGGCATGAGCCTTGCAAAACTGCTGCCCGACAGCGGCGCAAGCGGCGCCTGGACGGACCCTGCCGGCCACATCAGCTTCGCGCCCTGGGGCGTGCTGCTGGCCCAACTGAATTGAATTGATCGAATCGAGAACAGCACGATGAGCAAGAAAAAATCCAGCAAGGCTGCTGCCCATGGCAACGAATGGTGGCGCGCCGGCGCCATCTACCAGGTCTATCCGCGCAGCTACCAGGACAGCAACGGCGACGGCATCGGCGACTTGCCCGGCATCACCCGCCGACTGGACTACATCGCCAAGCTCGGCGTCGATGCCGTCTGGCTCTCGCCCTTCTTCAAGAGCCCGATGAAGGACTTCGGCTACGACGTCAGCGACTACTGCGACGTCGATCCGATGTTCGGCACCCTGGCCGACTTCAAGGCCCTGGTCGTCAAGGCGCACAGCCTGGGCTTGAAGGTGATGATCGACCAGGTGCTCGCGCATTGCTCCGACCAGCATCCCTGGTTCGTCGAGAGCCGCGCCAGCCGCACGAACCCTAAGGCCGACTGGTACGTCTGGGCCGATGCCAAGCCGGACGGCAACCCGCCCAACAACTGGCTGAGCGTCTTCGGGGGCAGCGGCTGGCAATGGGACACGCGCCGCCGCCAGTACTACCTGCACAACTTCCTGACCAGCCAGCCGCAGTTCAACTTCCATAACCCCGAAGTTCAGCAGGCCCTGCTCGACTCGGTGAAGTTCTGGCTCGACCTCGGCGTCAACGGACTGCGGCTGGATGCCATCAACTTCTGCTATCACGACGAGAAGCTGCGCAGTAACCCCGGCACCGGCGAGCCCGAGGCCAGCCCGGGCACCGCGCCGTCCACCAATCCCTATTCCTGGCAGAAGCACATCTACGACCGCAGCCGGCCGGACATGCTGAAGTTCCTCAAGCGCCTGCGCGACCTGACGAACCAGTATCCGGACGCGACGATGGTCGGCGAGGTCGGCGATGAGTCCGGCATGCTGATGGTCGCCAAGTACACGGCCGACGGCGACAAGCTGCACATGGGGTATTGCTTCGACCTGCTGACCGAGGACTTCAATTCGACCTACATCCGCAGCGTGGTGGAGAAGTTCGAGAAAGCGGCGCCGACGCCTGACAAGGGCTGGGCCTGCTGGGCCATCTCCAACCACGACGTCAAGCGCATTGCCACCCGCTGGGGGGGCGCAACACCTGACCCTCGGATGCTGCGCCTGGCGCCTGCCTTGCAGTTGAGCCTGCGCGGCGCCTCGTGCATCTACCAGGGCGACGAACTCGGCCTGCCCGAAGCGGACGTCGCCTTCGAGGATTTGCAGGACCCGTACGGCATCACCATGTGGCCCGAATTCAAGGGCCGCGACGGCTGCCGCACGCCCTTCCCGTGGGAATCCGGCCCGGCCGATCTCGGCTTCGGCAGCAAGAAATACAAGAAGCATGCAAAGCCCTGGCTGCCTGTGTCGGAAGCGCAGCGCCCGCTGGCGGCCGATGCGCAGGAAGCCGACCCGACAGCGCTGCTGCACGCATACCGCCACCTGCTGCAGTGGCGCCGCAGCGTGCCCGAGCTGATGCAGGGCGATCTGAGCCTGCTGCCGGCCGACAAGCAGGTGCTCGCCTATGTCCGCGAGTTCCAGGGTTCGCGCCTGCTCTGCGCCTTCAATCTCAGCGCCAAGCCGGCCAAGCTGAAGCTGGCGGAGGGCGACAAGATCGCCGAGGTGCTGGCTGACAGCCACGCCACCGGCGCCACGCCTGGCAGCAAAGGCGGGAAGATCGACTTCGAGCCCTATGGGGTCATCTTTGCCCGGCTGGCCTGAAGCGCAGCGCTGGACACACAGAATAAATACACCGGAGACAAACCGTCATGTCACGCATCGAACTGAAGAACATCAGCAAGCGCTATGCGCCTGCACTGCCGCTGACGATCAACAACGCGAACCTGACGATCAACAAGGGCGAGTTCTGCGTCTTCGTCGGGCCTTCGGGTTGCGGCAAGTCGACGCTCTTGCGCATGGTGGCCGGCCTGGAGACCATCAGTTCCGGCGAGCTGACCATCGGCGACAAGCGCATGAACGACCTGCCGCCGGCCAAGCGCGGCGTTGCCATGGTGTTCCAGAGTTATGCGCTTTATCCGCACATGACGGTCGAGGAAAACATGGGCTTCGGCCTGCGCGTGATGGGCTCCAACAAGGCGGAGATCGATGCCAAGGTCAAGAAGGCCGCGGACATCCTGCAACTGACGCCGCTCCTCGACCGCCTGCCCAAGGCTTTGTCGGGCGGTCAGCGCCAGCGCGTGGCGATCGGCCGGGCCATCGTCAAGGAACCTGACGTGTTCCTTTTCGACGAGCCGCTATCCAACCTCGACGCCGCGCTGCGCGTGCAGACCCGGCTGGAGATCGCCAAGCTGCATCACGACATCGGCCGCTCCAGCATGATCTACGTGACCCACGACCAGGTGGAGGCGATGACCTTGGCCGACAAGATCGTGCTGCTGCGCGCCGGCAAGGCCGCGCAGGACGAAGGCTCGGTAGCCCAGTTCGGCTCGCCGATGGAGCTTTACCACCGGCCGCAAAACCTCTTCGTCGCCGAGTTCATCGGCAGCCCGAAGATGAACGTGATGCCGGCGAAGCTGGTGCGGGCGGAGGCCGACTACGCGCTCGTCTCGGTCCATGGCGTCGAGGTCAAGGTCGCCGTCGATGCACGCTCCGGCAAGGCTGGCGACGCGGTGACCATCGGCATACGGCCCGAGCATCTGCTGATCGGCACCGAAGGCGAAGGCACGGCGCTGCCGGTCACCTTGCGGCAGATGGAGCGGCTCGGCAACGAGTCGCTGCTCTACCTCGACGTGGCGCCTGACGCGCCGATGGCGACGCTGCGCCTGGAAGGGCATGCGCTGCACGAGAGCGGGGAGCGCATCGTGCTGCGGCTGCGCGCCGAGCACTGCCATCTGTTCGATGCCAAGGGACAGGCCTTCCGCCGCACGGTCGAGTTGCCCAGTTGAAGCCCTAGCACCAGCGCCTCAACGAGGCGTGCATACTGGCTCCGCTCAACTGCGAAAAGAAAGCCTGAAGTCATGGTCCACGCTGATGCGGTCGCCGCCCTGATTGCCGGGCAACACGGCGATCCCTTTTCCTTCCTGGGCCTGCATGCGGACGACGCCGGCAAGCGCTGGCTGCGGGTCTTCCTGCCGCATGCCCGCCACGTCGAGGCCTGGTCGGCCGACGGCGCCAAGCTGCTGAGTTCGCTCGCCGCGCTGCACGACGAGGGCTTCTTCGAAGGCAGCTTCACCGCGGACGCGCCGGCCGACTACCGGCTGCAGGTGACCTGGGAAGACGGCAATCGGTCCTTGCTTGACGACCCCTATCGCTTTCCCCAAGTGCTGGGCGACATGGACGTCTGGCTGATGGGCGAAGGCCGGCACCTGCGGCCTTATGAAGTGCTCGGCGCCACCCAGCGCGAGATGCTCGGCGTGCCGGGCACCGCCTTCGCCGTCTGGGCGCCGAATGCGTCGAGAGTCAGCGTCATTGGCGACTTCAACTACTGGGACGGCCGACGCCACCCGATGCGCCTGCGGCGCGAATGCGGCGTCTGGGAGATCTTCATCCCCGCCGTCGGCAGTGGCACCCGCTACAAATTCGAGCTGCAGAACCGCGCCGGCAATCTGCTGCCGCAGAAGGCCGACCCCTACGCGCTGCAAGCCGAACTGAGGCCGGCCACGGCCAGCGTCGTCGCCCGCATGCCGGAAGCCATTCCCCGCTCCGAGGCGCGTCAGAAAGCCAACGCGCTCGATGCGCCGATGAGCATTTACGAAGTCCACCTCGGCTCCTGGCGCCGCAAGGCGGACGACGGCAACCGCTGGCTCAACTGGGATGAACTCTCCGATGAACTGGTCAGTTATGTCGTCGAGATGGGCTTCACCCATCTGGAGTTGCTGCCGATCACCGAGCACCCCTTCGACGGCTCCTGGGGCTACCAGCCGATCGGCATGTACGCGCCGACCTCGCGCTTCGGCGACCCGGCCGGCTTCCGCCGTTTCGTCGACGCTTGCCATGCCAAGGGCATCGGCCTGATCCTTGACTGGGTGCCCGCCCACTTCCCGACCGACACTCACGGCCTGGCCAATTTCGACGGCACGCACCTGTACGAGTATGCGGACCCGCGCGAAGGTTTCCACCAGGACTGGAACACGTTGATCTACAACCTCGGGCGCACCGAGGTGGCGAACTTTCTGGTCGGCAACGCACTGTATTGGCTCGAGCGCTACGGCATCGACGGCCTGCGGGTGGACGCGGTCGCTTCGATGCTTTACCGCGACTACAGCCGTAAGGCCGGAGAGTGGGTGCCCAACGAGTTCGGCGGGCGGGAGAACCTGGAGGCGATTGCCTTCCTCAAGCGGATGAACGAAGTCGTCGGCGGCGAGCGCCCGCAGGCGGTGACCTTGGCTGAGGAATCGACCGCCTTCCCGGCCGTCTCCCGCCCGACCTTCGCGGGCGGCCTGGGCTTTCACTACAAATGGAATATGGGCTGGATGCACGACTCGCTGCAATACATGGCGCGCGACCCTGTCCACCGCAAGTTCCATCACGGCGAGATCACCTTCTCGCTGGTCTATGCGTTCAACGAGAACTTCGTGCTGCCGATCTCGCATGACGAAGTCGTCCACGGCAAGGGCTCGATGCTGACGAAGATGCCCGGCGATGGCTGGCAGAAGTTCGCCAACCTGCGCGCCTTCTACGGCTTCATGTACGGTCATCCGGGCAAGAAGCTGCTCTTCATGGGTTGCGAGTTCGCGCAGGGCGCCGAATGGAACCACGAGCAGAGCCTCGACTGGCATCAGCTCGACATTGCGCTCCATCACGGCATGCAGCGCCTCGTGAAGGATCTGAACAAGCTCTACAAGAATTCGCCGGCGCTCTATCAGCGCGACTTCGACGGCTCCGGCTTCGAGTGGATCGACCACGGCGACGCGGAACGCTCGGTGATCAGCTTCATCCGCCGCGGTGCCGAGCGCGATGCCGGCTGCTTCGTCATTGCCTGCAACTTCACGCCGAGCGTGCACCACGGCTTCCGCATCGGGGTGCCCGAAGCCGGCGTGTATCGCGAGCGGCTGAACAGCGATTCGGCGTACTACGGTGGCAGCAATGTGGGCGCGCCTTTCGGCGAAATCACGGCACAGGCCTTGCCCTGGAATGGCAAGCCGTATTCAATCGAGTTGTCGCTGCCACCCCTGGCCGCGGTGTTCTTCGAATGGCAAGCATCTACAACAGCTTCTGAGGTCAAGGAGACGGACAAATGACACCCAGCAATCGCAGCAACAGACTCGCGCGGGAGGCGATGGCCTTCGTCCTCGCCGGCGGCCGCGGCAGCCGCCTGATGGAGCTGACCGACCGGCGCGCCAAGCCCGGCGTCTACTTCGGCGGCAAGACGCGCATCATCGATTTCGCGCTGTCGAATGCGCTCAACTCCGGCATCCGCCGTATCGGCGTGGCCACGCAGTACAAAGCCCACAGCCTGATCCGCCACCTGACGCGCGGCTGGAGCTTCATGCGCGCCGAGCGCAACGAGAGCTTCGACATCCTGCCCGCCAGCCAGCGCGTCTCGGAAGACGCCTGGTACAGCGGCACGGCCGACGCGGTGTTCCAGAACATCGACATCGTCGAGAGCTATGCACCGCGCTACGTCGTCGTGCTGGCCGGCGATCACATCTACAAGATGGACTATGAAGTGATGCTGCAGCAGCACGTCGACTCCGGCGCCGACGTGACGCTCGGCTGCCTCGAAGTGCCGCGCATGGAAGCCACCGGCTTCGGCGTCATGCACGTCGATGAAAAGGACGTGATCCACACCTTCATCGAGAAGCCTGCCGACCCGCCCGGCATCCCCGGCCAACCGGACATGGCGCTGGCCTCGATGGGCATCTACGTCTTCAACAGCGACTACCTGTTCGAGCTGCTGAAAGCCGACGCCGCCGATCCACACTCCAGCCACGACTTCGGCAAGGACCTGATCCCCTACGTGGTCAAGCACGGCAAGGCCGTCGCCCATCGCTTCTCGACCTCCTGCGTGCGCTCCGAGTACGAGGCCGAAGCCTACTGGCGCGATGTCGGCACGGTGGACGCCTACTTCGAAGCCAATATCGACCTGACCGCGGTGACGCCGGCGCTCGACATCTACGACACCGAATGGCCGATCTGGACCTACAGCGAACTGACCGCGCCCTGCAAGTTCGTCCATGACCTCGACGGCCGCCGCGGCAGCGCGGTCAGCTCGCTGGTCTCGGGCGGCTGTATCGTCTCCGGCAGCCCGCTGAGCCGCTCGCTGCTGTTCACCGGCGTGCGCGTGCATTCGTATTCGGCCATCGACGAGGCGGTGATCCTGCCCTATGTGACGATCGGCTCGAACGTGCGCCTGAGCCGCGTCGTGATCGACCGGGGCGTGACGATCCCGGACGACCTGATCGTCGGCGAAGACCCGGTGCTGGACGCCGAGCGCTTCCGCCGCACCGAGAAGGGCGTGTGCCTGATCACGCAGGTGATGATCGATCGACTCGGCGTCTGAGCACGTGAGCTCCGCTTCATCGACCACGCTCAAAGTTTTGAGCGTGGCATCGGAAATGTTCCCGATGCTAAAGACCGGCGGGCTGGCCGATGTGGTCGGCGCGCTGCCCGGCGCGCTCGCACCGCTGGGCGTCAAGATGCGCACCCTGCTGCCCGGCCATCCGAAGGTGATGGAGGCGCTGCCGAAGGACGTGAAGGAACTGGCGACCTGGCCGGCCTGGTTCGGCGGCCCCGCGCGGCTGCTGGCAGCGCAGGTCGGCGCGCTGGACTTGATCGTGCTCGACGCGCCGCATCTCTACGCCCGCATCGGCAACCCGTATCTCGACGCCTCCGGCCGCGACTGGCCCGATAACGCTCAGCGTTATGCCTCGCTGTCCTATGCCGCGGCCCGCATCGGTTGGGGCGAGCTGAAAGGCTTCCTCCCCGACGTGCTGCACGTGCACGACTGGCAAGGCGCGCTCGCGCCGGCCTACCTGCACTATCTCGGCCAGGGCAAGCACCGGCCGACGACGGTGCTGACGATCCACAACCTCGCCTTCCAGGGCCAGTTCTCCTCTTCGATCTGGCCGCAGCTTGGCTTGCCCGACGAAGCCTTTTCTATGAACGGGCTCGAATACTTCGGCGATGTCGGTTACCTGAAGGCCGGTATCCAGTTCGCCGACGCGATAACGACCGTCAGCCCGACCTATGCGCACGAGATCCGCACGCCGCGAGATGGCATGGGCATGGACGCGATGCTGCGCTGGCGCCAATCGGCCGTGAGCGGCATCGTCAACGGCATCGACACCGACATCTGGAATCCGGCGACCGACTCTTTGCTGGCCGCCAAGTACACCGCGCAAGACCTGACCCCGCGCCTGGCCAACAAACGCGAGATCGAAAAGCAGTTCGGCCTGCCGCCTGATGACTCGTCGCCGCTGATCTGCATGATCACCCGGCTGACGACGCAGAAGGGCATCGACCTGGTGGCGAATGCGCTCGACGCCGTCGTCGCCAGCGGCGCACGTCTGGTCATTCTCGGCAGTGGCGATGCGGCACTGGAAGGCGCGCTGCGCGCTGGCGCCGAGCGGCAGCCGGAAAGAGTGGCCGTGCGCATCGGCTACGACGAGGCGCTGTCGCACCTGCTGCAAGGCGGCAGCGACGCGATCCTCGTGCCCTCGCGCTTTGAGCCCTGCGGCCTGACCCAGCTCTACGGCCTGCGCTACGGCTGCGTGCCAGTGGTGGCGCGGGTCGGCGGCCTGGCCGACACGGTGATCGACGCGAATGACGCGGCGCTCAAGGCCGACGGTGGCACCGGCGTGGCAGGCGTCGCGACAGGCCTGCAGTTCGGTGAAGTGGACGAGGAAGGCCTGCTCGACGCGGTGCGCCGCACGGTGCGGCTGTACCGGCAACCGAAGGTTTGGCAGCAGATCCAGCGCAACGGCATGCGAGCCGATGTCGGCTGGCAGACCTCAGCCGCCGAATACGCCGCGCTCTATCGCTCGTTGCAGGGCTCGCCGCACGGTTCACAAAATCCGCCGCGACCGAAGGAATCGAAGAAAGCAAAGTCATGACCCAGATCCAACGCATCCCCACCCAGCCGATCGCCGGCATGAAGCCCGGCACCAGCGGCCTGCGCAAGCGGGTCAAGGAATTCGCCGACGGCCACTACCTGGCGAACTTCGTGCAGTCGGTGTTCAACGCGGTGAAGCCGGACGCCGGCTTTGCCGGCCTGACGCTCGTCGTCGGCGGCGACGGCCGCTTCTACAACGACGTCGCGATCCAGTTGGTCATCCGCATGGCCGCGGCCAATGGCTTCGCCCGAGTGCTGGTCGGCACGAACGGCATCCTCTCCACACCGGCCGCCTCGCACGTGATCCGCAAGCGCCAGGCCTTCGGCGGCCTGATCCTCTCGGCCAGCCACAACCAGGGCGGACCGGACGGCGATTTCGGCATCAAATTCAACGCCTCGAACGGCGGCCCGGCGCCGGAGAAGATCACCGATGCGATCTATGCGCAGACGCTGAAGATCACCGAATTGCTGACCATCGAATCGCCAGACATCGACGTCTCCAAAGTCGCCAGCCACAGCGCGGGTCCGCTGAAAGTCGAAGTTATCGATTCGGTCGCCGACTACGTGGAGCTAATGAAGGAGCTGTTCGACTTCCCGGCGCTGAAGGCGATGTTCGCCGGCGGCTTCCGTCTCGCCTTCGATTCCATGCACGCCGTCACCGGCCCGTATGCCCACGCGATCTTCGAAGGCGAACTCGGCGCACCGCCCGGCACGGTGATGAACGGCACGCCGCTGCCCGATTTCGGCGGCCACCATCCGGATCCGAACCTGGTTCACGCCAAGGACTTGTACGACCTGATGATGGCGCCCGGCGCGCCCGACATCGGCGCTGCGTCCGACGGCGACGGTGACCGCAACCTGATCATCGGCCGCGGCATCTTCATTCCACCCTCGGACTCGTTGGCGATGCTGGCGGCCAATGCGCATCTGGCGCCGGCCTATGCCAAGGGCATCATCGGCGTAGCCCGTTCGATGCCGACCAGCGCTGCCGTCGACCGCGTGGCCGCCAAGCTCGGCATCCCCTGCTTCGAAACGCCGACCGGCTGGAAGTTCTTCGGCAACCTGCTCGACGCCGGTCGCATCACGCTCTGCGGCGAAGAGAGCGCCGGCACTGGCTCCAACCACGTGCGCGAGAAGGACGGCGTCTGGGCCGTGCTGCTGTGGCTCTCGGTGCTGTGCCAGCGCAAGCAGAGCGTCCAGCAGATCGCCCATGAGCACTGGGCCACCTACGGCCGCAACTACTACACGCGCCACGACTACGAAGAGATCGACTCGACCATCGCGCAAGCGCTGATGAAGGATCTGACGGCCAAGGTCGACGGACTCAAGACAGAGCGGCCGAACGTGAAACTGGCCGACGACTTCAGCTACACCGATCCGATCGACGGCAGCATCTCAAAGAACCAGGGCCTGCGCATCATCTTCGACGATGGCTCGCGCATCGTCTTCCGCCTCTCCGGCACCGGCACCACCGGCTCGACACTGCGCGTCTACATCGAGCGTTATGAGCCCGATGCCAAGCATCACGGCCTGGACACGCAGGTGGCCCTCGCGGACCTGATCAAGACGGCCGATGACCTGGCCGGGATCCGTGCGCGCACAGGGCGCGAAGCGCCCAGCGTGATCACCTGAGCCTCAGATGCGGGATCGCGGGCTTGATTGGCCCGCAAGTTGCATGGCTGCAAGCGAGCAATCAGACGGCCTCCAAGCCATGTGCCGCGAATGAAAACGACAACAACATTTGAAGAGGGCCGCCCCTGGCCGCTGGGCGCGCACTGGGACGGCCGGGGTGTGAACTTCGCCGTGTTTTCGGCCAACGCCTACAGCATCGACCTCTGCATCTTTGATGCGGTCGAAGGCAGCGAGGTCTCGCGCACGCCACTGCCCGGCCACACGCGCGATGTCTGGCACGGCTACCTGCCCGGCGCCGTGCCCGGCCTGATCTACGGCCTGCGCGCGCAAGGCCCGTGGCGCCCGGAGCGCGGCCATCGCTTCAACCCGAACAAGTTGCTGCTGGACCCGTACGCGCGGGAGATCGTCGGCGAGTTCGAATGGCGCGACGAGCACTTCGGCGCCGACCTCACCTACCCCGCGCACATGGATCCGACCGACAACGCGCGCTGGGCGCTGAAGGCACAGGTCGTCACCGGCGGGCGGCTCGATCATTTCGACTGGGAAGGCGATCGCCACCCGCATACGCCGCTGGCCGAGACGGTGTTCTACGAGCTGCACGTCAAGGGCTTCACGCAGCAGCATCCCGGCGTGCCCGAACACCTGCGCGGCACCTATGCCGGCCTCGCGCACCAGGCCTCGATCGCCCACCTGCAGCGCCTGGGCATCACCGCCGTGAATCTGCTGCCGGTGCACCAGCACATCGACGAGTACCGGCTGCACCTGATGGGCCTCAGCAATTACTGGGGCTACAACACGATCGGCTTCTTCGCCCCGGACCGCCGCTACGCCTCCGGCGCCGACGGGCATTCGGTGCGCGACGAATTCCGCACGATGGTCAAGCGCCTGCATGCGGCCGGCATCGAGGTGATCCTCGACGTCGTCTACAACCACAGCGCCGAGGGCGACGAGCGCGGCCCGACCCTGAGCTTTCGCGGCCTCGACAACTTCAGCTACTACAGGCTGCTGCCCGGCGCCAAGGCCAGCTACGAGAACCACACCGGCTGCGGCAACACGATGGACCTGCGCGAGCCGCGCGTGATGCAGATGGTGCTGGACAGCCTGCGCTACTGGGCCGGCGAGATGCATGTGGACGGTTTCCGCTTCGACCTCGCGCCGGTGCTCGGCCGCGGCGACGACGGCTTCGACCAGCGCAGCGCCTTCTTCACCGCGCTGGCGCAGGACCCGCTGCTGTCCACGCTGAAGATGATCGCCGAGCCCTGGGACATCGGCCCCGGCGGCTACCAGCTCGGCAACTTCCCGCCCGGCTGGCTCGAATGGAACGATCGCTTCCGCGACACGATGCGGGCCTTCTGGGTCGAAGGCGGCAGTACCCGCGGCGAGTTCGCGCAGCGCCTGTGCGGCTCCTCAGACGTCTACCAGCCGCGCGGTCGGGCGCCGGCCGAGTCGGTCAACTACACGGTCTCGCACGACGGCTTCACCCTGCTGGATCTGGTCAGCTACGCGAGCCGCCACAATCTGGCCAACGGCGAGAACAACCGCGACGGGCACGGCACCAACCACAGCAGCAACTTTGGCGTCGAAGGGCCGTCCGCCGATGCCACGGTACTGGCTCGCCGCGACCGGGCCAAGCGTGCGCTGTTGGCTGCGACCCTGCTCTCGCAAGGCACGCCGATGCTCGCCGCCGGCGACGAGTTCGGCCACACGCAAAAGGGCAACAACAACCCCTATTGCCAGGACAACGAGATCAGCTGGCTCGACTGGAGCGGCGCCGACGATTCGCTGATCGCCTACACCGCCAAGCTGCTGGCGCTGCGCCGCAAGGCCGGGCCTTTTGCCAATCGTTGGTACGACGGTGTGGCAGACCGGCTCGGCCTGCCCGACCTCAGCTGGCTGCGCGCCGACGGCCGGCCGATGGAAGTGGACGACTGGAGCAGCGCCGGCAATCCGGCGCTGGGCTGCCTGATCGGCAAGCCGGCGCGCTCGAAGGCGCCGCTGCTGCTGCTCTTCAACGGCAGCAACAGCGAGACGCCGTTCCAGCTGCCCGGCGGCGCCTGGCAGATCGTGATGGCCAGCTTCGACGCGGTCGAGACGCGCCGCTGGCGCGAAGGCGAGACCGAGATCTCGCTGCCGCCGCGCGGCTTTGCGGCGCTGGCCGCGGCGGGGCATGCGATCCGCTTGTGATGGCCATCCCGCACACGGGCACACGCCGATGGAGTGCGTCGAGATGCTCCGTTAGCATTCGCGCCTTCATCGTCGCCCAACGAGATTGATGCATGCACGTCGAACCGCCCGAACACGCGCCCAAGTCGCTGAAGGATTTCTTCATCCAGTACCTGATGATCGTCGTCGGCATCCTGACGGCGCTGGGCCTGGAACAGATCCTCGAATCGGTCCATCACCACCGCCTGGCGGAACAGGCCAGGCATCAGATCGAGGCCGAGCT
>FSVW01000640.1_pt1 | contig 13213 bp, 15 predicted proteins | sample 1637551 | NCBI WGS metagenome assembly FSVW01 (sample SAMEA3914814, study PRJEB12502) | metagenome | biome: forest; material: soil | place: USA | collected 2011-09-16 | depth 0.1 m | reverse complement strand
TGATGCGTCAAGTCTGGTTGCTCGTGCTGGGCGTGGTGCTGATGTCGCTCATCGGCAGCGTTGCGGTGTCCGCGGGCTCGGTGCGGCACCTGATCCGCAGCCAGCTGCAGATGAAGAACGAGGACAACGCCGCGTCGCTGGCCCTGGCGCTCTCGCAGCAGCGCGGCGATGCGGGGCTGATGGAACTGCTCATCTCGGCCCAGTTCGACCAGGGCCACTACGAGCGCGTCACCTGGAAGAAGGCCGACGGCAAACTCGGCTTCGAGCGCAGCGCGCCCAAGCTGTCTACCACCACGGCGCCCGAATGGTTCACGCGCATGGTGCCCATCGAGGCTGAGCCCGGCGTGGCCCAGGTCTCCAACGGCTGGAACGCGCTGGGTTCGGTGCAGGTGGTCAGTCATTCGGCCTATGCCTACGACGAACTCTGGAACAGCACGCTGCGCAACGTGGAGCTGCTCACCGCGGTGGGCGTCATTGCCGGGCTGGCCGCGCTGGTCGGCCTGCGCCGCATCCGACGGCCGCTGGACAACGCGGTGGCGCAGGCGCAGTCCGTCGTGGATGGCAGTTATCGCATGGTCGAGGAATCGCGCGTGCCCGAGCTGCAGCGCCTCACGCACGCCATGAACGCCATGGTCACGCGCGTGAAAGCCATGTTCGAGGCGCAGTCCGAGCAGCTCAAGGTGCTGCGCGTGCAGGCGCATTGCGACGTGCTGACCGGCATGAACACGCGCAAGCATTTCCTGGCCGAGCTGGAGTCGGCACTCACGCGCGACGAAGGCCCGCCGCGCGCCGGCCTGGTGATCGTGCGCCTGCGTGATCTCTCCGGCCTCAACCAGCGCATGGGCCGCCCGGCGGTCGATGAGGTGCTGATGGCGATTGCGCATGCGGTCAAGGTCTACCCCGAGCGCGTCGTCGGCTGCCTGGGCGGCCGGTTGAACGGCGCTGACTTCGCGCTCTGGCTGCCCGCGCCCAATGTGGCGGCCGAAACCGCCAGCGCCCTGGCCGATGCGCTGCGCGCGAGCCTGCCCGCCTTCGGCAACGGTATCCTCGTCGCGCTGGGCGCCGTGGAGCTGCCGCGCGAGCGCCCCATGGGCCAATGGCTGGGCGAGGTGGACGCCGCGCTGGCGCGGGCCGAGAACCAGCCGGGCTTCGTCGTCGAGGCCGTGGCCGAGGCGCAGGATGAAGTGAGCCAGCAAGGCGAACGCGTCTGGCGCGCGCAGATCCTGGAGGCCCTCAAGACCCGCCGCGGCCGGCTGCTGCAGTTCCCCGTGCTGGACCGCGAAGGCAAGGTCCTGCATCTCGAATGCCCGCTGCAACTGCGGCTGGATGCCGACGGTGAATTCGAAACCGCCGCCCGCTGGCTGCCGCTGGCTGCGCGCAGCCGCCTCACGTCGGACGCCGATCTGCTGGCCGTGCAACTGGCGCTGGAAGCCATCCTGCGGGACGGCGAGCCGCGTTGCGTCAACATCGCCCAGACCTCGCTGCAGGACGGCGGCTTTGTGCCTCGCATCCGCGAAGCCATCTTTGCCCAGCCCACCGCGGCCCGCAAGCTCGGCATGGAAGTGCCCGAGGCTGCGGCCATCCAGAACTTCGACCTGCTGTTCGAGATGGGCCGCCAGCTGCGGCCGCTCGGCGTGAAGATCGGGCTCGAACACGCGGGCGCGGGCTTGGCGCAAGTCGAGCGGCTCTACCAGCTGGGCCTGGACTACGTGAAGCTCGATGCCGCCGTGGTGACGGGTGTGAGTGGCGACGCCGCCCGCGCCGCCTTCGTTCGCGGCCTGCTGATCATGCTGCGCAGCCTTGCGCTGAAGGTCTACGCCGAGGGGCTAACCGACAAGCTCGACGTACAAGCCTTGTGGGATTGCGAGGTCGATGGCGTGACCGGGCCGTGGGCGACGAAGCGGCTTGGCAGCTGAGGCGCTGGCTCAGTTGATGTCGCCCGTGTGGGTGGGAAACGGCGCGCCCATGCGCCGGTCCTCGAAGTAGTGCTCCAGCGTCACCTTGGTCGTGCGGAAGGCAATCTGCTCCCACGGAATCTCCGCCTCGCTGAACAGTCTGGCCTCCAGCGTCTCCGGCCCCGGATCGAACTCGGGCGAGAGCAGCCGGGCGCGATGGAAGAGATGGATCTGCCCGACCTTGGTCACGTTGAGCAGGGTGTAGAGCGCCTGCAATTCGAACTGCGCGCCGGCTTCTTCCTGCGTCTCGCGCGCCGCGCCTTCGGCCACCGATTCGCCCAGCTCCAGGAAGCCCGCGGGCAGCGTCCACAGGCCGCGGCGCGGCTCGATGGCGCGCTTGCATAGCAGCACTTGCGCCGTCTCGCCTTCACCCCAGATCGGCAGCGTGCCCACCACATTGATCGGATTCTCGTAGTGGATCTCGCCACAAGCGGTGCAGATGGCGCGCTCGCGGTTGTCATCGGCGGGCACGCGGTACTCGCAGGGTGCGCCGCAAGTGGGGCAGTGGAGGTAACGGCGGGCTTTGAACATGCGTTGGAGTTTAGTTCCGACCTCGGGGCCGTGCCGCGGTGGGGAATGCGAGGTTGAGGCTGCGGGTCAGGCGGGGGCGTGGGTGACCTTTCGACCCCGAGCTGCCGGTCGGCTAGCTGATTGATCGCCGGAAAGCAGTCAGTCAACATTGAAGCTGAAACGCGAACGGCAAGTCAGGCCGCATATTGCTCGCAGGCCTAGCGCGCTTAAAGCGCATGGCGAATCCCGCGCCGAAATTCGCCCAGATAGTGCTCAGTTGGATTTGCAGTGCCGGTCCCGTAGAGCTTTCCGTCGACACGATCAACGATCACGGGCGGATTGCCAACGAGCGAAAAGTTGAAATCACCTGTCTCGGCGTACTCTTTCGAGTTGTAGAAGTAGACCCAACCGAAGTCGTGTTCTTGAACGTCAACGACAACAAGTTGGTGAGACGGACGGTCCTGGTTCTCTGGCAGTGCCGAACCGAATAGATCCATCCCACGCTCCTGCATGCGCAGGTAGTGCGATATGGCTTCATCGGCGGTCAATTTGGTGATCATGGGCACGAGCGACATTCCTAACTGCGGCCTAATGTGGAAAGGGAAATGCCTAGGAGCCGTCGCTCATGACCGACTGGTCCCATGGCCGAATCCTGCCATCGTAGGCAGAAGACGCCTACACGCACTACGAATCCGCGCGCGCGGCAGCCCGTGCCTTCGCGGTGGCTATCCAGGTCTTTTCGTCCGGATCAAGTTCAGGATATGCATGGACCGCCTGATGGACGGTTTCAGCGAGGATGGCGCTCATGGCGCGGCCGATGGCGAGCTTGATCTCGCGATGGCTGTCCGGTGGGGCATCGACAAGGGCGTCCGCGAGTGCGGCGTTCAACGCTGCGACGGCATCAATGCCGCCATCCCGAATAGCCCGTGCACAGTTGAGCGTGGGTAGATCCATTTCTTGCCTCGAGTCAGTCGAACTGCGGAATCAGGGCGAGGCCATGCGCAGGCGCCGCGCGGCTTCCTCGGCCCGCGCATCGTCGATCTCGCGCATCACGCTGTTCAGGTCGACGGCATCCGCCTTGTGCTCGAACAGGCCGGTCAGCGGCGTTTCAGGGTTCAGCGCGCCGCGTTGGTAGAGGGCCCAGATCTCGGGGCCGAAATCGGTCTTCAGCAGCTCCGGCGCAAAGCGGCCGAAGAAGTCGCGCAGGTTGGCGACGTCGCGCAGCAACATGCGCTGTGCGTGGTTGTTGCCTGCGGCGTCCACCGCCTGCGGCAGGTCGATGATGACCGGCCCGTCGGCGGCCAGCAGGATGTTGAACTCCGACAGGTCGCCGTGCACGACGCCGGCCGTGGCCAGCATGCGCACGACCTCGGTGATCAGCGTGGCGTGGTGGGCGCGCGCATCCTCGGCCGAGAACAGCACGTCGTTGAGCCGCGGCGCGGCGTCGCCGTTGGCGTCGCAGACCAGCTCCATCAGGAGCACGCCCTCGAAGAAGTTGTAGGGCTGGGGTACGCGCACGCCGGCACCGGCCAGGCGGTACAGCGCGTCCACCTCAGCGCTCTGCCAGGCCGCCTCCTGCGACTCGCGGCCGAACTTCGTGCCCTTGGCCATCGCGCGCGCCTGGCGGCTGTTCTTGACCTTGCGGTTCTCGGTGTAGTCCACGGCCTGGCGGAAGCTGCGGTTCGTCGCCTCCTTGTAGACCTTGGCACAGCGCGTCTCGCCGCCGCTTTGCACGACGAAGACCTGCGCTTCCTTGCCGCTCATCAGCTGGCGCTGAACGCTGTCGATCAGGCCTTCGTCGATCAGGATCTGCAGGCGCTTCGGTGATTTCATGCCGGGCATTGTCTCTTGCGGGCCTTTTGCTTTGCACGGTGGAAAAGATGACAGGCCTTGGCATCTTTTGGCGTGCAGCATGGCGGCCGCTTCATTCATCACTGACCGAGGAGTTCTTCTTCATGACCGCGACCCACCCCGCCACCGTGTTCGAGCTGCGCAACTACACCCTGCACCCCGGCCGGCGCGACAAGCTGATCGCGCTGTTCGAGCGCAATTTCATCGAGGCCCAAGAGGCCTGCGGCATCACGCTGGCGGGCCTGTTCATCGACATGGACCGGCCCGACCGCTTCGTCTGGCTGCGCGGCTTTGCCGACATGGCGGCCCGGCCGCAGGCGCTGACCGGCTTCTATTTCGGGCCGGTCTGGCAGGCGCACCGCGAGGCGGCCAATGCGACCATGATCGATTCGGACGACGTGCTGCTGCTCAAGGGCGCGCTGCCGGTTTCGGGCGGTCGGGCCGGGCAGCTGTTCCTGATGATCGATTGCCGGCTCGTCGGCGATATCGGCGACGCTCAGGCTCTCGCTTCGCTGGACCACGCCATAACGACTCATCTCGACGGAGACATCGTCGGCCGATGGGCCACCGACGCAACGCCGAACAACTTCCCGCGCCTGCCGGTGCGCGAGGGCGAGCGCCATGCGGTCTGCCTGCTGCGCCTGCCGCAGGATCTGGATGCCGGAAGCCGGGCGGCGCTCATCGCCGCGCTGGCGCCGTGGTCCGAACCGCAGCTGCTGCGCCTGCAGCCCACGGCGCGCTCGGCATTGCAGCTCGAACCCGCCGTGCCGTCGGTGACAATTGCCGCATGACAGAGCCCGCCCCACCGCAAGCCGCGCAGCCCCGCAATCCCCTGCACGGCCTGACGCTGGAAGCCATCGTGACGGCGCTGAGCGAGGAATATGGCTGGGAAGGGCTCGACGAGCGCATCCCGCTGCGCTGCTTCGCCTTCGAGCCGAGCGTCAAGTCGAGCCTGAAGTTCCTGCGCAAGACGCCTTGGGCGCGCGAGAAGGTCGAAGGGCTCTACCTGTTCATGCTGCGCGAGCAGAAGCGAAACAGCAGCCGGCCCTGAGCCTCCTGAGTCCACCTCACAGCTGCTTGAACCGATGCGAATAGCTCGGGCTGATCTCCAGCGTCTCAGGTCGGTTCTTCAGCGTGATCGCGAGCTTGCCGCTCAAGCTCCGGCTGACCGACTTGATCGCATGCGCGTTGACGATGGTCGAGCGGTGCACCTGCCAGAAGTTCTCTGAATCCAGGCGCTGCACCAGCTCCTTCAGCGGCACCGAGATCAGCGCCTCCGTCTCGGCCGTGACGACGGCCACGTACTTGTTGTCGGCGCGAAAGTACACCACGTCCTCCACCGAGATCAGCTGCAGCTCGCGCCCGCGCAGCACGGTGATCCAGCGCAGCGGCTCGGCGCCGGACGCGGCGATCTGGCCGCCCAGGCCACCCAGATCGGCCGGCGGCTGGTGCAGGCGCTCCTTCAGGCGCAGCAGGGTCTTGGCCATGCGCGCCGCGTCGAGCGGCTTGAGCAGATAGCCCACCGCGCCCTCGTCAAAGGCCTGCACCGCATATTGCTCGTAGGCCGTGATGAAGACGACGTGCGCGCGGCGCCCGATCAGCTGCGCCACCTGCAGGCCCGAGAGGCCCGGCATCTGCACGTCCAGAAAGCAGGCCTCGGGCTGGTGCTGCTCCAGCAGGCGCAGCGCCTCGTGGCCGTCGCGCGCCATCGCCACCACCTGCGCCTCGGGCCATTGGCGCAGCAGCTCCTCGCGGATCTCGTGGGCGAGCAGGGCGTCGTCTTCGGCGATGAGGATGCGGGTCATGACGTGGATGTTGTGGGGACCGGCCAGCGGAGTTTGATGAGGGGCATGAGCCCGGGCTCCAGCGCCAGCGAAGCCTGCTCGCCATGCACGGCGCTCAGGCGGCGGGCCAGCTCGACCAGCGGCGCCCGGGCGGCGGCGCGCTGGGTCAGTCCGCTGTCGGGCCCGAGGGCCTGGAGCTGCAGTTCGGCGTGGTCGGGCGCGATGTGCAGGGACAGGCTCCAGAACGTGTCCTCGTCGTCCAGCAGCGCGCGGGCCAGGGGCATCAGCACCATGGGCGCCAGCGGCAGCTCGGGCGGCTCGGCGAGCCGGATGAAATGCAGGCGTTCGGTGTGCTGCGCATCGGCGCCCGCGAGGCGGGCATAGGCGCGCAGCGCGACGATCTCGCGGGGCAGGGTCGACATCTCTGCCTCCAGGTGGGGCTGCATGGCGCGCAGCAGTTCGATCAGGGCCGCGAGCCGCGCCTGCGCGCGCAAAGGGTGGTGCTGCAGCTCGGTGTCGATGATGGCGAGATGCCGGGACAGCAGCGCCGGGTCCACGCGCGCCTGCAGCGCCAGCAGTTGCGTGGCGGCCAGCCGGCGCTGCCGTTCGGCCGCTGCGTCCTGCAGGGCCTTGAGCCGGGCTTGCGCGCGGTGCGAGGAGCGCAGCTGCACGTAGATCGTCATGCCCAGCGCATGCCAGACGGAGCTGGTGCCGGCCAGCTCGATGTCGTTGGCCGAGCTCCACCAGTCGACCTTGCCGAGCGCCGGATACAGCGCGGGCGCGATGAACCACACGCCCAGCACGATGGTGCTGATGACGACCGCAGGATAGGCCAGCCAGGTCGGCACGCGGCCCGCATCGACAAAGGCATCGGCCAGGCGCACCAGCAGCACCGCCGGCACGCCGAACTGCAGCACGTTGTAGACCAGCGCGCGCGGCAGCTCGCCGGTGACCGGGTTGCCGAAGGGCGTGCCGTTGCCGAACAGCGTGGCCGCGCCGACCAGCAGCATCCAGCCGAGGTCCTCGGGGCGGAACTTCAAGGCCATGGGAGTTGCACGCGGGCGATCAGGCCGCGCGGCTGGTTGAGATGCAGGCTCAGCTTGGCCGCTGTGCCGTGCAGGGCCGTGATGCGGGCGCGCAAGGAGACGAGGCCGGTGCCGCCGCCGCTGCCCTCGCTCATGCCGGCGCCGGTGTCCGCCACTTCAAGCCTCAGCAGGCCGGGCTGGTCCGGGTCGGGGCCGGCGCGCACGCTGATCGTGCCGCCTTCGATCTGCGGGGTGATGCCATGCTTGATGGCGTTCTCGGCGAGCGTGAGCAGGCAGGTGGAGGGCACGATGGCCTGTTCCACCTCCGGCATAACGTCGAAGGTCAGCGTCAGCCGCTCCGGCCCGATGCGGCGCTGGTGCAGGGCCAGGAAGGCGCGCACCAGCGCCAGCTCGCGGGCCAGCGGCGTCTCGGGCTGGCGCATCTCGGGCAGGGCCGCAGCCAGGTACAGGCGCAGGTCGGCCAGCATCGAGCGCGCCGACGGCGCATCGGTGTGGGCCAGGCGGCGCAGATGGGCCAGGGTGTTGAAGAGGAAATGCGGCTCGACCTGCGCCTGCAGCAGGGCCATGCGGGCCTGGTCCAGCTGGCGGGCTAGGCCGGCAGCGCCCTGCAGCAGCGCCGCCGCATCGGCCTCGCGCAGGCGCTGGCGGCGCCGGTATTCGAGCGTGAGGCAGGCCACGGTGGCGAAGCAGGCCTGGCTCTGGAATTCATAGAGGCTGTGCTGCGTCATCCGCCCGCCGGTCTGGCCCAGCAGCGCGCCGATCACGGGGCAGAACAGCGTCAGCGCGAAGATCTGCAGGCCCAGGCCGCTCGGGCGCCGGTCTTCGTCGGCCGGCAGCCAGCGCTGGCTCACCATCGCCGACAGCCACAGGCACCAGACCCAGATCGACTGGCCCAGCCAGCTGCGCAGCGCGTGCGTGCCGCCGCAGTTGCCGCCGTGCGCCTCGAACTTGCAGGCCAGGAAGCCGGGCGCGTGGAAGCCGGCCGCCAGCACCAGGCTGAGCACGGCGCCGATCAGCAGGTCGCGCCGGGCGGAGGGAGGCAGGTGCAGGGCGGGTGGCTGGGGCATGAAATCAGCGGGGGGCGGAGGCCGCGACGGCGATGGTGATGGGCGGTTTCACCTGGACGGCCGCATGCGCCGGATCGGTGAAGCGGATGCTAACGACATATCGCTGCGGCGTGCCGGCCTGGCAGTCCAGCATCTCGACGGCCAGGCGCACCGGCCAGCGGTAGCCGCGCTCGCCTTGCACCATGGGGCGCTGGACGCGGCCTTGCGCATCCACCTCGAACTCGGCCGTGAGTTCGGCCTCGCGGCCGACGCGCCGCATGGCGCCGTCCAGCGAGTCGGCCAGCTGCTCGGAGGCCTTGGAGCAGCTGGCGGGTTCGGCGTGGGCGGGCGAGGCGCCCAGGGCAGCCAGCAGGGTGAGGGTGGCGAAACCAGCAAAGGCGGGGGCGAAGGATTTCATGGCGGGCTCCTGGAGGGGTGGTCAGTGCCGCCAAGTTAGGCGCCGCCGCCGCGCCCGTCCCGCGAAGCCGGACGAAGCCTGGAAATCACCCGACGAACCTTGCGTGGAACTCGACGGTTAGGGCCCCGATCGGCTCAGAGCTTGCGCGGGGTGTGCGGCGGCATTGTGAGCAGGAAGCGCGTGCCCACGCCCGCCGTGGAGATGGCGCGCAGGTCGCCCGCCAGGATGGTGGTGGCGATACGGTAGCTGATCGACAGGCCCAGGCCCGAGCCGCCCTTGCCGAGCTTGGTGGTGAAGAAGGGTTCGAAGATGTGTGTCAGGGTCTGGGTGTTGATGCCGATGCCATCATCGGTCACCCCGATCACGATCTTGTCGCGGTGCGTGCTGGCCGAGATGGCGATGTGGCCCTCGCTGCGGCCCTCGAAGGCGTGCACGACCGCGTTCTGCACGAGATTGGTGAGGATCTGTCCCAGCGGGCCGGGGAAGGTGTCGCACTCGATGCCCTTGGGCACCTCGTTGCTCACGACCCAGGGCGTGCGCTTGAGGCTGGGACGCAGGGTGTCCAGCACCTCCTCGATGCAGTCGTGCAGGTCGAAGCGGCGGCGCCGCTCCGAGGTCTGGTCTACGGCCACCTGCTTGAAGCTGGTGAGCAGGGTGGAGGCGCGCTCGATGGCGTGGTCCAGTACCTGCATCATCTCCATCGCGCCGCCCTGCCAGCGCAGCAGGTCCGAGCGCTTGAGGCTGGGGCCCTTGAGCACCTCGTCCAGGCTCTTGACGTGGGCGATCAGCGATGAGGACATCAGCACCACATTGGCCACCGGCGTGTTGAGCTCGTGCGAGATGCCGGCCACCAGCGAGCCCAGGGCGGCCATCTTCTCGGCCTGGATCAGCCCGTCCTGCGTGCTGCGCAGATGGTCGAGCGCGTCGCGCAGCTCGCGGTTGATGCGCTGCTCGGCACGCATGGTGGAGACCTTGCGGTGCAGGAAGACGGCGATGGAGGCGATGAACTTGAGATCCAGTGCATCCAGCGGCGTGCCGCGCGAGGCGACGAGGAAGACCGCCTCCAGCTCCTGCCCCGTCCACAGCGGATGCACGTGCAGCTGCGCGATCTCGGGGTTGCGGAACAGCGGCGGCAGGCTGCTGATGCGCTCGTCGAGCTGCGTACTGTCGAAGTTGCGGGCGCGCCCGCTGGCCCAGAGCTCCTGCTCGAAGGGCGAGAGGACCGGCATGGCGACGGCCTCGCACTTGAGCGCATCGCCGCCGCCCTCCACGCAGAACAGCGAGGCGGGCGCGGCATGCGCATCCCGCGGCGCGCCGGCATCCTGGCCCAGATAGCGCCAGCAGAAGGCGTTGCAGACGTACTTGAGCTGCTCGCCCAGCAGCCGCGCCACCTCGCCCACTTCGCTGAGCCGGACCAGCTCCTTGCTGAAGCTCAGCAGCGCCTCGTAGCGGGCAATGTGGGCTCGGTCGATGTCACTGAGCATGGACGACAGCTCCGCCTCAGCCGATGGGCGCGGCGGCCCGCAGGGCCTGGGCCGGCGGCGGGAATTCAGCGTCGGCCGGGATCTCCCAGATGCGCGTGATGGCGTTCATCATCACGCCGAAATCGGCCTGCGCAAACAGCTCGTCGATGTCGCTTTCGCTGAAGCCCACGGTGCGCAGGCGCTGCTCGAAGTCGACGGGCTCGCTCAGGCCCGTCGGGTCGAGCGCGGCGCGCGTGACCACCTGGATGGCCACCTGGTAGGTTTGCGGCAGCGAAGCGTAGGCCTCGCCGCGGGCCAGGCTGTAGAGGTCCTCACAGCTGAGCGAGGGATCGAGCGAAAGCGCCGCATGGCCGTGCGCGGCCGTGCAGTAGACGTTGTCCTCCTGCACCGAGATGACGAAGAGGATCAACTGCTTGAGCAGCAGCGGCACCTTGCCCATCAGCACCACGTGGCGGAACTTCTCCCAGGTGGCGCGCAGCACATGCTCGTTGGTGCCCAGCGCCTTCATCCAGTTGGGCACGGCGGACAGGCCCATCACGGACATGCCTTCGTCGTAGACGGCCCGCACGGCGGGGCTTGCGTCGTCGTAGGCGACCATGACTTTGCGCTTCATGTGACCTCCCGTGCCGGGCAAGACTGCTAACAGCCAGATTCAGCGGACCATGGCTTGAATGTAGGGACTGGGCTTGTTGTCGTCAACCGCGCGGGCCGGGCATGGCATCATCGATTCATGCAACTTTTCAACTACTTCCGCTCTTCGGCCTCCTACCGCGTGCGCATCGCGCTGGGGCTCAAGAAGCTGAGCTTCGACTACCGTGCGGTGCACCTGCTGAAGAACGAGCAGAAAGGCGAGCCCTTTGCCTCGCAGCCGGTGGCGGAGCTGGTGCCGCTGCTGCAGGACGGCGACGCGATGCTCGGGCAGTCCCTGGCCATCATCGAGTACCTGGACGAGACGCATCCCGAGCCGCCGCTGCTGCCCACGGGTGCCGCGGATCGAGCCCAGGTGAGGGCGCTGGCGATGGACATGGCCTGCGAGATTCATCCCTTGGCGAACCTGCGCGTGCAGCGTTATCTGGCCGGCGAGATGGGCCTGGACGAGGCCGCCAAGCTGGCCTGGGTGCGACACTGGTTTGCCACCGGCCTGCCGGTGGTGGAGGCGCGGCTGCGGGCGCACGCGGGCCAGTTCTCGTTCGGCGACGCGCCGGGCCTGGCTGATTGCGTGCTGGCGCCGATGGTGTTCACGGCCCAGCGCTTTGGCTGCGATCTGTCGGCCACGCCGGAGGTGCTGCGCGTGCATGGCAACTGCATGGCCTTGCCGGCTTTTGCCCAAGCCCATCCTTCGCAGTGCCCCGATGCTGAATAGCGACTGGCTGCGTCCGGACTGGGCGTTAGCCCATGTGCATGCCTTCATGACCACGCGCGCCGGCGGCGTGAGCCGGGGGGCGCATGCCAGCATGAACCTCGGCCGCGCGGTGCAGGATGACCCGGCCGCAGTGGCCGAGAACCGCGCGCTGCTGGCCCGTGCGCTCGGTGCGCCGGCCGTCTTCTTGCCGCAGGTGCATAGCGCCGACGTGCTGCTCCTGCGGCCTGAGCACTGCGAGCCCGGCGCCGAACTGCCCAAGGTCGATGCTTGCGTCAGCACCACGCCGGGTCTGGGCCTGGCGATCCAGGTGGCCGACTGCCTGCCGGTGCTGTTCGCGGCACCGGGTGGGGTGGCTGGTGCCCATGCTGGCTGGCGTGGGCTGGCGGCGGGTGTGCTGGAGAACACGGTGGCGGCCTTGTGCGATGCAGCAGGCTGCAAGCCGGGTGAGATCAGTGCCTGGATGGGCGCCTGCATCGGGCCCGCAGTGTTTGAAGTGGGCGCCGATGTGCTGCAGGCATTCGGCCGCGAGCCGGCGCCACATGACGCTGATGAACATTTCCGTTATGTGCCGAATGCCGCGGGTGAGCCGCGCTGGCGCGCTGATCTGCCGGGGCTGGCTCGCAAGCGGCTCGTGGCCGTGGGTCTGAAGCACGTCAGCGGCGGCGCGTGGTGCACGCTCAGCGAGCCACAGCGCTTCTTCTCCTACAGGCATGAGCCGCTCGCGGGCCGCATGGCTGCGGCCATCCTCTTGCGCTAGTCCCGGCGCTTCGCCCGACGCCGCATCGGCGTGCCCAGCAGATACAGCACCAGCGCCAGCGGCAGCAGGCCGTAGAACACCAGCATCAGCAGGGCTGCGAGCCAGCTGCCTTGCGGGCTGGTGGCCTCGGCCGCGGCCATGAGCACCACCACGAACATCCAGGCGGCGGCAACTAGGTGGAGCATCGTGTCGTAAGAATGGGATGGCAAGCTTCTTGCGTTGCCATCGGTCATGGGCGAAGAGGAGTCTTCAGAGTAGCATGGCCCGACAAGAGAGCGGTGAAGAGGCAGGAGACATATGCAGCGTGGATCAGCGAAGCCGGCGGGTGCGTCGGCTGAGGGTGTGGGCCCTGATACGAGCGGGTTCGCCAAGGAGGCGATGAGCGGCATGGCGGGCCTGGGCGACATGCTGCGTTCGGGCCTCGGCGAGGCGCCGGTGGCCATCAAGCCCGAGGCTTTGGCCGCGGTGCAATCCGACTATCTGAGCGAAGCCGCGGCGCTGTGGAACGCCGCGCTGGAAGGGCAGGGCGGCGCCGCGCTGAAGGACCGCCGCTTCGGCCATGAGGCCTGGAACGCGAGCCCGATGGGCCACTTCAGCGCCGCGCTCTATTTGCTGAACGCGCGCACGATGCAGCGCCTGGCCGAGAGCGTGGAGGGCGATGCCAAGACGCAGGCCCGCGTGCGTTTTGCCGTGCAGCAGTGGGTCGATGCCTCGGCGCCCAGCAACTACCTGGCGCTCAACCCCGAGGCGCTGAGCCGCGCGATCGAGACCAAGGGCGAGAGCATCGCCAAGGGCGTGCAGCAATTGCTTGCCGACATGCAGCGCGGCCATGTCTCGCAGACGGACGAGAGTGCCTTCGAGGTGGGCCGCAACGTGGCCACCAGCGAGGGCTCGGTGGTGTTCGAGAACGAGTTCTTCCAGCTGCTCGAATACAAGCCGCTGACCGCGCAGGTGCACGAGCGGCCCTTCCTGCTGGTGCCGCCGTGCATCAACAAGTTC
>FSVW01001446.1_pt1 | contig 13229 bp, 12 predicted proteins | sample 1637551 | NCBI WGS metagenome assembly FSVW01 (sample SAMEA3914814, study PRJEB12502) | metagenome | biome: forest; material: soil | place: USA | collected 2011-09-16 | depth 0.1 m | reverse complement strand
TCGATCCAGGAACTGCTGCCGGCTTGTCGACACAGCGCGTCGAGTCCTTGATCGCATCCTTGGGCACTGGCAGCGAAGAAGCGCTGCAGGCCGGTGCTCGCCCAACAGGCCAGGCAACAGGGACCAGGCCCGTCATCGCCCCTGCGCCCGTTCCGACGTCACGGATCGTCCAGGGCGGCCAGCGGCTGCCCGATGACGCGTTGGGAGCGGAGCAATGAGGAACGTGCCTCGGAACCCGCACCTCCGACCGGGCCAACTGACTCGCGCGATGCTGCTGCTCGCCTTGTCGCCCCCGTTGCTGGCCCAGGCCCAAACGGCGCCCGCCGTACCGGACGCCGGCTCGATCCTGCAGCAGGTGCAGCCGAGCCGGCCGACGCCTGCCCCACCGGCGAACGGCGCCGGACTGCGCATCGAGCAGGATCAGTCAGCCGCACCAGTGCCGCCCGGCATCGCCTTCGAGGTGAAGCGCTTGCAGATCGCGGGCAACACGGTCTTCGACACGCCGACCCTGCACGCACTGGTGGCCGACGCGGAAGGCCGCAGCCTCACGCTTGCGCAACTGCTCGACGTAGCCGCACGCATCACCGGCTACTACCGAAGCCACGGCTATCCGCTGGCGCGGGCGATCGTCCGGGCCCAGGTGATCCGAGACGGCGCCGTCAACCTCGACGTGCTGGAAGCACGCTACGGCAGGATCGAGCTCGACAACCGCAGCGCCGTGAGCGACGCCCTGCTCGGGGCCACGCTCGCCCCGCTGCAAGCCGGCCAGTTGGTCAGCCAGCCAGCGCTGGACCGTGCGCTGCTGCTGCTCTCCGACATCCCGGGCGCGCTGTTCGACGCCACGCTGAAGCCGGGCGAAGCGGTCGGCAGCTCGAACCTACACGTTGATGCCGAACCGGGTGCAGCGATCGCCGGCAGCGTCGTCGCCGACAACTTCGGCAGCCGCTACACCGGCCGTGCGCGCATCGGCGCCAACGTCGACCTGATCAATCCGCTGCACCACGGCGACGTGCTGAGCGCGGGCGTGCTCGACTCGGGGTCAGGTCTTGCCTACGGCCGCCTCGCCTACGAATCGCTGCTCGACGGCGCCGGCACGCGCCTCGGCGGCTCGTACTCATTGCTGCGCTACAGGCTCGACGGCGCACTCGAAGTGCTGGACGCGCACGGCACGGCCGGTGACGCCAGCCTGTGGGCCCGGCGACCGCTGCTGCGCTCGCGCGACGCCAACATCCACGGCCAGATCCGCATCGATCGGGTGGAGTTGCGCGACCGGGTGGACAGCGCGTCGATCCGGAATGACCGCAAGCTCGACACGGTCGGCCTCAGCCTGGACGGCGACGCCCGCGATACGTGGCTTCCCCAAGGCGCGGTCAACACCTGGACCCTGGGCTGGACAGGCGGCCGGCTGAACTTCCAGGATGCCGCCGCGAGGCTTGCCGATACGGCGACGGCCGGCACGCAGGGCGGCTTCTCAAGCTGGCATGCCAGCTTCGCGCGCCTGCAGAACGTCAGCGCGGTGGACGGCCTGTACCTCTCGGTGTCCGGCCAGTGGGCGGCAGGCAACCTCGACTCCTCGCAGAAGATGAGCGCCGGCGGCCAGTCCTCGGTGCGCGCCTATGACGCGGGCGTCCTGTCCGGCGATGCCGGCGTGCAGTTCACCGCCGAGCTGCGCCACGAGTTCAGCGCCGAGGCGGCCGGCCGATGGCAGCTCGTCGCCTTCGTCGACGGCGCGAACCTGCGCATCAATGCCTCGCCGTGGAACGGCGGCGCCAACCATGCCAGCCTGGGCGGCGCCGGCGCGGGGTTCAACTGGGCCGGACCGGGCCAATGGCAGCTCAAGGCGAGCCTCGCCACCGCCATCGGCTCGAAGTCCGCGCTACTCGACGGCACCGGCTCCACGCGCGCCTGGCTGGAGGTCCGCAAGGCCTATTGAGGCTTGCGCCGCGCTAGCGTCCGCCGCCGGTGAAGCGGTTCCACAGACCGTTCAGCACCGGCACGGTCAGCATCGGAGTCGAATAGGTGGTGGCGCCGGTGAAGCGTTCGAAGCTCTGGTTGGACAGCTCGAAGAAGTTCGGCTGGTCATGCGACAAGGCCCAGTCGACCGTGGTCGAGGTCAGCGTCGCCGCCAGCCCGACCCGCCAGTTGCTCGGTATCCAGGAGCGCGCGAAAGAGGGCACGATGTCGCGCACCTCGGGCAGCAGCGACACGAAATGCAGGCGATCGTTGAACAGGCTGTCGATGACTGGCGTGTCGCGCAGCGCCAGCCCGCCGCCGGGGAACAGATTGCGCTGGTGGTAGGGCGTGTAGAGGCTGCCGACGTCGAGCGTCTCGGCGCCCAGCAGCGAGGGCGGTTCGAGCCAGCGAAGCGGCACGCCGTTGCCCGGCGCCGAGATGCCCGGGCCCATCGGCTGCTGCGCCATCCACTGCGCAAACCATGCCTGGGCGCGGAGCCGGCCCGAGTCGTCGGTCGCGGTCACGGTCGAAGTGCCGGGCGTGCCGCCAGCAGGTTCGTCGAACTGGGGCACGCCGGCAGCGGCGCGGCCGCCTTGCACCGGCGTCGCGGGCCGGCCTGAAGCGAACGCCGCTGCGCTGCGGTGCGCTTCGGCCTCCAGGCTGGCCGTCGTCGCGCGGGCGCGAGCACCGCCGCCGCGCTGCTGCACCACATGGGCGACTTCGTGCGCCAGCAAGGCAGCGTCCTGCGTGCCCACATGCGGGGCCGCCAGGACGATGTGCTCGCCCTGCGCGAAGGCACGCCGGGCGCCGGCCGCGGCCACTGCCGAGGCCTCCCCGGTATGCAGTCGCACCGCCGAGAGATCGGCACCGAAGTGGCGTGACAGCGGAGCCGCCAGCGCGGCGGGCAGCGGCCGCCCCGCGCAGCGCGGGCAATCGCCGGCGCAGGGGCAGGCCCGCGCGGATGGCAGTTGCCCCTTGGCGGCGGCACGGGCGCGCGCCGGGTCGGTCGGCCGGGCCGGCGAACGCGGAGCCGGGCTGGCTGGAACGCGCCGCGGCGCACGTGCAGACGGCAAGGAGGCCAAGCGGGGCGCGCTCATGTCAGGCGCTCCGCTTCTTGGCGCACCGACCAGGCGGGTGGGCGGGGGACGACGATCCTGATTGCGCATTCGGGCATGGGAACCTCCTGTCGAGGCTGCGGTGGCGCGCACTGCCCAGCACATCGTGGTGCCATGGTGAACCCCTGCGGCGCCTCATCGGCAGGGTTCGGGCAATCGCGGCCCCAATGGTCGCCGGTATCGGTATTCCCTTGCAAGCGTCCGCGCTGGTGTTCCGGCGCGGCGCGGTGGACGGGGCCATGGCGGCGAGCCTGAACTCAGGCGGGCAAGCCGGGCGAAGCCCCGCATTCGGCCCCCGGATCACGGGGCAGATAGCCTTCAAATACCTGTCAAAACCGCGCGAAACAGGGGCAATGCGAATATTGTTTCCGGGCGATCCGAAGGCGCTCTAATCGCTTCCCTGTCTGCGTGGCGGCCTCGATTTCCATTGGGCCGGGGTGGCGTCATCGCGGGCTGGGGCGCAGGCCCTGCCCGACAGAGCGGTCCCGTTTTTCCAGCCCTTCAGCCATCGTTCCAACGTCGAGCAGCGCGTATTTCGGTGCTCCCCGCGCATCGAGATGAGTCCAGTTTCCCATTCGCTTCCTCCCCTTCCTGCCGTCTCCCAGCGCAGCCTGCATCTCACCGGTGGCCGCCACGGCGTGCTCCTGTTCCATGGCCTGAGCAGCAGCCCGCTGGAGCTGCAGTTCGTCGCGCGGGGCCTGAACCGTGCCGGCTTCACGGTCAAGGCGCCGGTCCTCACCGGCTATACCTTCGGCTCCTTCGGCGGCGCCACCACCACGGCCCGCTCCTGGGTGGCCGCGGCGCTGAAGGAGCTGGACCAGATGCTGGGCGAATGCGACTCCGTGGCCATTGGCGGCCTGTGCCTGGGGGCGGTGCTGGCCTTGCGGCTCGCGAGCCTGCGTTCCGACCGCCTGTCGGCGCTGCTGTGCCTCTCGACCGCCTTGCACTACGACGGCTGGGCCAATCCCTGGTACACGCGGCTGCTGCCGCTGGCGCGCTACACGCCGTTCGCGCGGCGCATCTCCATTAGGGAGCGCGAGCCCTTCGGCCTGAAGGACGAACGCATGCGCGCCTGGGTGGCCCGGCAGATGGTCGCAGCCGGCGAATCCGATGCCGGCGCGGCTGCCTTGAGCGTGGCGGAACTGCTCAAGGCACGCGACCTGATCGCACTGGCCCGCGGCTCGCTGGCCGACATCACCGCGCCCACGCTGCTCATCCACGCCAGGGAGGACGAATGCGCCACCCCGCGCAGTTCCTATGAGGTCGCCGACCGCATCAGCGCCAGCCGCATCCGGCTGGCCTTGCTGACCGACAGCTACCACATGGTCAGCATCGATCGCGAGAAGGACGCCGTCCTCGCCGAGATCCTGCAGTTCCTCTCGCACGGCAGCGAGAAGTCCCCAGCCGACCGCAGCGCGGAGCCCGTCAAGGTGCACGCGCTATTCCCCAACCGCAAGCACATCGAACCATGAACACAACAAAGACCTCCTACGCGCTGAGCATGGTTCGTCAGGCCCTGACGAACTACACCGAAACGCCCACGGGCGACATCCATCTGGAGACCACGCTGGCCGAACTCCAGGTCGACTCGCTGACCCTGGCCGAGCTGCTGTTCGAACTGGAAGACCGCCTGGGCAAGACCATCTCCGACGTGAAGCAGGTCCCGAAGGACATCGCCGCGATCGTGGAGCTGGTCGAGCCCTTCATTGAAGAGCAAGACATCAAGACGGCGGCATGAGCGCGGCGCAAGGCGGTCCCAGGCAAGCTCGCTCCCGCTCTGGGCGGCAGGCCGCGGGCCGAAGGGTGCACCGATGAACCGCCGACGCGTTGCCGTCACCGGGCTGGGCTTGGTCTCGTCGCAGGGCCAGGATCCCGAGGCCGCCTTCGAAGCCTGGTGCGCCGGCCGGAGCGGCATCGCTGTGCATGACTTCGGCGAGGCGCCGCACAGCATCGCCCTGCCCTATGCCTTGTGCACCGACTTTGAAGCCGCAGCCTTCCTGGGCAAGGCCCGGTTGACGACGATGGACCGGGTGAGCCAGCTCAGCACGGTCTGCGCGATGCAGGCCTGGGCCGATGCCGGCCTGGACGGCCTGCCACAGCAAGCGCGTGAATCGGTGCCGGTCCACTGGGGCACCGGTGCCGGCGGCATGCAGACGACCGAGCGCAGCTATCGAGACCTGTTCCTGAAGGGACGCAGCCGGATCTCGCCGCTCTCGGTCGTGCTGGGCATGCAGAACGCGGCGGCCTCGCAGATCGCGCTGCAACTCGAACTGGGCGCCGACTGCATCACCTATTCCGTCGCCTGCTCCTCCTCGGCCGTGGCGATCGGCGAGGCCTTCCGCCGCGTGCGCGCAGGCGACGCACCGCTCGCTCTGGCGGGTGGCGCCGAGGCTGCGCTGCCCTTCGGCATGCTGAAGGCCTGGGAGTCCCTGCAGGTGCTGGCACCGGCCGGCGACGACCCCGCGCGCTCGTGCAGGCCCTTCGACGCCGAACGCCGAGGCCTGGTGCTCGGCGAAGGGGCGGCAGCGCTCGTGCTGGAGGACTGGGATCACGCCATGCAACGCGGTGCCCGGATCTATGCAGAGATCGTCGGCTACGGCAGTTCCTGTGACCACAGCCACCTGACCACACCGAGCGCCAAGGGCCAGGTCCGCGCCTTGAAGCAGGCGCTGGCCGACGCGGATTTGTCAGTCGAGATGGTCGGTTATGTCAACGCCCACGGCACGGCCACAAGGGAAGGGGACCCGGTCGAGATCGCTGCGCTGTGCGAAGTCTTAGGTGAGCACGCCGCGAACGTGATGATCAGCTCGACCAAGTCGATGCACGGCCATCTGCTCGGCGCCGCGGGGGCGATCGAGGCGCTGAACACAGTGCTCGCGCTGCACAGGCAGGCAGTCCCTGCGACGCTCAATCTGAACGTCCTGGACCCCGCCTGCGCGGGCATGAGGCACGCCGGCGGCCAGGCAAGCGTGCCGCTGCAGGCCGCCCTGTCGAACTCGTTTGCATTCGGCGGCAGCAACGCCGTCATCGCCCTGCGCGCGGTGATGCAAGCATGAGGTGGGCGCTGCGGCTGTGATCTGCCGTTCGGCGTCGATACGCCTCTGCGCCGCGGCCTTGGCCTGCCTGCCGTGCATGGCCGGCGCGTGGGGCAGCTTGATCCTGCTGGACGCGCCGCCCGCTGAAGACCGCCTGGCACTCGGCGGCTCTTACTGGGCAACGCCGCGCTCGCCCGACGGCAAGCACGATGACCACCTCTCCACGCCGGCCATCGACTACTACCGCCATGACGGCGGCTTCGCCTCCACCGAAACAGGCATCGGCTTCAATGCCTCCGCGGCGGAAGACTGGCAGGCCGGGCTCAGGCTGTGGCCGCAATGGGGGTGGGCGAAGCAGGATCTGGCCGATGGGCAGCCCCGCGTCGGCCTTCGCGTGCAGCAGCAGGCCTTCGCCAATGCCTTGCTCGGCGGCGTGATCCTTGTCCAGAGCGCGTTGTCCCACGGGTCCGGGCGGGCTCGCGACGGCCTGCAAGGCGAGCTGGGCCTGAGCTCCGGCATCCCCTGGTCCAGCGGCGTGGTCGGCTTCGGCGTCGCGGCCACCTACGGCAACCGTGCCTATCGGCGCGACTACGCCCGGGTCGACGCTGCCGGCTGGAGCGACTGGTCCTGGTCGCTGAGTGCCGACCAGAAGCTCGGTGGCCGCTGGCATGCTGACGCCCAGCTTCAGCGGGCTCTCGTCTTCAGGGCCGGCGCCGTGACAGCCACGCAGCAAGGGGCCTGGCATCCGTCTGCCCTGCTCATCAGCCTGTGGCGAGATTGGTGAGCGGCCATGCCGGGCGCAGCTCGGGTCGTGGCAAGCGCCACAGCCCTCAGCGGCTCAGGTAGAAGTCCATCGGGATCAGCTCGACGGCCCATCCGCCTGCCTCGCCCAATGTCGCAGCCGGGTGCATCGATGCGATTCGCAGCGCTTCGTCAGCGCTGTCCGCCTCGATGATGAACAGGCCGCCGACCACTTCCTTCGCCTCGGTGTAGGGCCCGTCGCTGACGTGCGTCTTGCCGCCGCGCGGGCGAAGCGTTCTCCAGCCCTCCAGATCGCCCAGCGACGCGGAAACCAGCACCTTGCCGGTAGCGCGCATCTTCTCGTCCAAGGCCGGGCATTGGCTTACCAGAGCCTTGACGTCGTCTGGCGCCATCGCGGCGAATTTTTCGGGGGTGAAGTAGGCGAGGCCGAGGTATTTCACGGGTGATCCTTTGGGGTAGTGATGCACTGACGACGAAGATGATGATCTGGAATCGACCACTTCTCGCAAGGACTTTGTAGCGCATCCCGTCGACCATGCCGGCATCGTGAACCCGGTTGCCCCGAGACAGGGTGGCGCTGCTCAGACGACAACCGTGGGCAGGCGCGCCTGGTTCGCAGCCTGTGCCGCCCCGTATTCCAGGATGCGCGCCACCTCGGCTGCACGCTTTGCGCCGAAGCGTCCGGCCAGAAGATGTAGCGTCGTGTCGATGCAAAGACTGACCCCGCCGCCGGTCACGACCCGGCCCGTATCCACCACCAGCGCCTTGCGCGTGCGCACGGTCGGATAGGCCTGAGCAAGCTCGGTCAGGGGCGGTAGCTCCGGCGGCACGACCTCCACCTTGCTTGTCGCATCAAGACCGTCCAGCACGCCGGCCGCAGCGAGGATCATTGCGCCAGTGCAGACGGACGCGACCGTCGTGCACGCGGGAGCAAGCCGGCGGATGAAGGCCAAGGTCTGCTCATCCTGGCTCGCCGCGCGCCAGCCCGGGCCTCCGGGGACCAGCAGCACATCCGCATGCCGCAGTTCATCGAAGCTTCGATCGGGCAACACGCGCAACCCGTTGGACAACTCGACCGCCGCGGCGCTGACAGCTACCGTTTGATAGGAAAGTGCCGGGATCACCCGGCGCGCCATCGAGATCACGCCGATCGCAGCGAGGTCGATCGGCTCGACGCCGGGATACAGGAGAAAAGTCAGTTCCATCATCGCACTCCACGTTCTTGGGGTAAATACTGCTTTGCACAAGTTGCCTATTGGACAACTTTATCCTAGCATTGGCTTGACCGTCACATCAAGTGCCGGCTCTCAACACCGCAGGAGCACCCCATGAGCACCCCAGCCTTTGCCGAACGCCTTTCCGGTCGCCTTGAGCCCACGCCGGGCGGTTCGACCTACATCGACCCGTCGACGATGCAATGGCAGAAGTCCCAATTCGACAAGATCCAGATGAAAGTGCTTTACCGCAACGACGAGATCGGCGAGATGACCGTCCTGCTCAAGTGGGAGCCGGGCGCCAGGCTGCCCTTCCACAAGCATCCGGAAATCGAGCAGAGCTGGGTCCTGGAAGGCTCCTTCTACGACCACGACGGCGTCTGCCGGGCCGGTCAGTACGTCTGGCGCAAGCCGGGCTCGCTGCACGAAACGAAATCGGATGAAGGTTGCCTGCTGCTGGCGATCTACCGCAAGCCGAACGTGTTCTTCAACACGGCAGGCTTCCAGAAGTCCGAATAGGGACGGGCGATGGCTTTCGTCGTCACCGAAGCCTGCATCGCCTGCCGCTATGGCGAGTGCGTGTCCGTCTGTCCGCAACAGGCCTTCCACGAGGGGCCGAACTTCGTCGTCATCAATCCGGTGAACTGCGCGAACTGCGGGCTGTGCGAGATGGTCTGTCCGGTGCAGGCCATCCGCGCGGACTACGCTCTGGCGCCAGCTGAACGCGACTACATCGCGCTCAATGCCAGCCTCGCAAAGCTCTGGCCTGCGGCAAGGTCAACCACTGCCTTGAGCGGCGCCGACGAGGCCGCGTTCCACAGCAACAAGCGGGATCGATTGATCGCGCCCGGACACAGCTGATCGCGGCCTGGCGCCCCGGCAGCCTGCAAGAAAAAAAGCGCCGCACAGCTTCTCTCCTCTCCAGTTCTTCCACACGGCGGTCCGGCCGGGCCTCGCTTGGCCCTGCCCTGCCCGCTCCGCAAGCCAACAAAGGAGTTCCAGCATGTCAGCAATCCCCGCATCGCCGATCGTGGTGCCCGCAAGCAAGTCCCGGAAGCCCTCCAGCATCGGCAAGGTTGCCCTGGCCAGTTCCGTCGGCACCATCATCGAGTGGTACGACTTTCTGATCTACGCCACCGCCGCCGCGCTCGTGTTCAACAAGATCTTCTTCCCGAGCATCGACCCACTGATGGGCACGATGGCAGCGCTGGGCAGCTATGCCGTAGGTTTCATTGCCCGACCTTTGGGGGGCGCGATCTTTGGCCACTTCGGCGACCGGATCGGCCGCAAGTCGATGCTGATGACCTCGATGCTGATGATGGGCGCAGGCACGTTTCTGATCGGCTGCCTGCCTGACTATTCGCAGATCGGCGTGTGGGCGCCGATCCTGCTGATCACCTTGCGCTTCGTCCAGGGCATCGGCCTGGGTGGCGAGTGGGGCGGCGCTTCGCTGATGGTGCTGGAGCATGCGCCGGCCCATCGCCGCGGCTTCTACGGCAGCCTCGTGCAGGTCGGCTTTCCCCTGGGGCTGGTGCTCTCGTCCAGCGTCTATGGCTGGGTGTCGAAGATGCCGCAGCAGGACTTTCTGGCCTGGGGCTGGCGCCTGCCCTTCCTGGCGAGCGCCGTGCTGGTGATCGTGGGCGGATTCATCCGCTCAAGAGTGGAAGAGTCCCCGGTGTTCGAGCAGATGAAGGCCAAGAACCTGCTCGCCAGGAATCCGCTGATGGAAGCGATTTTCAAGCACCCCAAAAGCTTCCTGGTCGCCATCGGGCTGAAGATCTCCGAAGTGTCCTGGGTCTACATGCTGACGGTGTTCGTCATCATGTATGCGACCACCACGCTCGGCCTGCCCAAGGCACTGTTGTTGAAGGCCATCCTCGTAGCGGCATTGGTGGAGTTGGTGACGATCCCGCTGTTCGGGTGGCTCTCCGACAAGATCGGCCGGCGCCCTTTTTACCTGATCGGGCCGGTGGTTTCGATCCTGATGGCCTTTCCGCTGTTCTGGCTGCTGGAGACCCGCAACGAAGCGGTGATCGTGGCGGCCATCGCCGTGGCACTGAGCCTGGGACATGGCCTGATGTTCGCGCCGGAGGCCACCTACTTCCCGGAACTCTTCGGTGCCAACGCCCGCTACAGCGGGGCCTCGTTCGGGTTCCAGGCTGCGGCAGCCATCGGCGGTGGCTTCTCGCCGCTGCTGGCCACCTGGCTCACCGGCATCACCGGCGGAACGGCGGGGGTGTCGCTGATGATGATCGGGCTGTCCCTGGTCACGCTGGTCGCGGGCCTAGCCGCCTGGGAAACCAAGGACAAGGCACTGCTGGCTTGATCCTGGGCTGATCTAAGCCAGATCTGCTTCGTTGCCGGGCGCCGAATACATCACCACGAGCGCGGTCGCAGGCCCCGAGAGGCTGTGCCCGCGATGCGGCATGCGGGAATCAAAGTGCAGCGTGTCACCCGGTTCCAGGATGTACTTGTCCATGCCGACCTGCCATTCGATGCGCCCGGTCAGCACGTGCAGCATCTCCTCGCCCTCATGCTGGAAGAAGACAAACTTGTCGACCTCGGCAGGGAAGGTGAACAGGAAGGGCTGCAAGGCGCGCCCCTGCGTGGCATTGGTCAACGCGAAGTAGTTGTAGCCGAAGGCGCTGCCGCCCATCACTGTCTCGCGCTTCTCGGACTTGCGCACAAGACTGATCCCCCGCCAATCGACCGCTTCCGTGCCCGGCTTGGCCAGCAAGCTTGCCGCCTCGATACCCAGCACTTCGGCGATCCGCGCCAGCGTGCCGATGGGCGGCACCTTCTTGCCGTTCTCGATGCGCGAGAGATACGCCTTGCCGAAGCCCGCGCCTTGAGCAAGCGCCGCCAGGGTCAGCCCCGCAGCCTGCCGGTGCTCGCGCACCCGCCGGCCGATCTCGGCAGGCGAGTGGGTGCCTTCCGACGTGTCTTCGGATGCAGGGATTTTGCTGAGAGGCGGTTTGTTTACCATGTTGCCCGATTCTAGGAGGCGTTTACCGCGCCAGTCGGGCCGCATGGCAATGGCTTGGATTCCGGGCCACCGAGTCTTGCTCATGCCCGGCAAGAAAGTCACGACGACGAATACGCACTTGGTACCCACGATGTCATGCCCCGCCCGCGCGGCGCCGGGTTCGTCGCAAAGTGTTTGACAGCCTCGTCATCGAATAGTGAGATCCGGGCGAGCCTGCCACGGAGAAACACGATGACGATCAGCCGCCGATCCTTCCTCGAGACCGCCGCCGCACTCGGTGCTTCGCTGGCCTGGGTCGCACGGGCCCAGGCGTCGCGCATCGACTGGCAGGAACGGCGTGATCTGTACCCCGAAGGGGTCGCGTCCGGGGATCCCGATCCGCACAGTGTCATCCTGTGGACGAGGCGCCCGTTTGCGGAAGGCGCACGGCAGATGCTCACCGTCGAAGTGGCCGAGGATGAGGCGTTCCACCGGGTCGTTGCGCAGACGCAGGTGCCGGTGTCGAGCGCCGCAGACTGGACGGCGCGAGCGCTGATCGGAGGGCTCGCGCCCGCGCACGTCTACTGGTTCCGGTTCACGGACGCAGACGGAAACGGCAGCCGTGTCGGCCGCACCATCACGGCGCCTTTGCCGAACGATGCGCGCGCCGTGAACTTCGCCTTCGTGAGCTGCCAGGACGTCAACGAGGGCAAGCTCAACGCCTATCGCCGGATGATCTACGAGGATGAGCGCGCTCCCGCTGCCGAGCAGCTCGGCTTCGTCCTGCATCTGGGCGATTTCATCTACGAGGTGGTCGAATATCCCGATGAGGTGAAGACCCGCTACGACCGCACGATCTATGAGGTGGCGCGCATCCCGGACGGGCACAAGGTCGGCAACTTCCACATCCCGCTGACGCTGGACGGCTACCGCGCCATCTACAAGGGCTATCTCGCCGACCCCGACCTCCAGGACGCACGCGCCCGCTGGCCCTTCGTCGCCATCTGGGACAACCATGAATTCTCCTGGCAAGGCTGGCAGAGCATCGTCAAGGCGGGGTCGTTCGAGCAGCCCGGCCAGAGCATCAAGGTCGCGGCGAACCAGGCCTGGTTCGAGTTTCTTCCCGCGCGTATCGCGCCGCCGGGCGGATCGCTCGAGCGCTTCGATCCGCCGCCTGTCAAGGATGTTCCGATCACGGAGTTCGACAACGATGGACTTGGGACGGAGCCGAACAACCTCACTGCGATCAACAGCCTCAAGGGCTACCGGACGCTCCGATACGGCCGCTGCCTGGACCTTATCATCACCGACCAGCACAGCTATCGGAACGCGGATCCGTTCAGCGATCCGTCTCTAGCGAAGCTCGGCGGCGAAGAGTTCCTCGACATGTTTCCCGAGCCCGGGATGCGTGTCCTGGACGGCGGGCGGGCCTTCGATGGCGGCAAGCCGCCGGCGGAGATCGGCTTCAACGCGGCGCGCGTGCCCAACCCGCAACTCAAAGCCCCGCCGCAGACCATCCTCGGCGCGGAGCAGAAGGCCTGGTTCAAGGACCAATTGAGGCACTCGACCGCGGTCTGGAAGATCTGGGGAAATTCGCAGGGCGCGCTGGACTCACGCGCCGACCCGCACAAGCTGCCGGCGGGACTCACCAAGGAGCCATGGCCAGGGAACGACTTCGCGGCCCTGGGTGGAGGGGACTACGGCACGGCCTACGTGGAACGTGCCGAAATCTACGATCTTGTGCGCGACGCGAAGGTCACGGGCTTCGCGATCGTCTCGGGCGACCGCCACAGCTTCTGGGCCGGCTACGCGGCCGCGGATCTTCCGCCGGGAAAGTTCGAGCCGGTCGGCCTGAGCTTCGTCGGCGGGTCGCTCACCAGCCCGGGCGTCATGGAAGCCTACGAGCACAAGCTTCCGAAGGACGCTCCGCTGCGATCACTATTTCTCGCCAACCGGGGAGCGGGAGCGGCGCCGGACTGGACCTACAACATGCTGCTGAGGCACGGCGTTAGGGCGTGCCTGGAATACGCCAAGACCTTCGACCTCAAGCGCGCACGGGCCCTGTCCAACCCGGATCTCGCGCCTCACCTCGAGTTCGTCGATCTCGGTGGCCATGGCTATGCGAAGGTCGCCCTGTCGGCTGACGAGATGCACACCGAATTTGTCTGCATCCCGCGTCCCATTG
>FSVW01001126.1_pt1 | contig 13270 bp, 14 predicted proteins | sample 1637551 | NCBI WGS metagenome assembly FSVW01 (sample SAMEA3914814, study PRJEB12502) | metagenome | biome: forest; material: soil | place: USA | collected 2011-09-16 | depth 0.1 m | reverse complement strand
GTGGACGTGTCGGCGCCGCGCGCGCTGGCCACGGCCGAGATCCCGGGCGTGGTGCAGTCCTTCGTCCACGCCGCCCGATGCGCGATGGACGCGGGCTTCGACGCCATCGAGGTGCACGGCGCCAACGGCTACCTGATCGACCAGTTCCTGCGCGACAGCATCAATGACCGCACCGACGACTACGGCGGCTCCATCGCCAACCGTGCCCGCCTGCTGTTGGAGGTGATGGGCGCCATCGCCGCCGCCATCGGCCATGGCCGCACGGGCCTGCGGCTCTCGCCGGTCACGCCGTCCAACGACATCGGCCAGGACAGCGACCCGCAGGCGCTGTTCAACCATGTGGCCGAGCAGCTGGCGCCGCTCAAGCTGGCCTTCGTGGACATCGTTGAGGGCCAGACCGGCGGCGCGCGCGACTTCGCGCCGTTTGACTACGCCGCCATGCGCCAGCGCATCAACGCGCCCTGGATCGGCAACAACGGCTACACCCGCGAAATGGCGCTGCAGGCGGTGGCGGAGGGCTCGGCGGACATGGTCGCCTTCGGCCGCCCCTTCATCAGCAATCCCGACCTCGTACGCCGCCTGCGCTTGAATGCGGAGTTAGCCCCGCTGGACAAGGCGACGCTGTACGGCGGCGATGCCGAGGGCTACGTCAGCTATCCGGCCTTGGCTTGATTCACCGATATCAAGCCCTTTTCATCCGCGCCTGGAACAGCTCGCGGATGTTGACCTCCCGAGGCCCGGCAATGTGCTCGAAGCGTTCGCCGGCCGTGAGCGTGCCTGGCACCCGCACGGCCAGGTAGAAGCCGCACCAGCCGCTCTGCACCATCATCTTGACGGCCTGGCTGAAGCCCATCACGGCGTTGAACTTGAAGCAGGGGTAGCGCGGCTCGCTGATGGCGAGCTCGCAATGCGGGAAACGCAGCACGTCGCCGATGCAGGCGTTTTCTTCGAGCAGGCCGCTCAGCGTGAGGTTCTCGCCCAAGGCGCCGGGTGCGAGCGCCTCGCCCCAAGCCGCTGCGCCGGCCTGCGCCCGCAGCGTCTGCCAGAAGGCGTAGTGCTCGCTGGGGTATGCGTAGATCGCCTTGTGCAAGCCACCATGGACGCTGGGATCCGCCTGTTCGTCGCCCTCCAGGCCCAGAGGCAAAACCTGCACCGCACCTTCGCGGGCTCGCTTGCGAATGCCGCTGAGCACGGTGCCGTCGGCGGTCTCCAGCGTTTCGGCGCGACCGGTATTGAGGGAGAGAAGCTGCATGGACGGCATTTCAACATGGGCCGATTCCGCGGCATTACGTCATTCCAGTTTTGCATGACGGCATCGCATTGGGTGGTTACGGCGTGGTTACATTGACCGGACAATGGCTTCCCCTCTCTGTGATTGAGGAGCGGCATGGGGTCAGCGCCGGGTTCGCGGCGGGCCGGCGCTGACCCAATTCCGTTTTTCATCTTGATTGGGACCGACCACATGAACCACCCCGCAATGGAAGGGCTGCGCCTGAATGCGCCGGCCTACGTGATGCACCCCCGGCTGCTGGCCTGGGTGGCCGAAGTGGCCGCGCTGACGCAGGCCCGCGACGTCTACTGGTGCGATGGCAGCCAGGCCGAGTACGACCGGCTCTGCGCCGAGCTGGTCCAGGCCGGCACCTTCAAGAAACTCAACCCTGCCCTGCGTCCCAACAGCTATCTGGCGTGCTCGGACCCGAGCGACGTGGCGCGCGTCGAAGACCGCACCTTCATCTGCTCGGAGCGCCAGGAGGATGCCGGCCCGACCAACAACTGGAAGGCCCCAGCCGAGATGCGCGCGCTGCTGCAGACCGGCGAGGCTGCGCTGTTCAAAGGCTCGATGAGCGGCCGCACGCTTTACGTCGTGCCCTTCAGCATGGGCCCGCTGGGCTCGCCGATCGCGCACATCGGCGTGGAGCTGTCAGACAGTCCCTATGTCGCGGTGAACATGCGCATCATGACCCGCATGGGCCGCCCGGTGCTCGACGTGCTGGGGGTGGACGGCGAGTTCGTGCCCTGCGTTCATACCGTCGGCGCGCCGCTGGAGGCTGGCCAGGCCGACGTGAAGTGGCCGTGCAACAAGACTAAGTACATCGTCCACTACCCCGAGACGCGCGAGATCTGGTCCTACGGCTCCGGCTACGGCGGCAACGCGCTGCTGGGCAAGAAGTGCTTCGCCCTGCGGATCGCCTCAAAGATGGGCCGCGACCAGGGCTGGCTGGCCGAGCACATGCTGGTGCTGGGCGTGGAGAGCCCCGAGGGCAGGAAGCACCATGTGGCCGCGGCCTTTCCGAGCGCCTGCGGCAAGACCAATTTCGCCATGCTGATCCCGCCCGAGGGCTTCGAGGGCTGGAAGGTCACCACCATCGGCGACGACATCGCCTGGATCAAGCCTGGGCAGGATGGGCGGCTCTACGCCATCAACCCCGAGGCCGGCTATTTCGGCGTGGCGCCGGGCACCAACGCGCTGACCAACGCCAACTGCATGGCCAGCCTGACCCGCGATGTGATCTTCACCAATGTGGCCTTGACCGATGAAGGCGATGTCTGGTGGGAAGGCATGACCGACGCGCCACCCGCCCACCTGATCGACTGGCAAGGGCAGGACTGGACGCCGGCACTGGCCAGGGAGACGGGTGCCAAGGCCGCCCATCCGAATGCCCGCTTCACCGTGGCCGCCACCAACAATCCGGCGCTGGACAGCGCCTGGGATGACCCCGCCGGCGTGCCCATCGACGCCTTCATCTTCGGCGGCCGCCGCTCCACCACCGTGCCGCTGGTCACCGAAGCGCGCAACTGGACCGAGGGCGTCTACATGGCCGCCACCATGGGCTCTGAAACCACGGCCGCCGCCGCCGGCCAGCAAGGCGTGGTGCGCCGCGACCCCTTCGCCATGCTGCCCTTCATGGGCTACAACATGGCGGACTACTTCCAGCACTGGCTCAGCCTGGGGGAGAAGCTCGGCGCCCAGGCTCCGAAGATCTTCTGCGTCAACTGGTTCCGCAAAGGGCCCAACGGCAAGTTCGTCTGGCCCGGTTACGGCGAGAACATGCGCGTGCTGAAGTGGATGCTGGACCGCGTGGAAGGCAGCGGCCAGGGCCGCGAGAACGTCTTTGGCGTGACGCCGTCTTACGGTGACATCAACTGGACCGGCCTCAATTTCACGGCCGGGCAGTTCGAGCAGGTCACTTCCATCGACAAGGCCGCCTGGATCACCGAGCTGGGCCTGCATGCCGAGCTGTTCACCCAGCTGGCGTACAGGCTGCCGGCCGAGCTTCCGGCCACCAAGGCCGCCATCGAGGAAAGGCTGGCGGCCGCCCGCTGAGCACCGGCGCTTCAGAAACGACAAAGCCCGGCCGAGCCGGGCTTTTGACTTCTGGGCGCGTCGTTTCAGCGACGGCTGCTGGCCGCGCGCAGTTCGGCGGCGAAAGAGGGCATGCTTTGCTCGTACTGCGCGGCCAGTTCCAGCAACTCGCGCTCGGCGCGAACTGTGGCGGCGGCCTGCCAACGCGCGCGCAATGCCTCGACCTGACGCTTCCACAGGCGAACACCAATGGCGGCGAAGGATGCTCCTTGCTGCAGGTTGCGACTGGCGGGAAGCCCGAAAGTTTGGCTGGCGATGTTCATGGAAACCTCCGTTGATCCGGTTTTGGACGGCCGGTGAAAGAAGTCTAGGGATTTCCCGCGTATGCATCCAATGAATTTATAGAATCTACGATATTAGTAAATCAGATATCTTGGCCTTTGCCCCCATGAAATTCCGCCAGCTCGATCTCAATCTGCTCAAGGTGTTCGACGTGGTGATGGCCGAGCGCAACCTGACCCGCGCAGCCGACCGGCTGGCCATGACCCAGCCCGCCGTGAGCCATGCCCTCAAGCGGCTGCGCGAGGCGCTCGGTGAAGAGCTGTTCATCCGGCAGGCCTTCGGCATGCGACCGACGCTCAGGGCCGAGAGCCTGTGGCCCGAAATCCGCACCACCCTGGCCCGGCTGCAGAACCTGCTCGCACCGCCCGAATTCCGGGCTGAGTTGCAAGAGCAGACCTTCCGCGTGGCCATGGCCGACGCGACGGCGGCCCTGGTCCTGCCGGGTCTGGTCGCCCAGTTCGAGGAGATGCGTGCGCTGGCCAATGTGCAGGTCCTGCCGCTCACCACCCGCGATCCGCGCAGCCTGCTGGAGCAGGGCGAAGCCGATTTCGCCGTGGGCTACTTTCCCGCCGCGGCAGCCGCGCTGCGCGCCCAGGGTACGCAGGCCGCGATCCGGCAACAGCGCCTGTACGAGAGCGAATACGTCTGCGTGATGCGCCGCGACCACCCGCTGGCCGAGCGGGAACTGGACCTCGACACCTTCTGCGCCGCCCACCATCTGCTGGTGAGCTTCTCCGGCCGGCCGCACGGCTTTGTGGACGAAGCGCTGGCCGCCCTGCAGCGCAGCCGGCGCATCATGCTGACGGTCAATCAGTTCTTCACGGCGGGCCGCATCGTCTCGCAATCGGACCTGCTGACCGTGCTGCCTTCCGCGTTCGTGGAAGTGACCGGCTACGCGCATCGGCTGGTCGAAAAGCCGCTGCCCATGGCCGTGGGCCAGGTGCAGGTGGACATGCTCTGGCATTTGCGCAGCGAAGGCCGCATGGCCGACAACTGGATGCGCGAGCGCCTGATCGAGGCGGCTCGCCGCAGGCCTGTTTCACCCGCCACGCAGATGCAGGAACCGGCATAACGGCGACAATCCGCGCATGAGCACGACCGACCTGACCGATGCCGAGTTCGCCGAACTCGATGAATTGCTGGCTTCCACGCCCGACCCCCTGAATCCGCTCGATGCGTCAATGCTGGACGGCTACCTGTGCGGCGTCCTGGTGCAACCGCGCCTGATCGACATCGAGGAATGGCTGCCGCCGATCTTCGATTACGACGGCGGCGTGCTGCCCGAGAGCGTCGACGCCGACTGGCTGGCCCGCATCCGCGAGCTGGTGACGCGCCGCCATGGCGCCTTGAATCGGCAGATGGTGGAAGACGGCTGGTTCGACCCCGTGGTGCTGGATCTCGATGAAGAGGCACACGAACCGGAAACCCCGCCGGCCGACGAGTCGCCCGAGGCGGCCGCCGCGCGTGAAAGCTATGAGGCCCTCGGCCCCATCTCGCGCACGCTGATGCCCTGGGTGGCCGGCTTCCAGCATGCCGCCCTGTGCTTTCCGGAGCTTGCCGAGCTGCCGGACGATGCCATTCACGCCGCCATGGCGCGCCTGTATCGCCATCTCCCGGCCGAGACGGACGAAGAGAAGGAAGTCGTTGCCACGCTCAACCGCGAGCATCCGCTCAAGGACCTCGACGACGCGATCGAGGAGCTGGTGCTCAGCGTGGCCGATATCAGCGACCTGACCGAGGAGCTGCGCTACAAGGTCGAGACCCTGCGCCGCGACACCCCGAAGCTCGGCCGCAACGACCCCTGCCATTGCGGCTCCGGCCGCAAGTACAAGCAGTGCCACGGCAGCAACTGAGGCTGGGCGAACGTTGAAGCTGCAGCTTCTTTCCGATCTCCACCTCGAAACCGAAGCCTTCGACCCCGAGTACGCCCCTGGGTCCGAAGTGCTCGTGCTGGCCGGTGACGTGGACAGCACTTGGGCTGGCCTGAAGCGCTTTGCCGGTTGGCCGGCGCCGGTGATTTTTGTGCCGGGCAATCACGAGTACGACCGGCGTGACGTCGATGTGGCGCGACTGGAATTGCGCGAGCTCTGCCAGGAGCTGGGCTACATACTGCTCGACGATGCGGCCATCGTGATCAGCGATGCGCAGGGCCGCCGCGTCCGTTTCGTGGGCAGCACGCGCTGGAGCGACTTCGACCTGTTCGGCGTCGAAGGCCGCGAACGGGCGATGCGCGCGGGCGCGTATTTCCAGCAGTACATGGCGGCCACGCGAGGCGGCTCGGCGTTCGACGCGGCAGCCGTGCGGGAGCTGGCGCTGCAATGCCGCCGGTGGCTGAGCGAGCAGTTGGCACTGAGCGAGTCAGGTGACAGATGGGATGCCACGGTGGCAATCACTCACTTCGCACCGAGCATTCGCAGCGCTGATCCGCGCTACGGCAAACAGCCGGGCACGGCGAGCTTCTGTAATGACGACGAAGCCTTGCTGCCCGGCGCGCGCTTGTGGCTCCATGGCCATCTGCACTGCCAGTTCGACTACCAGGTGGGCAGCACACGCGTGCTGTGCAACTCGCGGGGCCACGCCCGCAAGGGAGAGCCCGCGCGCTTCAAGCCGCGGGAATGGATCGAGGTTTTCAGCTAGCTCGTCCGGCGCGAAAGCCAGGCCAGCGGCGATTCCAGCGCAGCCCGTTCGCGATCAGCGTGCAGATCGGCTTCGGAAGCCTTGCTGAAGTCGCTTTCTTCCAGGCTGGCTTCCATGCCAAAGCAGGTGCCCATGTCCGCAGGATCATGCTGAACCGTTGCGGGAACGCGACGGAAGAAGTTCAGAGCAGAAGCGAATCGCATATCGAACCTCGCGTATGTCAGTGGGCGGCGGGTAAGCAGTGACTTCAATTGAAAGCAAGTGTCACCCAGTTCGGGGCCAAAGGCATCCTCAATCTAGGTGGAAATACGGACATAGTTGTTAAAACCCTTTGATTTCTCCCGGGAGCCGGATTTGGGCTTAACGCCTTCGGGGCCCGCTTGGGTAATAACCCCAATCCTGATGCCGCGGGGTGGTCCTGTCATGAAGCTGTCGGTATGCTCCAGCGTCTTTCGTCAGTTCTCCGTCGCTTTAGGCGTCCGGAGCGTGATCGAAAGCACGGCGACGTCAAGCGCCGTGGCGGGAGTAAAGAAAAAATGAAGTGCAGTCTGGTACAGCAGGAATGAACGAACTAATCATGCGGCTTTGCACGCTACTCACCGTCGTCTTCGCGGTGAGCACGACGCTATGGCTTGCGGGAATGGTGCAAGCCCAGCAATCACTGGGCGTGGATCTCGTCGAGGCCCCGTTGGGACAAGTGCATCTGGCTTCTGCCAAGACCGGCCATCGCTCTTCAGCCCTGGAAATCAGCGCGCGCCCCGTCGAGCAGGCCGCCTCGGCCGCTCTGAGCTACACCGCGGGCCTGCGTTAGTCAACGCAAGGCCGCGCCAGCCCCCTTGGCCAAGGCGCTGCCGACCTGGTCCAGAAGGGCGCCTCGCACGGCCGGCCCGCTCAGTTCCGATCCCAGCTTCCACTGGTGCCAATACAGCGCCACCTCCACGCTGATTTCAGGACGCAGTGCCAGCAGCTGGCCCGACTGGATCCCCGAACGCAGCAGCAGTTCGGGCGCCACGCCAATGCCCCAACCGGCCGAAACCGCCCGTACATAGGCTTCGCTGGAAGGCACATAACGTTCGCGCAAGCGCGGTGCACGCACGCCAAAAGCCTTGGCAACCCATTGCACCTGGTTGTCATCCTTGCGATTGAAGACCAGGAAGGGCGTGCTCGCGAAATTGCCGGCATTGAGGCCCATCGGCAGATGGGTCGCCAGAAACTCCGGACTCGCCACCGCCACATAGCGCATCACGCCCAGACGCTGTACCAGACAACCTCGCAGCGCCTGCTTGACCGTGCTGACGCAGCCCAGCACCTCGCCCTGGCGCAGTCGGTCGTGCGTGAAATCCTGGTCATCGACGATCAGCTCCAGGCCGAAGCCCTGGGCAAGACCGGCCTGCACCAAGGGGTCCAGGGCCGGCAGCACCCAGGTTGCCAGACTGTCGGCGTTGACGGCGATGGCAATGCGTTCGCCCTGGGCGCCGGCCGCGCCGAGCTCGCGCACCACGTCCATGCGCATGGCCTGCATCTGCCGGGCGAAACGGAGCAGCACCTTGCCAGGCTCGGTCAGGCGCAAGGGACGGGAGCGCACCACCAGCAGCTGCCCGACCTGCGCCTCCAGGCTGCGCAGGCGCTGCGAAACGGCGCTTTGCGTGATGCTCAAACGTTGTGCCGCGCGCTCGAATGCCCCTTCGTCGGCCAGCGCCGCGAGGCAATCAAGTCCGGCGGGATCCAGGTCCTTCATAAGACCTACTAATGTAAGCCGAGAAATACGCATACGGCTTCTGTATTCGAGCCCCGCTGTCGACAATCCCAGATTCGCTCAAGCGAGAGGGGAATCCATGAAAGTCATCGTTATGGGCGCCGGCATCATCGGCGTCGCCACGGCCTGGTATCTGCTGGAGCAGGGCCATGAGGTGACCGTCATCGACCGCCAGAAGGACGCCGCGCTGGAGACCAGCTTTGCCAACGGCGCGCAGATCTCGGTCTGCTTCTGCGAACCCTGGGCCAACGCTGGCGCTCCCTTCAAGGTGGCCAAATGGTTGCTGCGCGACGACTCGCCCCTGCTGTTCCGCCCGCGCCTGGAGCCTGCGCAGTGGATCTGGGGCCTGTCCTTCCTTACCCAATGCACGACGGCCGCTTTCGAGCGCAATGTGGAGCAGCTCGTGCAGCTGGGCCGCTACAGCCATGCCGCGCTCAAGGACGTGGTGGCCGCCACCCACATCGAATACAACCGGCTGGAGCGCGGCATCCTGCATTTCTTCTCCAGCCAGGAAGACTTCGACAACGGCGTCGAGGCCGCGAAGATCATGCAGAACCATGGTGTCGACCGCCGCATCCTCGACCATGACCAGGTGCTGGAAGTCGAGCCTGCACTGGGCAATTTCCAGGGCCGTGTCTATGGCGGCACCTACACGCCCAGCGACGAGTCGGGCGATGCGCGCGTGTTCACGCAGAAGCTTGCTGAGAAGTGCCGCGAGCGTGGCGCCACCTTCCTGTTCGAGCACGACGTGCTGGGCCTGGACAAGACCGGCGACCGCATCGAGGCCGTGCGCGTGCAGGCCCACTCCAATCGCGAAACCAAGACGCTCAAGGCCGACGCCTTCGTCAATGCGCTCGCCTCTTACGCACCGGCCTTGATGAAGCCGCTGGGCGAGTTCCTCAACATCTATCCGGCCAAGGGCTACTCGGCCACGCTCAAGCTGAAAAAGCCCGAGGCCGCCAGCGTGGTCAGCCTGCTGGACGACACCCGCAAGCTGGCCATCTCGCGCCTGGGCGACTCCGTGCGCATCGCCGGCACGGCCGAGCTTTCGGGCTTCGACCTCAACCTCGACTCGCCCACCTCGCGCGTGCGCTGCGACGCACTGGTCAGGCGCTACGAAGAGCTTTTCCCCGGCGTGGCCGACACCACCGAGCGCAACTACTGGACCGGCCTGCGCCCCAGCACGCCGAGCAACATTCCCTACATCGGTCGCAGCAAGAAGGCCGCCAATCTGTGGATCAACGCCGGCCACGGCACCCTGGGCTGGACGCATGGCGCCGGCTCGGGCAAGGCGATGGCCGAGCTGATGGCAGGCCGCAAGCCCGACATCGCCTTCGGCTTCTACAACGCAGGGTGAAATCGTCGGGGCGCTTAGAATCCGCGCCCCTATGAACAAGAAGTACTGCGCCATCGATTTCGGCACCTCCAACTCGGCCATCGCCATTCCCGCGGCCGCGGGCATGCAGCTGGTCGAGCTGGAGCCGGGCCATCGCACCATGCCCACGGCGGTGTTCTATTACGCCGAGGGCCGCGACGACGCCGAGGGTCCGCCGCGGGCTTTCGGCCGCGCGGCGCTAACGGCTTACGTTGACGGAGCCGACGGCCGGCTGATGCGCTCGATGAAGAGCATCCTCGGCTCCAGCCTGATCGAGCAGACCACCGATGTGGGCGGCGGGCGCGGCGCGAAGTACGCGGACATCGTGGCCGGCTACCTCAAGCGCCTGCGCCGCCTGGCCGGCAACCCCGAGCGCGCGGTGCTGGGCCGGCCGGTCTTCTTCGTGGACGAAGAGCCCGAGCGTGATGCGCAGGCCCAAGGAGCGCTGGAAGCCGCCGCGCACGCCGTGGGTTTCAGCGAAGTGCATTTCCAGTACGAACCGATCGCCGCGGCCTTCGACTACGAGAGCCGCATTAGCGACGAGCGCCTCGTGCTGGTGGCCGACATCGGCGGCGGCACTTCCGACTTTTCCATCGTGCGCGTGGGCCCGGACCGCATGCAGCGCCTGGACCGCCGCGACGACATCCTGGCCAACCACGGCGTGCACATCGCCGGCACAGACTTCGACCGCCACATCGAGCTGGCCAGCGTGCTGCGCGAGTTCGGCTACCGCGCGCTCGGCCCTGTGCGCGCCGACGGCTCGCAGCGCGAGGTGCCCAGCGGCATCTATTTCGACCTCGCCACCTGGCACCTGATCAACACCGTCTACAGCCCGCAGCGCGTGGGCGAGATGCGGCAGATGAAGACCTTCTACGAGCAGCCCGATCACCATCGCCGCCTGATGACGGTGCTGGAAGATCGCCTGGGCCACGAGCTGGCCTCGCGCGCCGAAGAAGCCAAGATCGCCGTGGCAGGCGGCGGCGATACGCGCATCGACCTGAGCCATGTGGAGACGGGCCTGACGGTCGAATTGAGCGAAGCCACCGCCATCGCGGCGCTCGATGCCGACCTCGGCCGCATCGTGCAGGCCGCGTGCGACACGGTGAGCCAGGCGGGCCTGAAGCGCGCGCAGATCGACGCGCTCTACTTCACCGGCGGCTCGACGGGCCTGCGCCTGCTGGCGGATCGCATCGCGGCCGAGTTCCCGCAGGCCGAGGCCGTGCGCGGCGACCGCTTTGCCTCAGTCGCGACGGGGCTTGGCCTGCACGCGGCGCGGCTGTTTCGCTGAGGCAGCGGGCGCCGCGTCCTTCACCGGCCGCGTGATGTCGGCCAGCATCAGGCAGGCGCTGACGAGTCCCTCCACGGCGGCTTCCAAGTCGGTCGGCGGCTCGAGGTTCTCGATCTCTTCGAGCAGCTCGTCGGCGTCTTCCAGATCGTCCGGGTCGAGGTGCATGTAGATCGCGGCCAGCGGCTCCAGCAGCGCGGCGGCGTCCTGGCGCATCAGCTCGGGGAAGTGCTCGGTCGCGAGCGCGAAGCCGGCCACCCAGGGCAGGAGGATCTCGGACGGGTTGTCCGTGTCTTCCAGCTCGAAGACGAGCGGATCGAACCATTGCCGGCCGACGATGGCGGTATTGAGTTCCTGATAGCGACGCCGCACCAGGGCCGTCAGCGGCCGCGAATCAAAACTGTCTGGCGCTTTGCGGCCTTCCTCGGCGTCGAGCACATGCGGCATCCAGCGGTGCGCATCCACCATCTTGGGCTGCAGCAGCACGCCGACCAGGTAGCCGTCGAGCATGGACAGGTCCAGCGGCTCCAGGGGCTTGGGCACGGCGTCGAGCAACTCTTCCAGCTCGGCCAGCTCGGCCTCGCTCAGGCGCTGGACGCTGGGCTTCTTGGCCGGGGGCGCGGCGCGCTGCGGGGCACGTGAGGGCGGCTTGTGCTTGATGTTCATGCCGTGATTGTCCGCGCTCGCACGACGCCCTTGATCACCAGCAGCAAGACCAGCACGGCGCCCACCAGCGGCGTGGACAGCGTCACGCCGGCCAGCGGGCACAGCAACAGGGCCAGCACCGCCAGCGGCGCCAGCAGCAACTCGTGGCGCGGCACACCGCGGCTGAAGACATGCAGCGCCCACAGCACGCCCAGGTAGAGCGCCACGGGCAGGGCCACGGCCCAGGCGGTGAGCAGCTCGTCCGGATGCTCGATCTGCGCCGCCAGCCCCGCACCCACGGCCGCCGCGGCGCCAAAGATGAAGTAGTGGCCGTAGCCCCAGACGAAGGCGCCGCGCAGCGAGGACAGCATGTGCTGAGACGGCCGGTCGAAATACAGCCACCACAGCGAGAACAGGATCACCAGCCCACCGCCGATGTCGGCCAGGCGCGTCGCATCCCAGCCGCTGGCCGCCACGCCTTGAGAAAGCGCCGTGACGGCTTCACCGAGCACGATCAGGGTCAGCCCGCCGTAGCGCTCGGCAATGTGCCCCCGATGCCAGCTCGTGGCGCCGGCACGCTCGGCCCACATCGGCACCCCCATCTCGGCCACGGCGAGGACGATGAAGGCCGGCCAGATCGCCTGCGGCGGCAGCCACAGCAGGCCGACCCAGGCGCATTGCACGACGAAGATGCCCAGCGCATAACGCTGCGCGCTGGCGCGGCCCTGGGCATCGTGGCGCGCGGCCCGCAGCCACAGCAGGATCATGGCCGCGCGCATCAGCACATAGCCGGCCACGGCCAAGCGCAGGTCGCCCCGTGCGAAATCGGGCAGGCCCGCGGCGAAAACCAGCGCGCCAGTCAGCACCACGAAGGTCGTCAGGCGGTAGGGCCCGTCGTCGTTGTCGTAGGCCGAGGCGAACCAGCTGAAGTTCATCCAGGCCCACCAGAGCGCGAAGAAGGCCGCGCCGTAGACGGCCAGGGCGGCCATCGCATGGCCTTCGCCCAGGCCGTGATGCAGGCCGGCGGCGGCTTGCGCCACGGCCACCACGATGACGAGGTCGAACATCAGCTCCAGCGGCGTGGAGGCCCGGTGCCCCTCGTCGCGCGAGCGGGCCGGCATGGGCATGCGCCATCGGCGAACCTGGGTGTTATGGTGATCGCTCATGTTCCCAAGTGTGCCCTGACCATGACGATATTGACGACTGAACGACTGCGCCTCGTGCCCTTTGCCGACGAACATTTCGACGGGCTCTACGACATGAACCGGGACCCGGAGGTGATGCGCTACATCACCGGCCAGCCCGAGACGCCCGAGTACACACGCCAGAGCATCGAGCGCGTCAAGGCGCGCTGGGCCGAGTGGGGTTACTCGTGGTGGAGCTTCTTCGAACTGGCGACCGGCATGATCGTCGGCGCGGGCACCGTCCAGCACCTGGGCCGCGACAAGGCCAACCCGCATGAGACCGGCTGGCGGCTGCGGCGCGACCGCTGGGGTCGTGGCTATGCATCGGAAGCCGCGCAGGCGATGGCAGCCTTCGCCTTCGAAACCGTCAAGGCGCCGCTGCTGACTGCGGTGTGCCAACCAGCCAACACTGCCTCCTCACACGTGATGGAAAAACTCGGCATGCACTACCGGGGGCTGGAGCGCTGGTACGACATGGAATGTGCCGTCTACGCAATGACAGACGCGGATTGGCGCGCGCGCCAATCCGCAGCAACAGACCCTTAGCCTCGTGCACCAGCAGGGGGATTTTTGATTTCAGTAAATCCCCTTTGTCTGAGAGGCCGGCCAAGGCCCTACATTCGAGGCTCCGTCAAGCAAGCCTGGGATTCGATGAGCGAGCTGATTCTGGAGACAAAAGGCCTCAGCAAGGACTTCAAGGGATTCACGGCCGTGGACGGCGTGGACCTGCAGGTCCGCCGTG
>FSVW01000556.1_pt1 | contig 13286 bp, 11 predicted proteins | sample 1637551 | NCBI WGS metagenome assembly FSVW01 (sample SAMEA3914814, study PRJEB12502) | metagenome | biome: forest; material: soil | place: USA | collected 2011-09-16 | depth 0.1 m | reverse complement strand
GAGAAGACCTACGGCCGCGGCCTGCCGCGCGACGAGGTGCAGGCCAAGAGCCGCGCCTATGCCGGCGAGCAGATCGTCCAGCAGATGGCCGATTTCAAGCGCCTGGGCGTGCTGGGCGATTGGGACCATCCCTATCGCACGATGGATTTCCAGAACGAGGCGGGCGAGATCCGCGTGCTCAAGCGCCTGTTCGAGCGCGGCTTTGTCTACCGCGGCCTGAAGCCCGTGTACTGGTGCTTCGACTGCGGTTCGTCCCTGGCCGAATTCGAGATCGAGTACGCGGACAAGCAGTCGCCCGCGGTGGACGTGGCTTTCCTGTCAGCTGAACCTCAGCGTTTGGCCGCCGCCTTCGGCTTGTCCAAGCTCGACAAGGACGCCTTCACCGTCATCTGGACGACCACGCCCTGGACCATCCCGGCCAACCAGGCGCTGAACCTCAACCCCGAGCTGCCCTATGCGCTGGTAGACACGCCCAAGGGCATCTTCATGGTGGCCGAGGCGCTGGTCGAGAAATGCCTGGCGCGCTGGCAGCTCGAAGGCACGGTCATCGCCACCACGCAGGGCAAGAACCTCGACCTGCTGAAGTTCAAGCACCCGCTGGCCCACGTGGATGCCGGCTACGACCGCGAGAGCCCCGTCTACCTGGCCGACTACGCCACGGCCGAGGATGGCACGGGTGTCGTGCACTCGGCGCCGGCCTATGGCCTGGACGACTTCCAGAGCTGCATCTCGCACGGCATGGACTTCAAGGACATCCTCAACCCTGTGCAAGGCAATGGCGCGTACGAAGCCACGCTGCCGCTGTTCGGCGGCCTGCACATCTGGAAGGCCAACCCGGTCATCGCCAAGGCACTGGAAGACGCTGGCCGCCTGCTCTCGCACAACAAGATCACGCACAGCTACCCGCACTGCTGGCGCCACAAGAGCCCGGTGATCTACCGCGCCGCGGCGCAGTGGTTCGTGCGCATGGATGAGGGCGACGGCGTGTTCACCGTCGACAAGGCCGAGAAGACGCTGCGCCAGACTGCGCTCGACGCCATCGAGCAGACGAGTTTCTATCCGGAGAACGGCAAGACCCGCCTGCACGACATGATCGCCGGCCGGCCCGACTGGTGCATCTCGCGCCAGCGTTCATGGGGCGTGCCGCTGCCGGTGTTCCTGCACAAGGACAGCGGCCTGCCGCACCCGAAGACGCTGGAGTTCATCGAACGCGCCGCGCAGATCGTTGAAAAGGGCGGCGTGGAAGCCTGGGCCAAGCTCGACCCGGCCGAATGGCTGGGCGCCGAGGCCGATCAGTACAGCAAGGGCCAGGACATCCTCGACGTCTGGTTCGACTCCGGCTCGACCTTCCAGCACGTGCTCAAGGGCAGCCATGCGGGCGCCGCGCACGAGAGCGGCCCCGAGGCCGACCTGTATCTGGAAGGCCATGACCAGCACCGCGGCTGGTTCCACTCCTCGCTGCTGATCTCCTGCGCCATCAACGGCCGCGCGCCGTATCGCGGTCTGCTCACGCACGGCTTCACGGTGGACAGCAAGGGCCGCAAGATGAGCAAGTCCGCCGGCAACGGCGTGGACCCGCAGGAGACGAGCAGACGCCTCGGCGCCGAGATCATCCGCCTGTGGGTGGCGGCCAGCGACTACTCGGGCGACATCGCCGGCGACGACAAGATCCTCGCCCGCGTCGTGGACGGCTACCGACGCATCCGCAACACGCTGCGCTTCCTGCTCGCCAACGTCAGTGACTTCGACGCGACGACCGACGCCGTGCCCTTCGAGCAGATGCTCGAAGTCGACCGCTACGCGCTCTCGCGCATGGCCGAGTTCCAAGCCGATGTGCTGGCGCACTACGAGCGCTACGAGTTCCATCCGGTCGTGGCCAAGCTGCAGGTCTACTGCTCGGAAGATCTCGGCGCGTTCTATCTGGACGTGCTCAAGGACCGCCTCTACACCAGCGCACCCAAGAGCCTGGCGCGCCGCTCCGCGCAGACCGCGCTGTGGCAGATCACGCACGCGATGCTGCGCTGGATGGCGCCCTTCCTGAGCTTCACGGCCGAGGAAGCGTGGAAGATCTTCGACGGCAAGGATTCGATCTTCGTGGAGACCTACGCCAGGCTCGACACGCCCGATGCTGCGCAGCTCGCCAAGTGGAATCGCATCCACGAGATCCGCGATGCGGTGAACAAGGCCATCGAGGACGTGCGCACCACCGGCGCCATCGGCTCCTCGCTGCAGGCCGAAGTGCAGCTCGGCGTGAACGCCGAGGACCTGGCCCTGTTGCAAAGCCTGGGCGAGGACTTGAAGTTCGTGCTGATCACCTCGGCCGCGAGCGCGTCGCTAACGGACGAATTCAGCGTCACGGTGACGCCGTCCACGCACGCCAAGTGCGAGCGCTGCTGGCACTACCGCGCCGACGTGAGCGCAAGCGCGGAACATCCCTCGCTGTGCGGCCGTTGCGAGAGCAACCTCTATGGCACCGGCGAGGTTCGCACGATCGCTTGATGAAAAAAGGGCGCCCGGTCATCGCCGGGCGCCTGTTCGTCTCCTCACCCTCTTCGCTCAAGGGAAGGCCGGCACCTGCGGTTCCAGCCCTTCAAAATGCGCCTCCGGATGCGTCTCCTCCAACAGCGCCTCGATCTGGTCCACCCGCGTGCGGCGAACGTCGACCATCAACAGATATTGCCCTTGGGCCATCGCGCGCTCGAAGCGGCGCAGCCGCCGACTCGGCGCCGCGCTGCCCACCATGCTGGCGACCCAGGCGCCCAGCATCGCGCCCACGGCCGCCATGCCGATCACGATGCCGCCGGGTTCGGCAATGCCGGCCAGCTCCAGCCCCATCGCCACGCCGCCCGCCGCGCCCACACCGGCACCCAGCACGAGTCCCATCTGCGCCGCGCTCACCAGGTCGGTGGTCTGCAGCACATTGGCCGCGTGCAGGCCGGTGAGATCGGCGCCTTCATCGGCCATGAAGTGGATGTGCCGCTCCGAGATGCGAGCCAGCAGCAACTCGTTCATCGTGCGGCGTGCACTGCCCAGGTCGGGCAGCAGCCAGTAGATTCGTTTTCTCATGTGAGCCTCCTGTGCTGTTTGTCGGCGAATCCTTTCTACGCCGCTTCCAATAGCCTCGCAAGCCAGCCACCCTCGGCGGCTGTCGGACTTAGGAACGGCCCCGTCCTACATGCCGACAAGCCCTTCTCCGCATTACATTAGCCCCCCATGCCCTCCAAGTCCTCCCCCGCCCATCTCAAGCAATGGCTGGCCCTGGCCGCCATCGTCGTCCTGCTCGACCAGATCACGAAGGTGATGATCCTGGGCGCCTTCCAGTACGGCGACATCCATACCGTCACGAGCTTCTTCGACATCGTGCGGGCCCACAACACGGGCGCGGCCTTCAGCTTCCTGGCCTATGCGGGGGGCTGGCAGCGCTGGTTCTTCGTGGCGCTGGCGCTCGCGGCCGTGGTGTTCATCGCCGTCATGCTCAAGCGCCACGGGCACCAGAAATTGTTCTCCGTGGCCCTGTCGCTGATCCTCGGCGGCGCGGTGGGCAACGTGATCGACCGCCTGGTCCACGGCTATGTGGTGGACTTCCTCCAGGTGCACTACCGCGGCTCGTATTTCCCCGCTTTCAATCTCGCCGACGGCGCCATCACCCTGGGCGCCATCCTGCTGATCTGGGACGAGCTGCGCCGCGTGCGCAAAACATAACTCCGTACTTCAGCGGTACGTGATTTTCCGCACGGCGGGAAGCTCAAACACGCCCCGTGCAGATTGCACAATGGCCCGCGCCGCCACCTCCCTGCGTGGCCCTTGCTGTAACCAGATGCTCGATTTTTCCTGCCTGAGCCACTACGACTGGCTCGACGTGCCGATGTGGGTGTTCGATCCCGAACGCCGTCGCAATCTCTGGGCCAATGCGGCTGCCCTGAGCTTCTGGCGTGTCGAAACGGCTGAGGAGTTTCTCTCCAGCAAGTTCGCCGATTTCGTCACCAGCGACAGCGCCGCCAATGAGCGCCTGGCCGTCGCCGCGGCCGACCATGCGCTGGGCAAGATCGTGCGCGAGCAATGGACGCTCTACCCGCGCGGCAAACCGAGCACCGTGATGCTGGTCTCGCGCGGCATCCGCACGCCGCAGCGCCGCCAGGTGATGCTGATCGCGGCCGACCAACTCGTCAGCGGCACCGACAAGTCGCTGCTGCGCGGCGTCGAGGCCCTGCAGCACACCTCCATGCGCGTGGCCGTGTTCTCGTTGCACGACGGCAGCACGCTGATGCGCAACCCCGCCGCCGCGCTGACCTTCGGCAAGCCCGAGCCGCACATCGGCCAGCGCGAATACGAGTGCCTGTTCAGGCACGCCACGCAGGCCCGCGAGGCCTTCGCGCGAGTGCAGGCGGGCGAGAGCGTACGCGCCGAGATGGAGCTCGTCACCACCGGCGGCGTGCGCTGGCATTCGGTCGACATGCGGCCCATGCGCGACCCGGTGACGGGCGACCAGGTGCTGCAGCTCAATGCCCGCGACATCGCCGATCTGAAAGCCAGCCAGGCCGCACTGGAAGCCGCCCGCGAAGCGGCCGAAGCGGCGAGCCGCGCCAAGAGCAGCTTCCTCGCCAACATGAGCCACGAGATCCGCACGCCCATGAATGGCGTGCTCGGACTGACCGAGCTCGTGCTGCAGACCGAACTCGACGACCGGCAGCGCCGCTACATCGAGCTGGCCCACAACTCGGCGCAGGCGCTGATGGCCATCATCAATGACCTGCTGGACGTGGCCAAGATCGAGTCTGGCCGCACCACCATCGAGGAGCAGCCCTTCTCGCTGCAGGACACGCTGCGCGATGCCCTGCACCCGCTGCTGGTGCAGGCGCATGACAAGGGCCTCAAGCTCAATGCCAGCCTGCAGCCCGAGGTGCCCGAGCGCGCCGTGGGCGATGCGCTGCGCCTGCGCCAGGTACTGATCAACCTGGTCGGCAACGCGCTCAAGTTCACCGATGCGGGTGAGGTGCGCGTGGAGATCTCGCGCGTCGAGAGCAGCGAAGGCTTGCGCCTGCGATTCGCCGTGACCGACACCGGCATCGGCATGACGCCCGCGCAGATCGAGCAGATCTTCCAGCCCTTCACGCAGGCCGATGGCTCCATCACGCGCCGCTACGGCGGCACCGGCCTGGGCCTGACCATCGTGCAGCGTCTCGTCGGCCTGATGGGCGGCGAGGTGATGGTGCAGAGCCAGCCGGGCGTGGGTTCCTGCTTCAGCTTTGAAGTGGCGCTGCAGCACGAGAACGAAACCACGAGCCGCCCCGGCGAACTCGAAGAGGAAGAAGCCGTCTGAGCCTCAGTACGGCGGCGTGGCCAGCTTCAGGGCCACGCGCTTGTCGAGATTCAGGTTCTTCAATTCAGGCAGCAGGTACTGCGCCATCAGCTTCTTCTTGAGCCCGCTCCTGTCAGCCTGTGCCAGTGCGTTCTCGATGATCGACTTGTAGCGGACGGCGCCGGGCGACAGGTAGAAATGCATGTCGCGCTCGTAGCTCAGGATCAGGTGCGGCTCGATGGCGAGGCCGGGATATTCCGCTGCCTCCTTGGCGATCTCGCCGGCGCCGCGGACGACGTAGTCGATGCCGCGATCACCGTTCTCGACCATGGAGAACAGGCGCCGCCAATCGCCCGTCTTGATGTAGAGCGGCAGGAGATTGAAGTTCCAGACCTCGGCCTCGAACCAGTTCACGCCGACGCTGCCGACCTTGCCGAGCTTGCGGAAATCATCGAGCGTGCGGACCTGCGCATAGTCGCCCGCGTGCCCTGCCTTGACGAGCAGGATGCGCTGGCCGATCAGCCCATTCGTCAGCGCGTTCTTGATGGAGGCGTAGTCGTGGTCGCGTGCCGACGTCTGCACGCCCCAGATCAGCGACAACTGGTCTTGCGCCACCATGCCCCACAGCCGCGGCTCGGGCACGTCCTTCACGAAGATCAGTTCGGGCTCGTAACCGGCGGCACGCAGGGATTCCTCCAGCAGCCGCGTGTAGTAGAGGTGCCGGTCCTGCGGCAGTGTCACCACGCGCAGCGCGATGCGCTCACCCGCCTGGGCAAGTCCGCACAGGAGCAGAAAAAGCGTCGCGATCAGACTGGCCAGCGGGCGCATGAAGACTCGGTGAGAGGAGACGCAAGCAGCTTATCCCATGCTCCCCTCGATCTGGCACTGGCAACTCTGACAGCTAGCTAGCTCTTCTCAGAGCCAGCCCTTCTGCCGCGCGATCCGATAGGCTTCGATGCGGTTGCTCACGCCGAGCTTGGCAATTGCCTGCGAGAGGTAGTTGCGCACCGTGCCGTGCGAGAGGCTCAATTGCTCGGCAATGGTGTTGGCCGCAACGCCCTCGCCCGCCAGCCGCAACACCTGGCGCTCGCGCTCCAGCAGCGGGTCGGCTTCGACCCAGGACTCCTGCGCCAGCTCGGGCGCGATCACGCGTTCGCCCGCCTGCACGCGGCGCAGCGTGGCGGCCAGCTCCTGCGAGGGCGTGTCCTTGAGCAGATAGGCCGAGACGCCCGCATCGAGCGCGCGGCGCAGATAGCCGGCGCGAGCGAAGGTGGTGAGGATGACGACGCGGCAAGGCTGATCGAAACGCGCCACGCGTTGCGCCACTTCGAGGCCGGTGAAGCCGGGCATCTCGATGTCGGTGATCAGGATGTCGGGTGCCAGCGCGTGAGCCTCGCGCAAGGCCGCCTCGCCATCGCCGACTGCAGCGACGACCTCGATGTCGGGCTCCAGCGAAAGCAGCGCGACGAGCGCGCCGCGCAGCATGGCCTGGTCTTCGGCGAGCAGCACCTTGATCGTCATGCGAGCGCGACCGTCATTGCCAAGCGCGTACCGCGCGAAGTGCCGCCGGTGCTGGAATCGATCTGCAGCCTGCCACCCACCGCCTCCAGCCGCTCGCGCATGCCGCGCAGGCCGTTGCCGGGTTTGATGTCGGCGCCGCGGCCATCGTCTTCTACGCTGAGCACGGCCTCACCACCGTCTCGCCTGAGCGTCACGCGCACAGCTTGTGCGTGCGCGTGGCGCTGCACGTTGGTGGCGGCTTCGCGCAGGCTCATCGCCAGGGCGCTTTCGGTCGGCGCGGCCAAGGGCAGCGCATCGAGATCGGCCACAAAAGCCACGCCGCTGCTCTCCAGCAGCACGCGGGCCGAGGCAACTTCGCCAACCAGCACAGCCGAGCGAATGCCGCTGACGGCCTGGCGCACCTGGGCCAGCGCCTCGCGCGCCACGCGCTGGATGTCGGCCACCTCATTGCGTGCAGCCTCGGCGTTATGCCCCAGCAGCCGGCCGGCCAGCTCACTCTTCACGGCAATCAGCGCGAGCGTGGCACCCAGCGTGTCGTGCAGGTCACGGCCGATGCGTTCACGCTCGGCGCTGGCGGCCATGCGGCGCAGTTCCTCGTGGCTCAGGCGCAGCGCCGCATCGCGCTCGGCCTTGTTGCGAAAGCCGTGATTGAACAGCGCCACCAGGATGCACACGCCGGCGCCGAAGCCGATGCTGATGGCGTTGAAGAACGGCGACAGGGCGGCGAGCACGACGAAGGCCAACAGCATCAGGCTCAGGTAGATCCAGCCCGTGCGCCGGCTGCCGATGTAGCTCAGGAAGCTGGCCGCGTAGATCAGGTACGAGTACACGCTGCTCAGCTCGAACGTGATGAAGCCCAGCAGTGCGATCAGCGCCGTGTAGCGCAGCAAACGCGCGCGGTCGTCCAGCCACGCGGCTGCATAGAGCGGCAGGAACAGCAACAGGCTCAGGCCGGTGAAGCCGCGCGCCCACGGCGACATCGGCACGTAGAGCACGCCGATGCCGAGATAGACGAGCCAGAACAGGTTCAGCAGAGGGATCGACCATTGGCCATTGCAGATGACCGTCAGGATCGACTGCGGATGGGCGCGGAGCTTGAAGCGAAACATGATGGCCGCGAGTATCTATCACTGGATCGACACGTCGTCGAGGTCGAAGCCGAAGGCTCCGGCCGGCAGGCCGACGGTGATGGCGAGGCCGCGAAGCTGGCTCAGGTCCGCGCCTTGGAACGAGGTCAGCGGCAGGCGCACCTCCGTCCATTCGGCTGTGATCTGGAAGGGCAGCATCGCCGGGCGGCCGTTGCTGGCGGGGCCGCTGAAGATCATGGCCAAGCCCGGGCGGGCTTCACCGCGCACCTTGAAGACCAGCGTCTTGCGCGCGCTGTAGTCCACCGGTGCCATCGGCTTGCTGCCCGCCATCCACATCGCGCCGGCCCAGGCATAGGGCAGGCCAGCGTCGATCTGGCCTTGGGTGCGGATGAAGCCCTTGTTGCCGGCATCGGCCATCCATTTCAAATCGGCGGTGGATTTGCCGCCGGCCAACTGATCCGTGGTGACGGAGAAGCCAAGGCCGGTGCGCGCGGCGCTGCTGGTGCTGAAGTCGGCGATCAGCGTGTCCTGCGGCGCGGCGGCGGAAACAGGCTGGGGCTGTGCGTCGTTGCGCGGACCGCGGTCCACGGCATAACCGTTCTTCCAGATGGTGGCGATGGCGCGCGTGGCTTCGATGTCAGCGGTCGGGTCGCCGTCCACCAGCAGCAGGTCGGCGCGCAAGCCCGCGGCAATGCGGCCACGATCCATCAACGAGAAGGCCTTGGCGGGAGCAGACGTTGCAGCCTGCAGCGCCTCGGTCGGCGTGAGGCCGGCCTTCACCAGCAGCGCGAGTTCCGCATGCAGGCTCGCGCCGTGCGTGGTGCCCGGGTTGCCCGCATCGGTGCCGGCCAGCACGGGCACATGGGCCGCGTGCATCACGCCGATGTTGTGCAGCGCGTTGGCGATGAACTTCGGCTGCTGCCAGGCCGGAGGGAAGGCCGTGGCCAGGGCCTGGCGCTGGTCGGTGCTCAGGTAGGGCGAGACGCGCGCGTCCGCCATCAGCGCCTTGGCGGAGCCGGCGCCAGAGAGCGAATCCTGCACGGCGAGCGTGGCGACGACGAAGTGCTGACTGGCCTGCTTGAGGAAGGCTGCGTCGGCCTTGGCGTCGAGCTTGCGGTCCGCGAACACATGGGCCAGGCCGCTCACGCTGCCGTCGAAGGCCACCTGAGCATCATGCTGCGTGGCCACGTGCGCCATGCTCAACAGGCCATGTGCGTGGGCGCTGCCGGCCAGCGCGCGTACCGTGGCCGCATCGAGCGAAGGCATCGGATGGCCGTAAGCGCTGCCGTCCTCGATGACGATCTTCAGGTAGTCGGAGCCCTCCTTCACGCGCTCGTCCACGAAGGCTGCGGCCTCGTCGGCACGCGTCAGCGTCGGGATCTTGAAGCCGTACTCGGTGCCATGGCCGCCCGGTACCGTGGCCAGGATGCCGGCCGACCAGAGATCGGACTGGTCGGTGCGCGCCAGCGATTGGCGCTGCGCCTTTGCCGCCGGCAGGATCGACGGCTGCGTGAACATGTCCAGCTCGGTCGTCACGCCAAAGCGCAGGGCCTCGCGTTGGGCGTTGCCCCAGGTGTGGACGTGGGCGTCGATCAGGCCTGGCAGCAAAGTCTTGCCCTGGCCTTCGATGACGGGCAGGCCTGCGGGCATCTTCAGTTGCGCGCCGACTTGAGCGATCAGGCCGTCGCGCACGATCACGTCCTGATGGGCCTGCGCACGTGTGCCGTCGAACACGGTCACGTCATGGATGGCGAAGCTGTTGGCGGTTTCGGATTCGGCGTGCTTGCCGCTGGAGACGGCCGCCATGATGGCCACGGCGATCGCGATGAAGCGGGCGCCGCGGACCGGGGGGCAGAACTTGTTCTTCATGACGAGGCTTTCCTTGAGTGAAGCGATGACGGTGTCACTGTAGGAATCCAGTTAGGTTTGGGGCAGTAGGCGGTGTCATGCGGCGCACATGACAAGTGTCAGGCGCCGATAGACGAAGCGCTCAGCCTTGCCGCGGGCCGCGGCCGATACGGCTTGATGAAGCTGTGCCTGGTGCCGAGTTCGTGTCGATGTGCAGGACCTCCGGAGCCCCCCCGTCGGCTCAGGTCTTTTGATCGCCACCTCGGACGTGATCAGCGGCCCGCCTCCGGCTGGATTGGACTATTGCAAAACAAATACGGACTATGAGCCGTAGATAGTCCGGTTGCATCGACCTATCGTTACGTCACCGCAACCCACCACCTGGAATCACCATGAAGACTGTTCTCATCACCGGCTGCTCCTCCGGCTACGGCCTCGCCACCGCCCGTTACTTCCACACCATGGGCTGGAACGTCATCGCCACCATGCGCAAACCGCGGCCCGAGTTGCTGCCTCAATCGGAGCGCATGCGCGTCATCGCACTGGACGTCACCGACCCCGCCAGCGTCGCCTCGGCCGTCCTGGCTGCCGGGCCTGTAGACGCTCTGGTCAACAACGCCGGCATCGGCATCGTCGGTGCCTTCGAGGCCACTCCCCTGGCCGTCGCCCGTGAGGTCTTCGAGACCAACACCTTCGGCGTCATGGCAATGATGCAGGCCGCGATTCCGCAGTTCCGCGAACGCAAGGACGGCGTGATCGTCAACGTGACGTCCAGCTGCACGCTCGCCTCCTTCCCGCTGGCCGGCGTCTACACGGCGAGCAAGACAGCGATTGAGGGACTGACGGGCTCGGTCGCTCATGAGTTGGATGCCTTCAACATCCGCGTCAAGCTGGTCGAGCCGGGATATGGCCCCACCACGCGCTTCACGGAGAACGGAGGTCAGCGCATGCAGGGCTTGATTCCCGAGGCCTACCGGCCCTTCGCCGATCCGATCTTCACGGCCTTCGCCAAGCCGGGTGCCGTGACACATGAACTGGATGTGGCCGACGTCGTCTGGCAGGCCGTCCACGACATGACGAAGCGCCTGCACTTCGCGGCCGGCGCCGATGCCGTGGCCCTCGCCGGCGCCAAGGCGCACTGATCGGCAGGCCGCCATGCAAGCGTCTCACGGCACTTACCTCGGTACGCTGATCCTCAGCATCCTGGCGGCAGCCTTCGTGGCCTCGCACGGCCAGCATGCCGAGGAGGTTCAAGGTGGCCGCCAGGCGGACTCTCAGTGCATCAGAATTGCATCCTGTTGAGCCACCATCCTAGACCGCTGACGCATGAGTGATCCGCTGACCGAGGTCGTCCAGCTCCTGAAGCCGCGCACCGTCTTCGCCAATCCGATCAGCGGCAAGGGCGACTGGGCGGTGCGCTTCTCTGCCTACGGGCGGCCGAGCTTTTGCATCATGCTCGCGGGCAGCTGCAAGCTCGCCGTCGATGGGCACGAGGCCGTCGGCCTGAACGCCGGCGACTTCGTGCTCCTGCCGACGACGCCGGCTTTCACCATCTCGAGCTTTTCACCAGCGCCGCCGGTCCACCTCGACCCGAACACCATCGGCGGCAAGGGCGAGGTCCGATATGGCGACCAGAACGGTGAAGCCGACATGCGTTCGCTGGGCGGGGCGTTCCTCTTCGACGCCTCCGACCCCAAGCTGCTGGTTTCCCTGCTGCCGCTCGTTGTCCATGTGCCTGGCTCAACCCGGCTTGCGCAGCTGGTTCGCATGGTCGGCGAAGAGTATGTGGACCAGAAGCCAGGCCATGAACTCATGCTCTCCCAGCTGGTGGGCGTGATGCTGATCGAGGCGATGCGCTCGACCAGCTCGGGCAATGCGCCGCCAGGTTTGCTGAGGGGTTTGGGAGACGAGCGGCTAGCACCCGCCTTGAAGCAGATGCATGCGCGCGTCGATCAGCCGTGGACCGTGGCCCAGCTCGCAAGCACGGCAGCCTTGTCGCGCTCGGCGTTCTTCGACCGGTTCACCCGCACGGTCGGCGTGGCGCCCATGGAATACCTGGTCTCCTGGCGCATGGAAGTCGCCAAGGATCTGCTTCGCCGCGAGGGCCTGGCCATTGCACAGGTCGCCGAGCGGGTTGGTTATGCATCCACCAGCACGTTCAGCACCGCGTTCAGCCGCCATGTCGGGCAGCCGCCGAGGCAGTTCTTGCGCTCCGCACGCTGACGCAGCGCGATCGAAAGCTGACTTACGCTGCACCCGCGGTTTGCAGGAGAGTCCAAACGGGTTCACGAGCCCGACCAGGTCATGCTCGCGCAAGTCTGGAACCCCTCACACAAACAACACACTCGCCCCCGTCGTATTGCGCGCCTCCAGATCCCGATGCGCCTGCGCCGCATCCGCCAGCGCATAGCGCTTGCCGATGTTCACCTTCACCGCGCCGCTCGCCACAGCTGCAAACAGATCGTCCGCCATCGCCTGGCTCGACTCCCGCGTCGCCAGGTGCGTGAACAACGTCGGCCGGGTCAGGTACAGCGAACCTTTGGCCGCCAGCACGCCGACATTGAACGGCGGCACCACGCCCGAGGCGTTGCCGTAGGTGACCATCAGGCCAAACGGCGCGAGGCTGTTGAGCGAGCCTTCCCAGGTGTCGGCGCCGACGGAATCGAAGACGACCTTGACGCCTTTGCCGCCGGTGATCTCCTTGACCCGCGCGGCGAAGTCTTCGCGGCGGTAGTTGATCGCATGGGCCGCGCCATGCGAGAGCGCCAGCGCACATTTCTCGTCCGAACCCGCGGTGGCAATCAACTGCCAGCCCAGGGCCTTGGCCCATTGGCAGGCGATCAGGCCGACACCACCCGCGGCGGCATGGAAGAGCACGAAATCGCCCTTCTGCAGCAGCCCCGGCGGCGGCGTGCGGCGCAGCAGGTATTGCGCGGTCAGGCCCTTGAAGATCAGCGCCGCGCCGGAGGCGAAATCCAGCGAATCCGGCAGCTTGAAGACCGAGCGCGCCGGCATCACGCGGGCCGTGCTGTAGGCGCCAGGCGGCTGGCTCGCATACACGGCACGGTCGCCCGCCTGCAGGTGCGTGACGCCCTCGCCCACCGCTTCGATCACGCCGGCCGCCTCCATGCCCAGGCTCAGCGGCATGGGCAGCGGATAGACGCCGCTGCGCTGGTAGACATCAATGAAGTTGACGCCGCAGGCATGGTGGCGGATGCGCACCTCGCCGGGTCCGGGCTGGCCGACTTCGACGTCCACGAGTTTCATCAGTTCGGGGCCGCCGGCTTGGGCGATGCGAATGGCTTTCTCGGTGCTCATCAAATCTCCTGGCAAACGCAATAGGAGGCGCGATGTTATGGTCTCGCCGCACCATGCGCTTGACCCCTCGCTTGACCCTGTTCCTGACCCTGCCTCCGCTGCTGTGGGCGGGCAACGCCGTGCTGGGCCGGCATGTGATGGGCAGCATCTCGCCGGTGCTGTTCAACGGCCTGCGCTGGCTGCTGGCCTTCGCGCTGCTGGTGCCGCTGGCG
>FSVW01003394.1_pt1 | contig 13314 bp, 11 predicted proteins | sample 1637551 | NCBI WGS metagenome assembly FSVW01 (sample SAMEA3914814, study PRJEB12502) | metagenome | biome: forest; material: soil | place: USA | collected 2011-09-16 | depth 0.1 m | reverse complement strand
GGACGCGGGCCTCGACTACTACAACCACAACCTCGACACCGCGCCCGAGTTCTACGGCCAGATCATCACCACGCGCACGTATCAAGACCGCCTCGACACGCTGGAGCGTGTGCGTGCGCAGGGCCTGAAGGTCTGCAGCGGCGGCATCGTCGGCATGGGTGAAACCCGCCGCCAGCGCGCCGGCCTGATCGTGCAGCTGGCCAACCTCGATCCGTATCCGGAGTCGGTGCCCATCAACAACCTCGTGCAGGTCGAAGGCACGCCGCTGGCCGGCACGGCCGCGCTCGATCCGTTCGAGTTCATTCGCACGATTGCGGTGGCGCGCATCACGATGCCGCGTGCGATGGTGCGCTTGTCGGCGGGGCGCGAGGAGATGCCCGAGGCGATGCAGTCGCTGTGCTTCCTGGCGGGCGCCAACAGCATGTTCTACGGCGACAAGCTGCTGACGACGAGCAACCCGCAGGCTGAGAAGGATCGGGCGCTGTTGGATCGGTTGGGGATGCGCTGCTCGACGGAGGCTGAGCTGGCGGCGCCGGCGGCTGAGAGCGGCGATTCTTGCGGCCATCGTCACTAAGACACAAGTCCGCTGAAGGCGGCGAGGAGACTCGGATGTTCAAGAAGATCCTGATCGCCAACCGCGGCGAAATCGCCTGCCGCGTTGCGGCGACGGCCCGCAAGATGGGCGTGAAGACGGTTGCCGTCTACTCGGAAGCGGATGCGCGCGCCAAGCATGTGCAGGCCTGTGACGAGGCCGTGCTTGTAGGCGGTCCTGCCCCGCGCGACTCCTATCTGCAATGGCAACGCATCCTCGCCGCCGCCAAGGCCACTGGGGCGGAAGCCGTGCATCCCGGTTACGGCTTCCTGAGCGAGAACGAAGAGTTCGCGCAGGCCTGCGCAGACGCGGGTCTCGTCTTCATCGGTCCGCCGCCTTCGGCCATCAAGGCGATGGGCTTGAAGGCTGAGTCGAAGCGCTTGATGGAAAGCGCCAAGGTGCCGCTGGTGCCTGGCTATCACGGCGCGGACCAGGACCCCGTGCTGCTGAAGAACGAAGCCATCCGCATCGGGTTTCCCGTGCTGATCAAGGCCAGCGCCGGTGGCGGCGGCAAGGGCATGCGGGCGGTTTACGCGGCCGAAGAATTCGATGCCGCGCTGGCTTCCTGCAAACGCGAGGCGATCAACAGCTTCGGCGACGATGCCGTCCTGATTGAACGTTATGTGCAGAAGCCGCGCCACATCGAGATCCAGGTCTTCGGCGACTCGCACGGCGATTGCGTCTACCTGTTCGAGCGCGACTGCTCGGTGCAGCGCCGCCACCAGAAGGTGCTGGAAGAAGCGCCCGCGCCGGGCATGACGGCCGAGCGCCGCGCCGAGATGGGCAACGCTGCCGTGGCTGCGGCCAAGGCCGTGGGCTATCAAGGCGCCGGTACGGTCGAGTTCATCTGTGAACAGGACGGCCGCTTCTATTTCATGGAGATGAACACGCGGCTGCAGGTCGAGCATCCGGTGACGGAAGCGATCACGGGTCTGGACCTGGTGGAGTGGCAGCTGCGCGTGGCCTCGGGCGAGCCGCTGCCGCTCAAGCAGCATGAATTGAAGATGAACGGCCACGCCATCGAGGCCCGCATCTGCGCGGAGAACCCCGAGGGCGGCTTCCTGCCCGCGACCGGCACGCTGCATGTCGCCCGCTGGCCCGAGCATGTGAGCTTCGAGCGTGGCAACACCCGCGTGGATGCCGGCGTGGGCGAGGGCGATGCGATCTCGCCCTTCTACGATTCGATGATCGCCAAGCTGATCGTCTGGGGCGAGGACCGTGCCCAGGCGCTGGCCCGGCTCGACGCCGCGCTGCGCGACACGCACATCGTCGGCCTGCACACCAATGTCGCCTTCCTGCGCCGCTGTGCGCTAACCCCTTCCTTCAGCGGAGCCGATCTGGACACCGCGCTGATCGAGCGCGAGAAGGAGGCACTGTTCGGCCAGCCCGGCCTGCCGCTCGAAATCTCGGCCGCCGCCGTGGTCGCGCACACGCTGGCCGAAGAAGCGCTGAGCGAAGGTGCCGACCCCTGGAGCCGTCGCGATGGCTGGCGCCTGTTCGGCGCGGCGCATCGGCGCTTCGAGCTCGAAGTCGACGGCACCCACCACCGCGTGCTGCTGGCCCGCCATCACGCGGGCGGCATGAGCCTGCGCGTGGGCGAGCAGGAGATCGCCTTTGCCGTTGAATCGCAAGGCAGCGAGCGCCACACGCTGCATCTCGACGATGCGGTCGTGCGCGTCACCACCTACAAGGTCGGCGAGCAGGTGGCGGTCTTCGCGCCGCAGGGCTCGGCCCTGGTCACCGAGGTGGACGTGATCCGCCATGCGGGCGAGGGCGCCGGCCACACGGCGGGCCGGCTCACCGCGCCGATGCCCGGCAAGATGGTCGCCTTCCTCGCCCAGGCCGGTGACAAGGTCGAAAAAGGCCAGCCGCTGGCCGTGATGGAGGCCATGAAGATGGAGCACACCATCAACGCACCGCGCGATGGCGTGGTGGCCGAGCTGCTGTTCGCCGTGGGCGACCAGGTCGGCGACGGTGCCGAGTTGCTGCGAATGGAGAGCTGATCATGGCCTTGCCTTCACACGTCACCCTCGTCGACGTCGGCCCGCGCGACGGTTTGCAGAACGAGAAGCAGCCGATCAGCACGGCCGACAAGGTGGAGCTGATCGCGCGCCTGCAAGTTGCGGGCCTCCAGGAAATCGAGGCCGCCAGCTTCGTCAGCCCCAAGTGGGTGCCGCAGATGGCCGACGGCAGCGAAGTGATGGCCGGTATCCAACGCAACGCCGGCGTGCGCTTCCATGTGCTGGTGCCGAACCTGAAGGGCCTCGAAGCCGCGCTGCTGACGAGGCCCGACGAGATCGTCGTCTTCGCGGCGGCCACCGAGGCCTTCAGCCAGAAGAACATCAACTGCTCGATCGCCGAGAGCATCGAGCGCTTTGCGCCCGTGGTGGCGCAGGCGCGCGCGGCCGGCATCAAGGTGCGCGGCGCGCTGTCCACGACGGTGGGCTGCCCGTATCAGGGCGATGTCACGGCCGATGAAGTGGAGCCCGTGATCAAGCTGATGAAGGACATCGGCGTCGAGCACATGGGCATTGCCGACACCATCGGCGTGGGCACGCCCAGAAAGGTGCAGGCCGTGATGGAACGCGCGCTCAAGCATTACCCGCTCGCCGAGGTGAGCGGCCATTTCCACGACACCTACGGCCAGGCCCTGTCCAACATCTATGCCTGCCTGGAGATGGGCATCAGCCGCTTCGACGCCAGCATCGCCGGCCTCGGCGGCTGCCCCTACGCCAAGGGCGCGACGGGCAATGTGGCGACCGAGGATGTGGTGTTTTTGCTCAATGGCCTCGGCATAGCGACCGGCATCGACATCGACAAGCTCGTGGATGCCGGCGCCTTCATCTCGCAGCGGCTGGGCCGTGCGCCGGTCTCGCGCGTGGCGCGGGCGCTGCTGGCCAAGCGGGCGGGCTGATCGCCATGAAGATGGTGCTGACCACCGCACGTTCGCCCGACGAGTACGTGGCGGCGCTGGCGGCAATGGGCGCGTGGCAGCAGCGCAGCGTGATCGCCCTGCGCGCCGCCGTGCATGAAGCCGCGCCGCAGTTGCAGGAGCGCCTGCACTGGGGCCATCTCACCTATTTCCTGAACGGCAGCCCCGTGCTGCTGATCCGCGCCGAGCCGCAGCGCATGCTGTTCGGCTTCTGGCAAGGCCAGCGCCTGCGCGCGATCGAGCCGCGCCTGCGGCCCGGTGGCAAGTACGAGATGGCGACGCTGCACCTGCAGCCCGACACACCGCTGCAACGCGCGACCGCGTTGCGGCTCGTCGCTCGGGCGGCTCAGCTCGCTTCCAGATGATCGAGCGCCTTCTCCGCCTGTCCGCGCTCGAAGTCCGACAGCTTGCGCGCCAGCTTGCGGTAGCGTGAGACCAGGTCCGCGTCGGCCGGCATGTGCGCAGCCACGGCTTCGAGCACGGTCTTGACTTCGAAGTTGCTGCCCATGCCCTCGGTGGCGCCCAGCACGGCGATGTAGCCGTCGCGCTGCAGCCGCCCGGTGCTGACCAGCTTGACCAGCGCCTCGCGGCGTTCGAAGTCGCTGCCGATGCGCGCGGCCGAGCTTGCATAGGCTTGCGCCTGCTGCACATTGGCCGGATCCATGCGGCGGGCGATGGCTTCGAGTGCGCTGCGGTGTTCGAAATCACCGCCCACTTCGCTGGAAGCGTTCAGCGCCGTGCCGATCACGGTGGCCGAGTCCTTGCCCTGGGCCATCAGCGCTTCGATGGCGCTGCGCGCCTCGAAGTCTGAATGGATGGCCTTGTGCGCCGCCAGCCAGGCGGCCAGCACATCGGGCTTGTCGAGCAACTGCGGGGCGATGGCGTTCAGCGCTTCCCGGCATTCGAAGTCGGAGCCGATCTCGGCGGCGCGCTGCAGCCACAGCATCTGTTGCGCTTCGCTCAGCGGCTGGCCGGCCAGGGCCTGCATGGCGCCGCGGCGCTCGTAGTCGCTGTGCAGGGTCGGCAGGGTGGCGAGCAGGCGGTCGACGGTGGCGGTGCTCTGCGTGCCGCTCTTCATCAGGGCCTGGATCATCGCGCTGCGCGAGTTGTCGTTGGTCAGCTTGCCGATGCGTGCCAGCACGGCATCCACGCCGCCGCGGGCCAGCAGGCGCTTGACCTGCTCGTCGGCGCTGACGGTCGCCTGCACGATCAGCTCGACCACGCCGGCCAGCCAGGCGCGGTCTTCATCGGTGAGCGCGGTGATCGTCTGGCCGTCGCGCTCGTAGGTTCGCGTCATCGCCTTGCCGTCTTCGGATTGCAGCTTCAGGCGGCGTTCGTGGCCGTTGCGCTTGTCCTTGATCTCCAGCCGGCCCTGCAGGCTGATGATGTCGGTCTCGTCCTCGTTGAACTGCGGCACGCCGTGGATGTCCACGCGGATGCGGCCTTCGGGCCCGCCGGTCTCGATGCGGGTGACGGAACCATCCCGCATGACCGAGAAGGAATGGCTGCCGATGTTGTCCAGCAGATGCAGGAGGGGTGCGGCTGCGCCGGCGTTGTGCACCACCACGGTGGGCACGGCAATGGCCGCGATCAGCATGCCGGCGGCGATGGCCCAGCGGGTCTTGCGGGCGGTGGGCTTGTTGCTTTCTTCACTCATGGTGTTTCCCTTCAGAAGGCGTTGCAGGCGCTCCGTCAGCGGCGAGCTGCTCATGGCCATGGCCAGTCGCGGTGCCGCGCGGGCGGTGGGTTGTTCGGCCGCGTGCAGCAGGCTTTCGGCCAGCGGCAGGGGGCTGCCGGTGAGGCGCGCTGCCCAGGCATCGCAGGCCAGCTCGGCCAGCAGATCGAGCCGGCGCAGCGCGAGCCGGTTCAGCGGCTGCATCCAGGCCAGGGCGAGCAGGGCCTGGGCGGCCACTCGCCAGGCCGGGTCGCGGCGCTGCAGGTGGGCCAGCTCGTGCGCGAGCACGGCGTCGCGCTGTTCGGCTGAGAGCGCCAGCACCCAGCGCGGCAGGCAGATGGTGCCGCCGGGCGTCAGCAGCGGGCTGCTCCAGCCTGTGCCGATGCGCAGCTGCGGCGCTCTTTTGAGTCCAGCGCGCTGCGCCAGCGACCGGACTTGCGCTGTCAGCTCGACATTGCCGTTAGCCGGCAGCCGCCTGACGGCTCGCGCCAGCCAGGCTGCGCCGGCGAGGAGCAGCAGCAAGGCGGCCGTGGCGCCGGCCAGCCACAGCACGGTCGCCGTGCTGGCCGCGGCGGGCAGCCAGTCGACGGGTGTTTCTTCAACAGGCGCTGCGGGTGCCGCGGGCGCTGCCTGGGCCGAAGGGGCGACGCTGGGTGGCGCTTCAAGCTCGTGCGCTGCCACCACCATCGGCGCGGCCTGCGGCTCGACCTCGGGCGCTGCTGGCGGTGCCAGCGCCGCGAGCAGCGGCCAGCTCGCCGTCAGCAGCGGGCCGAACAGGGCCCAGCGCCAGCCCAGTTCGGCCTGCGCGGTGCTCAATCGACGCCACAGGCCCGCACGCTCGGTCAGCAGCGCGGCGCCCAGCAGCACGCTGCTGTGCAGCATGTAGGCCAGCAGCCAGTTGACGAGGGCTTCAAACATGGTTCACCTTCGCTTTCTTCAGCAGCGCGCGCAGGGCGGCCAGCTCGGCTTCGCCGAGCCGTTCCTTCTGGTCGAGCAGGTGGCTGACCAGGGCGCTGGCCTTGCCTTCGAACAGCGTGCTCACCAGGCCCGAGACCATCGAGCGCTGCACCTGCGCCTCGCTGACGAGCGCGCGGTAGACCAGGCCGCGGCCCTCGCGCCGCGACTGCAGCAGGCCGCGTTTTTCCAGGCGCGTGAGCAGGGTGCCGACCGTGGTGTGGGCCAGGTCGCGCTCGCCGCGCAGGCCTTCCACCACCTCGGCCGTGCTGGCCTCGCCCTCGGGCCCGCGCTGCCAGAGCTGGCGCATCACGGCGAGCTGCAGATCGCTGAGGGAAACATCGTCGTCTTCGGTGTCCATGATGTAACTACAGTTGTAGTACGACGACTGTAGTTGAACCGCCGCGGCGGCGTCAAGCGCTCTTTCGATTCGATTTCAATCGGGGCTGTAGATCTGCAGTTCGCTGCGGTGCCCGCGCAGCGTGACCGGCCCCAGGGCTCTGCAGGGCACACCGCTGAGTTCGGCCGTCAGCGGGCCGACCAGCACATGCACCTCGTGTGCCGTGCACAGCGCCTGCAGCCGCGCGGCCACGTTGACCGCATCGCCCAGCACGGTGTAGGCGCGGCGCTCCTGCGAGCCCAGGTCGCCCACGATCATCGGGCCGCTGTTGATGCCGATGCTGATGGCCAGCGTGGGCCAGCCGCGGGCGGCGAACTCGTTGTTGAGCACCTGCAGCCGCGCCAGCATGGCCTGGGCGGCCTGCACCGCGTGGCGCGCGTGCAGCGGGTCTTGCTGCGGCGCGCCCCAGAAGGCCATCACCGCGTCGCCGATGTATTTGTCCAGCGTGCCGTGGTGCACGCCGATCACGTCGGTCATGGCCGAGAAGTAGGCGTTCATCAGCGCGGCCAGCTCGGTGGGCGGCAGCTGTGCGGCGATGCCGGTGAAGCCGCGCACATCCGCAAACATGACGGTGAGCTCGGCGCTGCGGCTTTCCAGCGTGTAGTGCTCGCGCTCGGGTGCGCGCGCCATGGCCTCCACGCGGCTGGCGGGCACGTACTGGCCGAACAGGGCCTGCAGGCGCTGGCGGTGCAGCCTTTCGCGCTGCTGGGTCAGCAGCAGGTGAACGGCCCACAGGCCCAGCCCCAGGCAGAAGGGCGCGGCCAGGGGCCAGGCCTCGTGGGCCGCCTGCCAGGCCCAGCAGTTGTGCGCCACCAGCGCGGCCAGCAGGCCCAGGGCGAGCCCGCTGCCCCAGGGCAGCGTCAGGCGCGGCAGGGCCAGCAGCAGGACGGCAGCCACGACCAGCAGCTGCAGCGCGGCCAGGGCCGGTGCGTCTGCGCGCTCGTGGCCGAGCCGTCCGTCGAGCAGGCCCGAAAGCAGGCTCGCATGCGTGGCCACGCCCGCATAGCCGGGCTGCAGCGGCGCGGCATGCTGGTCGAGCAGGCCGGCCGCGCTGGAGCCGAGCAGCACGACCTTGCCGCCCAGCGCGGCGCGCAGGGTGTCGGCCGGCGTGGCAGGGTTCAGCAGATCGGTGGCGGAGAGCCGCGCGTACTCGCCGGCCGCATCGCGATAGGGCACGAGCACCTCGCCGCCGGCGTCGGTGGGCAGGTAGCGCGTGCCGCGGGCGGTGTGCAGCAGCAGGCCCTCGAAACGGCCGTCGCGCAGCACCGGATCGGGCGTGCCCGCGCCCAGCAGCTGCTGCGCCATCAGCAGCGGCAGCGAGCCGTAGACCGCATTGCCGTGGCGCGCCACGAGCATGCCGCGGCGCACCAGGCCGTCGGCATCGGTCAGCGCGTTGAGGAAGCCGGCCTGGCCGGCGGCATCCTGCAGCAGCGGCAGGTTGCCGCCATAGCCGGGCCAGTCGGGCAGGGCGCTCGCGCCTTCCTGCATCAGCGCAGGCGGCACGGCGGCGGCCTGGCCTGCGTGCTCGGCGAGATAGAAGCCCAGCACCACGGCGTGGCGGCGCAGGGCGGCGGCGAGCAGGGCGTCGTCGTCGAGCTGCGCGCGCAGTGCGGGCAGCCGGGTGAGCAGGCGCGGGTCGTCGTGCAGCGGGCCGCCGGGGCGGGCCAGTTGCTCGAGCACGCCGAGGCCGGCGCTGTCGTCGGGCTCGGCCAGGATCAGGTCCAGGCCCATCAGCAGGGCGCCGTGCTCGAAGGCGCGATCCACCAGTTCGGCCAGCCGCCGCCGTGGCCAGGGCCAGCGGCCCTGGGCCGCGAGCGCACGGTCGTCGATGTCGAGGATGAGCACGCGCGGATCGGGCTGCGCCGTGGCAAAGAGGCTCAGGCGCCAGTCGTGCACCTGGCGGTCCAGCGCGGCCAGCGGGGGCAGCGCCAGGTAGTGGGTCACATGCGCGAGCAGGAGCAGCAGCAGGGCCAGGCCCGCGGCCCAGTAGGCCTTATCGAAGCTTGATCTCGACACGGCGGTTGCGCGGTTCGTCGACCTCGTCTTCGGTGGGAATCAGCGGCTCGCGTTCGCCGCGGCCCACCACGGTGATCTTGGCCTGCGGCACGCCGAGTTTTTCGAGCAGCGCTGCCACCACCTGGGCGCGTTGCAGCGAAAGCCGGTCGTTGGCCTCCATGCTGCCCACGCGGTCGGTGTGGCCGATCACCACCAGTTCGCCGGCCGGCATGTCCGCCAGGGCGCGGCCGAGCTCGGCCAGGACGGGCTCGGTCTCGGGTGTGAGCTGGTCGGAGTTGGCGAGGAAGTTGACGCCGAAGACGCGCGGGCGCTGGGGCTGGAACTGCAGCAGCGCGCCGAAATCGCGCTGCACGCCGGCGGCATCGCTGTGCACCAGGCGCAGGCCCTGGCCGTCGACGCTGGCCTGGGCATACGGCTCGGCGAGCACGAGTTTGGAGCCGCCCTCGTTGCGCTTGACGATCACCGCGCTGGGCCGGCCGCCGGCCTGCGGCAGCAGCACCACGCGCTCGGTGGCGCAGCAGCCGCCCAGCAGCAGGCTCGCGGCGAGCAGCGCAGACGCCCTCATTCGCCGTCCCCCGGCACTTCAAGAATGAACTCGGTGCCGCGCACGCCGAGCACCACGTTGCGGCCCTTGATCTCGACCTTCTCGGGCGCCTTCTTCGCGATCAGGCCGCTGACGCTGGAGAGGCTGCCGTGGGGCAGGCTCAAGCCCAGCTCGCCGTCCTGCGTGATGGGGTCGAAGGCAAAGCGGCTGAGCACCAGCAGGCTGCCGGGGCCGGTGCTGAGCAGGGTGTCGTCGGCCAGCGTGATGCCGGCATAAGCGTCGCGCCCGGTGCGGATGCGGTCGCCCTGGTAGAGCGGGCTGCCGGGCTGCAGGGGCAGCGTGCGGCCCCCGCGTTCGACGCTGACCGCGCCGGCCAGGCGCTTGATGTGTCCGATGGGTGCCTGCTGCGCCGAGGCCGGCAGGCCGAGGAGCGAGAGGACGAGACAGAGCGGCGGGATGAGCTTGCGCATGGTGGCGCCAAGTCTAGCCAGCAGCCCTGCGCGCCGTCCCCCTCAGATGGATGACGGGGATCAGGAATCAGGCAACGCTTGTCACGTTTTTGCCAGGCGCTTGGGCACGGCCGGCGCCTGCAGGCGGCCGACGGCGGGCAGCGGCGAGCCGAGCAGGGGCCGCAGATAGTGCAGGAAGGCCGGCGTCACGTCATTGGCCTCGGGGCTCAGGAAGTGGGGCTCCATCACGCGCGTCTTGCCGGCCACGGCTGTCAGTGCAAGCAGGGCGTAAGCGGCCTGGTAGTCGCCCACGCGCTGGATCGCCACCGAGCCGTCCTTTCCGCCGTGCGCCGCGTACTGCACGGCGCGCTCGCCCACCTCGCGCGCCTCGCGCTGGTCCACCTCGGACACGCAGCCGAGGAAGCTGCGCTGCAGATAGCCCAGCGTGTCGCCGCGCACGCGCTTGAGGCCCAGGCCCTGCTTGATCTGCTCGCACAGCAGGTCGGCCAGCGCGCCCGAGCCCGAGAGCTGCACATTGCCGTGGGCGTCGCGCTCCACGGTTGGGGCGAGCTGTTCGGCGATGGATTTGCCCGAGGCGTCGTGGATGCCCTCCGAGACCGCGATCACGCAGCGGCCCAGGCGGGCGTGCACGGCCTTCACCTCGGCCAGGAACTGCGCCATCTCGAAGGTCTTTTCGGGCACGTAGACCAGGTGCGGGCCGTCGTCCGGGAAGCTGCGCGCGGCAGCCGCGGCGGCGGTGAGGAAGCCGGCGTGCCGGCCCATCACCACGCCGAGGTAGATGCCGGGCAGGGCGGCGTTGTCGAGGCTGGCGCCGGCAAAGGCCTGGGCCACGAAACGCGCGGCGGAGGCGAAGCCGGGCGTGTGGTCGTTCTCGACCAGGTCGTTGTCGATGGTCTTGGGGATGTGCACGCAGCGCAGGGCATAACCCTGAGCCTGAGCGTGCTCGGAGACGATGCGCACGGTGTCGGAGGAATCGTTGCCGCCGATGTAGAAGAACTGCGAGATCTCATGCGCCTGCAGCACCTTGAAGATCTCGGCGCAGTAGGCGGCATCGGGCTTGTCGCGCGTCGAGCCGAGCGCTGCGGCCGGCGTGGCGGCGATGCGCTCCAGGCTGGCTTGCGTCTCTTGCGAGAGCTCGATGAAGTCTTCATTGACGATGCCGCGCACGCCATGCCGCGCGCCGTAGACCGCGCCGCCGGGCCAGAGCCGGCGCGCCTCCTGCACCACGCCGACGAGGCTCTGGTTGATCACGGCGGTCGGGCCGCCGCCTTGGGCCACGAGAGTCTTGGGGGCCTGGTCGCTCATGAGGAATCCGCTCCTGGAAGGGTAAACACCGCCGTGTGAATCTGCACTTCCGTCCTGTCAGCGGGCTGAGCTCGCTAGCATGCAGGTCATCGACATCCGGATCTGCAAACGGAAAGGGACAAGCATGAAAAAACCAACGCGCCTGGCAGCTGCCATCATCGTTCTCGCAGGCGGCTGGCTCGCCGCCACAGCGTACACCAAGCACAGCGTCGACCAGGCCTACCGGGCCGAAATCGAGCGCCTCGAAAAGCGCCTGCCGATCCTGAAGGTCAGCGACCTGAAGCAGGAGGGCGGCCTCTTCTCCGGCACGACCAGCGGCATCCTGCATTTCGGCTGCGCGCCGGTGGGCGGCAAGCCGCATCCCAAGAGCCTGGCCGTTGCGTTCGAGGAACGGGTGCAGTACGGCCCGCTGCCCGGTTTCACGACCTTCGGCGCCGCGCGCGTGGACACCCGCTTTTCACTGACCGAGGGCGCGCCCGCGGAGATCAAGGCCCTGCTGGCCAAGCTGCCGCCGCTGCAGATCCACACCGACTACAGCTACGGCGGCAGCGCCAGGTCGAGCATGGTGTTGCCCGCCGGCTCGATCGACTTCGCCAGCGGCCCGGCCAAGATGAGCATGCAATGGGCCGAGGCGCGCCTGCTGGCCTCGGGCACGCGCGATGCGGCCCAGCTGCAGTACGACTGGAGCCTGCCCGAGCTGAGCCTCAACGCCGGCGGGCCCGAGGGCGGCGGCGCGATGAAGATGTCCATCAAGAACATGGTGGCCAAGGGCGAGAGCACGGGCCGCCCGGACAGCTGGCTGCGCGAAGGCAAGGAGGAATCCAGCATCGACCGCATGGAGATCGTCGCTTCCGCGCCCGGGCAGCCGCCCGTGACCCTGGTCTATGACCACATGGCCGGCCACGCGAGCAGCCAGATCAAGCAGGACTTCCTCGACGTGGGCTTTGGCTACAGCATGGCCGGCCTGGAGGTGCAGGGGCCGGGGCCTGCCGTGAAGCTGGCCAACTTGGTGATGGACGGCAAGGTCCAGCATCTGGATGCCGCTTCGCTGGAGCGAATCGTGACGGCGATGTTTGCCGGCGTCGACATGGGCTGCGCCCTGAGCGACGACAAGGCCGTCGAACCCAAGGACCCGCGCGTGCTGCTGCAGTCCATGCTCAAGGGCGTGGACGAGGCCGGCAAGATGCTGCTGGCGCACGACCCGGCCTTCTCCATCGACAAGCTGGCCTTCGACTACAACGGCAAGCGTGGCGAGATGTCGATGAGTGCCAAATTGCAGGGCCTCGACGCGAGCGCGATGACGGGCCCGCAGGCGGCGCAACTGCTGATGCAGGCGGGGCAGTTCGAAGCCCATGCGCGCGTTCCGCTGGACTGGCTCGCGCCCATGGCCGGTGGCGATGCCCAGCGTCTGCAGCAGATGGCCGATGGTTTCGTCGCCCAGGGTTTTGCGCAGCGGGACGGCGAATACCTGAAGGCCGAGTTCACGTTTGCCAAGGGCGTGGGCAAGCTCAACGGCGCGGTGTTTCCGCCGCAGCAGGCCGAAGCGCCGCCGCAATGAGAGGCCCCGGTTTCCTCACTGGCAGCAGGGCGGCGGTTGAGGGCATGCGGCGATGGGCGTAGGCTCGGATGTATTCCCTCAGTTGTTCAAGGAGACCGTCATGACGCAACAAAGTTCAGCGAGTGCGGAGGATCGCCTGGTGGACGAACTGCACGAGGTCGTGGGCGAGGCCGAGGCCTTGCTCAAGGCCACGGCCAACTCCAGCGGCGCTGGCTCACGCGAGCTGCGCGCCCGCGTGGAAGCCAGCCTCGGCCAGGCGCGGCAGCGTCTGCATGAGCTGCAGGACAAGGCCCGCGCGGCCGGCAAGGCGACCGATGCCTATGTGCACACCAATCCTTGGCAGGCCGTCGGCATGGCCGCGGCGGTGGGCGTCGTCGTCGGCTTGCTGATCAGCCGCCGCCGCTAGGCAGTATTGGACTTGAGCCGCGCGCCGGGCCGCTCCCAAGGGCGGCTCGAGCCGATGTCATGGCCGGCCAATCCGGCCATGACCGGCGTCCCCTCGGGGGACCGACCGCGTACTCGCGGGCGAGGGGCCAACAGTCAAGCGCCCCTGGGTTGGCCGTCTGCGAGCCAGCGCTCCAGATGATCGGCCTGCATCGGCCGGGCGAACAGATAGCCCTGGCCTTCGTGGCAGCCCAGCGCGAGCAGGTGCTCGCGTTGCTCGTCGGTCTCGATGCCTTCGGCAATCACGGTCAGGCCGAGGGCGCGGCCCAGGTTGATGACCATCTGCGCGATGGTGGCGCCGGCACTGGAGCTTTGCGCCTCGCGCACGAAGGCGCGGTCGATCTTGAGCCGGTCCACCTGCAGCTGGCGCAGATGCGAGAGCGACGAGAAACCGGTGCCGAAATCGTCGATGGCGACCGTGGCG
>FSVW01000313.1_pt1 | contig 13326 bp, 6 predicted proteins | sample 1637551 | NCBI WGS metagenome assembly FSVW01 (sample SAMEA3914814, study PRJEB12502) | metagenome | biome: forest; material: soil | place: USA | collected 2011-09-16 | depth 0.1 m | reverse complement strand
GGTATAGCCCGAGCGGGTCAGGAAGGCGTCGATGCCGTCGAGTGAGAAGAAACCGCCGGTCATGAAGGTCAGCTGGGCGACGTCGGGATTCAGCCGGCTCAGTGCGATCACCGCCTGCGGGCCCTGAAGTGCCAGCAGCGCCTGGTCGGGCAGGGGCAAGACCTGGCACCGGCCTCCGATCTTTGCCTGCATGTGGGCGATGTCCTGATCCCTGCAGCCGGCGTTGACGACGACGAAGAGATCGTCCGGCCGTCGGCAGATCATCAGGTCGTCGAGGATGCCGGCTTGCTCGTCGAGGAAGAGGGCGTAGCGCTGCTTGAACACGCCGAGGTCGATCACGTCGACCGGCACCAGGGTCTCGAGTGCGGCGGCGGCATCGGGGCCGACGAGGCGGACCTGGCCCATGTGCGAGACGTCGAACAGGCCGGCCGCAAGGCGCGTGTGCTTGTGCTCGGCCATCACGCCGGCGGGGTATTGCACCGGCATCTCGTAGCCGGCGAACGGGACCATCTTGGCGCCGAGTTCGAGATGCAGCGCGTGCAGCGGAGTCTTCAGGAGGTCAGTCGACATAACGGTACAGCTCCGAGGGCATTCATCGGCCCACTCCCGTCAAGGAGTGGGTGGGGATGCCCTCGCTGTCCGCTTTACCTGAGAGATTGGCCGCCAGTGAATCGCCAGCAGCTTGCCCCTTCGGTGGACGGGCTCAAGACCCGTCTCTCTCCAGTGAGGAACGCTCCGATCGGAGCGTCTTGTCAGTCCTTTTGCCTGAGCGTTCATGGGCCGTTACTGGTATCCACTGCGCCTTCGGCGGCCTTCGTGTGAAAGCTCTCTCCTGACCGTGCGCATTTTAGCCATCGAATTAAGCTGAAACTAAGTGCCCGCGTACAGAATTACAAGATGCGAATCCTTTTAGTCGAAGACGACCCGATGATCGGCGAGCAGCTGCTGGACCTGCTGCGCGCGGAGAGCTATGCGGTCGACTGGGTACGCGATGGCGAAATGGCGGACACGGCGCTGCAAGGCCAGAACTACGACCTGGTGCTGCTCGACCTGGGCCTGCCGCGGCTGGACGGCATGTCGGTGCTGAAGGCCTTGCGCACGCGCAAGCAGCGCATGCCGGTGCTGATCGCGACCGCCCGGGATGCGCTTGAACAGCGCGTTATGGGCCTGGACGCCGGTGCCGACGACTACGTTCTGAAACCGTTCGAGCTGGATGAACTGCTGGCCCGCATCCGCGCCTTGCTGCGCCGCGCCAACGGCCGGGCCGAGCCGGTCTACGAACACATGGGCGTGACCTTGAACCCGGCCACGCACGAGGCCACCGTCAACGGCCAGCCGGTGTCGCTGTCGGCGCGCGAGTGGGCGGTGCTGGAGCCGCTGCTGGCCCGCCCGGGCCTGGTGCTTTCGCGCCAGCAGCTGGAGGAGAAGCTCTACGGCTGGAAGGACGAGATCAGCAGCAACGCGGTCGAGGTCTATGTGCACGGTCTGCGCAAGAAGCTTGGCGCGGCCTTCATCGTGAACGTGCGCGGCCTGGGATACATGGTTCCCAAGCAATGAGATGGATTGGGCTTCCGGGCCGAGCGCCGGGCCGCTCCCAAGCCGGCCCGTCTTGCGAAGAGCTTGCCGGTCAATCCGGCAAGCCTCGCCGTCCCCTCGGGGGACCGCCCAGCGTATTTGCTGGGCGAGGGGCTCATATGATTCAGGCGCCGTCGCTGCGACGGCGCCTGATGCTCTTTTTGCTTGGCGCCGTATGCCTGGCTGCGCTGGTGCAGGGCATCAGCGCGTACCGCACCGCGCTGCAGGAAGCCGACCAGATCTTCGACTACCAGATGCAGCAGATGGCGTTGTCGCTGACAGCCGACCAGGGCCGGCCGGTGGTAATGCCGCGCGAGCTGGAGCTGATCATCCAGGCCTGGACATCCGAAGGCCTGCAACTGTTCCGTTCGGTCACGCCCTTGCCGCAGCGCGCGGTGCTGGGTTTCACCAATGTGGCGGCCAATGGCACCGAGTACCGAGTGCTCTCGGTGCAGAGCGGGGGTCAGGTCTTGCAGGTGGCGCAGGATCTGGCCGTTCGTCAGCGCCTAGCGGGCCGCCTGGCCTGGCACACGGTGCTGCCGATCGCGCTGATGCTGCCGGTGCTGATGCTGACCGTCGGCTGGGTGGTCAGCCGCTCGCTGGCGCCGGTAGAGCGGGTGCGGCGGCAACTGGCGAGGCGGGTCGCCGAGGATCTCTCGCCGGTCGGTGAGGAAGGCTTGCCGGCGGAGATCCGGCCGATGGTGCGCGAGCTGAATTCCTTGCTCGGCCGTGTGCAGCAGTCGTTCGAGCTGCAGCAGCATTTCGTCGCCGATGCGGCCCATGAGCTGCGCTCCCCGCTGACCGCGCTGAAGCTGCAGCTGCAGGCCTTGCAGCGCGCACCGGACGAAGCCGGCCGCGCGCTCGTGCAAGGGCGTTTGTCGGCCGGCATCGAGCGTGCCGTGCATCTGGTCGAGCAGTTGCTGCTGCTGGCGCGGCAAGAGGCCGCTTCGGGCGAGCCGCAGCCGGTGGCGCTGCAGCCTTTGCTGCGCCAGGTGATGAGCGAGCAGGCGGCCACGGCGCAGGCACGCGGCGTCGACCTCGGCCTGGTCCACGCCGACGATCTCCGCACCCTCGGCCTCGCCGATGGCCTGCGCGTGCTGGTGCGCAATCTGGTCGACAACGCCATCAAGTACACGCCGCCGGGCGGCCGTGTCGACGTGAGCCTTCAGTCTGAAGATGAAGGTGAAGGCGCGCGCGCGCGGCTGCGCATCGAGGACAGCGGCCCGGGCATCGCGGAGGACGAACGGGCTCGCGTGTTTGATCGCTTCTACCGCAGCGCCGGCGCGCATAGCGCCACGGGCAGCGGGCTGGGCCTGGCCATCGTCAAGTCGATCGCAGACCGTCATGGCGCGGCGTTGGCACTGGGCCGCTCGGAGAGCCTCGGCGGCCTGCGCGTTGACGTGCTGTTACCTGCGGTCACACAGCCCGAGGCCAAGGTTTAAGAGGGGACTAAGCCGGTGCTCCGATAGTTGCCTCATGGGTTCGGGAGAACCTTGGAGTTCAACGCAAGGAGCTTTGCAAATGGCTATCGAGAAAATGATTCCCGCCAAGCGGCTGGTCTGGGCCCTGGCAACCGCAGGCGCCATCGGTATCGGTGGCGGTGCGCTCGGCGCGGCGGCGCTGAACAAGCCGGCAGCACCGACAGCAGGCCTTCTTGCTGCGCAAGCGATTTCGCCGGCGGCTGTGGCGGCCACGGCGAACGCGCCGGCAACGGCTCCGATCGCCATGGTGGCGATGCCCGATTTCGCCTCGTTGACGGCGCAATACGGCCCGGCTGTGGTCAACATCAGCGTCACAGGTAACGTCAAGACTGCACGGAACGTGCAGGGCATGCCGCAGATGGATCCGAGCGATCCGATGTACCAGTTCTTCAAGCGCTTCGGCGGCATCCCGGGTCAAGGCGGGCAGGGCGAAGGCACGCCGCAGCCCTCGCATGGCCAGGGCTCGGGCTTCATCGTCAGCGCCGACGGCATCATCATGACCAATGCCCACGTGGTGCGCGATTCGTCCGAGGTCATGGTTAAGCTGACCGATCGCCGCGAGTTCAAGGCCAAGGTGCTTGGCTCCGATCCGCAGACCGACGTGGCGGTGCTGAAGATCGAGGCGAAGAACCTGCCGGTCGTCAAGCTCGGCAACACGCAGGACCTGCGCGTCGGTGAATGGGTGCTGGCGATCGGCTCGCCGTTCGGCTTCGAGAACAGCGTGACGGCTGGCGTTGTCAGCGCCAAAGCGCGCGCGCTGCCCGGCGAGACCTTCGTGCCCTTCATCCAGACGGACGTGGCGGTGAACCCCGGCAACTCGGGCGGCCCGCTGTTCAATGCGCGCGGAGAAGTGGTCGGCATCAACTCGCAGATCTTCAGCCAGACCGGCGGCTACCAGGGCCTGTCCTTCGCGATCCCGATCGACCTCGCGCAGAAGGTGCGCCAGCAGATCGTCGCCACCGGCAAGGTCCAGCATGCCCGCCTGGGCGTGACGATCCAGGACGTGAACCAGAGCTTCGCCGATTCCTTCAAGCTTGAAAGCCCGGCCGGCGCGCTGGTGGCGAATGTGGAAGAGGGCGGCCCGGCGGCCAAGGCCGGCCTGAAGTCCGGTGACGTGGTGCTGAAGTTCAACGGTCAGCCGATCGTGGCTTCGTCCGACCTGCCGGCCCTGCTCGGCCAAGCCACGCCGGGCGAAAAGGCGACGATGGAGATCTGGCGCCAGGGCAAACGCGAGCAGATCACGGCCAAGCTCGGCGATGCGAACGAGAAGGGCGCCGTGGTCGCCAGCGAGGAAGGCGGCGTCAGCGGTGGCAAGCTGGGCCTGGCCTTGCGCCCGCTGCAGCCTCAGGAGAAGAGCGCGAGCGGCATCAAGGACGGCCTGATCATCCAGGACGTGGGCGGCGCCGCGGCGCGAGCCGGCGTGCAGGCAGGCGATGTGCTGCTGGCCGTCAATGGCACGCCGGTGAGTTCGGTCGAGCAGGTGCAGCACGCGCTCGCAGGCTCCGAGAAATCGGTGGCCCTGCTGCTGCAACGCGGCGGCGAGCGGATCTTCGTGCCAGTGCGGCTGGGCTGAGGACTCGCTGCCAACTTGCCGGACCATGGAAGGGCCGGCTGGTTGGAGCCCAGTACGGCGACGTACGTATGCGCCGGGACGGGGCAGGGGCAAGCAGGACGAACCCGCCTGTATTCACCTATGGGGTCCTGCAAGCCCCTGCCCCGTCCCAGCTCCACCGGTGGGTTTTCTCGGTGGGAAATTCGTGTGGAATTCGGCTAAATCGCCTAAAATCCGGAAAACACTGATCACCCGGAGCTGGCCATGGCCCTTGACGCGCTTGCAATGGATCTCACCCTGGACGAGCACCGCAGTGCCCGCCTGATTCCTTTCACCCGCACCGAGTTGGCGGGCGAACTGCCCAAGGTCAGCCGGGCCGTGCTGGCCCAGGGTGAAGTGATCATCACCGCGCACAACAAGCCCGAGATGGTGTTGATGACGGTGGAGCGCTACCTCCAACTGCAGGAGGCCGGCCGGCCGAACCTGGACAAGCTGGGCCAGGATTTCGACGAGCTGTTCTCCGTCATGCAGGGGCCGCAGGCCCATCAGGCGGCGCTGGCCGCCTTCTCCTTCGGCGGCGAGGAACTCGGCAAGGCCGCAGTGGCTGCCGCCAGGGCGGCCGGCTGAGTCAGATCCGGAATCGAGCCGCCCGTGCCCGCCCGGATCTTCGTGCTGGCCGGCGTCAATGGCGCGGGCAAGAGCAGCGTCGGCGGCGCGGCGCTTGAAGCCGCGGGCGCTCGTTTCTACAACCCCGATCTCCATGCCCGCGAGCTGATGCTGGCCAACCCGGCCCTAAGCCAGGACGAGGCCAACGGCCAGGCCTGGGAGCTCGGTCGCCAGGGCCTGGAGCGCGCGCTGGCCGCCGGCAGCCAGTTCATGTTCGAGACCACCTTGGGCGCTCGCACGCTGGCTGCGATGCTGATGGCCGGCGCCAAGGCCGGCGCCGAGGTCCACATCTGGTTCGCCGGGCTGGCCACGCCCGAGCTGCACATCCAGCGCGTGAAATCTCGCGTCGCCCTGGGCGGGCACGACATCCCCGAGCCGAAGATCCGCCGCCGCTACGTCTCCAGCCTGCAGAACCTGGTCGGCTTGATGCCGCACCTGGCCAGCCTGGTCGTCTTCGACAACAGTGCCGAAGGCGACCCCAGGCAAGGCCTGTTCCCGCGGCCGCGGCTGGTGTTGCGGATGAAGGGCCGCGAGATCACCGAGATGATCGCGCCGGCCGACGTGCCGGGCTGGGCCAAGCCGGTCGTGATGCAGGCGCTGCGCCTGATGAAGGCGGCCGGCAAGCAGCACGCTGGCAAGCCGCACGCCGTCAAGTAAAGCCTGGCGCCCTGGTCAATCCGCGCCGAGCGGAATCTTCTGCGCCTTCTTGTCGGCACCGAGCTGGCCCAGCAGCAGCGCCAGGTCCTCTTCCAGCCGTCCCAGCACCGCGTCATCCAGCGCGTGCAGCGCCTGCGGCAGCACGCCGGTGAAGGGCCCCGGGCTGCGCAGCAGCAGGTCCGCACCCTTGGGCAGCAACTGCCATTTCACGGCCCGCTTGTCGCCTTCGTCCTTGACGCCCGCCACCAGTTCCCGCTCCGCCAGCACGCCAACCAGGTTGCTGGCCGTCGACTGGTGGATGTTGAGCCGCGCGGCCAGGCCGCCGGTGCCGATGCCGGGCGTGTCGTGGATCACGCCCAGTGCCCAAAGCTGCGCGCCGCCCAGGCCGACGCTGCTCTCCACATGCTGGAAATGCGTCTTCACCGCATTGAAGATCTGCCGGAACTGCAGCAGCACCCGCACCGCGCGGGCGTCCTCGTCGAGTCTCAGTTGTGCATCGGAGGCGATCTTGCTGACGGGGGTGCTGCGCTTCATGCAGTCGATGATATTCGGCGCTTGTGAGGGTCTCTGCGCGCCTTGCCCGTCAGCGGGCCAGCGGCAGGTCGCGCTGCTCGGCGACCGGCTCCTGCGCCGGCCGCGCCACCGGCGGCAGCGGCCCGGCCAGCACCACCTGGACACTGCCGGCCGGCCAACTGGACAGCTCGATCGGATCGCCGACGCGGCCGATCACTGCCGAGCGTTCCTCGGCGATCACGGCGTCCATCGTCAACTGATCGGCGCAGACGACGATCCGGTGATTCTGGCCGTTATGTCGCAAAGTCACTTCGGCCAGGGCCCAATGCGCCGGCAGGCAAGGCTTGACGCAGACCCGGCCGTCGGCGATCACCACGCCGCAGATCGACTCGACGCCGGCCCGCAACAGCCAGCCGGCCGAGCCGGTGTACCAGCTCCAGCCGCCGCGGCCGACCCAGGGCGGCGCGGTATAGACATCGCCGGCCATCACGTAAGGCTCGATCGCGTAGGTCGTGCCGCGGCGCCGCTCCATCCAGCGGTGCGCCGGGCTCAATGCAGTGAACATCTGCCACATCGGCTCACGCTGCCCCAGCTGCGCCAACGCCATCAGCGCCCACACAGCTCCGTGGTTGTACTGGCCGCCGTTCTCGCGCACGCCCGGCGGATAGGACTGGATGTAGCCGGCATAGGGCTGGCTCTTGACCAGCGGCGGATCGAGCAGGCGCACCACCTGGCCGGACGTGTCCAGCAGATGCGAAACGGCGCTGGCCATCGCCTCCTTCGCGCGCGCCGGCTCGCCGGCCTTGGAGAGTACCGCCCAGGCCTGCGCGATCAGGTCGATGCTGCATTCGGGCCGACTCGCCGAGCCCAGCGGCGTGCCGTCATCGAAGTAACCGCGCAGATACCAGCGGCCGTCCCAGGCCTGCGCGTCCAGCGCCTGCGCCCAGGCCAGTCGCGCGGCCTGCCAGCTGCGCACGCGGTTGGCGTCGCGCCGTGCCATTGCGATCGGCAGGAAGTCGTCGACCACCTTGCACAGGAACCAGGCCAGCCAGACCGACTCGCCCTTGCCCTCGGAGCCGACCCGGTTCATGCCGTCGTTCCAGTCGCCGGTGCCGAACAGCGGCAGGCCGTGCGAGCCGACGGCCAGCGACTTGTCGATCGCACGGGCCGCATGCTCATACAGCGAGGCCATCTGCTCGCTGGTGCCCGGCGTTTCGTAGATGTCCTCGGCACCGGCCGGCACCTGCTGGCCGACGAGGAAAGGCTGCATCTCGTCCAGCAACGCCAGGTCGCCAGTGCGCTGCACGTAGTGCGCCACGGCATAGGGCAGCCACAGCCGGTCGTCAGAGAAATGAGTGCGCACGCCAGCGCCGCCCGGCTCGTGCCACCAGTGCTGCACGTCGCCCTCGGGGAACTGGCGCGCCGCGTTTTTGCGGATCTGCTCGGCCAGCACCGCCGGCGCATGCGTCACCAGCGCCATCGCATCCTGCAGCTGATCGCGGAAACCGAAGGCGCCGCCGGCCTGGTAGAAGCCGGCGCGGGCCCACATGCGGCAGGCCAGCGTCTGGTAGGGCAACCAGTGGTTGATCAGCGCATCGAAACGCGGATCGGGCGTGCGCACCTTCACGCTGCCCAGCAATGCAGGCCATTGCTCGCGCTGCTGCGCCAGGCGTTGCACCGGGTCGACGCCCCAGGCTTCGCCCAGCAGCGCCTGCGCGGCGGCGGCATCGGCGCCATGGCCGAGCAGCACTGTGATGCAGGCGTCCTGCTGCGCCTGCGGGTTCAGCTGCGCAGCCAGCGCAGCGCAGGCGTCCAGGCCCGAGCCGCTGTGCTGGCCGAGCTGGCCCGGCAGTACGAGCTGGCCGCTGGTGTCGAAGAACTCGCGGCGGTCGCAGGTCCAGTCGTTCATCAGCAGCTGGCTGATGCCATCGGTGCCGCCAGCCTCGCTGCCCTGCGGCGTGCGCAGGCTCAGGAACGCCGTGGCGCCGCCAAAGCCACCGAGGTGGTCGAGCTGAGTGCATTGCAGCGCGAGGATGCGCACCGGCTGCGGCAGGCCGGCGCCTTCCGGTCCCGTGCTCAGCCATTGCGGCCGCGTGGTCAGCGACAGGCGCTCCTGGCGCGCGCTGCCCATCTGCCATTCGGCCATGGCGACCAGGCGCAGCCGGCGTTTCGTGCCCCCTTGCGTGGACACGCGCACCTGCACCTGCTTGATCGCCGCCTTCACGTCCACGCACCAGCACAAGGTGACCGCGAGGTCGTCCACGTATTGCGTGATCTGCGTAAAGCCGATGCCGTGTTCGACCTCGCCGGCCTTACGGTCGCTCAGGCGCCGGCCCAGCGCCCAGACGCGCCCGCGGTCCAGATCCTGCAGCAGCAGCCATTCTCCGGGCGGGTCCATCAGCGGGTCGTTCGACCAGGGCGTTACCTGGTTCATGCGGCTGTTGCCGGCCCAGGTGTAGCCACCGGCCAGCTCCGAGACCTGGCAGCCGAAGTTCGGATTGGCCAGCACGTTGACCCACGGCCGCGACGGCCGGCGCGTGGGCGACAGCTCGAAGGCGAAGCCGCCATGCTCGGTGTTGAAGCGGCCGTCCGGCGCCAGCGGCGTGCCGCGCGGGCGGGCATTCAGCGGCTCGGCCACGGGCCATTGCTTGGCTCGCACGTCGCCGACGGCGTTGCCGGAGTTGCGCTGCTGCTCCTCGGCCAGGCGTTCGATCTGCTGCGCCAGCGAGCGCCCGTCGGCCAGCAGCTTCAGCCGCGCCAAGGTCTGCAAGGTGAAGCGCTCGTCCGGGGTCAGGTCTTGCTCGCGCAGCAGGTGCAGCTTGGAGCGCAGGTTCTCGGGCACGTCATGGAACTGAGCCTGCTGCCGGGCCTGCAACTGCTGCAGCTGGTTCTGTACCGGCGACAGGTAAGAGTTCGGCTCGCCGTTGGTGATGACCAGGTCCACGCCGAGGCCGGCCGCGGTCCACAGGCGCAGCGCCTTCTTCAGCGTGTTGACCAGGTCCAGCCCTTCCTCGCCGCTGATCGCCACCCACAGGAGCGGCCGTTCGCCGGAGATGCCGTGGCGCCACAGCAGGCGCCGGTCGCAGCGAGCCGCGGCCGGCGCAGCGGTGCGCAGCGCACCCATGCTCTCGCGCGAGGCCAGCGCCGTGATCAGCGTGTTGACGGTCAGCATCGCGCCCCAGGTCTCGGCATCGAACTGCAGCTCGCGCAGGCGGATGCCGGCCATCGTGTGCGACATGCTCGCGGCGCGTTCCACGTGCGTCGGCTGGCGGTACTTGTCGACCAGCGCATCCAGCGCCTCGGCGTCCTGCGAGGCCGCGGTGCAGAAGGTCAGCTTGATGCTTGCGCCCGGCGTCAGGGTCAGCGTGGTGATGATGCCGGCCAGCGGATCCAGCCCGGTGTCCATGGCAAGACCTGGCCCTTCGCCGGCGTGGGCCGGGCCTTCCAAGGCATCGCAGCCGGCATCGCCGAGCGGCCGCGCCGGGCTGCCGTAACGGCCCAGCCAGCGCGCGCGGTCGGTACAGGGCGTGACCTGCTCGATCTGGCCATCGACGGCCGCGAGGAAGTGCACCGCCCGCATCACCGGCTCGTCCGGCAGGCGCGGCCGACGTTCGAGCAGCATCACGCGCTCGCCCGAATTCCAGCGCTGCTGGATGAACATGTTAGAGAAGGCCGGGTGCGACTCGTCCGCGCGCTGCGGTGCCAGCGTCGCTTCGAAAACTGCCGCCAGTCGCAGCATCTGCGGCGTGCCGCCGAGGTTGATCAGCTCGACCTGGCGCAGCTCGCAATCGTCCTCCGGGCTGACCCAGGTGGTGCAGCGGGCCTGCAGGTCTGGCCACTTGGCCTCGAACACCACGCGGTCGGCCTGCATGCGGCATTCATAACGGGCAGACCGATCGGGGGCCGGGTGGGCACTGATGGAATGCCAGGGGCGGTCTTCGGCGAGGCGCTGGCCGGGGCCATCGCTCTGGCCGTCGCGCTGCAAGTAGAAGAAATTGCCGAAGGCGCCACGCAGCAGGTCGTCGCGCCAACGGCTCAGGCCCACGCCCTTCCAGGCGCTGTAGCCGCCACCGTGGCTGCGCAACACGACCGAATGGCGGCCATTGGTCAGCAGCTGCGTCAGCGGCAGGCCGGTTTCCTGCAGCGGCGCGGCCTCGCGCACCAGGCGCACGCTGCGCGGGCCGCGGGCTTGCGGCAGCGGCTCGACGGCAGGCAGCCGGGCCACCTCGCGCGGCGCGCGCTCGTGCAGGAGGCTGGTGACTGCACGGATGTGCGGGTCGCTCATCGCCCAGCGGCGCGGCGCGTTGTCGGCCAGCAGGTTGGTGATGGCGATCAGGCTCATCGACTGGTGGTGGGTCATGAAGGTGTCCACCAGCGTGAAGATGCGGCCGGCCGCCTGGCGCTGCGGCGTGTAGTCCAGCGATTCGATGAAGCCCAGCGTGTTGCGTGCCCCCAAGGCCTGAAGCGAGCGGAGGTTGGCCACGGCGGCGGCGGGCGCCACCAGCGCGGCCAGCACGGTCGCATAGGGCGCGAGCACGCGCTCGTCGGCCGGGATCCGGCGCAGCGCCAGGCGCGCGGCGCCTTGCGGGCCGTATTGATAGGCCAGCGTGTGGTCCTGGCCGGCGATCGCCGATTCGCTCATGCCCCAGGGCGTGTGGTGCTCGCGGCCCTCGGTGCGCTGTTCGGTCACGGCGCTGCGGCAGGTCTGGCCCAGCACGCTGGTGTAGGGTTCGTCCAGCACCAGCGAAGGCATCAGGTATTCGAACATCGAGCCCGACCAGGACTTGAGCCCGACCTCGGTGCTCTCGGCGAAGAAGGGCCGGCCCAGCGCCGCCCAGTGCTCGACCGGCACGTCGCCCTTGGCGATGGCCAGCAGGCTGGTCAGGCGCGATTCGCTGGCCAGCAGGTCGTAGTGGTTTTCGTCGACCTGGCTCGGCTGCATCTGCCCGTCAAAGCGGTAGCCGATGTGCAGCAGCCGGCGCTCGCGGTCGTAGAGCGGCGTGAAGTCCGCCTCCAGCGCCATCGCGTGGGCTCGCTGGCCCAGCGTCTGCAGGCGCGCGCGCAAGGCGGACTGGTCTTCCAGGTGGTCGCGCAGCGCCGATTCGATGGAGGTGACCATGTCATGCATCAACCACATCGAGCCGCGGTCCTTCAGCTCATTGCTGCCGGACAGGCGCTGGTGCAGTGCATCGAGCTCGCTGCGCGCCAGGCCGACCTGGACCTGCATCGCCTGCGCTTCGTCCGCCGTGGACGGCCAGGCCCAATGCCCGTCGGCCAGCAGCGAGAGCGACTTCAGCGCCGGTGCGCCGGCCATCACCGGCTGCAGCGCGCGCAGGCGCTGGATCGCGTGGCCTAACGCCGATCTCGTACGGATGCCGTCGATGCCCGGATGGGCCGCTGCCAGCTCGCAGGCGCGTGCCACGGCCAGCAGGTGCGCCGAGCAATTGCCGCTGTCCACCGAGGACACATAGGCCGGCTGCAAGACGGCCAGCGTGCGCGTGTCGTACCAGTTGTAGAAATGGCCGCGCCAGCGGGGCAGCCGGCCCAGCGTCGACATCGTCGCTTCGAGCCGGTCGGCCATCGTCGCCAGGCCGATGAAGCCCATCTCGCGCGCGCAGGCCACGGCGAGCAGGTACAGGCCGATATTGGTCGGCGATGTGCGGTGCGCCACCATCACGTGAGGCGATTGCTGCACGTTGTCCGGCGGCAGGCAGTGGTCTTCGGCGCCGATGTGGTGCTCGTAGAAACGCCAGGTGTCGCGGGCCAAGCCGTGCAGGTACAGGCGCCCATCGTCATCGAGCCGGTCCTGCGGCGGGCCGTGGTGCGGGCGGCTGGCGAACCAGGTCCACAGCGGTGAGGCGGCCCAGAGCAGCAGCAGCGGCACGGCGGCGTTCCAGCGGACCGGCTCACCGAACCAGGCCGCCGCCCCGAAGACGGCCAGCAGCAGCAGCGCGCTCAGCGGCACGCGGCGGTGCTTGGCGATCAGCGCGGGCAGTTCGCTGCGCGCATTGGCCTGTGATTGCGCCGCCGTCGTCCACTGCAGCAGGTCGCGCTTGGAGACCGCCTGCCGGTACAGCGCGCGGATGATCGCGTCGCCATACATCAGGCTCAACTGCAACAGTTGCGCGCCGTGCCAGACGGTCAGCATCAGCGCACGCAGCACGTCCGCGCCGGCGTGGCGGTAGAAGAGTCGCAAGGCCACGTCGTCGCGGTTCGGCGCTAGGCCGGCCACTGCGCCGAGCAGCGGCCCGGCGCTGAAGGCGGCGGCCACGACCAGCAGCGTCCAGCCAAGCGGCAGCACGCCGGTGGCGATCACCAGCACCAGGAGCGCGAGCGAGGTCGGCGCCACCAGCGAGCGGCGCAGGTTGTCCAGCATCTTCCAGCGGTTGATCGGCGTCAGGTAGTAGCGGCGCGCGTGGAAGAGGAAGGGCAATAGCTGCCAGTCTCCACGTGTCCAGCGGTGCTGGCGCGCGGCAGCCACGTCGGCATGGAACGGCGCGTCTTCCATCAAGGTGATGTCGCTGACGCCGGCACAGCGGGCGATCGAGCCTTCCAGCAGGTCGTGGCTCAGCACCTGCGCTTCGGGCAGCCGATGCGAGAGCACTGCATGCAGCGCCTGCACGTTCAGCAGGCCCTTGCCGGTGAAGGTGCCTTCGCCGAACAGGTCCTGATAGATCTCGGAACTGGCCGCGCTGTACGGGTCGATGCCGCCCTGGCCGCTGAACAGGCGGTGGAAGGGCGTGGTCTCGTCCGGCTTTGGCAGCGGCGTGATCACGCGCGGCTGCAGGATCGCGTAGCCGCCGATCACCTTGCGCTTCTTCGTGTCGATGCGGGGCAGGTTCAGCGGGTGCGCGGCCATGCCGACCAGGCTGCGAAGGCGGC
>FSVW01001692.1_pt1 | contig 13355 bp, 8 predicted proteins | sample 1637551 | NCBI WGS metagenome assembly FSVW01 (sample SAMEA3914814, study PRJEB12502) | metagenome | biome: forest; material: soil | place: USA | collected 2011-09-16 | depth 0.1 m | reverse complement strand
TTGATGAAGCGCTCCATCTGGTTGACGTCGTCGTTCAGCACCGACATCAGCGCGCCCGTGCGCTGGTCCTCGAAGAAGCGCAGCTCGAGCTTCTGCACATGCGCGTAGCAGTCCTGCCGCAGGTCGTGCTGGATGTTCTGCGCGAGGCCGCGCCATTTCAGTTCGAGCAGGTATTCGAACAGCGACTCCAGGCCCCAGACGGCCACGTTCAGCGCACCCAGGGCCAGCAGCTGCGGCCAAACCCCAGTCAGGCCGGTGATGCCGAAAGGGCCGAGGATCTGCCGGGCCATGAAGCTCTGCTCGCCGCGCACCACCACGTCCACCGCCGCGCCGATCAGCACCTCGGGCAGCACGTCGAAGAGCTTGTTGAGCAGCGAATACAGCGTGGCGAGGCGGATGTCGCCGCGGTACTTGCGCGCGTAGGCGAGCAGCGCGCGCAGGGGGTGCGTGGGGTTCATCGTGACGGGGCGGGATTCAGCAAGAAACGCGCGAAGCAGCTCAGCGCGGCTGCTGCTGCTGTTGCAGCAGCGCCTGGTAGGGATGCATCAGCACATAGAGCGCATAGGCAGCGCCGCCCACGGCCACGGCCAGCTCGGTGTAGCGGGCCAGGCGCACGGGCGGCGCGGGCACGCCGGCGGCGTCGGCATAGGCGGCCAGCTCCTGCAGGGCGGCGTCGACGAAATCATTGCCGCCCAGCGCCACGGCCTCGCCGCCCACCACGATGGAGCGCGGGTCGAAGGTGGTCCAGATGTTCTGCAGCAGCACGCCAAGGTTGCGGCCGGCTTTCTCGAAGGCGATGCGCGCGCGCGGGTCGCGCACGGCCATGGCGGCCTTCAGGGCCTCGCGGTCGCGCGACGGGTCGAGCCCGGCGTCGGCGGCAATCGCGCGCAGGCCGATGTAGGCCTCGGCGCAGCCGAGCCGCCCGCAGCCGCAGGCGCGGCCTTGCGGATGCAGGGTGTTGTGGCCGATCTCGCCGCCCGCGCCGGTGGCGCCGGTGAACAGCGTCTCGCCCAGCACGATGCCCGAACCCAGGCCCACGCCGCAGCTGATGTAGACCAGCGGATCGTCGGGCGGGCGCGGGCCGAACTCGGCCTCGCCGATGGCGGCGAGGTCGGCTTCGTTCTGGTAGTGCACGGGCACGGCCGAGAGGCCGGCCGATTCGAGTTCCTCGCGCAGGCGCTGGCCCACGGGCACCTGGCGCCAGCCGATATTGGGCGCGAACTGCAGCATGCCCGTCAGCGGCTCCACGGCGCCGGGCAGGCCCACGCCCACGCCCAGCACCTCGCGGCCCTCGCCGATGACGGGGCGCACCAGCACCGAGATCATGCCGACCAGCTGATGGCAGGCGCCCTCGGGGTCGGCCTGCTGCAGCGCGGCCTGGTTGGCTTCGAGCACCTCGCCGTGGATGGAGGTGACGACCACGCGGATGGTGTCCGGCGTCAGCTCGGCCCCGACGAGGGCGAAGCGCTGGCCGTCCAGCAGCAGCGGCGTCGGGCGCCGGCCGAGCTGGCCGGTGATGACGGACGCGTTCTCGCTCATCCAGCCTTCGTCGATCAGCTCCTTCACCAGCAGGCTGACGGTGGAGCGCGTCAGGCCGCTGCGGTCCGACAGGTCGGCGCGCGAGATGCCCTGCTCCTCGCGCAGCAGGCGCAGCAGGGCGATGCGGTTGATGTTCTTCACCAGGCGCAGCCCGCCGGTGATGGGGGGCGCCGCGGACGCTGGGCTGCTCATGAGCGGGTGTCGTTCTCCATGGGCCGGCAGCATATCTGCTCGGCTTGCCGCAGGTGCGGGTTCAGGCCTTCGGCTTGCGGCTCTTGAAGAAGGCGTTGACGGTCAGGCGGCCCACGCCGGCGTGGTAGCCGGCCGGCGAGAAGCCGCGGATGTCGCCGGAATGGAAGATGCCGCCGTCGTAGAAGACCGCGCGGTTCCATTTGGCGGGCACGCGGCCGATCACCTCGAAATAGCGGTTGCTGTGCGTCATGTAGCCGGCGGGCAGGCCGTATTTGTCGCCGAACGCGCCGCCGTTCATCGTGTTGGCATCGCGCAGAAAGGCCCGCGTTTCGGCCTCGGACATCAGCGGGCGGAAGAAGACCGTGCCGCCCAGCTGCTCGTCGGCGAACAGGTAGTGCACGAGCGCGGCCATGGCCTCATCGGGCGCGAGGCCCGAGTCGTCGCGGTGGCAGATGCGCTGGCGGGCGTCGAGCGTCGCGCCGTCCTGCGTCACGCGCGAGAAGCGGCCGAACATGCCCAGCGCCGGGCCGTCCTGCAGCAGGGGGCGGCAGTGCTGCTGGAAGAAGCCGTCCAAGGTTGCCGACAGCTCGCCGGGCAGGCCCAGTTGCGGCCCCGGATAGGGATGGCCTGGCTGGGCCTTGAAGTCCTGCGCCGCCGCGTGCTGCACCCAGTCCTGCGGGTTCTCGGCGAAGTTGTCCACCAGGTAGACGCGGCTGCCGTCGGCCAGTTCGAGCGCTTCGAGCCTGGCATTCGGGTTGATGCGCAGGCTCGGCCGGCCGGCCGGCTTGGCGCTCATCGGCACCGCATCCGCGGGCTTGGGCGCGGGGCAGAAATCATGGATGTAGGCCTGGTGCCGGGGCAGCTTCATCAGCGTGCGCGCCGCGTCCTTGCGCACCTCGCCGAGGAAATCGGCCAGCGCGCGGTCTTCCAGCTGCCGCGTGATCGGGTGGTGGGACGTGGGCACGATGCCCTGGCCCATCATCACCTGCACCCAGGAGTTCTCGGCGAACAGCTCGTCCGCGCTGATGACCACGCGGGCGCTGTCGCGGAACTGCTGGATGCGGTCGCGCAGATGCGCCGGCACTTCCATCTCGCGGCAGTCGCGCCAGAACTGCGAGTCGTCGCGATTCGTCACGTGGTAATGGAGGATGACGAAGTCGCGGATGTTCTCGATCGCTTCGCGCGACTGCTGGTTGTACTCGTCGATGTCGCTCTGGCAGATGCCCTCGGCCGGGAACAGCTGCACGAGCCGCGTCATGCCCTTCTGGATCAGGTGGATGCTGGTCGATTCGAGCGGCTCCAGGAAGCCGCTCGAGAGACCGATGGCGATGCAGTTGTGCTTCCACACGACCTCGCGCTGGCCCGGCGTGAACTTGATGACGCGCGGCGGGCGCAGCACCTCGCCCTGCACGTTGGCCAGCAGCGCGGCCTTCGCGTCTTCGTCGCTGAGGTACTTGCTGCTGTAGACCAGGCCGTTGCCCACGCGATGCTGCAGGGCGATGCGCCATTGCCAGCCCCAGGGGTGGGCGATGGAGCGGGTGTAGGGCACGGCGTCTTCCACCGATGAGGTCTGGGCCGCCACGGCGCTGTCGCAGGGCAGCCAGTGCGACCAGCTCTCGTAGGGCACGCCCAGCGTCTCGCCGAGCAGCAGCGAGCGCATGCCGGTGCAGTCGATGAAGAGATCGCCTTCGATCAGCTCGCCGCTCGTCAGCGTGAGGCCGGTGATGTGGCCGCTCTGCGCATCGGTGTGGACTTGAGCGATCTTGCCTTCGATGCGCTGCACGCCCAGGCCTTCCGAGAAGCGGCGCAGGTACTGGCCGTATTGCGTGGCGTCGAAGTGATAGGCGTAGTTGATGCCGTTGTCGGGCAGGCGTGCAAAACGGTTGTCGAGCGCGGCGCGCAGCTCCAGGCAGTAGTCGCCGTAGTCGCTGGCCAGGCCGCGCTTCTTCGCTTCGAGCCAGAAGTGCTGGAAGCTCGCCGTCCAGTGGCCCTTGCCGGTCTTGCCGAAGGAGTGGAAGTAGTGTTCGCCGACGTTGCGCCAGTTCTCGAAGCTGATGCCCAGCTTGAAGGTGGCCTGCGTGGCCTGCATGAACTCCTTCTCGTCGAGGTCGAGGATCTCGTGCATGAAGTGCAGCGTCGGGATGGTCGCCTCGCCGACGCCGACGGTGCCGATCTCTTCCGATTCGACGAGGCGGATCTCGAACTGCTTGCCCAGCGATTTGGACAGGCCCGCGGCCACCATCCAGCCGGCCGTGCCGCCGCCGGCAATCACGATGCGTCGAATGGGTTGGTTCGTCATGTTCATCGGTTCAGTCGATTCAGCAGGAAGGAGCGCAGCGCGCGCGCGCGGTCCTCGCTCAGGGGTGCCAGCACGCCGCGTGCCGCTTCAGGGATGTGCGCGGCGGTGTGCGCGTCGGCGTCGAAGACGTAGTGGTCGAACAGCGCGCGCCAGGCCTCGCGCTGCGCCGGCGGCAGGTCGCGCAGGCTCAAGAGGGCCAGCATCAGCGTGTTCAGCGGCGTGTCCATGAAGGCCGGCGACTGCCGCCACCAGAAGTTCACCAGCGCATTGATGGGCGCGAGGCCATCGACGCCATGCCACCACTGGCTCGGGATGAAGAGGGCGTCGCCGGGCTCCAGCTCGAAGACCTGCGCGTGCTTCTCGGCTTCGGCGTAACGCGCAAACTTGACGTAGTCCGGCGCGGCCGGATCGACGAGGCTGATCGGCTGGCCGGCCGGCGTGAGGTCGAGCGGGCCGATGTAGAGATTGGCCACCTGCTCCGGCGGGAACAAGGTGAAGCGCCGCCGGCCCGCGACGACGCAGGCGAGGTTGTCGGGCACGTCGAAATGCGGCGCCACGCGCGTGCGGTTGCCCAGCCACAGGCTGACCAGCGGGTCGCTCACGCCGGGCAGGGCGAGCGCGTTGTGCTGGCGCAGGCCGGGGAAGGAGCCATCAAGTTCCGTCGAGCCCAGGTAGATCGCAGGCGGCCGCGGGTTCGGGGCTTGGGCCAGCAGCTCGTCCAGCAGGGCGCCGAAAGTGCCGATCTCACGCTCGTAGTTGAAGCCGGAAAAATCCGCGTTGTAGAAGAAGCGGCCTTCGATCCCGGGCGCGCCGCGCCACAGGCCCAGGCGCGTGTGCTCGCCGAAGCGGCGCAGGTAGGCGCAGAACTCCGCGTCGGATTTCTCGGCCGCTGCCACCAGCGGCCAGTGCCGCACCAGGCCGCGCAGCAGCACCGGCTGGGTGGACTTCAGCAGCGCTTCATCCAGCATGAGGAACTCAGACCCCGGCCGCGAGATGGCGGCGGATCAGCGCGCTGAAGTTGGACATCGACGCGATCGCCATGTAGATCGGCTGCAGGTAGTCGGCCTGGTGCAGCAGCGTCACCACGCTCGCATCCAGCGCGGCCAGCCGCTCCTCGTGGATCATGTGGAAGCCGACCAGGCGGCCCTGCGAGCCGTCGGGCTGCTGGACGTCGAGCACGAAGGGTTCGAGCAGTTCGTTGGCGACCAGCGCCTGCATGAATTCCGGCGTCGCCTGCAGGCCTTCGTGCAGCGTCAGCAAGACGGAATTGGCGCGCTCCAGCAGCTCGCTGTTGCCGCCGTGCGGCAGGAAGACGGCCTCGCCCTCGGCGCCACTGGCGATGCGCGGGCTGGCCATGTCCACCATCATGCGCATCTCATCGTCCTGCGCCACGCCGATGGAAAAAGGCATGCGCTGGATCGACAGCGGCAGGCAGTCGGCGTCCCAGCCTTGCTCGTTGAGGAACAGGTTCTGCCCTTCCCTGAGGCCGAACAGCGCGACCGGTTGGAAGGCACCTTGCCCGTCGCGCTGGAACACGATCGGGTAGTGCGCCTGCAGGCCGCGGAATTCGTCCGGCGTCACGGGTGCCGACATCACGTCGTCGCCCCATTGCGCGCCGCGCTGGGTGACGATGCGCAGGTCTTTGTGCGAGATGTTGTTGAGCAGTTCGAGCATGGTGTGGTTCACGTCGCCGGCATGCCGTGCGTGTCGATGTGTTGGATGAGGTCTCGGTGGCGGGGCAGGCCGCCGAGCAGGCGTTTGGCAATTGTGGCGGCTTCCCGGAAGCGCGCCTGCGCCGCGGCCAGCTGGGCGGGCCGAACGCTCGCAAGCTCGGGCCTGAAGCCCATGCCATAGAGCACGTACTGGTAGCTCGCGGACGGGAAGACTTCCTCGTTGCGGGACAGGTCGCCGCGGTACGGCGCGCGATGTCGCCACAGCTGCAGCAGCTCGCGCAGGCGCTCGGGGCAGGTCTGCGCAAGGCGGTGTTCGCGCCAGTAGTCGGAGTCCTCGCGCCGGCTCAGCACATAGTGAAGCTTGAGGAAATCGATGACGCGCGACCAGCGGTAGGCGAAGGCCTCGTTGAAGCGCCGGGCCACGATGTCCATGTCGGCGCGCGTGGCCGGCAGCTCGTCGCGGATCATCGCGGCCGACAGCTCCACCAGGGCCAGCGCCGAAGCCTCCAGCGGCTCGATGAAGCCGGCCGAGAGGCCGATGGCCACGCAGTTGCGATGCCAGAAGCGCTCGCGGTAGCCGGGCGTGAAAGCGATGCGGCGCGCGGCGGGCAAGTCTTGCGGCCCGCCGCTGCGCTGGATATAGGCACGCAGCGCCGTCTCGGCTGCTTCGGCGCTCGTGTGGGCGCTTGAATACACGAGGCCCACGCCGCGCCGCGTCGGCAGGCCGATGTCCCAGGTCCAGCCTTCGGCGTGGGCGGTGGCGATGGTCACCGAGGCCAGCGGCTTGCCGTCATCGGGCACCTGCAAGGCCAGGGCCGTGTCGTTGAACAGCAGCTGCTGCTGCGACAGCAAGGGCACGCCGTAGTGCTGGCCGAGCAGGCGCGAGGCCATGCCCGAGCAGTCGATGAAGAGATCGCCCGCGACCTCGCCACTGGCGCGCGTGTGCAGCGCGGCGATGTCGCCGTTCTCATGTGCGCGAACGCCGGTGACTTCGTCCGCGATGTGCCGCACGCCGAGCCTGGCCGTCACGTGGCGGCGCAGCAGCCGGCCCGTCTTGACGGCGTCGAAGTGATAGCCGTAGTTGGCCACCGCGGCGAACTCGGGCGTGCTCGTCTGCTTGGGCGCCAGGCCTGCCTCGCAGACCTGCGGCTGGGCGCTGACGCATCCGGCAAAGGACTTGCTGCCCGCGGGCTCGTTCAGCCAGGCGGCCGCCAATTCGGCCTCGCCATGGCCCTGCGGCAGCGAGAAGGGATGGTAGTAGCGGTCGTTGCCATCGACCCAGCCGTCGAAGCGCGAGCCCTGCTTGAACGAGGCATCGCATTCACGCAGCAGCTCCACTTCGGACAGGCCGATGCGCTGCAGGGTTTCGCGCATCGAAGGCCAGGTGCCTTCGCCGACGCCGATGGCCGGCGTGTCGGGCGACTCGATCAGGGTGATGCTCAGCCGGCCGGGCTCGGCGCTGCCATGTTCCGCGGCCAGCAGACCGGCCGTGATCCAGCCGGCCGAGCCGCCGCCCAGCACCACCACATGTCGCACGGCATCCGTCACATCAGGTTCCGAGAAATGCAAAGGCCAATGCTCGCACGGAGGAGGGCGGCATTGGCGTGTGATTCGAGCGTGAGGGCCTGCGCTCGTCGAGAGCGCAGGCCGTTCTTCTTGCTACTGCTTTTTAGAAGCGATAACGCAGGCCGACCAGGTAGCGCTTGCCGGTCTGGATGACCGACACCAGCTGCTCCTTGGCCCGACCGTGCTGACGGATGTAGCCGTCGTTCAGGTTGAGCAGGTCGGCCTGGATGGTCAGGCTCTTGCCGATCTTGTAGCCGATCGACATGTCCGCCTGGCCATAGGGCTCGGTGTAGACCGGGTTGTTGCCCGCACCGTCGGTCATCGAGGCCAGGAACTCGCCGCGCCAGTTGTAGGCTGCGCGGATGCTCCAGGTGTTGTCTTCATAGAAGCCCACCAGGTTCGCCGAGTTGCTCACGCCGAGCAGGGCCGACTGCGTGGCCGTGCTGGTGTTGTCGTACTTCAGGCCCGTGCGTACCCAGGTGAAGTTGCCCGCCACGCCGAAGCCGCTGTTGCCGAACATGTGCTGCGCGTTCAGCTCCAGGCCCTTGATGTTGTCGCCGGCCTGGTTGGACGGCGTCGTGATCAGGAAGTTCAGCGCCGGGTCGCTCGGCAGGCCGGCGATCTGGCCCGCGATCTCGCCCGTGGCGCCGGTGGCACCCACCGTCACGCCGGGCTGGCCGGCGTAGTTGGTGAAGATGTAGTTGCGGATGCACAGCGGTTGCGAGTTGGCGCCGCAGGCCGCCAGCGCGGCCTTGTAGTAGGCGCCGCCGATCGGCGTCGTGATGCCCGGCAGCGTCGTGGTGACGGCCGAGGTGCCGACGAAGTTGCTGACCTTCTTGTAGAACGCACCGGCCGACAGGTAGCTGGCCTAGGCGTAGTACCACTCGGCCGAGAAGTCGAAGTTCTTGGACAGCAGCGGCTTGAGCGCCGGTTTGCCGGCCGAGCCCGATCCGCCGGTGGCCGCACTCGCCACGCCGTTGACGTTGACGCCACCGGTGAGGTAGTTCCAGCCCGGGCGGCCGATGTTCTCGCCGAAACTGGCGCGCACCTTCACGTCAGGCGCCAGGTCGGCGTCCCAGTCGATGCTCGGCAGCACGTAGTTGTACTTGCCGCTGGCGGTGCCGAAGGTGACCGGTCCGCTGGTGAGGTTGACCTCGTTCTGCGAACCCCAGGAGGTGCCCGTGTACGACACCACCTGCGAGGCGGAATCGACCTTGGTGCCTTCGTAGCGCAGGCCCGCCGACAGGTTCATCGGGATGGAGCCGTCGAAGGAATGGTCCCACTGCAGGTAGGCGCTGGAGGACTTCTCGTTGGTGCGCCAGTCGTTGCCCTTGCTGTAGTCGGGCGCGGCGGCGAAGTAGGCCTCGGCTTCGGCCTGCGTCATCGGCGTCGGGTGGCTCGACGTGCCCTTGGTCGTGGCGATCTGGATCGCACGCGCACGCAGGGCGTTGAAGTCGTACATGTAGAAGTTCTGCAGCAGGCGCGGGTCGTTGTGGCCCGGAACCTGCGAGAAGAAGTTGCCGAGGTTGAGGCTCTGGATCGCCACGCCCGCGTAGTCGCCCTGGGCGCCGACGCCACCCCAGTCGTTGTTCTGGTTGTTGTAGCTGGCAGCGCGGTTCTTGACCTTGGTGAAGCCCAGGCCGGCGTTGAGCTTGTCGTCCACGCCCATCTTGTAGGTCATGCCGGTCTGCACCTGGTCGACGGTCTGGTCCGACAGGTTGTTGACGAACTGCGTGCCCGTGAGCTGCAGCTTGTTGGAGTCGAACACCGTGTTGGGCAGGGCCAGGATCGGCAGCTTCTTGTCGTAGTAGGCGACGGCATTGCCCTGGTTGAACATCGCCAGGTCCATCGTCGTGTACGTGCCGTAGGGGCTGTTCGGCTTGGTGCTGGACGTCGAGTGATGCGCGTCGAGCTCGAACTTCAGGTCGGCGTTGGCCTTCCACTCGGTGTTGAAGCCGGTCGACTGCAGCTTGGACTTCTCCGCGTACATGCCGCCGTCGAGCGCCAGGTCATGGTCGTTGTTGGGGAAGTTCGCCGTCTGGATGATGGGCGAGGCCACCGGGCCGGTGGTGAAGGTCGTCGAGGGCGTGGACGGGCCGAAGGAGTAGTTGAACCAGCTCGAGATCTCGGCGTTCTTCTTGTTGATGGTGTTGGTCGCCGCCGTGTAGTCAAGCGTGAACTTGAGGTCCTTGTTCGGCGCCCACTGCAAGGTGACCTGGCCGTTGGCGCGCTCGCGCTCCAGCGAGGTCAGCGAATAGCGCAGGTCCACCGAGGTCGAGTACAGGCCGGTCGGGCGGTTGACGACGAAGTCGGGGCCCGTGGCGGGCGCGGCCGGGATGTCGGTGCCCGTGCCGTGCACATTGCCGGTGTTGGCGTGCCAGCCGTTCTGCGTGTAGGCCTTGTTGGAGCCCGAATCGCGCTTGGAATAGCTGCCGCTGATGGCGATGCCGATGGTGTGGTCGGCAAAGGTGTCGCTGTAGATGCCGGAGACTTCGGGCGTCACCTTGCTGCCCTGGAAGGCATCGGGCAGGCGCTTGTTGGAGCCGTCGTAGTCGGCCTTCACGCCGAAGCTGGCCACGCGGGTGCGCAGGTCCAGCGGGCGGGCGGTGCGCACATTGATCGTCGCGCCGATGCCGCCGGTGGGCGACGAGGAACGTGCGGTCTTGTAGACCTCGATGGCCGAGATCGAATCGGACGAGAGGTTGGCGAAGTCGAAGGCCCGCGAGCCGCTGGCGCCGCCGTTCTCGTTGCTGATGGTGGACGTCGGCATCTGCCGGCCGTTCAGCAGCACCATGTTGAAGTCGGGACCGACGCCGCGCACCGTGACCTTGGAGCCTTCGCCGCTGGGGTTGCGGTCGATCGACACGCCGGCGATGCGCTGCATCGACTCGGCCAGGTTGGTGTCGGGGAACTTGCCGATGTCTTCCGCCACGATGCCGTCGACCAGGCCGCGCGATTCGCGCTTGAGGTTCAGCGAGGTGGTCAGCGACTGGCGGATGCCGGTGACGACGACGGTGTCCAGCGTGTTGGTTTCGGAGGCCGCGGCCTGCTGGGCCTGCGCGCCGGATGCGCACAGGGCCAGCGTGGCCGCGCATGCGGCCGCCACGGGTTTGAGGCCCAGGGGGCGCCGCGCGGGGCCTCCTCGACGGTGGTGGGACTGAGCTCTTTTCATGTGTCTCCTCTTTGGGTCTGCGGTAGGTGCCGTGCAAACGGACTTGCATCCGTCTCCAGCGTGGACAAGGCCCGGGATTGCGGCCTCGCAGTGATCAATCCATCGGACTGCACTTGAACTTCTCGTGATCCATCGGTCTATCTCCGCGGCTCGCGGAGCCGCCGCAGCTGCTCCGCCATCCAGTGGTAGCTGTGCTTGGGCGTGCGGGCCTGCGTGGCGTAGTCCACATGCACGAGGCCGAAGCGCTTGGCATAGCCGCTGTCCCATTCGAAGTTGTCCAGCAGGCTCCAGGCGAAGTAGCCGCGCAGGTCCACGCCGGCGGCCTTGGCTTCGGCCAGCGCCTCGAGGTGCCGGCGCAGGTAGTCGATGCGCTTTGCATCGGCGACCCGCGAATTGACAACGTTGTCATCATTGGCCATGCCGTTCTCGGTCATCAGCACCGGCGGCAGGCTGTAGTCGGCGTGCAGCTTGCACAGCAGTTCGCGCAGGCCCTCGGCGTAGATCTCCCAGCCCATGTCGGTCACGCCGTCCGCGCAGGGCGCCGGCACGCCGGTGCTGCTGGACCAGATGCGGGTGTAGTAGTTGATGCCGAGGAAATCGAGCGGCTGCTGGATCAGGGCCATGTCGCCCGCGCGCTGGATCGGCGCCAGCCACTCGGCCTCTTCGGGATAGCGGCCCAGCAGCAGCGGCTCGATGAACCAGCGCACCATGCGCGCGTACTCGCGTCCGGCCAGCTTCACATCGGCCGGCGCCGCGGTGGCCGGCGTGGCCGGACTCATGTTCAGCACGATGCCCAGCGGGCACTTGACGCCCGATGCACGCAGGGCCTGCAGCGCCAGGCCGTGCGAGAGCAGCAGGTGGTGGGCGGTCTGCACGCAAGCGCCCTCGTCGCGCCAGCCCGGCGCGAACTGTCCCGTCAGGTGCCCGAGGATGGCCGTGCACCAGGGCTCGTTGTGCGTGGCCAGGCTGGCCAGGCGGTCGCCCAGGCGGCGGCCCATCGCGTCGGCGTAGTCGGCAAAGCGCTCGGCCGTGCTGCGCACGGTCCAGCCGCCCACGTCCTGCAGGGCCTGCGGCAGGTCCCAGTGGTAGAGGGTGGCGTGCGGCTTCAGGCCGCGCTCCAGCATGCCGTCGAGCAGGCGGTCGTAGAAGCCCAGGCCCTGCTCGTTCCAGGCGCCGCTGCCATCGGGCTGCACGCGCGGCCAGGCGATGGAGAAGCGGTAGGCCGAGTAGCCGCCGGCCTGGATCAGGTCGAGGTCTTCGGCCCAGCGGTTCACGTGATCGCAGGCCACGGTGCCGTTGTCGCCGTTGCGGACCTTGCCCGGCGTGGCGCAGAAGCGGTCCCAGATGGACTCGCCACGGCCGTCCTGGCCCACGCCGCCTTCGATCTGGTAGGCCGAGGTGGCCACGCCCCAGACGAAGTCGGGGCCGAATTGCGCGCATGCGGCGGCCGACAGCGGATGCTGCGGGGCCAAGCCGTCGGCGCTGGATGAAGTTCGCATGGTGCTTGTCTCGTCCGGCCTGCGAGGCGCCGGTTTTGTTTTAATTACTTCGATGATCGAACTATTAAGAAGGATTAAATTTAATCTCGGCCGTTCCCGGTACTAGGGCCACTACCCATGGCGAACAAAAAGCGACGAATTCGGACGGGCTTCTGTCAGGTGAAATGGAAACAGCGCCTCACGATCCGGCTCTGCCGGCGCGTGAGGCGCTGTGGCGCGAGGGCCTGATCAGGCGGCCGCGAGTTCCGCCTGGCGCCTGCGCTGGGCCAGTTCCTCGGCCATCTTCAGCGTGGTCTGCTTGCTCAGCTTGTTGGCGAGCAGGCAGACCGTGCAGGCGGCGAACAGCAGGCCCACGAAGATGCTGGAGCTGACGCGGTAGCCGGCGATGGCATTGGCCGTCGCGGGCAGGTGGGTGTCGTAGTCGAAGAAGCCGGCCAGCAGCCACAGCAGGCTGGCCGAACCCAGGGCCAGGCCGGCCTTGAGCGAGAAGCCGATGGTGGCGAACACCATGCCGGTGAAGCGCCGGCCGGTCTGCCATTCCGAGTAGTCGGCCGCGTCGGCATACATCGCCCACATGATGGCGCAGGTCGGCGCATAGACCAGCGAACCCGTGAAGGCCAGGCCCACCATGCCCCAGACGGCCGTGGGCGGCAGGAAGTACATCGCGAAGGCGTTGAGCGAGGCGAGCGCAAAGCAGACGATGGCCACGGCGCGGCGGCCGAAGCGGGCGGAGAGGCCGGTGGACAGCATGATGACGACGATGGTGGTGCCGAAGCCGACCATGTTGACGATGCTGTTGAACACGTCGGCCACGTTGGAGCTGGCCATGCCGTCGCGCGTGCCGTGCACGATGTAGCCCAGCGTGTCGAGCAGGCCGCCCGAAATGGCCGGGTTGGCCGAGGTCAGGCCCAGCATCTCCACGAAGTCGAACATCGAGGCCTTGTCCGCGTAGTGGTGGTAGTAGTTGTAGTGGGCGCCGCCGCGCAGGGCCAGCATGCCGAAGTGGAAGACCGTGTAGAGCACCAGGGCGATCCACGGTCCGTTCTTGAGCAGGTCCGAGAAATCCTGCCTGGGCGAGGACTGCACCGCCACCACCGGCTTGATGCGTTCCCTGGTCGTGAAGAAGGTGACCAGGAACAGCACCAGGCAGGCCGCGGCCCAGATCGTCATGGTGACCTGCCAGCCGTGCTGGCGGTCATGGCCCTGCGCGAACTTGGCCACCAGCGGCAGCGTGAAGCCGCCGACGATGAACTGCGCGATATTGACCGAGACAAAACGGTAGGAGTTGAGCTTGGTGCGCTCGTTCAGGTCCGCCGTCATGACCCCGCCCAGCGCCGAGTAGGGCATGTTGTTCATCGAGTACAGCGTCATCAGCAGCGCATTGGTGATGCCGGCGTAGGCGATCAGCATGCCGG
>FSVW01000300.1_pt1 | contig 13390 bp, 12 predicted proteins | sample 1637551 | NCBI WGS metagenome assembly FSVW01 (sample SAMEA3914814, study PRJEB12502) | metagenome | biome: forest; material: soil | place: USA | collected 2011-09-16 | depth 0.1 m | reverse complement strand
GGTCTGCCCCTTGAGCGTCATCTGGTAGCCGTCGATGCAGGCCACGATGCTGCTGGCGTGCGGGATCTTCATGGTGATGGCGCTGACGCTGTCGCCGTATTGCGCGCCGTAGTAGATGCCGGCCATCATGATCAGCGCGCCGCCGGTGGGGATCGAATAGGTGAGCGGCAGCAGCAGGCTGATGGTGGCCAGCGGCCCCATGCCCGGCAGCAGGCCGACCAGCGTGCCGACGATGCAGCCGATGGCGCAGTACATCAGGTTGTGCAGCGTCAGCGCGTGGCTGAAGCCGAAGGCGAGGTTGTTGATAATTTCCATCACAGGGCCTTCGGCTCAGTACAGGTGCAGGTTGAGGCCCAGCAGCTGCTGCAGGGCGAAGGCGATGGCCAGCAGGCCGATCAGGATCTTGATGTTGCGGGCGATCGAATACTGCTTGGCGCCGAAGCCCGAGACGAAGACCAGGAAGACCACGCCCACCGTCATGTTGATCTTCTCGGACAGGAAGGCGAAGCCCGCCAGGCTGAACAGGATCAGCGCGATATTGCGCAGCTTGAAGTCCATCGGCACGCGTTCGATGAAGCGCGACTTGACCACCGCCGCGATGCCGATGGCCAGCAGGATGCCGCTGATGATCAGCGGGAACAGGCCGGGCCCGGGTTGGGTGAAGTTGCCCAGTCGGTAGCCCAGGGCGGGGATGCCGAAAAGCAGGGCGATGCCCACGAGGGCGAGCCCCTTGATCAGCTGCTGGTTGTTCATCTTGTCTCCATGATGCTGCTTCTGCCGCTGCTGAAGCGCAGCGTTACGTCTTGTGGAGGCGAGCATAGGGGGCAGGGCGTGGGAACCCGCTCAGCACTACTACCTAAGCGAGGGGCTCTAAGGAGTCTCTGCGGATCTTTCTTCCAATCGCCGCGATGCCCTCAAAGCTTCGGATGCTGCCGCTTGCGCTCGGCCGTGTAGCCCCACCAGGGCTGCGGTGGCGCGCCCTTCATGAAGTCGATGGCGGCCATGTAGGTGTCGAGCACGCAGGGGTCCTGCCGCTGGCCGCTGATCTTGCACATGCGCTGGTAGAGCTCGAAGGCATCGCAGCGGCGCAGGTCGGCCGGCTCCTTCAAGCCGAGCTGGCGGAAATCCTCGGCCATGGCCTTGCCGATATTGGGAATCTGCTCGAAGCGCGTGCACGCGTCCCAACTCGCAGCCTTGGCCATGGCGGCAGGCTCAGTTGAACTGCTTGCGGATCAGGCCCACTGCGAGGCCTTCGATCGCAAAGCTTTCGTCATCGGCAGCCACAAGGATGGGCTCGAAGTCCGCGTTCTCGGGCAGCAGCTCGATGCCGCTCTTGCTGCGCTGGAAGCGCTTGACCGTGACCTCATCGCCGATGCGGGCGACGACGATCTGGCCGTTGCGCGCCTCCTTGGCCTGCTTCACCGCGAGCAGGTCGCCGTCCATGATGCCGATGTCCTTCATGCTCATGCCCTTGACCTTGAGCAGGAAGTCGGGCTGCTGGCCGAACATGCTGGCCTCGACCGTGTAGCTCTGCTCCACGTGTTCCTGCGCCAGGATCGGCGCGCCGGCGGCAACGCGGCCGACGAGCGGCAGGGTGAGCTGCGCAAACTCGGCAAGCGAGCGCTGCAGCGCCTGGGTGGCGGCGCGCAATGTGTCAGACTTCAGCCGGATGCCGCGCGAGGTGCCGCCGACCAGTTCGATGGCACCTTTGCGGGCCAGGGCCTGCAGGTGTTCCTCGGCGGCGTTGGCCGACTTGAAGCCCAGCTCGGTGGCGATCTCGGCCCGCGTGGGCGGGGCGCCGGTGGTCTCGATGGCCGTGCGCACCAGATCGAGAATCTGCTGCTGGCGGGCGGTGAGCTTGGGGCCGTTGTTGCCGCTATTGCTGCTGTCTTCCATGGGACCTCGATTCGCTGCTGGCGTGATGAGCTGAGTGTATATCCAGTAACTGTAATTTTGTCCAGTTTATCCATGACCTCCATACAACGCGTCGTCATCCTCGGCACCGGCGGCACCATCGCCGGCAAGGCCGCCCAGGCCAGCGACAACGTCGGCTATACCGCGGCACAGCTGAGCATCGAGTCGCTGATCGAAGCGGTGCCGGCGCTCGCCTCGCGCCAGATCGAGGCGAAGCAGGTCGCCCAGCTCGACAGCAAGGACATGGACTTCGCCACCTGGCAACTGCTGGCCCGCGAGGTCGATGCGCAGCTGCAGCGCGCCGACGTGGCCGGCGTCGTCGTCACGCATGGCACGGACACGCTGGAAGAGACCGCGTACTTCCTGCAGCGCGTGTTGGCCCCTAAGAAGCCGGTTGTACTGACAGCGGCCATGCGCCCGGCCACGGCCCTGATGGCCGACGGGCCGCAGAACCTGCTCGACGCCGTGTCAGTCGCTTTCGACCGTTATGCCTCGGGCGTGCTGCTGGCTTTTGCGGGCAGCGTGCACGACGCATGGCAGGTGCGCAAGGTGCACAGCTATCGCGTGGATGCGTTTGCGTCGAGCGAAGGTGCGCGGCTCGGCGTGGTGGAGGAGGGCGCGGTGCGCTGGCTCTTGCGCGGCGCATTGCCGGAGCCCGGGCTCGGGCTTGCTCGCATCAAGAAGCCCGCTGCGCAATGGCCGCGCGTGCAGATCGTCATGAACCATGTGGGCGCCGATGGCTCCATCGTGCGCGCGCTGATGGCGGAGGGCTTGGATGGCATCGTCGTTGCCGGCACGGGCAACGGCACGGTGTCGAACGGACTCGAAGCCGCGCTGCGCGAGGCGCAGGCCGCGGGCGTGAAGGTCCTGCGCAGCACGCGCTGCGATGCGGGGCCGGTCAGCGAGCTCAAAGGCGCGCTGCCGAGTGCCGGTCATCTGAGCCCGGTGAAGGCTCGCATCGAGCTGCTGCTCGAACTGCTGGCCTGAATCAGCGGCGCTGCAGACGCCGCCGCACCAGCAGACCGCCCAGCCCGACCAAGGTCAGCCAGGCCTGTGCGGGCTCGGGCACCGCCGCGGTCGGATAGAGCTGGCCCGAGGCGCCCGTCACGCTGTCCAGCGCGAAGGCCTGGCCGTTCGCATCCACCCCTTCGAAGCCGACGATCTTCAGCGTGTTGCTGAAGTCCATGCTGACCGCATAACTGCTGTTTTCATCGTAGCCGCCGTAGTTGAGGTCGGCGCGGTTGTTGAGCGACAAGGCCAGCGCCAGCGGCACGGCTGAGGCGTCGCCCACCGCGAGATCGAAGGTGTAGTCCTCGCTGAACGTGCCGATCTGGCGGATCAAGCTCGTCGAGCGGCAATCGCTTTGCGCGTCGTTGCAGCCGCCGCCCGCATTGGTGCTGGCAAACATGCCCACGTCCACGTTGTCTAGCAGCCAGTTGTAGTTGCCCGTCAGGTCGGTGATGCTGCCTTCCAGCCGCACCGTCAGGCGCAGGCCGCTGAGCGCCTGCGGGGCGCTGACCTTGAGCGTGTCGTTCATCTGCGCCACCGTGAACTCGCGCAGCGCGGTCGGCGAACCCGTGGGATCGATGTTGAAGTCGCTGGTCACGAAGTTCGGGTTGGCCGCGTTGTAGTAGGGCGTGCTCAGCATCACGGCGCTGCGCGCATGCAGGCCGTCGGCATCGGCCTGGGCGGCGCCGATGCTGATCAGCGTCATCGTCTGCTGCACGCCGTGCGAGTTCAGCCCCTGGAAGCTTTGCTGCAGCGTGACGTCGGCGAAATTGCTGGGCGGGTAGCCGCTGTCGAACAGGCTGGCGCTGCCGCCGCCGGTGGCGAAGTTGTCGGCGCTGACGCTGGTCTGGGCGATGTACTGCGTGTCGGCCTGCGCGGATGCGGCGATGCAGGCGAGCGCGGCGGCGCTCAGCGCGATGCTGCACAAGCGATGAGTCTTGGGGAACATGTCGAGTCCTTTCGGGTCAGGTGATGGCTAGAGGCTCGGCGGCGGCACCTTCTTCTCCGCCTGCTGCACTTCCTGCTGCTGCGACTGCCGCTTGCGCGCCGCCAGCGCAGCTTCCGTGGCCTGGATCAGCTGCACGGCCTTGGCCGCGTCGACCACGCCGACCTGCAGCTTCTCGGCCAGCTCCGGGTTGGCGCGAGAGGGCAGGAGATGCGCGCTGACGACCAGGCCGCAGCCCTCGTTGATGCTGAAGCCGCTGTCGGGATCGGTGGGGCCGAGGTTGCAGCGCTGTGCGACGGACGAGCCCGGCGCGGCGAGCCGGCCCTCGGGGTCGCGGATCCAGCGCAGCGATTGATCGACGCCGGCGTTGCCGTACGCGATGCTCGGCGCGCCGTATTTCTTGACGAGCGCATCCATCAGGCTCGCGATGCTGGGCTGCTGGCCGGGGGCGTAGTGCTCTTCGCGGGCCGCGTTGGTCACTTGCTCGGCGCCGGGCAGGCCGACGGTGCCGACATACCAGCGCGATTCGCCTTCCGGCGTGCTCTCGTGGCGCCGGTTCAAGCCGCGGCCGAGCGTTTCCTGCTGCATCTGCTTGACGATCTCGCGTCCGCTCAGCTCGTGGTGCGCCTGCGCGAAATTGGCGTTGAAGCCCTGGCGGATCGGCGTGCCCGAGGTGTTGATCGTGTAGCCGTGGTCGTTGTCCGGCGTGACGACCATCAGCGGCGCGCTGCACATCACCAGGGCCGCCGCGTCGTCGTAGCTCTGGCCCGGGCGCACGCCCAGCACGTCCACGACCGGCGCGTCCGGAGCCGGGCTGCTCGGCCGGTGCGGGCAGCTCAGGCCGCCGCGTGCCTGCGCCGCCACCTGTTCTGCGCTCATCTCGCCTTTCGGCGCTGGCGGCGGTGCTGCGGCAGCGCTGCTGGTGGGCGCGGCGGACTTGCCGCAGCCGGCGAGGGCCAAGGCAAGTGCGAGCGTGATCGTCAGCGTGTTGTTCATTTGCCCTTCCCCTTGAGCAGATCGGCGAGGTTCTTCACCGCATTGCCGACATTGGCGGCGCGCTGCGAACCGGCACCGCCGGCGAAGCCACCGGCCGCGCTGAGATTCGCAAAGTTCAGCGCGTAGTCGGCCTGCGGGCGCACCTGCTTCGGCCCGACGATGGCCAGGCGCACGAGGCTCAGGTCGAAGTTGAAGCGCGTGCCCACCACGGTGCGGCGGGTGCTGTACTGCAGGATGCGGTCGATCTGGAAATCACGCGACTCCCCCGGCGCGAGCTGGAACTGCGGATCGGCCACGTCCTTGCTGACCTCGCCGATGCCGTGCACATAGCGCGCCTCCGAGCTGCCCGAGCGGCCCCAGTTGTAGGCCAGGCCTTGGTCGTCGCTGAGCTGCGCGCTGCCGACGCGGTAGCCGAGGATCAGCGGCTCGTTGCCGACGTTGCGCACGCGCAGCGTGAGCTTGACGCCGTGGTAGGCCGTCACCCCGCCGGAGTCCGTCACGGCCACGCCGATCACCTGCGCCACGAGCGGGCCTTGCGCCTGGCAACTGGGCTGCCCGGCGCAGGCATCGCCTTGCTGCTGTTGCGGTGGCGCGTTGCCCATGCCCGGTGCGGCGAACTGCGGCGCGGGTTCCTGTTGCATGGCGGCTTGAGCGCCAGCCTGCGCGCCGATCCCGTCGGTCGCGCTGAGCCCCGGAAAGTCCAGCAGGTACTCGCGCTGGGTGCGGATGTGCTGGTCGCCCAGCACGCTCAGGCCGGCCAGCGTCAGGCTCTGGTCGAACGTCGTGCCCACGACGGTGTTGCGGGTGCTGTACTGCAGGACGCTCTCCCACTGCGCCTCGCGCGTCTCGCCCGGCGCGAGCTGGAACTGCGGGTCCGCGTTGTCGCGGCCGATCACGCCGATGCCGGCCGCCTTGACCGACCATCGGTAGACCAGCCCCTTCTCGTCGGTCAGCTGGGCACTGTGGTCCTTGTAGGCCAGCACCAGCGGCTGGGCGCCGACGTTGCTCAGCCGCAGCGTCAGGCGCACGCCGTGGTAGGCCGTCACGCCACCCGAGTCGGTCACGGCCACGCGCACGACCTGCGAACGCAGGCTGCCGTCGATGCGGCAGTGGGCCAGTCCGGAGCAGGCGTCGGCGTGGGCGCCCAGCGGCGCTGTCAGCAGGGGCAGCAAGAGAAGAAGAAACCCGAGCCGGCGCAGGCAGGAGCTGAAGACCATGGGACCTCCCGTCGAAATCAATGCGCCGATGCTGCGGCGCCCTGCGGCGGAAGGCATCACCCGCGGCTAACGGCGGGCTAACGCAACGCTAACGCGAGGTCTCGGTCAGCTCGAATCGCGGGTTATCCCGGGCGGCTGCGTTGATAGGATGGCCCGAACGCTGCGAAGGTCATTCAGACGATGCAAGAGCCAGCTCCACCACTGCCGCCGGCCGCCGAGGCGACGACGACGACGCTGTTCCGCTATCGCTTCGGCACGGCCGAATACGACCAGGCGCGGCAGACGCTCAGCGTGGATGGCCAGTTGGCCGAGATCGAGCAGCGCCCGCTGCAGGTGCTGGAGCAGTTGCTGCAGCGGCCCGGCGAGGTCGTCACGCGCGAGGAGCTGTTCGAGTCCGTCTGGGCCAACCGCCCGACCGTGGACAACGTGCTGCCCAGCGCCATGACCAAGCTGCGCCGCGCGCTGGGCGAGGCCAATGCCGCGCTGCTGCAGACCCTGCCGCGCGTCGGTTACCGCCTCAGCGGGCCGGTGGAGCGCGTGGCCGTCGGGCGGCAGATGCACAGCCAGCTCGAGCTGGCCGCGGGCCAGCCCGTGCCCCTGCGCCCGCATTGGCTGCTGCATCAGCAACTGGGCGCCGGCGCGGCGGCGGAAGTCTGGCGGGCCCGGCATGACAAGACCGGTGAAATGCGCATCTACAAGTTCGCCGCCGACGGCGAGCGGCTGACCCAGCTCAAGCGCGAGGCCACCTTGCACCGCCTGCTGCGCGAGAGCCTGGGCGAGCGGCCCGACTTCGTGCGCCTGATCGACTGGAACTTCGACAGCGAGCCCTTCTTCCTCGAATGCCAGGACGCGGGCCAGAGCCTGTCGGACTGGGCGGCGGCGCACCTCGCCGCGCTCGACCTGCCCGCGCGGCTCGCGCTGTTCCTGCAGATCGCCGAGGCCGTGGCCGCCGCGCATGGGGTGGGCGTGCTGCACAAGGACCTGAAGCCCGCCAATGTGCTCGTTGCCGGCGATGGGCCGCAGCCGCAGATCCGCCTGGCCGACTTCGGCAGCGCGCGCCTGCTCGACCCCGCGCGGCTGGCCGAGATGGGCATCACCGCCCAGGGCCTGACGCTGACGCAGGCGCTGGCCAGCGACACCAGCGGCACCTTGCTCTACCTCGCGCCCGAGGTGCTGGCCGGCCAGGTGCCGACCGTGCGCAGCGATGTCTACGCCCTGGGCCTGATGCTCTACCAACTGGTGACCGGCGAACTGCGCCGCCCGCTGCTGCCAGGCTGGGAGCAGGACATCGCGGACGAGTTGCTGCGCGAGGACATCGCCGCCGCGGCCGACATCGACCCGGCGCGGCGCCTGGCCAGCGCGGCCGAGCTGTGCGAGCGCCTGCGCCAGCGCGAGCAGCGCAAGGCCGCGCACGAGCACGCCCGCGCGCAAGAGCTGGCGGCCGCCGCGACGAAGGCGCAGCTCGAGCATGCCCGCGCGCGCCGGCCCTGGATGGTGGCGGCTTTCGCCGTCCTGCTGGCCGGCCTGGGCCTGAGCCTGTGGCAGTACGGCCGTGCCGAACTGGCCGCGCGCCGCGCCGGTGAACAGGCGGCCCTGGCCGAGGCCGTCAGCCGCTTCGTCACCGAGGACCTGATCGGCGCCGCGCAGCCCGGCACCAGCGGCCGCGCCGGGGTGACCATGATCGAGGCCGCCCGCGCCGCCGTGGCCCGGGTCGATCAACAGGACTACCCGCCGGCCATCCGCGCGGCCCTGCACCTGGCGCTGCAGAAGACGCTGTCGGAACTGAGCGACCACAAGGGCGCCGTGGAGCAGGGCCAGAAGGCGCTGCAGGCGCTGGCCCAGGCGAACGCCGTCAACGTGCCGCTCGCGTCCGAGGTGCGCGTGTGGCTGGCCAACAGCCAGTCGGAGCTGGGCCAGTTCAGCGAGGCCGACCAGACCCTGAGGCAGGTCGAGGCCGACGTGCCGGCGCTGCGCGAACAGGCGCCGCAGCTGCTCCTGCGCATGTACCAGGCCGCGTCCATCGTGGCGGCCAACCAGACCGACTTCAAGCGCGCGTACGAGATCGACCGCACCGCCATCGCACTCGCGAAGACGCTGCCCGATGTGAAACCCGAGATGCTCGACCACCTGCAGTTCGACATGGCCGATTCGCAGATCCACGCCAACGAACTGGCCGGCGCCGAGGCCACGCTGCGCGAGCTGCAGCAGCGGCAGACGCAGCGCCTGGGCCCGCAGCATCAGCACACGCTCTACACGGCGGTGCTGCTGGCGCACGCCCTCGCGCGTGCGCACCGGCCCGATGAAGCGGCGCAGGTGATCGAGCCCGCGGTGGCGGGGCTGGTCAAGGCGCTGGGCGCCGATGCGCGGCGCACCTTGCTGGCGCGCAGCGTGCAGGCCGAGATCGACATGCAGCGCAAGCGCTATGCCGAGGCCGCCGCGACCTACGGCGACATCCACCAGAGCCTGGCGGCGCGCAACGGCGCCATCAGCCCGGCGGCGGTCATCATGCTGGGCGCGCAGGGCGACGCCTTGCAGCAGGGCGGTGATCTGCGCGCTGCCGAGCGGCTGCTGCGGCAGGCGCTTGGCCAGGCGCGGCAGGTGTTCGGCAAGGACAACGCGCCGGTGGTGCAGCAGTTGCGCTACCAGCTCGCCGATTGCTTACTGAGCGGCTCGGCATCCAAGACCGAAGTCGAGAACTTGCTGCAAGGCCTCGAACCCGCGGGCCTGGCGCAGGCGGACGCGGCCCGGGACTGGCCCGCCTTGCTGGCCGCCATCCGGGCTCGCGTGGCCAAGCTTTAGACGATATCGAGCGTCACGTCGATATTGCCGCGCGTCGCGTTCGAATACGGGCAGACGATGTGCGCGGCGTTCACCACTTCCTCGATCTGCGCGCGCTCCACGCCCGGCGCGCTGATGTGCAGCGTGACCTGGATGCCGAAGCCCGTCGGGATCGGGCCGATGCCCACGTCCGCGGTGATCGACGTGTCGGCCGGCAGGGCGATCTTCTTCTGGCCGGCGACGAATTTCATCGCGCCGATGAAGCAGGCCGAATAGCCCATGGCGAACAGCTGCTCGGGGTTGGTGCCGGCGCCGCTGCCGCCCATTTCCTTGGGCAGGGCGAGTTGCACGGAGACCTGGCCGTCGCTGGTGGCGGAGGTGCCGTCGCGGCCTCCGGTGGAGGTGGCGTGGGCGGTGTAGACGACTTTGTCGAGTGCCATGATGAAAATCCTTTTTTCAGAGAGTGGCAGGGAGATCGGCCGTCGCAAGCTGCTTGCGCAACTCATGCAGACGCCGGGTGAGGAAACTGACTTCTTCGAGAGAACAGGCGGTCGCGCAGCCGATCTGCGGTGGAATCGCCGCAGCTTTTTTCTTCAGCATGCGGCCGGCGCGTGTCAGGTGGATGTCCACGCGGCGCTCGTCTTCGGCGGCGCGCTGGCGCGTGATCAGCTCGGCCGCTTCGAGACGCTTGAGCAGCGGCGTCAAGGTGCCGGAGTCGAGCGAGAGCCGCTGGCCCACGTTGGACACGCTGACACCGTCCTGCTCCCACAGCACCAGCATGACCAGGTACTGCGGGTAGGTCAGGCCCAGCGGCTCCAGCAAGGGCTTGTAGAGCTTGGTCATGGCCAGCGATGTGGAGTACAAGGCGAAACATAACTGCCGATCCAGCTGCAGCCATTCGTCTGCCGGGCTTGCTGCCCTTGCTGTTGCTGGTGATGCGGTTTCGCGTTTCATGTCGATAATGTAGTTCGCAATTGAATTGCACACAATTTAAAAGGGTATTTCGATGGCCATGCTCGCCAAACTGCTGGTCGCCCTGGTGGCGGCCCTGCACCTGTACTTCCTGGTGCTGGAGATGTTCCTCTGGACCACGCCGCGCGGCCGCAAGACCTTTGGGCTGACCCAGGAGTTTGCCGAGGCCAGCAAGACGCTGGCGGCCAACCAGGGCCTGTACAACGGCTTCCTTGCCGCGGGCCTGGCATTCGGGCTGCTGCGCGGCGAGCTGTCCACGCAGCTCTTCTTCCTGGGTTGCGTGATCGTGGCGGGGCTCTATGGCGCGGCCACGGTGAGCCGCAAGATCCTGTTCGTGCAGGCGCTGCCGGCGCTTTTGGCTGCGGCGGCGCTGCTGATCTGAGGTCTTTCGCGGTGCCGACGGCCGATGCGCGCAGGTGCGGTGCCGCCAGCCGGCGGGCGCAGGTTCGGGGGCCGGCTGCGCCGGCTTCCTTCGGTGCTCGGCTCGCGGGTCGCGGCGCGGACTCGCTTCGCTACGCTCAGCTCAAACAGAGCGCGCCGAGTCAGATGTTGAAGCGCGCTGCGCGCGCCTCCCCGCAAGCCTGCGCTCTCAGCCCCTCGCATGCGCCCGCCGGCCGGCGGCACCGCACCTGCGCGGGAACCGATGTGCTCTGCGCAAGGAAATTCCAGCGAAGCGCCGGACTCAAGCCGAGGCTTGCAGCGCTTCGATCTCGGCACTCAGTTCGAGCCAACGCAGTTCGGCCGCTTCCAGCTCGTCATGGATCGCCTTGAGCCGCTTGCCGGCTTCGACGATCTGCGCGGGGCTGGCGTCGCCTGAGGCCAGCCTGGCCTCGACGGCGGTGCGCTCGTCGGCCAGCTTGTTCAGCTTGGCGTCGATGCCTTCCATCTCCTTGCGCATGGGCCGCGTCTGGTCGGCCAGCTTGGCGCGAGCCTGGCCGCTGGCCTTGCGGTCCTCGCGCGGGGCGACGGGCGCGGGAGCGGGGGCTGGCGTTGGAGCGGGCGCAGGCGCGGGAGCCGCAGCAGCCCCCGGATTCTTGGCCGCAGCTTTCGCAGCTTCCTTGGCCTGCTTGGCCGCTTCCTTCGATTGGTCGAGCAGCCACTTCTGGTAGTCGTCCAGGTCGCCGTCGAAGGGCGCCACCTTGCCTTCGCTGACCAGCCAGAACTCGTCGCAGACCTCGCGCAGCAACGCGCGATCGTGACTGACCAGCATGACCGTGCCCTCGAACTCGTTGAGCGCCATCGACAGCGCCTCGCGCGTCTGCAAATCGAGGTGGTTGGTCGGCTCGTCCAGCAGCAGCAGGTTGGGGCGCTGCCATACCAGCATGGCCAGCACCAGGCGCGCCTTCTCGCCGCCCGAGAGGCTGCCCACTTCCTGGTTAACCATGTCGCCCACAAAGCGGAACTGGCCGAGGAAGTCGCGCAGCTCCTGCTCGCGCGCATTCGGGCTCACCTCCTTGGCGAGCCGCACCATGTGCATCAGCGGGCCCTCATCGGGCCGCAGCACGTCCATTTCCTGCTGAGCGAAGTAGCCGATCGACAGGCCCTTGCCCTCGGTGATCTTGCCGCCCATGGCGCGCTGCATGCGCGCGACGGTCTTCACCACGGTCGACTTGCCCTGGCCGTTGGCGCCCAGCACGCCGATGCGCTGGCCGGCCAGCACCGAGCGGTCGATGCCGCGCACGATGATCTTCTCGCCCTCGTCCGTGTCGTAACCGCAGGCCACTTCGTCGAACATCAGCATCGGATTCGGCAGGTTCAGCGGTTCGCGGAATTCGAAGCTGAAGTCCGATGCCGTCAGCACCGGCGCCAGCCGTTCCATGCGCTCCAGCGCCTTCACACGGCTCTGCGCCTGCTTGGCCTTGCTGGCCTTGGCCTTGAAGCGGTCGATGAACTTCTGCAGATGCTGCATGCGGTCCTGCTGCTTCTCGAAAGCCGCCTGCTGCAGCACCATGCGCTCGGCGCGCATCATCTCGAAGGCGCTGTAGTTGCCGCCATAGCGGTTCAGCTTGGCTTCGTCGAGATGCAGCGTGACCTTGGTGATCGCGTCGAGGAATTCGCGGTCATGGCTGATGACGACCAGCGTGCCGTCATAGCGCTGAAGCCAGGCTTCCAGCCACACGAGCGCGTCCAGGTCCAAGTGGTTGGTCGGCTCGTCCAGCAGCATCAGGTCGGCCGGGCACATCAGCGCGCGGGCCAGTTGCAGGCGCATGCGCCAGCCGCCCGAGAAACTGTTGACGGGAGCGTCGACCTGTGCGCCCTTGAAGCCCAGGCCCATCAGCAGGGCCTGCGCACGCGGGCGCGCATCGAAGGCGCCGGCGTCCATCAGGAGGCCATGCGCATCGGCCATCGCGTGGCCGTCATCGGCCGCTTCGGCCGCGGCCAAGGCAGCGCGCGCGGCCATCAGACGCGTGTCGCCTTCCAGCACGTATTCCGTGGCCGGTTGCTCGGTCTCGGGCATGTTCTGGGCGACTTCGCCGACGGCCCACTGGCGCGGGATTTCCAGGTCGCCCTTGTCGGACTGCAGGCGGTCGGTCAGCAGCGCGAACAGGCTCGACTTGCCCGCGCCATTGCGGCCCACGAGGCCGACCTTCTCGCCCGGTTGCAGGGTGACGGAAGCGTCGTCCAGGACGATCTTGGTGCCGCGGCGCAGCGTGATATTGCGGAGATTGATCATTCTTGGTTCGAGAGGGATTCGCGCGTGAGCAGCAGCACTTGGTCGTCGCCGCAGGAGGTCTCCATCCAGACGACTTCGAGATGGGGAAAAGCGGCCTCGAAAAAGCCGCGCTCGTTGCCGATCTCCAGCACCAGCACGCCGTGCTCGTTCAGATGATCGGGCGCGGCAGCCAGCAGGCCGCGGATGAAATCCATGCCGTCGCTGCCACCGGCCAGGGCCAGTTCGGGCTCGGCGCGGTATTCGGCCGGCAGGGCGGCCATGCTGCCGCTGTTCACGTACGGTGGGTTGCACAGGATCAGGTCATAACGCTTTGCTTCAGCGGGGGCGAGACCATCGCCCTGCAGCAGGCGGATGCGTTCGTGCAAGCCGTGTTTGTGCACATTGATGCCGGCCACGGCCAGCGCGTCGGCACTGAGATCGATGGCGTCCACCTTCACATCGGGCCAGGCCATCGCGGCCAGCACGGCCAGGCTGCCGTTGCCGGTGCAGAGGTCGAGCACTTCCGTTGTGTGATTGCCCAGCCAGGCGTCGATGCTGGCGTCGGCAATGAGTTCGGCGATGAAGCTGCGAGGCACGATGGTGCGCTCGTCCACATAGAAGGGCACGCCCTGCAGCCAGGCCTCGCGGGTCAGGTAGGCGGCGGGCTTGCGTGTGGCGATGCGCTCGGCCACCAGGGCGTCGATCTGTGCGCTCTGTTCGGGCGTTAGCGCGTCGTCCTCGTGCTCGTCCAATTCGTCCAGCGGCAGGCCCAGGCGCCACATCGCCAGCCAGGCAGCCTCGTCAAAGGCCGTGGCCGTGCCATGCCCAAACGAAACGCCCGCCTCAGTGAGACGGGCGGCTTGGGCCTCGATGCATTGGAGTAACTTCATGGGGTCGCGGTTTTGG
>FSVW01003256.1_pt1 | contig 13402 bp, 11 predicted proteins | sample 1637551 | NCBI WGS metagenome assembly FSVW01 (sample SAMEA3914814, study PRJEB12502) | metagenome | biome: forest; material: soil | place: USA | collected 2011-09-16 | depth 0.1 m | reverse complement strand
GTCAGGTAGGTGTCCACCTGCTCGGCGGCCAGCTCGTGCGCGGGCCCGGACGAGCCACCGAAGAAGACCTGCGGATAGGGCCGGCTGACCGGCGGATACAGCAGCTTGGCGCCCTTGACCTGCAGGTGGTCGCCGTCGAAGTCGAAGCCTTCATCGGCGTGCGAACGCGCGATCACCTCGCGCCAGATGCGGATGAACTCGGCGCTCTGCGCATAGCGCTCGCTGTGCGGCAGGAACTGCCCGTCGCCGGCCAGCTCCTCGGCGTCGCCGCCGGTCACGAGATTGACCAGCAGCCGCCCGCCCGAGAGCCGGTCCAGCGTGGCCGCCATGCGTGCCGATTGCGAAGGCTGCACGAGGCCCGGCCGCAGCGCGACGAGGAACTTCAGCTGGCGCGTCGCGTCGATCAGGCTCGCGGCGACGATCCACGAGTCCTCGCAGGAGCGGCCGGTGGGCAGCAGCACGCCCTCATAGCCGAGGCTGTCGGCGGCGATGGCGACCTGCTTGAAGTAGTCGAAGCTGGCCGTGCGCGCGCCCTTGGTCGTGCCGAGGTAGCGCGAGTCGCCGTGGGTGGGGATGAACCAGAGGATCTTCATGGGGTGTCTCCAAATAACGAGTTACTTGAGCGCAGCCACGACCTGGCCGGGCCGCCAGACGATGTCGGCCACCTGCGGGCTGCGCGGGATCAGGCCCAGCTGGGTGAAGGCATCGGCCACCTGCTGCTGGTCGTTGACGAGCGCGGGCGTCAGCGGGCCGACGGGCGAGGGCGGCCGGCGCTCCAGCACGCGGTGCACGGTGGCCAGGCCCAGGCCCGAGAACTGGGCAAAACGTTCGGCCGCCTCCTTGCGGTGCGATTGCAGATAGGCGTCGGCCTCGGTCAGCGCGGCGAAGATCGCGCGCAGCGCCGGCTCGTTGCGGCTCAAGGGCCGCGAGGCCAGGTAGAAGCTGTTGTTGCTGCTCAGGCCACGGCTGCTGGCGAGCACGCGCACATGGCCGTCGATCTCGGCGGCGGCGTAGTACGGGTCCCAGATCACCCAGGCATCGACCGAGCCGCGCTCGAAGGCTGCGCGCGCATCGGCCGGCGCCAGGTAGACGGGCTGGATGTCACTCCATTGCAGGCCGCCCTTTTTGACGGCCTGCACGAGCTGGAAATGCGCGCTCGAACCCTTTTGCAAGGCCACGCGCCGGCCCTTCAGGTCGGCCAGGGTCCTGAGCGGCGAATCGGGCTTGACGAGCAGGGCCGAGCTGTCCGGCTTGGGCGGCTCGGCGCCCACGTAGACCACGTCCTTGCCGGCCGCCTGCGCGAAGACCGGCGGCGAGTCGCCGGTGGCGCCGAGGTCCACGCTGCCCACGGCCAGGGCCTCCAGCAGCTGCGGGCCGGCGGGGAATTCGATCCAGCTGACCTTGGCGTTAGGGAATTGCTTCTCCAGCAGGCCCAGGCTCTTGGTCAGCACCAGGCTGATCGAGCCTTTCTGGAAGCCGATGCGAAGCTGCTGAAGCGGTGCGGCCTCGTTCTGCGCCTTGGCCTGCGCGCCCGCGCCCCACCAGCTGGCGGCGGTCAGCGCGAGCACCTTCAGCGCGGCGCGCCGCTCGGTGGCGTGGGGGAAGCGAATGATCTTGCTCATCGGGATCTCCTGGCTCATTGCGCCGGCAGCGCATCGGTGATGCGGATGGGCTTGGGGATCAGCCCCAGGCCCGCGAAGGCATCGGCGATCTGCTGCTGCTCGGCGGCCACGGCCGCGGTCAGCGGCTTGACGCCGAACTGGTAGCGCTGCAGTGCGCGCTCGACCACCTCGGTGTCCAGGCCCTGCAGTGGCGCGATCACGGCGGCGGCCTGCGGCACATGGCTCTTGAGCCATTGCGCCTGCACGGTGGTGTCCTCGAACAGCGCCTGCAGCACCTGCGGGTTCTTGGCCGCGTAGCCACGCTCGGCCAGGTAGTAGGCGTAGTTGCGCACGAGCTCGCGGCCGTCCACCAGCTGGCGCGCATGGCTCTGCTTTTCCACCGCGGCGAGGAAGGGGTCCCAGATCGCCCAGGCATCGACCGCGCCACGCTCGAAGGCCGCGCGCGCATCGGCCGGCGGCAGGAAGACCGGCTGGATGTCGCTGTACTTCAGGCCCGCGCGCTCCAGCGCCTTGACGAGCAGGAAGTGCACATTGCTGCCCTTGTTCAGCGCGACCTTCTTGCCCTTGAGCTCGGCCACGCTCTTGATGGCCGAGTCCTGCGGCACCACGATGGCTTCGGCCTGCGGCGCGGCCGGGTCGAAGCCCACGTAGACGAACTTCGCGCCGGCGGCCTGGGCAAAGATCGGCGGTGCCTCGCCCACATAGCCCACGTCCACGGCGCCGACGTTGAGGCCTTCCAGCAGCTGCGGGCCGGCCGGGAACTCCACCCACTTCACGTTGACGCCGAGCGGCGCCAGGCGCTTCTCCAGCGTGCCCTGAGACTTCTGCAGCGTCAGCAGGCTGGCGGATTTCTGGAAGCCGATGCGCAGCTGCTTGTCTTCGGCGTGGGCCGTGGAGAGCGCGGTGCCGAGCAGCAGGGCCAGGGCGGTGATGAATGTGCGTTTCTTCATGGACGGCTTCTTCTTCAGGAATTTGGAAAAAAAGAGTCCCCGGCGACTCCAAGGCATGGAGCCGCATCGCAGTCGCAGGGGACAAATCACCCCAGAAAAGGGTGAGGAGACAAACGTGGGTGGCGGGCTTGCTGACGCGCAGCTTCAGCGCATCAAGGCCAGGCCCGGGCTGGCCGGCCGACATCGCAGCGCGGGCCTGTCCTCCAGGCCTTGCAGCGCGCGGTCCAGGCGCTGCAGCAGCGGCGCGTCGGGCACGTAGCCGCCGGTCTCGTGCGGCTGCAGCTGCGCATCGGTGGCGAACACGCCGTCGAGGATGTGGCGCGCGCCCAGCGCCATCAGCACGGGCTTCAAGGTGTAGTCCAGCGCCAGCAGGTGCGCGGCGCTGCCGCCGGTGGCCAGGGGCAGCACGGTCTTGCCGCGCAGCGCGTCCTGCGGCAGCAGGTCGAGAAAGGTCTTGAGCAGGCCGCTGTAGGCCGCCTTGTAGATCGGCGTGGCCACGATCACCAACTGCGCGGCCTCGATGGCCTCGAGGGCCGCGCGGATCTGCGGCGCCTGCGTGTCGGCGGCCAGCAGCGCGGCGGGCGGCAGTTCGCGGGCATGCACGGTGTGCTGCGCCACGCCTTCGGATTCCAGCCGCATCAGGGCCAGCTGCAGCAGCGCGGTGGAGCGCGAACGCGCTGCGGGGCTGCCCGAGATGGCGACGATGGAGGTGGCTGTGCTTTGCGTTGGCATGGCTGCACGATAGCCAGCCGATGCACCTTCACCAAGGAAGAAAAACGCGCATCCTTATTCGGCTCTGGCGATGCGGGCGCGGCGGATTGCGGTTCCGTCCTACGCAGGGTGCTCGGCGCCGACACTAAATTGGATCGCTCGTGAGGGAGACATCCATTGAACGCCATCGAACACCGAGCCGGTCTGGCTCCCATGCTTTACCAAACGCGCGACACCGCCCGGCAGCTGCTGGGCGAGCACTATCCGGCCCGCATGAAGGAGCTCGGCGCGGTGCTGACCCGCGTGGCGGCCGGGCGCAAGACCAGCCCCTTCAACGCGGCGCAGGACGTGGTGCGCGCGGCGGACCTGAGCGGCTTCGAGGCCATCCAGCTGCTGGCCGCCGCGGTGGAGCTGACCGAACAGTTCGACTGACTCCGCGCGGCACCGGCCGCGCTGCTGTTGCAAAAATCCGCCAGCGGATCTGCCGGAGCGCGAAGACATTTCCCTACACTGCCACTCGGCCCGCATGAGCTGCTCGGGCACAGACCTGCGTCCCGATTGAGGAAGGTGATGAGCGAGCCGAAGAAAAATCTCGCCGACAGCGACATGGGCTTCCTCGCCGGCGGCGGCGAGCTCGGCGCGCTGATGCGCGCCACCGACTGGGCCGCCACGCCGCTGGGCCCGGCCGCCGGCTGGCCGCGCAGCCTCAAGACCGTCGTGCGCATCATGCTGACCTCGCGCCAGCCGATCTGGATCGGCTGGGGGCCGCAGCTGATCTACCTCTACAACGACGCCTACAAGTCCATCATCGGCGGCAAGCACCCGGCGGCGCTCGGGCAGCCGACGCAGACCGTGTGGCGCGAGATCTGGGGCGATATCGGGCCGATGCTGGCCTCGGCGATGAGCGGGGACGGCACCTTCGCCGAAAGCCAGCTGCTCATCATGGAGCGCAATGGCTACGCCGAGGAGACCTACTACACCTTCTCGTACAGCCCGATCCCGGGCGACGACGGCCAGCCGGCCGGCATCATCTGCGCCAACTCGGACGAAACCAAGCGCGTGATCGGCGAGCGCCAGCTGGGCCTGCTGCGCGACCTGGCCGCCAGTGCGGCCAAGGCGCGCACGGTCTCGGCGGCGCTGCAGCTGTGCGGCGCGGCGCTGGGCAACAACAGGCATGACGTGACCTTCTCGATGGTCTTCCTGCGCGCGCGCGGGCAGGAGGCGCTGCAGCTGGTGGCGCACGGCGCCTGCGACGCGCACCTGCTGCGCGAGTACGCCGAGCCCGACGCGGCCGCAGCCACCCACTGGCAGGCCGCCCAGGTGCTCCAGGGCGGGCGGCCGCGGGTCGTGTCGCTCGACCCGGCATTCGGCTGGCCTTGCGGTGCCTGGCAGGGTTCTGCGTCCACCCAGGCCATGGTGCTGCCGCTGGCGCCCTCGGCCGACGGCGGCCACGAAGGCGTGCTGGTGATCGGCCTGAACCCGTTCCGGCTGCCCAGGGCGGACTATCTGGATTTTCTGGTGCTGGTGGCGCAGCAGATCGCCGCGGCCATCGCCAGTGCGGATTCGTACGAGACCGAGCGCCAGCGCGCCGAGCAGTTCGCCGAGCTGGACCGCGCGAAGACGGAGTTCTTCTCCAACGTCAGCCATGAGTTCCGCACGCCGCTGACGCTGATGCTCGGGCCGCTGGGCGACGTGCTGGCCGATGCACGCCTGCCCGAGCTGCTGCGCGAGCCGCTGGGCCTGGTGGCGCGCAATGCGCAGCGCCTGGCCAAGCTCGTCAACGCGCTGCTGGAGTTCTCGCGCATCGAGGCCGGCCGCCACCAGTCGAGCTTCCAGGCCACCGACCTGGCCCACCTGACCGGCGATCTGGCCAGCAACTTCCGCTCGGCCATGACGCGCGCCGGCCTGGGCTTCGAGGTGCGGTGCGAGCCGCTGCCCGAGCCCGTCTACGTGGACCGCGACCAGTGGGAGCGGATCGTGCTGAACCTGCTGTCCAACGCGCTGAAGTTCACCTTCACGGGGCAGGTGGCGGTGCACCTGCGCGCCGAGGGCGAGCATGCCGTGCTGAGCGTGGCCGACACCGGCGTGGGCGTGCCCGAGCACGAGGTGGGGCGGCTGTTCGAGCGCTTCCATCGCGTCGAGGGCATCCAGGGCCGCACCCACGAGGGCAGCGGCATCGGCCTGGCCCTGGTGCAGGAACTCACGCGCCTGCACGGCGGCGACGTGGCGGTGAAGAGCCTGCCCGGCGTGGGCACCACCTTCACCGTGCGCCTGCCCTTCGGCCATCGGCACCTGATCCGCGAGAACATCGGCACGGCCGGGCCCGGCGAGGAGAGCCACGCGGCCCACGCGCGCCAGACCGGCGTCTACGTGCAGGAAGCCTTGCGCTGGCTGCCCGAGGCGCCCGGCGAAGCCGCGACGGCGGCCCTGCCCGCCGAGGCCGCGGGGCAGATCGGCGCGCGCTACCGCTCGACCTGGGGCGCGCGCATCGTCGTCGCCGACGACAACGCCGACCTGCGCCAGTACCTCGCCAGCCTGCTGCAGCCCTACTACCGCGTGGAGACCGTGGCCGATGGCCAGGCCGCGCTGGAGGCGGTGGCGCGCCAGCGGCCGGCGCTGCTGCTGTCCGACGTGATGATGCCGCGGCTCGATGGCTTCGGCCTGCTGGCGGCGGTGCGCGAGGACGCGAAGCTGCGCACCTTGCCGGTCATCCTCTTGTCGGCCCGCGCCGGCGACGAGGCGCGCATGGAGGGGCTGCAGGCCGGCGCCGACGACTACCTGATCAAGCCCTTCACCGCGCGCGAGCTGCTGGCCCGCGTGGCCGCGCTGATCGAGCTGGACCGCCTGCGCCGCGCCGGCGAGGAGCGGCTGCGCCTGTTCCTGGCCAATGCGCAGATCTTCACCTGGGACGTGGACCTGGCCACCGGGGCGATGACCCTCTCCGACAACGCGGCCGGGATCCTCGGCGCGCCGCACGACGTCGAGCAGGGCTTTGCGACGCTGCATCCCGAGGACCTGGCCCGGCACCGCCTGCTGTTCGAGGACACGGTGCAGCGGCGCGGGCAGTTCACCGACGAGGTGCGCGTGGTGCACGGGCAGTCGGGCCAGACGCACTGGCTGCAGATCCGCGGCAGCGTGGTCTGCGACGAGGACGGCAAGCCGCTGCGCATGAGCGGCCTGTCCTTCGACATCACGCCGCGCAAGCTGATGGAAGAGGCGCTGCGCGTGGCGGACCAGCGCAAGGACGAGTTCCTCGCCATGCTGGCGCACGAGCTGCGCAACCCGATGGCGCCGATCCAGCATTCGGTGGAGGTGCTGGAGCGGCTGGACATCGACGAGCGCGCCGGCCGCGCGGTGGAGGTGATCCGCCGCCAGTCGCGCCAGCTCACGCGCATGGTGGACGACCTGCTCGACGTCTCGCGCATCACGCGCGGCCGCATCGAGCTGGAGCGCAAGCCGGTGGAGCTCACGGCCGTGCTCGCCTGGGGGCTGGAGGCGGTGCAGCCGGCGATGCGCGAGCGCCGGCATGCGGTGACGATCAGCCCGGGTCCGTCGCTGATCGTCATCGGCGATGCGGCGCGGCTGCAGCAATGCCTGGTCAACCTGCTCGCCAATGCGGCCAAGTACACCGAACCGGGCGGCCGCATCACCATCTCGCTGACCGACGAAGGCGGGCACGCGCTGATCGCCGTGGCCGACAACGGCTCGGGCATCGGCGCGGAGCTGTTGCCGGTCGTGTTCGACCTCTTCGTGCAGAGCGAGCGCACGCTGGACCGCGCGCAGGGCGGGCTGGGCATCGGCCTGTCGGTGGTGCGCCGGCTGGTGGAGATGCACGACGGCACGGTCAGCGCGCACAGCGAGGGGCTCGGCCAGGGCGCCACCTTCCGCATCCGCCTGCCGCTCGCGCCGGCGCCGATGCCGCTGCCGGAAACCGCGCCGCTGCCGGCCACCATCCCCGCGGGGCGCATCATGGTCATCGATGACAACCACGACGCGGCCGAGCTGCTGACGCTGAATCTCGAGATGGAAGGCCACGCCGTGCGGGCCGTCACCGAGCCCGAGAAGGCCGTGGCGGCCGTGCTGGACTGGCGTCCGCAGGTAGTGCTGCTGGACATCGGCATGCCCGGCATGGACGGCTATGAAGTGGCGCGCCGCCTGCGTGCCGAGCCCGAGCTGCAGGGGCTGCGCATCATCGCGCTGACCGGCTACGGCCGCGCCGACGACACGCAGCGCGCACGCGAGGCCGGCTTCGACGGCCACCTGGTCAAGCCCGCCGCGCTGGAGGACATCCTGGCGATGCTGGCGAAGGTGCAGGGCGGCGGCGGGTAGGGCGCCAGGCGGCGGTCCCTACTTGTTGCCGGTGTTCTTCTTCGCCGGCCGCAGCCAGCCGCTGATCGCCATCTGCTTGCCGCGTGCCACCGCCAGTGTGCCGGCTTCCACCGGCTTGGTGATGGTCGAGCCGCCGCCGATGGTGGCGCCGGCGCCGATCTCGACCGGCGCGACGAGCACGCAGTTCGAACCCACGTGCACGTCGGCGCCGATCACCGTGCGGTGCTTGTTGGCGCCGTCGTAATTGGCCGTGATGGAGCCGGCGCCGAAGTTGACGCGCTCGCCCACCGTGGCGTCGCCCAGGTAGGCGAGGTGGTTGGCCTTGGCACCCTTGGCCAGCGTCGAGTTCTTGACCTCGACGAAGTTGCCGATGTGGACCTCGGGCCCGAGCTGCGCGCCGGGGCGCAGGCGGGCGAAGGGGCCGATCAGCGCGCCTTCGCCGACCGTCGCGCCCAGCGCTTCGCCATCGATGTGGGTGAACTCGTGGATGCGCGCGTTCTTGCCGATCTCGGCATTGCGGATCACGCAGTGGGCACCGATGCGAACGCCGTCACCGAGCGTGACCCGGCCCTCGAACACGCAGTTGACGTCAATCTCCACATCGCTGCCGCAGGTGAGCGTGCCGCGCAGGTCGAAGCGCGACGGGTCGGCCAGGCGCAGGCCGGCCTGCTCCATCAGCGCCTCGGCCTGGCCGCGCTGGAAGCGGCGCTCCAGATCGGCCAGCTGCAGCGGGCTGTTGACGCCCAGCACTTCCGTCTCGTTCGTCGTCTTGATGCCGACCACGGGCAGGCCTTCGGCCACGGCCATGGCGACGATGTCGGTCAGGTAGAACTCGCCCTGCACGTTGTTGTTCTTGAGGGCCATGACCCAGCGCTTCAGGGCCTGCGTGGGCGCGGCCATGATGCCGGTGTAGCACTCGCGGATCTCCCGCTGCTCGGGGCTTGCGTCCTTGTGTTCGACGATGGCCTTGATTGCGTCGCCATCGCGGACCACGCGTCCATAACCCGTCGGATCGGCGTACTCGATATTGAGCAGCACGAGCCTTTCTTTTTCATCTGGGCCCGCGCTGGCCTGCACCAGCGCGCGCGCGGTGGCGGTGCTGATCAGGGGCGTGTCGCCGTTCAGGATCAAGGTGGTGCCCGCCTCATAGCCGAGCACGGGCACGGTCTGCTGGATGGCGTGGCCGGTGCCGAGTTGCGGCATCTGGCGCACGTACTGCGCGGCGTTGCCGAGCGCGGCTTCGACGGCTTCGGCGCCATGGCCCGTGATGACGATGCGGCGCTCGGCCGCCAGCGGCGCGGTGGCGTCCAGCACATGCTGCACCAGCGCGCGGCCGCCGATCTTGTGCAGCACCTTGGGCAGGCCCGACTTCATGCGGGTGCCCTTGCCCGCGGCCATGATGACAATGTTCAGCGCCATATGTGAGCAACCCGGCAGCGCCGGGTTGTGGGGATCAGTGATGGCGTGATTATGGTCCTGTCACCTGCCCGGCTTGGGGTCCGCGCCGGGCATCATCACGCTCACCGGATGCGGCTTGGCCTCGGTCTTGGGGAACTCGGCCATGGCGGCGAGGAACAGCGCCTTGGGCAGCTCGCTGTCGCCCAGCGTGAGGCCGTCGTTGCAGGCGTGCGTTTCGTACAGGGGCTTGCCGCTCTTGTTGTCGCGCAGCAGCACCGCGGCCTCGCGGTAGTAGCGCTGGTCGCGCATGCCCCAGGGGTAGGGCCCCGGGCCGCCCCACCAGAGGCCGCCGCGGCGCCAGTAGCCGAGGCCACCGCCGCGCCAGCGCCACCACAGCGGGTCGTCCCAGATGGGGTTTTCGGCCAGGCTGTAGCGCATGCCGATGGAGACCATGATGTCGGGTTCCACGCCATCGCCCGCAAGCTGCAGGCCGGCGCGCTGCAGCGCCTCGTGGGCGGATTCTTCGAGCTCGGCCTGGCCCTTGGCCTCCTTCTGCGAAGGCAGGCGCTCGAAGGCGTAGGTGCCGCCTTTGCGGTCGGCCGGCCATTCGCCGAAGCTCGACACCTCGGCATACACGTTGTAGGGGCCGGTGCAGGCCCCAAGGCCCAGCAAGGGCAGGGCGCCCAGGCCCAGGATCAATTGACGACGTTCCATGACTGCCTCCTCGAAGTCCTCGAAAGGAACAGTCATTGTGGCGCGGGCTTGTTGCCCGCGTGCAAAGGGGTTTACGCGTCGCGTTGTAGGCGGATGACGGATTGTGTTGCGGGCGTGGCGCAGGACTCGTCATCGTCGAACGCAATATCCCCGCCCTCGACCGGCGCGCCCGTCGCCTTGATGGTCGTGAAGGGGAACAGCTCGCGGTCCATCATGTGCGAGGTGACGATATTGCCCATGGCGGTGAACATGTTCTCGATGCGGCCGGGGAAGCGCCTGTCCCAGTCGTTGAGCATGGCCTTGACCTGCACGCGCTGCAGGTTCTCCTGGCTGCCGCAGAGGTTGCACGGGATGATCGGGAACTCGCGGTGCTCGGCCCAGCGCACGAGGTCGGGCTCGCGCACATAGGCCAGCGGCGGATGATGACGTTCTTGCCGTCATCGCTCACCAGCTTGGGCGGCATGCCCTTCATGCGGCTGCCGAAGAACATGTTCAAAAACAGCGTGGTGACGATGTCGTCGCGGTGGTGGCCCAGCGCGATCTTGGTCGCGCCCAGATCGCCGGCCACGCGGTAGAGGATGCCGCGGCGCAGGCGCGAGCACAGGCTGCAGGTGGTCTTGCCCTCGGGGATCAGGCGCTTGACGATGCTGTAGGTGTCCTGGTTCTCGATGTGGAAATCCACGCCGCGGCTCTTCAGGTAGGCCGGCAGGATTTCCTCGGGGAAGCCGGGCTGCTTCTGGTCGAGGTTGACCGCAATGATGTCGAATTTGATCGGCGCGCGCTGCTTCAGATTGATCAGGATGTCGAGCATCGCGTAGCTGTCCTTGCCCCCCGACAGGCAGACCATGACCTTGTCGCCGTCTTCGATCATGTTGAAGTCGGTGATGGCCTGGCCCACCTGGCGATGCAGGCGCTTGCTGAGCTTGTTGATCTCAAGCTCGGCCTTCTTCTGCGCGGCCTTGGGGTCTGCGTCGATTTCTGGCGTTAGGGTGGCGATGTTCATGAGGTTCACCATGCGCCCAGTTCGGCGCTGATTGCGACTTGGCAGTCGGGAAAGATTTCGAGCTTGTTGACCTTGACGCGCACGCCCACCACGCCGGGCAGCTTCATCAGCCGCGTGCAGAGCTTGGCGACGAGCGCCTCAAGAATGTCGGTGTGCTCGGCCGTGCATTCGTCAATGATGATCTGCCGGACCTTGCGGTAGTCCAGCACATGGCCGATGTCCGCGTCGCTGGAGACCAGCGCCTGCGGGCCGAGGTTGATCTCGGCGTCCACCTGGATGGGCTGCGGGCCGGTGCGCTCGAAGTCGAGGATGCCGAGATTGGCGTCGAAACGCAGGCCGCTGATGTGGATGACCTGCTGGCGATGGTGAGCCGGGCCTTCGCCACGCGCGCGGCCACTCAGATGCGCCTCGATGCGCTTGGCCGCCACCACGCCGTCGGCCAGGGCCGTCTGCACGCAGGGATGCTGGCGCTGGCTCGCGTCGCCGGCCACGAAGAGCGCGTGACGCGGTTCGTCGGCATAGGCCTGCAGCGGCGGCAGGCCGTTCGTGGCCAGCGTCCAGGCCTCGGCGCTCGGTTCGTAACCGAGCAGCACGGCGACGAAGTCGAAGCGCTCCTCGCCGTGGGCCTGCGAATGAACGCTCCCGTCGGCATTCACGAGGCTCGGTAGCGGCGTGGCCGGCCGGCGCACGATGCGCGCATTCTGTTCGAGCTGCTGCACGAACTGCGCCTGGGCGCGCCAGCCCGAACGCGACCAGATCGTGACGCTGTGGCCGCGCCCGGCCAGGAAGAGCGCGTTCTCCACTGCGTTGTCGCCGCCGCCAAGCAGCAGCACTCGGCTGGGCGGCAACTGCTCGCGCTGCGCGGTCAGCGTCAGCGCGTCCAGCACCTTGCTGGAGGCCGGAAACAACGCAGCGGGCCGGCGCGGCTGCAGGCCGGTGGCGATCAGCAGGGTCCGGGCGGTGATGTCGTCAACCTGCCAGAGTCCGTCCTGCCAGCGGATGATTTCAGGCGCGCGGCCCTTGACGATCTGCACACCAGGCTGCGCCTCGACCTGGGCCGCATAACGCGATCCCAAAGCGGCAAGGCTTTCGCCCGGATTGCCGAGCAGCCAGGACTGCGGATAGGTGAAGCCTTCCAGGCTCGCGCAAAGCCGCGGTGCCCGCTCGATCAGCACCACCGTGTGCCCCAGCTGCGCCAACCAGCTCGCCGCCGAGCAGCCGGCGGGGCCGGCGCCGACGATGGCGCAGTCAACGGTGGAGCGGGGTGGGGTGGGCATGGGCGGGCACGTGCAAACCCGGGATTATCCCTGCCGTGGCCCACGCTAGCTGCGAAGATGCCCCCGCATCTACACATCGACAGGTCTTCCCCAGTGAACATCTCGCCTTCGCCCCTCACGGCAGCCCTGGCCGGCACATTCGCCGGCCTGGTGATGCCGGAGCTGTGGACCCGCTTCGCGGGTGACACCGTCCTCATGGTCGGCGCCTTCCTTTTGCTGGTCGTGCTGCCGGCGCATGCCTTTGTCGTCGGCTTCAACAGCCGGCGAGCCGCAGGGACGAAGTCGGTGGATGTTCCCCAGCTCAAGCGCGTGGGTGCATGGCTGCTCGCCGCGGTCGTCGCCAGCTTTGCGGTGCAGGCTCTTCGCGCCTGAGGATCGCTGGCGGCGCCGGCGCTTCGGGCGTCAGCATGGCTTTCCCGAGAAATCCTGCAGATAGCCGGGCAGCGGCTCGGCCGGGAAACGCGGGTCCGCCACCGGCGCCTGGAACAGGGATCGCACAGGCAGGATGCCGGTCCACAGCGGCTCGGCGGGCATGTGGTCTTCCGAATCCGGAAACTCGTTGCGGATCTTGGCGGCCACCTGGTCCAGCTTCACGCGGAACACCGTCAAGGCGTCGAGTTCGTCTTCGCGCACCTCGCGCAAGGCCTCCCAGCGGCCAGGGATCGTCCTGGCGAAGAAGGAGCGCATGGCGGCCCGCTTGGCCTCGCGTTCCTCGATCAGTTCGGGCCGGCCATGCAGCACGACCGAGCGGTAGTTCATCGAGTGGTTGATCGGGCTGTGCCCCAGCACCAGGCCGTCCATCAGCGTGACGGCGATGGCCACCGGGGACTCTCGGCAGGCACTGGCAAAGCGCCCGCGCGCGGCGGCATGGAAGTAGACGAACTCGCCCTCGCGCCAGCAGGTCATGGGGATGATTTGCGGCAGGCCTTCGGCCACGAAAGCGATGTGGCAGAGGTAGGCGCTGTCGAGGATGGCGTGGATGGTGGTCGCGTCGTAGGAGGCGCGGCAGGCGATGCGCTTGACGCGGTGCGCGTCGTCGGGCGAGTAGGTCGTCGTGTCGGTCATGCCAGCGGTGGTGCAAGAGAGACGCCGAGTATCGGTCGGTGCCTCTCTTGACTTCGCTCAGCGCCGCAGCCGCTGCACCACGCGCCAGCCCAGCAGCAGCGCGATCACCGCGCCGTAGATGGCCGGCTCCGCGAAGTTGTTCTTGCCCGCCCGCATCCAGATGAAATGCATGAGCCCGACGATCACGACGGCGTAGACGAGCTTGTGCAGCGCCTGCCAGCGCCTGGCTCCTAACGCCTTGATTGCACGGTTGAAGCTCGTGGCGGCCAGCGGCGCTATCAAGAGCCAGGCGCTGAAGCCCATCAGGATGAAGGGCCGCTTGGCGATGTCGTG
>FSVW01004259.1_pt1 | contig 13435 bp, 11 predicted proteins | sample 1637551 | NCBI WGS metagenome assembly FSVW01 (sample SAMEA3914814, study PRJEB12502) | metagenome | biome: forest; material: soil | place: USA | collected 2011-09-16 | depth 0.1 m | reverse complement strand
GTAGATCGTCACCTCGGTCTTGTCGACCGCGATCGGCCGCACGATGCGGATCTGCGAGCTGAACTGGTCCATCAAGTAAACGTTCGGATACAGGCAGAGGTTGCGCGACTTGCCGAGCATCCAGTCGGCCTTGGCCTCGCCGAACTTGGTTATCCACTCTTCGCGGCGCGCGTACAGCGGCCGGTCCTCGGGGTTGGACCAGTTGGTCCACAGCAGCAGGTGGCCGTGCTTGAAGGAGTAGGAACCACCGCCCTGCTGAGCCCACTTGCCGGCGTTCATCGCCTTGACCGTGTCGACCTTTCCGTCCTGGCTGCGGCGGCTGGTCGTGGCTGCATAGTTCCAGTGGACGGAGGAGACGTGATAGCCGTCCGCGCCGTTCTCGGCACCGAGCTTCCAGTTGCCGTCGAAGGTGTAGGTCGATGCGCCGCGCAGCACTTCGAGACCATCGGGCGACTGGTCGACGATCATGTCGATGATCTTGGCGGCCTCGCCCAGGTGCTCGGCCAGTGGCTTGACGTCGGGATTCACGCTGCCGAACAGGAAGCCGCGGTAGCTTTCGAAGGCGCCGAGCTTCTGCAGGTCATGGCTGCCTTCGCAGTTGAAGCTCGGCGGGTAACCAGCCTCCGCGTTGTTGTCCTTGACCTTCAAGAGCTTGCCCTTGTTGCTGAAGGTCCAGCCATGGAATGGGCAGGTGAAGCTGGACTTGTTGCCCTTCTTGTGCCGGCACAGGATCGCGCCCCGGTGGGTGCAGGTGTTGGCCAGCGCGTTCAGCTGGCCGTCCTTGCTGCGCGTGATGACGACCGGCTGGCGGCCGACGTAGACGCTCAGGTAGTCGTTGACGTTCGGGATCTGGCTCTCGTGGGCCAGGTAGACCCAGTTGCCTTCGAAGATGTGGCTCATCTCCTGCTCGAACAGCTGCTCGTCGGTGAAGACAGAGCGGTCGAGCCGGTAGTGGTGCTGGACCGGATCGTCTTCGAGTAGCGCGTCGAGTCGGGCGTTGTTGTTGGCAGCCTGTGTGGCGCGAACGGGGTAGATCGGGATCATGTCTTGTCTCCTGAGCGCGAATAAGTTTTCGTCAGGCCGAGTTCATCCCCGGCGCCGCGCGGATGCGCGACGCCCCGGCCTGTAGGTTGAGAGAGAGAGGGCCGGCTTAGCCGACCGCGCGGGCCAGCCGCGCCTGCGGCGAAGCTTCGCTGTCGTCGGCCGCGGGCTGCATCACGAAGTCGAAATGCACGCGGGTGAAGGGCTCGTTGACGCCGAGCGATTCGTAGCCCTTCGGCGAGGCATTCTTCTGCAGTTCCAGCACCAGCCCGTCACGGGTGGCGAAGGCGAAGTCGTCGTCGATGAAGGTGTCTCCGGGGATGTTGACCTGCGTGGTCAGCGTGCGCTGGCCCGGTGCGGCAACGAGGAAGTGGATATGGGCCGGGCGGTTGCCGTGGCGGCCGATCGCTTCGAAGATCTCCGAGGTCGGGCTGTTCGGCGGGATCGCGTAGCCCGGCGGAATGAAGCTACGGAAACGGTAGCGGCCTTCGGCATCGGTCTCGATGCGGCGGCGCAGCGCGAACTCGGCCTGGTCCGGATCGAAGTGGGAGTAACGGCCAAGTTCATTGGCATGCCAGACGTCGACGATCGCGCCGGCCACCGGCTTGCCGTTCAGGTCCAGCACCGAGCCTTCCATCACCATCGTCTCGCCGCGCTTGGCGTCGCCGGCTTCGTCGACACGGGTCTCGAACTTTGACAGCGGCGCGCCGGCGATGTACAGCGGCCCCTCGATCGCCCGCGGCGTGCCTGCCTTGCGACCGGCGCGTTCGTCGGATTCGTCGGAGCGGATGTCGAGCAGGCGGTCGAAGCCGAGGCCCGCGGTGATCAGGCCGGCCTGGCCGCCCTGGCACAGGCGGTTCAGCCAGTCGACGCCGACCCAGAATTCATCGGGGCTAATGTCCAGATCATCGATGGCGCGGAACAGGTCACCGACGATGCGGGCGGTGATCTGCTTGGCGCGCGGGTTGCCGTTGTCGCGGTTCGATTCGGTCACGCGGTCGAGCAGTTGGCTTTGGGTCAGTTCGTTCTTCATGGCTTTGTCTCCTGGGGTGAATGATGGTCTGTTGCGGTCAGTGATTCAACGGTCGTCGTCATGGATGGACGAGGCATGCCGGCACAGCGGCTTGACCTCGATCTCCATGTAGGGGAACAGGGGCAGGGTGAGCAGCGTGTCGTGCAGCGCAGCGTTGTCGGCCACGTCGAAGACGCTGGTGTTGGCGTACTGGCCGGCGATGCGCCACAGGTGCCGCCAGACGCCGCGGCGCTGCAATTCCTGGGCGATTTCCTTTTCGCGGGCCTTGAGGCGGCTGGCATCGTCGGGCGCCATGTCGTGGGGCAGGCGGACGGTCATCTGGACTTGGAAAAGCATGGTCGTGTCCTCAGGCAATGAGTTCAGGCAGTGACGGCAACGGATTGCGACTTGCGGTCGCGGCGGTAGAAGGCGAGCTTGTCGGCATCGATCTGCACGCCGAGGCCCGGGGACTGGGGCAATTGCAATTCGAAGTCCCGGAACTCTGGCCGCTGCACGACGATGTCGTCCTTCAAGAGCAGCGGGCCGAACAACTCGGTGCCCCAGGCCAAGGTTGGGCAGGCGGCGAACACATGGGCCGCGGCGATGCTGCCGACGCTGCCTTCCAGCAAGGTGCCGCCGTAGACGCCGACGCCGCAGGCATCGGCCACGGCAGCGGCGCGCAAGGTAGGCCACAAGCCGCCGGCTTGCGAGATCTTCAAGGCATAGACGTCCGCTGCGCTGTTGGCGCCGAGGTGGAAGGCGTCGATCGCGTCGTGCACTGCCTCGTCGGCCATGATCGGCACGTCGAAGCGAGCGGCCAGGCGGGCCAGCGCGCGGCGGTTGCGGCGGTCGATCGGCTGCTCGATCAGGGCGACACCGGCCGCTTCGAGGGCCGCGATGCCGCGCACGGCGGTGGGTTCGTCCCAGGCCTGGTTGACGTCGACAGTGAGCGTTATGTCATTGCCGAGCCCGCGGCGGATCGCTTGCACATGGGCGATGTCCTCGGCCAGCGGGTGGCTGCCGATCTTCAGCTTGAAGACCTGGTGCCGGCGGGCTTCGATCAGCGCGAGCGCTTCGTCCACGTCGCGGGAGGCATTGCCGCTGGCCAAGGTCCACAGGACCGGCAAGGCATCGCGCACCGCGCCGCCGAGCAGCGCGTGGACCGGCAGGCCCAGGCGCTGGCCCTGGGCATCGAGCAGCGCGGTTTCGACGGCCGACTTGGCGAAGGAGTTGCCCTGCACCGAGGCGCCGATGCGCTGCATCACGCGGTTGACGGCGCCGAGGTCCTGGCCGGCGAGCAGCGGCGCGATGTAGACGTCGATTGCGCTCTTGATGCTTTCGGGGCTCTGGTCCCCGTAGGCGAGGCCGCCGATGGTGGTCGCTTCGCCGATGCCGGTGATGCCGTCGCTGCTGGTGATGCGGACGATCACCAGCGTCTGCTGGTTCATCGTCGTCATCGCGAGCTTGTGGGCCCGGATGGTCGGCAGGTCGACGAGGATGGCCTCGATCGAGTGTAGGGTGATGGGGTGCGTGTTCATGGAACGAATACTCGTCGCCAGCGCGCCCTCGGTCCAATATCGATTGGGTCCGGCAAAATACCTTCAAGGTATAAATGGAGGGGGTTAGTACTGTCCCGCTCTTTGAAGGACGCATCGATGCATCTCGAACTTCGCCACCTGCGGTATTACGCCGCCGTCGCCCGCGAGCTGAATTTCAGCCGTGCGGCCGAGCACTTGCACATCGCGCAGCCGCCTCTGAGTCGGCAGATCAAGTCGCTGGAAGAAGAACTCGGCGCCGAGCTGATCGATCGCAGCTCGCGGCCGCTGAAGCTGACGCCGGCCGGGCGCTTCTTCCAGACGCAGGCGCTGCAGATGCTGGATCGGATGAACGAGATCCAGCTGGCGACGGCGCGGATCGCCGGCGGCGCGCGCAGCTGGTTCGGCCTGGGCTTCGTGCCGTCAACGCTTTACGGCGCCCTGCCGGACGTGATCAGGCGCTTCCGCGCGGCACAGCCGGCGGTGGAGCTGAGCCTGTTCGAGATGACGACCGTGCAGCAGATCGAGGCGCTGAAGTCCGGCCGCATCGACATCGGCTTCGGCCGCCTGCAGATCGATGACGACGCGGTGATCGGCGAGTTGGTGCGCGAGGAGCCGGTCGTCGCCGCGCTGCCGGAGAACCACCGGCTGCTGGCGCACAAGAGCCTGACGCTGGCGAAACTGGCCGCCGAACCGCTGCTGCTGTATCCGGCCAAGCCACGGCCAAGCTATGCCGATCAGGTCCTGGAGATCTTCCGATCTCGCGGCCTGAAGCCGGAGATCGCGATGGAAACCAACGAGGTGCAGACCGCCATCGGCCTGGTCGTCGCCGGCCTGGGCTATGCGCTGGTGCCGGCTTCGGTGCAGGCGCTGGACCGGGCCGGCGTGGTCTACCGGCCGCTGGCTGACAAGGGCGTGACGACGCCGATCATCATGAACCGGCGCCGCGACGACGATTCGGAGTTGACGCGCTACATCCGCGAGATGGTGCACGCCTTGCCGATGTCGGTCCAGGCAAGGGCGCGCGCCACCACTGCTTGATGCTTACTTGAGCGCCGGGCCGACGTTGGCCTTGGCGACCATCACCGTCTGCCGCGCCGGGCCATCCTCCGGCTGCAGCAACGCGGTCAGCGTGCCGGCCGGCAGGCGGCGCAGTTGTTCGGCGTCGAGCTTGCCGATGAACTTCCAGCCGGCGGGCAGCTTGATGAAGGCGAAGGCGGTGGGCAGGTCGACGAAGACGTCGTAGTCCTTGACCGAGACGGCCTGCTCGGACACCGCGGCAACGGCCTGCAACTCGTGCGCTTGCGCCGGCGAAGCCATCGTGGCGCTGATCGTGATGGCCAGGACGCTGGTGCCCAGGATCAGGGCGACGGGATGAAGGATCTTGCTGATGGCGCTGTTGAGGATTTGCATGGTGATCTCCGGTGGGTTGGTGTGTGAAGTCAGTGTCTGGCCCGCAGGCTTCACGCGTGCTTCACCGAAGGCCCGCCATGTTTCATGTGTTGGCCCGGTTCGGGTATTTATGCCCCTGCCATGTCAAGCACGAATACCGCTCGCATATTTAGTTATGCCGACGGCGAAAAGGACCAGTCCCGGGCGGGCAGCGATCGATAAACTGCGCTCACCGAACTTGCTCGGGGGAGGGCAGCATGGACCATGCGATGGGTCTGGCCGATGGACGGAACGCACCGGTGATCCTGGTCGTCGACGACGAGCCGGAGCTGCGATCGCTGCTGGCCGAGTACCTGCAGCGCAACGGCTTTGCCGTGCGCACGGCGCCTGACGCGGCAGCCGCCCGCGCGTCCATCGCCGAGGCGGCCCCGGCGCTGGTGATCCTCGACATCAACATGCCCGGGGAAGACGGTCTCTCGCTCGCACGTTGGATGCGAGAGGCCCATCCGCTGATCGGCCAGATGATGCTGACGACGGCCGGTGAATCAGTGGACCGGGTCGTCGGTCTCGAAGTCGGCGCCGATGACTACGTGGCCAAGCCCTTCCAGTTGCGCGAGTTGCTGGCCCGCGTGCGCGCGATCCTGCGGCGCATGCACGTTACTGCCTCCGCGAACGCCGCAGCGGCACGCCCGGCGCCCGCGCCTGCCGAACCGTCAGCGCAGCGCGTCGCTTTCGGCCGCTGCCAGCTCGACCTGCTGGAGCGCCGCCTCTTCGGCGCCGACGGGCTCGACATCGAAATCAGCGCCGCTGAATACGACCTGCTGGCCTTGTTCGCGAAGCACCCAAACCGGCCGCTGAACCGCGACCAGATCATGGAGCAGGCGCACAAGAGAGGCTGGGATGTGTTCGACCGCTCGATCGACCTGCGCGTGATGCGCCTGCGCCGCAAGATCGAGACGAACCCCGACAAGCCGGAGCTGATCAAGACGGTTCGCAACGTCGGCTACGTGTTCGTGCCGGCGGTCCCTGCATGAGCAAACACGGGGCGCGCACGGTCACTTCGCTGGGCCAGATCCGCTGGAAGTCTGGCTCGGCACCGGCGCTGGACGCCCAACTCAGCCAGATGCTGATCGACAACATCACCGCCAGGATCGGCGTCGTCGATCCGCTGGGCACCTATCTGTACGCCAACCGCGAGATGTGCGAGTTCTTCGGCCTGCCGGCCGAGCGCGTGATCGGCCGGCGGCTGATCGACATCATCGGCCCGGAGAGCCACGCGAGGTATTCGCCATTCACCGCCCGCGTGCTGGCCGGCGAGGCGCTGCGGCTGGAAGGCTGGGTCGACTATCCCGGCAAGGGCCCGCGCTACCTGCGCGAGACCTTCATTCCCTACGGGCCCGAGGGCGGCCCGGTCGAATGCATCGTCGCCTTTGGGCGAGACAGCACCGAGCTGAAGCAGCGCGAGCGGGAGCTCGAGGAAAAACTGGCCGAACTGCACATGAGCGAGGCGCTGAAGTCGGCCATCGTCGACCACGCCTTTGCGGCGCTGGTGACGACCGATGCGTCGGGCGCGATCGTCGAGTTCAACCCTTCGGCCGAGGCGATGTTCGGCTGCAAGCGGACCGACGTGATCGGCCGCCTGGTCGGCGAGGTGATGATTCCCGAGCGCTACCGCGAGCCGCACCAGCAGGGCATCCGGCGCATGCAGGACGGCGGCCAGGGCAGGGTGCTGGGCCGGCGCATGGAGCTGTTCGCGCTGCGGGCCGATGGCAGCGAGTTCCCGATCGAGATGGTGCTGTGGCGTACCGACGTGGCCAACAGCGCCTTCTACACCGCTTCGATCAACGATCTGTCGGAGCGCCACAATGCGGCCGCCCAGATCGAACGCCAGCGCGAAGCGCTGCGCCAGAGCGAGAAGCTGACGGCGATGGGCAGCCTGCTGGCCGGCGTCGCGCACGAGCTGAACAACCCGCTGGCGATCGTCATGGGGCGGGCAAACCTGCTGGAGGAAAAGGCCGGTGCCTACCCGGAACTGCAGGCCGACGCGCGCCGCATCCACGAGGCGGCCGAGCGCTGCGGACGCATCGTGCGCACCTTCATGAACATGGCGCGCAACCGGCCCTCGCTGCGCGGCCCGGTGGCCTTCAACGAACTCGTGCGCGCCGCCGTCGAGATGCTGCAGTACGGCTACCGGACGCACGGCATCCAGCTCGAACTGAGCCTGTCCGAGAGCCTGCCGCCGATCACCGCCGACGGCGACCAGATCGGTCAGATCGTCATGAACCTGCTGGTCAATGCCCAGCAGTCGCTGGCCAGCACTGAAGGACCGCGCCGCGTGCGCGTGCGCACCGACCTGGAGAGCCGTCGCGCCGGCCGCGAACCGCGTGTGTGGATGACGGTGGAAGACAACGGCCCGGGCGTCTCGCGCGCCGCGCGGGACCGCATCTTCGAGCCCTTCTTCACGACCAAGCCGGAGGGCCTGGGCACCGGGCTCGGGCTGTCGGTCTCGCGTTCGCTGGCGCGCGAGCACGGGGGCGAGCTGGGCTTGATGGAATCCGAATCATCAGAGGGCGGCGCGTGCTTCCGCCTGAGCCTGCCGGTCAGCGGTGTCGATGCGGCGACGCCCGATACCGAACCCGCGCCGCTGCACGACGCTGCGCATCCGGTGCAGGCGCGCGTGCTGGTCGTCGACGACGAGCCGGAGCTGGCCGACGTGATGCGTGACATGCTGGAGAGCGCCGGCCATGAAGTCGCCACCGCCGACTCCGGTGCGCTGGCTCTGGAGATGCTGGCAACCGCGCGCTTCGACGCGATCGTGTCCGATCTGCGCATGCCCGAAATGGACGGCGCGGGCCTGTGGCGAGAGATCTCGGCGCGCCATCCGGCGCTGGTGCGCAGCATCCTGTTCGTCACCGGCGACACGCTCTCGCCCGACGCCAGCGACTTCCTGCGGCGCTCGCACTGCGGCTCGCTCGACAAGCCGTTCACCAAGGCCGACCTGCTGGCCGGCGTGGCGAAGATCCTGGATTCCTGAGAGCTCAGGCGGCCGCTTCGAGCGCCGGCAACTCAGCCTCGCGCGCGCCGGCTTGCATCGTCGTGCTGATAATGCCGTAGGCCGTCAGCCAGGCGTCCTGCACTTCGGGCGTGAAGGCCTCGCCCAGACCTTGCGCCAAGGTGCCGATCAGCGCCGTGCCGACGGAGGCGTAGTGCTCGTCACGCACGCCGTACGAGACGTGGCGGCTGCCGAGCTTGCGAAGCACCGGCAGCAGCGCCTCGGCGCGGTCCAGCATCCCGACTGCCTGCCCGATCATCGTCATCAGGCGCTCGCCCTGATGGGTCATGTCGCTCTTGAACAGCGCCCGCAGGCTCGGGTCGGCGGCGAACAGGCGATCGTAGAAGATGCCGGCCGCGATGGGCGCGATCGGCTGGACCATGGCGAAGCTGCTGCGCACGAGTTGGATCTGTTGGTGGTTCATGGCTGGGGTTCCCCGTCGTTTCCCTTTGAAGATCGCCAGCATCGGTGACGCGGGTTGCACCGCCGTTTCGCCAAACTGCCGTGCGATCGCTGATTTGTTTCTTGTGTTGCGCCGTCTTGAGCCCGGCCGGAACTGCCGCTCAAATGACGAGTTAACTCCGCGGCAAAAATCACATCGTTCCCCCGAAGGGACGAGGCTCTCGAAACCATGGGTCTGTTAGCCTGCCCGGCCTATGAGTAATGCAACAGCGGCGAGGACGAATGCCTGGAATCTCTGAAGAACTGCGCTGGAGAGGCGTCCTCGGCCGCTCGGGGTTCTGGGGCCGGCACCTGCTGGTTCTGCCGTTTGCGCTGGCCGCCTGCATCGCGGTGCGGGAGTGCTTCGGCGAGCCCTGGGACCTGTTGCCGGTCCTGCTCACGGTGGCTTTCGTCGCCTCCGTCTGGGCACGCCGCCTGCATGACCGGGGCCGCTCCGCAGCGTGGCTGCTGCTGGTGCTGGTTCCCTGCATGGGCGCCCTGGTGCTGATCATCGAATGCGGCCTGCGGGCCTCGGTGGCGGCGAGGGCCGATGAAGCCGACTACAAGACCGTCTGAGCAGCGCATGAACGACAAATACAAAGCCGCAAACATGGGCAGCGAACACCATGTGATCAATGACGTGACGCAACTGAATCCGGTGCGCGTGATGGCGATCGTGGCGCCCTCGTCGGTGGAGGACGTGCAGGAGGCGATGCGGCGCACCAGCGGGCCGGTGTCGATCGGTGGTGGGCGCTTCAGCATGGGCGGGCAGACAGCCAGCGCCGGCAGCCTGCACTTCGACATGCGCACGCTGAACCGCGTGGTCTGGTTCGCGCCTGAGAGCCGCACGATCCGCGTTCAGGCCGGCATGCGCTGGTGCGACATCCAGCGCTTCGTCGACCCCCACGGCCTGGCCGTGAAGATCATGCAGACCTACGCAAACTTCACCGTCGGCGGCGCGCTGAGCGTGAACTGCCATGGCCGCTACGTCGGCCTCGGGCCGCTGGTGCTCTCTGTGCGCCGGATCCGGATCGTGCTGGGCGACGGCAGCAGCATCGAGGCCAGCCGAAGCGAACGGCCCGAAGTGTTCTTCGGCGCCATCGGCGGCTACGGCGCGCTGGGCGTGGTCGTGGAGGTCGAGCTGGACCTGGCCGAGAACAAGCGGGTGCTGCGCATCGACAAGCGCATGCCGCTGAACGAGTACTGGAGCCACTTCAAGAACTCGGTGCGCAATGACCCGAAGGCGGTGTTCCACAACGCCGACCTCTACGCGCCGCACTACGGCAGCGTGCGCTCGGTGACCTGGGTCGAGACGGATCTGCCGGCCACGACGGCCGAACGCCTGCAGGCGCCGCGCAAGTCCTATCCGCTGCACCAGTACTTTCTCTGGTCGATCTCCGAGACGCCGCTGGGCCGGCAGCGCCGCGAGAGGCTGATCGACCCGCTGCTCTACCTGAGGCGCAAGGTCCATTGGCGCAACTACGAAGCCGGCTACGACGTGGCCGAGCTGGAGCCGCCCTCGCGCCTGCACCGCACCTATGTGCTGCAGGAGTATTTCGTGCCGGTCGAGAGGCTGGAGGACTTCGTCGACAAGATGGCGGCCATCTTGAACCGGCACCAGGTGAACGCGCTCAATGTGTCGATCAGGCACGCCATGCCCGACCCTCACACCGCGCTGAACTGGGCGCCGGTCGAGACCTTCGCCTTCGTGCTGTATCACAAGCAGCGCACGCGCGAGAACGCGAAGGGCCGCGTCGGTGTCTGGACGCGCGAGCTGATCGACGCGGTGCTTTCGGTCGGCGGCACCTACTACCTGCCTTACCAGCCGCATGGCACCGTTGCGCAGTTCCACCGCGCCTATCCGAAGGCCCGTGAGTTCTTCGCACTCAAGCGCGAACTCGACCCGACCTTCCGCTTCACCCATGTGCTGTGGAACAAGTATTTCCGGGCCTGGCTCGATGAGGCACAGGGGACAGGAACGCGGGTGGCGCCGGCGAGCGAGTTCCATCAGGTGCTGGGCGACGTCGATCAGTCGGATGCCTTCTATCGCTTCCTGCAGAACGTCTTCCGGACCTTGCCGGAAGACCGGTTCCATCATCTGCTGCAGCAGGCCTGCGCGCTGCATGCCGACGAGGAAAGCGTCTATCGCCATGTGCAAAACGAGCTGCGCGGCGTGAAGCCGGCGCTGGCTGATCTGACCCACGCCTTGCCCTCGCTCTTCAGGCAGAAGGCGGAGATGACGCGGCAGACGCTCGTCCTGCTGGACGGCCAGCGCCGCTTCGACGGCTATGCGGAAATCGGTTCCAAGGCCCGCTACTACCGGGGCCTGGCGGCACGGCTGGAGATTGCCGGGCCCTTGTGGTTCATCGAGGAGAAGCCGCCCGGCTTCTCGCCCGTCGACCTGATGGAACGCGGCCAGCTGGCCCGCCCGGGGCAGGCCCTGCCGTTGGACAACTTTGCGCCGCTGCCGGCCGCCATCGCCGATGCCAGCCTGGATCTTGTCACCTGCTACATCGGCCTGCACCACATGACGGTGGAACGACTGGAGCCCTTCCTGCAGTCGATCGCCCGCGTGCTGCGACCGGGCGGGCGGCTGATCGTGCGCGACCATGACGTGCGCGACGAGTCGATGCGCGCGATGGTGTCGCTGGCCCACACGGTGTTCAACGCCGGCCTCGGCGAAAGCTGGGAGACCAACCAGGCCGAACTGCGCTTCTTCGAGCCCGTGCAGACGTGGGTGCGCCGGCTCGACGCCGCAGGCTTCGACGACAGCGGCCATCGCCTGCTTCAAGCCAACGATCCGACGGACAACGTGCTGCTGTGCTTCATCAAACGGGGTGCGGCGTGAGGCCGCTTGCGACGGTCCTGCTGGCCCTGGCCAGCCTGGCTGCGCCGGGTATCGCGGCCACGCCTGGCGCCCAACTGCTGACCCCGCTGGCCCCGCTGGAATACCGGCGCACGCCGGACCAGACCTTCCTCACCTTCCCGGAATGGTTCCTCGTCCATAGCCCGGCGGAGTACGCGGCCTATCTGACCACCGGCGAGGCGCCGAGCCGCTTCCCGCTGTTCAGCCACATTGCCCAGTTCTGGACCGGATACCGGGCGGTCACGCACGAGATCGAACGGTTCCCGTTCAACGGCGGCTACCACCTGATGGTGAACGTCATCGGCATCAGCACCACCGTCGAGTACGGGCTCAAGGGCTTCTACGAACACACGGCAGGGCGGCTTGCGGAGGCCACGCGGACCGGCAACGAGCCCGTGCCGGAGGAGCTTTTTGCCGCCGCTTATGCAAGCAGTTATGTGGATTTCATCCGGATCGACCCCTGGTATCTGTACGACTTCACAGCGCAGTTGCAGACGCTGTGGTCGCAGGGCATGCCGCAGGGCATGCCGCACGGCGGTCCGAACCTCATCCGGCGTTGGGAGCGGCGCTTCGCCCTCACGTCGGAGCTGCTGGCCAAGATCGCTTACGGGCGCTTGATCAAGCTCGGCACGCAAGGCATCTACGACGCGCCCAAGCCGGTGACCGCCGTCGTGCTGAGCGCCGAGCCGGCCGCGGATCCGGCCGCGCATCCTGACTATGTCCGCCTGCCTTCGCAGCAGGCCGTGCTGGCGACCTTGCCGCGCTACGAGGCCTTCACCGCCTACAGCCGCTGGCTCGCCGGCCAGGGGATCGACTTCCGCGAGATCGCGGGCAATGGCGATGAGATCGTCGTCAGCCTGCTCGTGCCCGAGACCTGGCAGGCGGCCGGCGAGACCCAGGCGCGGACTCTCTTTGTCCAGGCGGTGCTGACGCGGCCGGGCACGCGGCGAGTCGTGCTGGCGGTGCCGGTGAACAGGCTTTCTGCACTGCTGCGCAAGGTGGAGGCTGAACGGGGCCCGGCGGCCATCGAACACGTCTACGACTTCTGATGCCTGTGCTTGCGCGGCGTCTCTTGCGGCGTCTCGTGCGTCTCCAGCTGCGCCTGCTGGTGTGGGCGCCGCTGGCGGTGATCGTGCTGTTGACGGCAATCCAGGCCACGTCAGAACTCCTGCGTCACCAACGCGAGTCTTCGACCGCCGCTGCGCTGGCTCCGGCAAATGGGCGCTGGGTGCGCTGGCCACGCAGAGGGGCTTACCCGTCCCGCTGCTCAAAGGCTTCGTGTACCGCAAGGCGGTCGTGACCCGTAGCTTCGGAGATCGCGGCGGCCGTTAGCGGGATAAGCGCTCCGTGCGGGTGGACATCGATGCGTCGGGCCACCCCTGACGAACGTCATGGCCCGTTGGGAATTTTGACCATGGCTCCATCGGGCGATGTGCCGAAGTGCCAGGAATTTCACACTTCTCTCCACGCCGGCATGTCGTCGGCACTGCTCGGAGAAGCCTGACCATGAGTTCCCACACGACTGCCGCCTCATCCGTCCATGTTGGACGTTATGACATTTACGCCGGCATCCATCGCGCCTTGCGCCTATTCATGAACGACACGCTGGGCCGCCTCGGCCAGATCGACTGCGATGACGCGGTCGACGTCGCCGCCACGCTCGACGAGTTGAACCTGCTGCTGCACACCTGCCGCATGCACCTGGAGAAGGAAAATCGCTACGTGCACCCGGCCATCGAGGCCGGCGAGCGCGGTGGCAGCAGCCGGATCGCGCACGAGCACGAGGCCCATCTCGAAGAGATCGCCGCACTGGAGGCCGATGCGGCCCTGCTGCGCGCGGCGCCGAACGCCGTGGGCGCGCTGCGCCTTTACCGACACCTGGCCCTCTTCGTGGCGGAAAACTTCGCCCACATGAACTTCGAGGAAACCGTGCACAACGAGGCGCTGTGGGACCGCTACAGCGACGCGGAGATCCTGGCCATCGAAGGCCGCCTGGTCGCCAGCATCGGCATGGAAGACCGCGGCACGGTGCTGCACTGGATGACCCGCGCGCTGCCGCCGGCCGACCGCGCTGCCTGGCTCGGCGGCATGCGGGC
>FSVW01003993.1_pt1 | contig 13475 bp, 9 predicted proteins | sample 1637551 | NCBI WGS metagenome assembly FSVW01 (sample SAMEA3914814, study PRJEB12502) | metagenome | biome: forest; material: soil | place: USA | collected 2011-09-16 | depth 0.1 m | reverse complement strand
CCAGCGTGCTCATCTGCACACGCAGCTGGTGCTTCTGGCCGGTGCTCGGGTGCAGGGCATAACGTGCAAATTCACCGTGCTGCTCGATGAGGCTGATCGCGGTTTCCGCGTTCGGCTCGCCCGGCACTTCCTGCATCTGCATGAAGGCCTCTTCTCGTTCGCGCAGCCGGCTGCGGTACACCATCGGCAGCGCAAGGTCGGCGCGGAACGGCGCGATCGCCTCGTAGGTCTTGCCGACCGCCCGCTCGCGGAACAGCGCCTGGTAGGCATCGCGAGTGGACGGCTGGATGCTGAAGAGCACTAGGCCGGCAGTCTCGCGGTCGATGCGGTGGATCGGCGTCAGTGTGGCGATGCCGGTTCGCTTCTTCAGCCGCGTCAGCAAGGTCTGCTGCACGTAGCGGCCCTTGGGCGTGACCGGAAGGAAGTGCGGCTTGTCGGCGACCAGCAGGAACTCGTCCTGGAAAAGGATCTGTTCCTCGAAGGGAATGACCGGCTCGTCCTGATGGTCGATCAGCCGGTAGTAATAGAGGCGGGTGTTGGCGCGGTAGGGCGCATCGGGAGCCAAGGGCCGGCCGCTTTCATCCAGCACCTCGCCGCGCTGCATCCGTGCTAACCACGCATCTCGACTGACCCGCGGCAGCCGCTCTGCAAGGAAGTCCAGCACGCTCGCCCAGACGCCGGCCGGGCAGGCAACCGCGCTGGCGCTCACGCCATCGAGCATCGGCAGTTCGGGCTTGGCCGGGCGTGTCATCTATTCGATGCGCGGGCCGGCGCGGGCGCGTTCGTCGAGGAAGTGCTTGAGGCGCAGGCGATCGGCGTCGTCGATCTTGTCGCCGAGCCAGTCGCGCAGCAGCTTGTCGCGCCGCGGATCCTGCGCGAGCTGGCGCTCGGCCCGGTCGATCGCCTCGATGGCGCGGCGGCCTTCGGGGTTCCGGCTGCAGGAGGCGTGGGCCATGGAGGTGCTGAGCCCCTCGGTGATCGGCAGCGCCACAAGGTCGGAACTGGCGCCTTCCTTGTTGTGGTTGTAGGCGTCGAGCATCAAGGGGTAATCCAGCGTGTAGTCCATGCGGCCTGCGCTGAGCATGCTGAGCAACTGGCTGTTGCGCGAGGTGACCATGGTCTTCGGCCCGTCGGCACCTTGCGCCTGCACAAGGGTATCGATGCGCGGCCCGTAGGAACGGTCCTTCTGCAACAGCCCGACGAGGTCCCTGCGATTGAGGATGTCCGACAGCTGCAAGGCCCGGCCCTGCGGCGTGCTGAACTTGTCGAGCCTGTCGCGCCGCACGATGACGTGCAGTTGGCGCGACATCAGCGGCGGGAAGACCGGCGTGTAGAACAGCCACGCCAGGCGCTGCGGCGTGCGAACCAGCAGCGCGGAACAGACCGCCTTGTCCTGCCGCGCCAGCGCCTCGAAGCGCGCCACGCCGGCTTCGACGAACTCATGCCGGTACTGCGGCATCTGGCCGATCAGCAGGCGCATGAAGCCGTCGACCTCGCCCCTGCCGAGTTCGGTCGCATCCCGGGGCGGATGGCCGTTGATGAAGTTGAAGGCCGGCGGCATGTCCAGCACCTGCCAGCGGATCGTGCCGACCTGCGGCGTGGCCGCAGCCGCCACCGCCGCGCAGGCAAACGCCGGCAGCAGCGCCGCATGACGCCAGGACAGCCTCATGAGCCCGGGTCCAGCCTCTTCGCGCGAGCCAGCCGCCATTCGCCGTCGGGCTCGCCGGCGTAGACCTGCTCGGCCGTGGTCGGCGTCTCCTGCAGATGCGTGTCGATCGCGATGCGCTTGTCGAAGACGAAGCACTCGCCTTGCCAGTCCGCGTCCGCATCGGGCATGGCCTGGAAGTAGTTCAGGATGCCGCCTTCGAGCTGGTAGACCGTCAGGCCCTGGTCCTGCATCCAGGCGCTGGTCTTCTCGCAGCGGATGCCGCCGGTGCAGTACATCGCGATCTTCTTGCCCTGGGCCTTCCATTCGTCGGCGTGCGATTCGACGTAGGCCGGGAAGTCGCGGAAGTTCTTGACCTCCGGATCGACCGCGTTAGCGAAGCGGCCCAGGCGAAATTCGAAGCTGTTGCGGTTGTCCAGCACCAGCACGTCGGGCTGGTGGATCAGCTCGCGCCAGCGTTCGGGCGGCACGTGGGTGTCAGGTCTTGCCGGGTCCGGCAAGCCGCTGACACCCTCGACGCCGAAGGCGACGATCTCCGGCTTGCAATGGACCTTGATCAGGTGGAAGGGCCTGGTCGTGCATGCGCTGTGCTTGAACGTCATGCCCTTGAAGGCATCGCCAAACAGCGGGTCCGACTGCAGTGCCTGCTCGAAGGTGGCAAGTACCTCGCCCGGTCCGCCGATCGCACCACTGATGCCTTCGGCGGCGACCAGGATGTTGCCGCCGAGGCCTTCGACGATCTCCCGCAGCCGCGCGGCCACGGCCAGCGGATCGGCCACCGGCACGAAGCGGTAGAACGAGCTGTGGACGTGGGCGGTCTCGGCGTCAGACATACAAGGCCGGGTCCGGTGCAGCGGCAAAGGCGGCCTGGGACGGCAGCAAGGCCAGGCCGCCCGCCAGGGTGAAGGCCTGCCGGTGCCCGAGCCGTGCCATCGCCTGCGCCACCTGGCGGCTGCGGTTGCCGCTGCGGCAGAAGAACAGCAGCGGGCTCTGTTCGGCCAGCCAGGGGCGGACGGCATTCAACAGTCGTGAGACCGGCAGCGCCTGCAGGTGCACGCCCCGCAACTCGGGCGTGCGGGTCAGAAACTGCTCATACGGTTCGCGCACATCGATCAGCATGGCGCCGGGATGCGCGGCGATGAAGGTGGCGAGGTGGACGCCTTCGACCTGTGTGGCTGAAAGCATGCCCGCTTCCTCATCGAGCGTGACGAACTGCTGAGCTTCGTCGCGCGTCGGCGCCCGCAAGGTCGCCGGCTCCAGCATAGCCTGGGGCGCGTTGCCGAAGGCAAACTCCGCTTCGTCGGCGCCGAGCAGCAAGACCTGACCCTCGCCTGTCGGGCGGCGCACCAGCCTTCGCGCACCCAAGGCAATGCTGTCTTCGCCAAGCGGCCAGCCCAGCGCGTCGGCAGGAGCAGCCGGCAGCATTTCCGGCGCCAGGTCGGCGAACAGGATCTCGCGCGCCTCGGCGTGCGCGGCATCGCCGCTGGTGCTCAACACCGCTGCCAATGGATAGCCCTGGCAGCCCAAAGCCTGCACCAGCCGCGAGGCCAGTTCCGGCTGCGGATCGATGAGGACGCAGCGGCGGCTCGCCGAGTCGGCGATCAGGTAGCAGCATTCGCCGTCATGGACGAAACGGGTGATGCCGTCGCCGACGGTCGGCTGGTTGTCTTGAGGACTCAGGCAGTTCTGTCGCAGCGACTCCCCGCAAGCCCGGATGCGCGCGCAGGCCTCGTCGATGAAGGCCGCATCGACGGCCGGCCCGATCGAAAGCCGCACCGCGCCGGCCGCCTGCCAGTCCGGCAGGCCCATCGCCTGAAGCACGAAGCTCGGCGCCGCCTTGGCCGCACTGCAGGCCGAGCCGCCGCTGACCCGCACGTCGGCGGCGTCGAACAGGTCTTGCAGGAGCCGCGAACTCAGGCCGGGCACGGCGAAGTTCAGGGTCGTCGGCAGGCTCAGTTCCAGCGGCGCGTTGAAGACAATGCCGGGAAAGGCCTCGCGCAGCGCCTCGGCCAGTGCGTTGCGGTAACCCGTTAGTTCAGCGTGGCTGCGAAAGGTAGATCCGTCTTCCAGCGCGGCGAGAACGGCGCCTAAAGCGGCGATGCCGCTCATGTTCTCGGTGCCCGAGCGCAGGGACCCTTCCTGCCCGCCGCCGGCCATCAGCGGCGTGAACGGCGCGCCTTCGCGCACATAGAGCAGACCGATGCCCTTGGGCGCGTAGAGCTTGTGGCCAGAGAAGGGCGCGTAGTCGATGCGGCTGGCAGCCAGCTTCAGCGGCAGCTTGCCCAGCGCCTGCACGCCGTCGACCATCCAGAAGCAGTCGCTGCCTTCAAGTGCCGCTTCGATGCCGGCCAGGTCGGTGACGATGCCGGTTTCGTTGTTGGCCGCCATCGTGCAGACCAGGCCGGCGCGCGGCGCGTGCTCGCGGATGAAGCCGAGATCGTGCCGGCCCTGCGTGTCGACCGGGATCGCCTTGATCTCTAGACCCAGGCCGAGCAACGCGTTCCAGTGCTTCAGCGCTTCGGGCACGGCCTTGTGCTCGGTGGCGCCGTAGAGCAGCCACTGCGCGTGGCCAGCGTTCGTGCGGCTGCGCAGCGCGTTCAGGGCGGAGAGCACAGCGGTCTGGATGCCTTCGGTGGCGCCGCTGACGAAGAGGAGCTGGCCGCCGCCGGTGTCGAGCAGGCGCTGTGCGCGGGCACGAGCGGCATCCATGAGCGCGCGGGCCTTCAGGCCGGTGCTGTGCACGCTGCTGGGGTTGCCGAAGTCGTGGGCCAGGGCCTGCATCGCAGCCTGGGCGGCCTGCGGCAGCACCGGCGTCGTGGCGTTGGCGTCGAGATAGATTTCCATCGGGATTTGCAATCGGAGCGGGCGAGGCGGGCTCGCCCAGGGCTCAATGGTAACGACTGGCCTCAGCGGAGGCGGCGCCGATCCCCTCGCAAACAAGGCATTCGCCTACAGGGCGGGCAGTCCGGCATTCCTAGACTTTTGCGGACAAGCAAGAAGCACAAAGGAAGACTCAGCATGCTCGCGACTTTTACCGGATGGATCCTGATACTGCTGGGCCTGGCGCTCGGCGCGGGCGGCGCCTGGCTTATGAGCCTGGGCGGCAGCCCGGCCTATGTGCTGCTGGCGCTGGCGCTGATGCTCTGCGGCCTGCTGCTGGCGCGGCGCCGATCGAGCGGCCTGATGCTGTATGCGCTGATCCTGCTGGTTAGCCTGGCCTGGGCGATCTGGGAGGCGGGGCTGGACTACTGGGCGCTGGTGCCGCGGCTGGCGCTGCTGGAAGTGATCGGCGTGTGGCTGCTGCTGCCCTTCACCAACAAGCCGCTGCGGGCGAATTCCGATGGCGTGGGCGTGGGCAGCCGCGCGGTGCTGGCGGTGGCCGTGGTGGTCGTCGGGGCGACGGCGATTGCGGCGAGCCTGGGCGATCCTTACGACATCCAGGGTGTGATGGCCGATGGGGCGCCGGTGGCCGCGCTGGCTGCATCGGGCGCATCTTCCGCGACCTCGCCCTCGGCCGGCGCCGACTGGACGGCCTACGGCGGCACCAATCTCGCCGCGCGCAATTCGACCCTGGCGGACATCACGCCGGCCAACGTGGGCAAGCTCGCCGTCGCCTGGGTCTTCCACACCGGCGACACCAAGCAGGCCGGCGACCCGGGCGAGTTCACCTTCGAAGTGACGCCGCTGAAGGTCGGCAATACGCTGTACCTGTGCACGCCGCACAACCACGTGATCGCGCTGGACGCGTCGACCGGCCAGGCGCTCTGGCAGTTCTATCCGAAGATCGCCAACATCAACCGCACCAGCGAACACCTGACCTGCCGCGGCGTCGGCTATCACGATGATGGCGAAACCCCGGCGCCTGTTGCCGTTGGGGCCGCTGCAGCCGCTTCCGATGCAGCCTCCGATGCGGCATCGGCTTCGGCATCGGCATCGGCCCCGGCGCCCGCACCGGCCGCCGACGCCAAGTGCGTCCAACGCATCATCACCTCGACGATGGACGCCCGCCTGATCGCGCTCGACGCCCGCACCGGCAAGCCCTGCGAGGACTTCGGCGACCATGGCACGGTGGCCTTGTGGACGAACATGCCCAACGTCACGCCGGGCTTCTACATGCCGACCTCCGCACCGCTGGTTACCCAGGATCTGATCATCATCGGCGGCGCGATCAACGACAACGTGCGCGAGGCCAATCCTTCCGGCGTCGTCCGCGCCTTCGATGTCCACAGCGGCAAGCTGGTCTGGAACTGGGACCCGGGCAACCCGGACGACACCGCGCCCATCGAGGCCGGCAAGACCTATTCGGCCGGCGCGCCGAACATGTGGTCGGCCGCCAGCGCGGACGAGGCGCTGGGCCTGGTCTACGTGCCGCTGGGTAACAAGTCGCCCGACCAGTACGGCGCGGACCGCAGCCCGAATGTCGAGAAGTTCTCCAGCGCCATCGTCGCGCTCGAACTGCACACCGGCAAGCTCCGCTGGGCGCGGCAGACAGTGCACCACGACCTGTGGGACCGCGACGTGCCGTCGCAACCGTCTCTGGTGGACTTGAACGTCGGGGGTCAGGTCCTGCCTGCGCTGGTCGGGCCGACCAAGCAGGGTGACATCTTCGTGCTCGACCGCCGCACGGGCGAACCGATCATCCCGGTCAAGGAGATCCCGGCGCCGGGCGGCGCCGTCGAAGGCGACCACACGGCGCCGACGCAGCCGCTCTCGGGCTTGAGCTTCAACCCGCCGCCGCTGACCGAGAAGGCGATGTGGGGCATCACGCCGCTGGACCAGCTGATGTGCCGCATCCAGTTCCACGGCCTGCGCTACGAAGGCCGCGACACGCCGCCTTCGCTGCAAGGCACGATCGTTTATCCGGGCAACACCGGCATCTTCAACTGGGGCGGTGTCGCCGTCGATGCCGAGCGGCATGCGATGGTCGGCCAGACGCTGCAGCTCGCCTTCATCCAGCAGCTGATCCCTCGCCACGATGCGCAGACGCCGCTGGTCAGCGACGGCGTGGCGGCCTTCGGTGAGGACTTCGGCGGCAAGTACGCGGCCAAGATGATGCCCTTCATGTCGCCGCTCAAGCTGCCCTGCCAGCAACCGCCCTGGGGCGCGATGGTGGCGGCCGACCTGACGACCGGAAAAACGATCTGGCGCCACCGCAATGGCACGGTGAAGGACCAGACCGGCCCCTTCGCGCTGCCCTTCAAGCTCGGCGTACCCGCGCTCGGCGGCCCATTGGTTACCGCCGGCGGTCTGGCCTTCTACAGCGGCACCACCGACGACTTCCTGCGCGCCTACGACCTCCGCTCGGGCAAGCAGTTATGGGCCGGCCGTCTGCCGGCCGGTGGCCAGGCCACGCCGATGACTTACCGCGCCGGCAACGGCAAGCAGATGGTCGTCGTGGCGGCTGGCGGGCATGGATCGTTCGGCACGAAGATGGGCGATGCGGTGGTGGGCTACGCGCTGCCCTGAAGAACCATCTTCTTCAGTCGACGGCCGTGTCCACTGCCACGGCCTCCCAGGTGGTCAGGTCGGCCAGCAGGGTCCGAGCATGGTCGCGCACCATGCTCACCGAGTCGGCACCCAGCTGCAGGCGCAGCGGCGTCTTCTCGGCCTGCAGAGCCAGCGCGACGGCAGTGGCGGCCTTGGCCGGATCGCCCTGCTGCGTGCCGTGCATCGATCGCATGAAGCTGCGCGTGCCGCCGACGCTGTCCTTGTAGGTGTCCATCGCAGGCATCGTGCGCAGCGCTTCGGCCGCGAAAGAGGTGCGGAAGGAGCCGGGCTCGACGATCAGCACCTTGATGCCGAAGGCCGCGACCTCCTGCGCCAGCGCCTCGGACGCGCCTTCAAGAGCGAACTTCGAGGCAGAGTACGCACTGAAGCCGCCGAGCGACAACTGGCCGCCGAGGCTTGAGATATTGACGATGGCGCCGGAGCGCTGCTCGCGCATCTGCGGCAGCACCGCCTGGGTCATCGCGATGGCACCGAAGAAGTTGGTCTCCATCACGGCGCGCAGCTCGTTCGCCGGCGTTTCTTCCAGCGCGCCGACGATGCCGTAGCCGGCGTTGTTGATCAGCACGTCGATGCGGCCGAAGCGGGCCATCGCCGCGGCGACGGCCTTCTCGGCATCGCCGGGCCGGGTCACGTCGAGCGCCTGGACCAACACCCGGTCGGGCGCGCAGGCCGCCAGCTCGGCGAGCGCGCCGGTCTTGCGGGCGGTGGCGACGACGCGGTGCCCTTGCGCCAGGGCGTGCCTCGCGAAGGCCAGGCCGAAGCCGGACGAGGCGCCGGTGATGAACCAGGTCTGCGTGGCAGTGGTGGTGGTGGCGGTGGTGGTAGTGATGCTCATGGTGTGCTCCTTCAGTGGGGTGGTTGAGGGAACGAAGTATCAGAATTCAATCCGCTGAGATAAAGTGTTAAAAATCGCATGCGTCATGCGATCCGGCTCATGAATCAAGAGCTGGCACCGGCGAAGAAATCATGGATCGCGAACTGCTGCTGCACCTGCCCGTCGTCGTCAGCGTGGCCACGCACCGCGGCTTTGCCGCAGCGGCAGCGGCGCTCGACATGAGTGCTTCGGCCGTCAGCCACGCTGTGCGCGCCATCGAGGACCGCCTGGGCGAGCCGCTGTTCGCGCGCACGACCCGCAGCGTGTCGCTGACCGAGGCCGGCGCGCGCTTCATCGCCAGCGTCGGCCCGGCGCTGGACGACATCGGCAAGGCGGTCGAGAGCCTCAGCGCGGAGCGCGGCGAGGTGACCGGCGTGCTGCGCATCAACGCACCGCGGGTGGCCGTGGCCCTGGCGTTGACAAGCCTGCTCGCGCGGCTCGCTCAGGCCCATCCGCGGCTCGTCGTCGAGCTGCACAGCAACGACGCCTTCGTCGACATCGTGGCCCAGGGTTTCGATGCCGGCGTACGCCTGGGCGACGCCGTGCAGCAGGACATGGTCAGCGTGCGGATGACGCCGCCGCTGAAGGCCATCATGGTGGCCGCGCCGGCCTACTTGAAGGCGCGCGGCACGCCGCAGGCCGTGGCCGACCTGCCGGCCCACAATTGCATCGGCTATCGGCTGCTGGCCGCCGGCAATCTGTACGACTGGGACATGCTCTCGGATAAAGGCCAGCCGATCGCCTTCAAGACGGCCGGCACCGCGGTCATCACCGATGCGACCTTCGCGCGCGACCTGGCACTCGGCGGCGTTGGCATTGCCTATGTGTTCGAGGCGCTGGTGCGCGAGGACATCGCGGCCGGCCGCCTGTGCCAGGTCTTGCCCCGTACCGCGATCGAAGAGCAGGGCCTGTTCCTGTACTTCCCGCGGCGCGCCTCGATGGCGCCGAAGCTGCGCGCTTTCATTGAGGTCGTGCGCGCTGCCAGCGCGGCCTGAAGTCCTACGGCGAGCGGGCGCTCGTCGGGCCATCATGGCTGCACGAGCAGAAGACAAGAACAGTAGCAAAGCCTTCGGAGACAACCGAACCCGGCCACGGCATGGCCGCCTCAGCAGCGAGGACCTCCGACATGGCCACCAACCCCTGGCTCAAGAAGAACCCGTTCATGAGCATGTGGCTCAGCGGTGCCAACACGGTGGCGAACACCGCCCGTGCCCATGCCACGGCCAGCGTCAAGCGGCAATCGCGGGCTGCGGCCCATCAGGCGACGCAGGACGTGCTCAGCTTCTGGACCGGCGCGCTGGCAAACCCGCTGGCCGCGAAGAAGAAGCGCGCCCGCAAGAAGCGATAGCCGACGATGAAAGCTCCAAGCTGGGCCTCGCTCTGGGCCCGCAACCGCGCCAGCGTGGCCCAGGCCATGAAGCCGCTGCGCGAGCAGGCGAAGAAGCCCGCGGCAGGCGCCGGCGACTGGCTGGTCGGCGCGTTTGCGGGCCGGCGCTATGCGCTGTTCCGCCCGGCCGGCGTCAAGTTCGGCGAGCGCCTGCCGCTGCTGGTGATGCTGCATGGCTGCCACCAGAACGCCAAGAGCTTTGCCGACAGCACGCGGATGAACGTGGTGGCGGCGCGCGAGCGCTTCCTGGTGCTTTATCCCGAGCAGGACCGGCTGTCGAACCCGCAGGGCTGCTGGAACTGGTTCGAGCTGCAGTCCGGGCGAGCGCAGGCCGAGGCCGCATCGATCATGGCGGTCATCGACCGCATCTGCATGCTCTACGCCGCCGACCGCGAGCGCATCGCCCTGGCCGGCATGTCCGCCGGCGCGAGCATGGCCGCGCTGCTGGCCACTCGCTATCCGGCGCGCTTCAAGGCGGTGGCCATGCATTCCGGCGTGCCGCCCGGGCTGGCGAGTTCGCCGGTGTCGGCGGCGCGGGCGATGCGGCGGGGTCAAGTCTTGCCTACCGTGATGCCGGCGCCTTCGTCAGCGAACTGGCCGCCGCTGCTGGTGATCCACGGCGACGGCGACCGCATCGTCTCGCCCGCCAACGCCGATGCCGCCGCGCGGCAATGGGCCGAAGCCGCAACGGCGGACGCGGGCGACGCGCGCGTCGTGCGCCGCGGCCAGCGGTATCCGATGACCGTGACCGAATTCCGGCGCGCGCGCCGCGGCGTGGCAGCCACGCTGGTGCTCGTCAACGGCCTGGGCCACGCGTGGAGTGGCGGCGCGGCGAAGATTCAGTTCAGCGATGCTCGCGGGCCGGACGCTTCGCGAATGATCTGGCGCTTCGTATCCCGGCAGTTCGACGAGAAGTCGAGCGCGGCTCACAGGCTCCCGAGGAAGTCGTCGATCATGTAGAGCGCGCAGACGACGTGCGCCTTTTCGGATGAGCTCGAAGACGCCAGGATCAAGGCGGTGAAGGCAGACGACTCGTGGCAATTGCCGCGCGTGACCGAGGCCAGCTGGTGATGTCCGTTGTTCAGGAACGCGATCATGTCGTCCGTGTTCCTGGACGGCACCAGCGTATCGGTCGTGAAGTGATAGAGCGTGATCTTCGCGTCAGGCGCAATATAGGTTTCGCTCGAACCGGGGAAGCTGTTCAGACCGAGCTGATCGACGAAATCGGGGTACTTGCCGTTCGCGTAGTCGGCCAGGAACGTCGGCAGCAAGGCCGAACCGTCTGCCGAGATGATGGCGGCCTTGTCGTAGCCGAGATTGCCGTAGCTGTGGAAGGCCTGGAAGACATCGGCCGTGTGGCTGACGATGAAGTCCGGGTTCTCGTACATCGAGTAGGCGTCTTTCGGCTGGCCGGCGGCTGTCAGCAGGTTGGACGAGAAGGTCGCGTAGAGGTTGTAAGGCCCGTCCTCACCATAGATTGCGAGGACGTTGGCGAGCTGCCGCCCTATCAGATACGGAAGCACCGCAAAGCTCGAATAGGCGCCTTGGGAACCGCCGACGATCTTCAGATCCCTGCTCAGGCTCACGCCCGCGTAGTTCGTCGAGAAATAGCTGCGCACGGCCAGCAGCATGTCCTGGGAGGCGGTTGCCGTGTCCTGCGCGACGAGATAGGCCTGTTCCTTGTCGGCACTCGCGCCGAGTCCGATGAGGTCGGGCGCAAAGTAGATGTAGCCCTTGCCAGCCGTCAGCAAGCCGATCATGGCGTCGATCGTGTTCGCGTTCGACGGAATGCTGTTGCCAGAAGTCGAGCCGTGCTCGCTCAGGATCAGCATTGCGCTCGAATAGTCGAAGGCCGAACCGTCGGTGCGTTCCGGAAAGGCAAGCAGGCCGCTCAGCGTGACCGGAGTGCCATCCGCCTGGGTCGACGAATAAGTCACCCGCTTGAGATGAACGTTGTAGACGGCCTGCGGACTTTCGATGTTCGGTATTTCGCTCGCCAGCGCGGCCCTGACCAAGGGAACGGCAATGCCATGGATGCCCGCTTCCAATGCAATGACGGCGCTGAGCGCGTTGTTGATGTCCGGAACGCCGACGACGGCGACCTGGGGCAGTCCGCCGAGGGACAGCGCCTGGTCAGCAACCGATTGAATCGACCCTTGCACGCCCGTCGCCGGACCTGTGCGGAACGATGAGACGACTTTCCCGTCGAACTGCAATGTGTACCGTGCAGCGGCCTGAAGCTGGGCGTTGGCGCTGATCGCCTGCGCACCCGCGACACCGCTGATCGGGCTCGCCCAGACGCTGGTGTGGAATTGACTCGTGGCGACCTGCTGGCCGGCTGCGTCATACAGGGCGAGGTTCTTGCACGCGGCACTGGCCGGCGCCTTGTAAGTGACGCTGAACGTCGTGTTCAGGAAGATGTTCTGCGTAGAGTCTGCCGGCGTGACTCGCAGCACCTGGCAATCGCTGAGGCCCGTCGACCCCGGGGACAGCTGGTTCTGCGGCCCGGCGGAGCCCGAACCTCCGCCGCACGCGGCCAGTGCAAAGACGAGCACCGCAATCGCCGCTGTCCGACCGGTTTCGTTCATCGTCGATATCCAGGCTGGTTTACGCACCTGCAAGATGATCGTCCCGTGGCGATGCCATGACAAGAAGGGCCCGGTGCCTTGAGCAACCCGGGCCCTGCCGTTTCCCGTCTGCAGAGACCGCGTCGAGCGTTCCACTGGGATCCGACGATTGAAATTTAGTCCTTCGCCGAGGCTTCGCCCAGAGGGACAAGATCGCATCCGCGCGTCGGAATGTTCCTACGCTGGCCTGGCCGGGTCGAGCGGCACCCGCAGCAGGGCCTGGTCGATGGCGGCCACCAGCTCGTCCTGGTCGAAGGGCTTGGTCAGGCGGATCGCGAAGTCCGGGATCTCGCTGGCGCCGGGCATGATGCCGACAAAGCCGGTGGCGATCACCGTCGCAATCCCCGGGCGCAGGCGCCGTGCCTCCAGCAGCAGTTCGCCACCGGTCATTTGCGGCATCGCCTGGTCGCTGATCAGCAGGTCATAGGCCGAACCGCCGTCCTGGTCCAGCTGTTGCAGCGCATCGGCCGCGCCGGGCGAGCCGCTGACCTGATGGCCGAGATCCTGAAGCAGCGCCGCGGTGCTCTCCAGCACCAGCGGATCGTCGTCGACCAGCAGCACGCGCAGCGCAGCCTTGTGCCGCACGGGGTCAGGTCTTGCCTCCGACAGCGCTGGCGCCGGCTGCTGCACCGCGCGCTCGGTTGCCGCCGGCAGCCAGATTTCGGCCACCGTGCCCTCGCCGACGCTGCTCTTGAGCAGGAACTGCCCGCCCGATTGCGAGGCCAGGCCCTGCACCATCGACAGTCCGAGGCCCGTGCCCTTGCCGATGCCCTTGGTCGTGAAGAAGGGCTCCATCGCGCGTTCCAGGGTCGCGCTGTCCATGCCCGCGCCGGCATCGGTGATGGCCAGCTTCAGGTACTCGCCGGCGGCCAGCGAGCCGCGAGCCGCAGGCAAGGCTTCGGTGGCGGCGGAGATCGTGATCGGGCCGCCGGCGGGCATCGCGTCGCGGGCGTTGACCGCCAGGTTCAGCAGCGCCAGCTCGAGCTGGTTCTGGTCGACCAGCGCCGGCGGCAGGCCGGCCGGAATGTCAACCTGCAGCGCATAGCTCGGGCCGACCGATCGCTCCAGCAGGTCGACCATGCCGCGAACCAGCTCGCTGATGTCGATGCGGTCGGGCTTCAGGTCCTGGCGGCGCGCGAAGGACAGCATGCGCTGCGTCAGCGCCGCACCGCGCTGGGTCGCGCTGATGGCGGTCTGCACCCAGCGGCGCACCTGCGCGTCGGCCTCGCCGGTGCGGCGGTCGATCAGCTTCAGGCTGGAGAGGATCACCATCAGCAGGTTGTTGAAGTCGTGGGCCACGCCGCCGGTCAACTGGCCGATCGCGTCGAGCTTCTGCGATTCGAACAGCGAGAGCTGCGCCGCCCGCAAGGCGTGCTGGGCCGCACGCTTCTCGGTCACGTCGCGCGTGACCTT
>FSVW01001578.1_pt1 | contig 13475 bp, 11 predicted proteins | sample 1637551 | NCBI WGS metagenome assembly FSVW01 (sample SAMEA3914814, study PRJEB12502) | metagenome | biome: forest; material: soil | place: USA | collected 2011-09-16 | depth 0.1 m | reverse complement strand
GCCGCGGGCATGGCCGTAGCGGTCGTGCACGGCCTTCATCATCAGCGCGTCGGTGATGATCACGCCCTGGTAGCCGATGTGCTCGCGCAGGATGCCGGTCAGGATGGGTTTGGACAGCGTGGCCGGGTGCTCGGGGTCGATCTGCGGATAGACGATGTGGGCCGTCATCATGGCCGGCGCTTCGGGCGCGAGCGCACGGAAAGGAATCAGCTCCAGCGCTTCGAGTTCGGCCTCCGACTTGTCCACCGTGGGCAGCGCGTGGTGCGAGTCCACATGCGTGTCGCCATGGCCAGGAAAGTGCTTGACGCAGCAGGCCACGCCTTCGCTCAAGCTCCCGCGCATCCAGGCCCGTGCGAGCCGCGTCACGCGCTCGGCGTCCTCGCCAAAGCTGCGCTCGCCGATCACCGGGTTGGCCGGGTTGTTGTTGATGTCGAGCACCGGCGCGAAGTTCCAGTTGATGCCCAGGTGGCGCAGTCCGCGCGCCACTGCAGCACCGACTTGCTCGGCCAGCGCTTCGTCATTGACCGCCCCCAGCGCCATCGCGGCCGGAGCCTGCGGCAGGCTGGTCGCGCGGATCACCGAGCCGCCTTCCTGGTCGATGCCGATCAGGGCCTTGGCGCCCATCACTGCGCGCAAATCAGCCGTCAGCTTCTGGATCTCTTCTTCAGTGCCCAGGTTCTTGCGGAACAGGCAGACGGCGCGGATCTGGTGCTCGCGCAGGAAGGCAGCCGTTTCAACATCAAGCGTCTTGCCGGGAATATCGACCATCACCAGCTGGCCGGGCACGAAGGAGCTGCTCATCAATGGGTCTTGGTGACTTTGTTGAGGTGGCGGGGCTGGTCAGGATTCAGGCCGCGCGCGCGCGCCAGAGCCTCGACCATGGGATAGAAACTCTGCACGGCGGCGATGGGGTCAAGATCTTCATGGCCCGTCGTGGCCAGCGGCAGCTCGGCGCCAGGCGTGCCCGCAGGCGCAGCCAGCAGCACGCGCGCGCCACGGCCGCGCATCTCCTCGGCCAGGGCGATCAAGCCTTCTTGAGCGGGGCCGCGCGGCGCAAACACCAGCATCGGATAGCCCTCGTCCACCAGCGCCATCGGGCCATGCTTGACCTCGGCGCCCGAGAAAGCCTCGGCCTGGATGCCGCAGGTTTCCTTGAACTTCAATGCCGCTTCCTTGGCAATCGGCAGCGAAGTGCCGCGGCCGATGACGAAGAGCTTGTCGGCATCCTTGAGCACGTCCACGCCGACGCTCCAGTCCTGCCGGGCGGCGACTTCGAGCGCCTGCGGCAGGGTCTGCAGCGCGGCCTGCATGTCGCTGTCTTCAGCCCATGCAGCCGCCACGCGCGCACCGACCACCAACTGGGCGATATAGCTCTTGGTCGCGGCCACGCTGTTCTCGGGGCCGGCGTGCAGGCCGAACACATGCTGCGCGCTCGCGGCCAGCGGCGAGCCCGATGCGTTGACGAAGGCCACGGTGCGCGCGCCGTGCTCGCTGAAGTACTTCGTCGGTGCCACCAGGTCGGGGCTCTGGCCCGACTGCGAGAAGGCCAGCGACACGAGACCCTCGCACTTGATCTTGCTCTGGTACAGCGTGATCAGCGACATCGGCAGCGAGGTGACCAGATGGCCGAGCTTGGACATCACGAGGTAGGCGAGATAGTGCGCGGCGTGGTCGGAGCTGCCGCGCGCGATGGTCAGCAGATTGCGCGGCGGGTCGTTGCGCAGGGCTTCGCCCAATGCGGTGTAGGCGGCCTGGTCTTGCCCAAGCTGGTACGCCACGGCAGCCGGAGCCGCCAGGCACTCATCAAGCATCTTCGAGTTCAATCACTTCCCCTTCAACGACCACCCGCTGCAGCTGCAGCCCACGATCCATCACCACAAAATCGGCCCACGCGCCCCGCTCCAGCCGGCCGCGCTCGGGCAGGCCCAGGTAGTCGGCGGCATTGGTGGAGACGCGGCGCGATGCGTCTTCAATCTCGAGGCCCAGCTCGAACACTAGGTTGCGCAGGGCCTGGTCCATGGTCAGCGTGCTGCCGGCCAGCGTGCCGTCGGCGAGGCGCACGCCGCCCATGCATTTGTTGACAGTGTGGCGGCCCAGGCGGTATTCGCCATCGGGCATGCCGGCGGCCGAGGTCGAATCGGTCACGCAGTAAAGGCAGGGGATGGAGCGCAGCGCCACGCGCAATGCACCCGGATGCACATGCAAGAGATCGGGAATGACTTCCGCGAAATGCGCATGCGCCAGCGCCGCGCCGGCCATGCCGGGCTCGCGGTGGTGCAGGCCCGTCATGGCGTTGAACAGATGCGTGAAGCTGGCCGCACCCTGCGCCAGCGCGGCAACGCCGTCTTCGTACGTGCCGGCCGAGTGACCGATCTGCACCTGGAAGCCGGCCTCGCGCAGCTGCTTGATCAGGCCGAGATAACCGGGCATCTCGGGCGCCATGGTGATGACGCGGATCGGCGCCAGCGCATGCAGCGCCTCGATCTCAGTGAGCGTGGCCGGTTTGGCGAAGTCGGGCTGCGCGCCGAGCTTGCCCGGGTTGATGTAGGGTCCTTCGAGGTGCACTCCGAGCACGCGCGCGCTTTTGGGCAGACGCTCGCGGCAGGCCGGGCCGAGGGCCGCCATCGCCGCGCGGATCTCGTCCAGCGGCGCCGTCATCGTGGTGGCCAGCAGCGAGGTGGTGCCGTGGCGCGCATGCATGCGGGCGATGGCCGCAATCGCGTCGCCCGCTTCCATGGTGTCGCGCCCGCCGCCGCCATGCACGTGGGTGTCGATGAAGCCCGGCAGCACGATGGGCAGCGAGTTCCTGCCCTGGCGCACTTCACTCTCGGCCACTGCACTGCCTTCAATGCGCTCAACCCGGCCGTTGGCGTGGTGCAGCGTGCCGCGCACAAAGCCCTGCGGCGTGAGGATGAAACCTTCAATCATCGGCATCTCAACCTTCGCGACGCATCTCGGCGACGAAGTCGTAGTAATCGCTGCGGCAGTAGGAATGCGTCAGCTCCACCGGCTGTCCACCGTCGAGGTAACCGACCCGCGTGATGAACAGCACCGCCTGGCCCACCGGCACCTCCAGCAACGCAGCGAGCTTGGGCTCGGCGTTGATGGCGCGGATGTGCTGCAGCGCGCGCACCGGCGCATTGCCGGCGGCAGACAGATGCTTGTAGAGCGAGGACTCGACCAGCGTCGGATCGGGCAGCGCCGTCTCCGGCAGGATGCTGACCTCGTAGGCCATCACCACCGTGTCGGCCAGGCGCAGGCGTTCCAGTCGCGCCACGCGCTCGCCGGTGGCCAGGCCGAGGCTCAATTGCTCGTCCGGCGCGGCCATGGTGAAGCCGCGCGTCAGCCACTTGCTGCTGGGCTTGAAGCCGCGCTGTTGCAGTTCCTCGGAGAAGCTCGTGAGGCGCGACAGCGGCTGCTCCAGCCGCGGCGCGATGTAGTTGCCCGAGCCGCGCTTGCGGATGATCAGGCCCTGCTCCACCAGCCGATCGATCGCCTTGCGGGCGGTCACGCGCGAGAGTTCAAGCGATTCGCTCAGCACCCGCTCGGAGGGCAGCGCCTCTTCGGTCTGGAACTCGCCATCGCGGATGGCCTGCGCGAGCTTTTGCGCCAGCTGCACATACAGCGGCGAGGAGGCTTCGGGATCCGGCTTGAATTGGAAGGGCATCGTCAGAGTTTGGCTAGTGCATTGCGCACGAGGTGCAGACCACCCTCGGCCGAATCGCCCTGCAACGGCACACAACGTGCCCGCAAGGCGGGAGAGAACAGCGGGCCCAGGCGCTGCGCGATGCTGCCGCTCAGGGCCAAAGGCAAGGATTCATCGGGGTCCAGCGCGCGGGCCAGCTTTTCAAGCTCGGCCACGGCTTCCTTCACCAGGCTGGCCGCATAACTGTCACGCTCAGCGGCGTCGAACACCATCCGGGCCAACGCGGCATAACCGGCTTGTCCGGCGGAGGCGTTCCAGGCGTTGATGGTGCTGCGCTCGCGGCCGATCACGTCGAGCACGTTCACGGCCAGCTCGCCCATGGGCTCGCGCCCGTCGAAGGCGGCCATGGCGCGGCGTGCGGCCTTCAGGCCCAGCCAGGCCCCGCTGCCTTCGTCGCCGGCAATCCAGCCCCAGCCCGAGATGCAGGCACGCGAGCCATCGCGGCGCAGCACTTCGCCCACCGTGCCCGTGCCCGCAGCCACCACCGCGCCGGGCTGGCCGCCGTGCGCGCCGAGCACCGTGGTCCAACCGTCGCCATCCAGGGCCAGCACGGCAAAACCGCGGTTGAGTTTCAGGAAGCTCTGTGCCTGCCCCGGCACGCTGACGCCCGAAAGCCCCAGCCCGATCGCACACTGCGCGGGCGCGGGGGTCTCGATGCCAGCCTGGCCGGCGGCCATGCTCAGGGCCTCGCCGATGTGCTGCCAGGCTTGCTCGCTGCCCTGCCCCAGCGCCGAGGCGCCGGCCTGCCCAACGCCCAGCAGACGGCCTTCGCGATCGGCCAGACGCAGCCGCGTGCCCGTGCCGCCGCCGTCCACGCCGACGAGAAAACGCAGCCCCGCCAGGGCGGCGGGGAGGGCAAAATTGGGAGCGGTAACGAGCTGGGTTTCCATGGCTGAACTGATTTAATACCAGTTTAGTACCAGGATTATCCCACCGTCAATTGAGGCCCATCCCTAAGGTCACGATTTTTTTGTCATAGCCCGGTAAACAGAGCTTATGGGCTGGGTGCTAGCGAAAAATACCAATCTAGAACCAAGCAGGCTCACCGGCCCCAGTCCGGTGCGCCACCGCGAGCCGCCAGCCAGGCGCTCGCCTGCGAGAAATGCCCGCAGCCCAGGAAGGGTAGCGGCGGACGGCTGGCCGAGAGCGGCGAGGGGTGATTGGCCTGCAGGATCAGATGCTGCGAGCTAACGCTCTCAATCAGCGGCGCCTTGGCCTGGGCATGGGCACCCCAGAGCATGAAGACCTTGGGTGCGGCATGCTCGCCGGCCTGGCGGATCAGCGCGTCGGTCAGCGCCTCCCAGCCCTTCTTGGCGTGGCTGGCGGGCTGGCCGTCCTCCACCGTCAGGCAGGTGTTGAGCAGCAGCACGCCCTGGCGCGCCCAGCCACCGAGGTGGGTCGTGGGCGGCGCGGTGCCGAGGTCGCGCAGCAGCTCCTTGAAGATGTTGCGCAGGCTCGGCGGCATCTTGCAGCCCTCGGGCACCGAGAAGGCCAGGCCTTCCGCCTGACCGGGGCCGTGGTACGGGTCCTGGCCGAGGATGACGACGCGGGTTTCATCCAGCGGTGTCAGCTCAAATGCGCGGTAAGGGTCGGGCGGGTAGATGGTGGCGCCCGCGTGGTGGCGCTCGGCCAGGAAGGCGGTCAGGCGCCGGCCTTCGGCGCTGCGCTGCCATTCGGCAATGGTCGCGGCCCAGGCCGGGTCGATCTTCTCGCTCACGTTCATGCGAAGAGTTCTGCCAGCGCCAGGCCTGGATCGGGAGCGCGCATGAAGGCCTCGCCGACGAGAAAACTGTTCACGCCCGCATCGCGCATGGTCCGCACATCGGCCGGGCCGAGGATGCCCGACTCGGTCACCAGCAGGCGATCCGGCGGCACGCGCGGCAAGAGGCCTAACGAGGTGTTCAAGCTGACCTCGAAGGTCTTGAGGTTGCGGTTGTTGATGCCCACGAGCGGCGTCTTCAGCTTCAGCGCACGGTCCAGCTCAGGACCGTCGTGCACCTCGACCAGCACGCTCAAACCCAGCGCCAGCGCGCAGGCTTCGAGGTCCACCATCAGCGCATCGTCCAGGCAGGCGGCGATCAGCAGGATGCAGTCCGCGCCCATGGCCCGCGCCTCGAAGACCTGGTAGTCGCTGATCATGAAATCCTTGCGCAGCACCGGCAGCTCGCAGGCGGCGCGGGCGGCTTGCAGGTACTCGGTGGCGCCCTGGAAGAACTGCACATCGGTCAAGACGCTCAAACAAGCGGCGCCGTGGCGTGCGTAGCTCTCGGCGATCTGCGCCGGCTTGAAGTCAGCCCGGATCACGCCCTTGCTGGGGCTGGCCTTCTTGATCTCGGCGATCACGGCGCTCTTTCCGGCGGCGAGCTTGGCGCGCAACGCGGCCTCGAAGCCTCGAACGTCACGGCGGCTCTCCGCCTCCTCGCGCTGGCTGGCCAGCGAGCGCTTCTTGCGCGCCGCCGCCACTTCCTCGTGCTTGACCTCGACGATCTTCTGCAGGATGTCAGACATTTTTCGTAGCCTGAACGAATTGGTCGAGCTTGGCCTGCGCCGCGCCGCTCTTGATCACGGCCCGCGCCAGCTCGATGCCCTCGGCAATCGAGGGCGCCACATTGGCGGCATACAGCGTGGCGCCAGCGTTCAGCACCACGATGTCGCGCGCCGCGCCGGGCTCGTCGGCGAGCGCGCCGTGCAGCATCTTGCGCGACTCCTCCGGCCCCGCCACCTTGAGGCTGCGGTTGGAGATCATGGCCATGCCGAAGTCTTCCGGGTGGATCTCGTACTCGCGCACGACGCCGTCCTTCAGCTCGCCGACCAGCGTGGCGGCGCCGAGCGAGACTTCGTCCATGCCGTCCTTGCCGTAGACCACCAGCGCGTGCTCGGCGCCCAGGCGCTGCATCACGCGCACCTGGATGCCCACGAGGTCGGGATGGAACACGCCCATCAGGATGTTGGGCGCATCGGCCGGGTTGGTCAGCGGGCCGAGGATGTTGAAGATCGTGCGCACGGCCAGTTCACGCCGCACCGGCGCGATGTTCTTCATCGCCGGATGGTGATTGGGCGCGAACATGAAGCCGATGCCGCATTGCGCCACGCAGGCGGCCACCTGTTCGGGGCTGAGCATGATGTTGGCGCCGAGCGCTTCCAGGACGTCGGCGCTGCCGGTCTTGCTGGAGACGCTGCGGTTGCCATGCTTGGCCACCTGCGCGCCGGCCGCGGCGGCCACGAACATCGAGCAGGTGCTGATGTTGAAGGTGTGGGCGCCATCGCCGCCGGTGCCCACCACGTCCACCAGATGCGGCAGCTTGGGCAGCACGACCTTGTTCGACAGCTCGCGCATCACCTGCGCCGCGGCGGTGATCTCGCCGATGGTTTCCTTCTTGACGCGCAAGCCGACAAGCAAGGCCGCGGACATCACGGGCGACATCTCGCCGCGCATGATGCGGCGCATCAGCTCCAGCATCTCGTCGTGGAAGATCTCGCGGTGCTCGATGACGCGGGTCAGCGCCTCGTGGTCGGTGATGGGCATGGTTGTTACTTCTTCTCCAGGTAGTCACGCATGACCGCGGCGGCGCGATCCACGCCGGCCGCATCCACGTCGAGATGGGTGACGAAGCGCAGCGTGTACAGCCCTGTGGCCAGCACGCCGTTTGCGGCAAGGCGTTCCAGCAGGCCCGCGGCCTTCGCAGGCGTCACATGCACGAAGACGATGTTCGTCTGCGGCGTTTCCACCTTCAGCCCCGGCAGGCCTTGCAGGCGCTCGGCCAGGCGCTTTGCCAGCGCGTGATCTTCGGCGAGCCGCAGCACGTGATGATCGAGTGCGTGGCTCGCCGCTGCAGCGAGTTGCCCGATCTGGCGCATGCCGCCGCCGAGCATCTTGCGCCAGCGGCGTGCGCCGTGGATCAGCTCGCGGCTGCCGCAGAGCATGGAGCCCACCGGCGCGCCCAGGCCCTTGCTGAAGCAGACCGAGACGCTGTCGAAATACTTGGTGATGCTCCGCGCAGCGGCATAAGGATCGCCACCGGCAGCGACGGCTGCATTGAACAGCCGCGCGCCATCCAGATGCATGCCAAGGCCCTTGCTCCGCGCCAGCGCCGAGGCTTCGGCGATGTAGCCCAGGGGCAGCACCTTGCCGCCGATGGTGTTCTCCAAAGCCAGCAACTTCGTGCGCGCGAAGTGCGCGTCGTCGGGCTTGATATTGGCTTCGATGTCGGCAAGCGCAATCGAGCCATCGGCCTGGTTGGTGATCGGCTGCGGCTGGATCGAGCCGAGCACGGCGGCGCCGCCGCCTTCATAGCGATAAGTGTGGGCGCCCTGCCCCACCAGGTACTCGTCGCCGCGGCCGCAGTGGCTCATCAGGCCGCACAGATTGCTCTGCGTGCCGCTGGCCATGAAGAGCGCGTCCTCGAAGCCCAGCATCTCGGCCAGCTTGGCTTGCAAGGCGTTGGCGCTCGGGTCGTCGGCAAACACGTCGTCGCCGAGCGGCGCAGCGGCCATCGCGGCGAGCATCGCCTTCGTCGGCCGCGTGACCGTGTCGCTTCTCAAATCGATCATGGCCGCAGCTCCAGGAAGTTCTTGAGCATGGCGTGGCCATGTTCGGAAAGGATGGATTCAGGATGGAACTGCACGCCTTCGAGCGGCGTGCGCGTGCCCGCCAGATCGCGGTGGCGCACGCCCATGATCTCGCCGTCCTCGCTGCGCGCGCTAACTTCCAGAATCGACGGCATCGTGGCCTCTTCGATCACCAGCGAGTGGTAGCGGATGACGCTGAAATCACGCGGCAGGCCGGTGAACACGCCCTTTCCGTCGGTGCTCAGCGTGCTGGCCTTACCGTGCATCTGGCGGCCCGCGCGCACGATCCTGCCGCCCAGTGCCTGGCCGATGCTCTGGTGGCCCAGGCACACGCCGAGGATGGGCAGCTTGCCGGCGTAGGCCTGGATGGCTTCGAGGCAGACGCCCGCTTCGGTGGGCGTGCAGGGGCCGGGCGACAGCACCAGCTGATCGGGCTTCATCGCGCCGATCTCCTCCACGGTGATCTCGTCGTTGCGGAACACCTTCACGTCCGCGCCAAGCTCGCCGAAGTACTGGACGAGGTTGAAGGTGAAGCTGTCGTAGTTGTCGATCATCAGCAGCATTGCAATCTCTCTATCTCGATGTCACGGACAAACCGTGCTTCGTCGCCTCAATGTGTGAGGCGAGGTGGACTCAGTCAGCGGCCGGCTGCCGCCATCGTCCACCCAGAGGGCGCCACCCCGCCTGCGAGCGCTGGGCCGCGGCGACGAAGGGGTCAGAAGAGGCTGTGAGATTCACGACAGATGCTGGGGGAGGGAGTTTGCAGGATTAAAACACGAAGCACAGGCCGGGCTCAGCGCTGCTGCAGCAAGGCCTGGTAGGGATGCATCAGCGCATAGAGCGCGTAACCGGCGCCGCCGACGGCCACGGCCAGCTCGGTGTAGCGCGCCAGGCGCACGGCTGGAGCCGAGACGCCGGCCGCATTGGCGTACGAAGCCAGCACCTGCAGGGCCGCGTCGACAAAATCGCCGCCGCCCAGGGCCACCGCCTCACCACCCAACACGATGGACTTGGGGTCGAAAGTGGTCCAGATGTTCTGCAGCAGCACGCCCAGGCTCTGCCCCGCGGCGCCGAAGGCCGCGCGGGCGCCGGGGTGGCGCGCCGCCATGGCTGCCTTCAGCGCCTCGCGGTCGGGCGAGCGGCCATCGTCGAGCGCCATGCCCGCTTCGGCCGCAATCGCGCGCAGGCCGATATAGGCCTCGGCACAGCCGCGCCGCCCGCAGGAGCAGGGCCGCCCTTGCAGGTGCAGCGTGGTGTGGCCGATCTCGCCGCCGGCACCGGTGGCGCCGGTGAAGAGCGTGTCGCCGAGCACGATGCCCGATCCCAGGCCGACGCCGCAGCTGATGTAGACCAGCGGATCGTCGGGCGGGCGGCGGCCGAACTCGGTCTCGCCGATGGCGGCCAGGTCGGCTTCGTTCTGGTAGTGCACGGGCACGGCCGAGAGGCCGGCCGACTCAAGCTCGGCGCGCAGGCGCTGGCCCACGGGCACATTGCGCCAGCCGATATTGGGCGCGTACTGCAGCATGCCGGTGGCCGACTCCACGGCGCCCGGCAGGCCCACGCCGATGCCCAGCACCTCGCGCCCCTCGCCCACCACGCGGCGCACGAACACCGAGATCATCTCGACCAGTTGATGGCAGGCACCTTCCGGGTCGAGCTGCCGCAGCGCCGCCTGGTTGGCCTCCAGCACCACGCCCTGGATGGAGGTGGTCACCACACGGATGGTGTCGGGCGTCAGCTCGGCGCCCACCAGCACGAAGCGCCGGCCGTCGAGCTGCAGTGGCGTGGGCCGGCGGCCCAGCTGGCCGGTGATGACGATCTCGTTCTCGCGCAGCCAGCCTTCGTCGATCAGCTCCTTCACGAGCAGGCTGACGGTCGAGCGCGTCAGGCCGCTGCGGTCAGAGAGATCAGCACGTGAGAGCCCCTCCTCCTCGCGCAGCAGGCGCAGCAGGGCGATGCGGTTGATGTTCTTCACCAGGCGCTGGTCGCCGGTGATGGGCGGCGGCGTCGCGGGTGTCTGGGAGCTCATGAAGGGCGGGCGCCAATTTGTTTGAAGCCGGCATTATCTCGGTCAGGACAGGGTCTGCTCGCGCTCGCTCTTGAAGAAGCCGTTGACGGTCAGGCGGCCCATGCCGGCCTGGTAGGCAGCGAGCGGGCCCTGGATGTCGCCGGAGTGGAAGATGGCGCCGTCGTAGAAGACCGCGCGGTTCCAGCGGGCGGGCACGCGGCCGATCAGTTCGAAGTAGCGGCTGCTTTCGGTCATGTAGGCCGCGGGCAGGCCGTACTTCTCGCCGAAGGCGGCGCCGTTCAGCGTGTTGGCGTCGCGCAGAAAGGCCTGTGTCTCGGCCTCGGGCATCAGCGAGCGGAAGAAGACAGTACCGCCGAGTTGCTCGTCCTTGAACAGGTAGTGGACACATGCCGACATCACCTCGCTCGGGTCGAGGCCGGTGTCATCGCGGTGGCAGATTCGCTGGCGGGCGTCGAGTGTCGCGGCGTCTTGCACGACGCGCGAGAAGCGGCCAAACATGCCCAGCGAAGCGCCCAGTTGCAGCGGCTCGCGCAGTCGCTCCCGGAAGAAGTGGTCCAGTTCGGCGGCCGTGCTTTCCGGCAGGCCAAGCTGCAGGCCGGGATAGGGGTGGCCCGGCAGGGCCTTGAACTGGCCCGTCTCAGCCTGGACGAACCTGACAAGCGCGTCCGGGTCCTGCGCGAAGTCGTCGACGACGTAGACCTTGGCGCCGTTGGCCAGTTGCACGACCTCCAGCCGCGCAGCCGGATTGATACCGAGCGCGGGCCCGGCGGCGGGCCTGCCCGTGGCCGGGTCGAGCTTGGGCGCCGGACAGTACTGGTTGATGAACTGCTGGTGCGTGGGCAGCTTCATCAGCGTGCGCGCGACGTCCTTGCGAATCTCGCCGAGGAAGTCGGCGAGGTTGCGGTTGTCCATATTGCGCGTGATGGGGTGGTGGCTCGCGGGCTGGATGCCCTGCCCCATCATGACCTGCACCCAGGAGTTCTCGGCGAACAGCTCGCCGGGGCGCAACATGACGCGCGCCGTGTCGCGGAAATGCTGGATGCGGTGCTTGAGCAGCGGCGGCACGTCCATGTCGCGGCAGTCACGCCAGAAGGCCGAGTCATCGCGGTTGGTGACGTGGTAGTGCAGGATGATGAAGTCGCGGATGATCTCGATCTGCTCGCGCGTCTGCAGGTTGTATTCGTCGATATCGCTCTGGTGGACGCCGTCGGTCGGGAAGAGTTCGATGAGGCGGGTCAGGCTTTTCTGGATGAGGTGGATGCTGGTGGATTCCAGCGGCTCCAGGAAGCCGCTGGACAGGCCGATGGCGACGACGTTCTTCTTCCAGACCTGCTCGCGCTGGCCCGGCGTGAACCTGATGACGCGCGGCGGGCGGATCACCTCGCCCTGCACATTGGCCAGCAGCACGGCCTTGGCCTCGTCGTCGCTGATGTGCTTGCTGCTGAACACGACGCCGTTGCCGACACGGTGCTGCAGCGGAATGCGCCACTGCCAGCCCCAGGGGTGCGCGATGGAGCGGGTGTAGGGCACCGGTTCGCCGACCAGCGTGGTCTGCACGGCCAGCGCGCTGTCGCAGGGCAGCCAATGCGACCAGCTCTCGTAGGGCACGCCCAGCGTCTCGCCCAGCAGCAGGGAGCGCATGCCGGTGCAGTCGATGAAGAAGTCGCCTTCGATGAGCGGGCCGTCGACCAGCTGCAGGCCGGTGACAAAGCCGCTGTCGGCCTCGGTGTGGACCTTGGCGATCTTGCCTTCGATGCGCCGCACGCCGAGGTTCTCGGAGTAGCGGCGCAGGTACTGGCCGTACAGCGTGGCGTCGAAGTGGTAGGCGTAGTTGATGCCGTTGTCGGGCAGCGTCGCGAAGCGCTTGTCCAGGCCCGCGCGCAGCTCCAGGCAGTAGTCGCCGTAATCGCTGGCCAGGCCACGCTTGCGGCCTTCCAGCCAGAAATGGTGGAAGCCGGCCGTCCAGTGACTCTTGCCGGCCTTGCCGAAGGAGTGGAAGTAGTCCTCGCCGACATTGCGCCAGCTCTCGAAGCTGATGCCGAGCTTGAAGGTGGCCTGCGTGGCGCGGATGAACTCGCTTTCATCCAGGTCCAGGACCTCGTGCAGCAGGTGTAGCGTCGGGATGGTGGCTTCGCCGACGCCGACGGTGCCGATCTCCTCGGACTCGACCAGGCAGATCTCGTAATGCCTGCCCAGGCATTTGGACAGGCCCGCGGCCACCATCCAGCCGGCGGTTCCGCCACCGGCGATGACGATGCGGCGGATGGGTTTGGGTACAGAGCTCATGGCTGAGACAGGCCTTATCGTTTGAGTCGATTCAACAACATGCTGCGCAGCTGGCGGGCGCTGTGGTCGGTCATCGGCGCGAGGATGCCGCGCGCCTCGGGCGGGATGTGGGCCGCCGTCTGCGCGTCGGCGTCGAAGATGTAGTGGTCGAACAGCGCGCGCCAGGCGTCGCGCTGGGCCGGCGGCAGGTCGCGCAGCGACAGCAGGGCCATCAAGAGCGTGTTGATCGGCTCGTCCATGAAGCCCGGCGACTGCCGCCACCAGAAGTTGACGAGCGCGCTGACAGGCTCCAGCGACTCGACGCCATGCCACCACTGGCTGGGGATGAAGAGCGCGTCACCCGGCAGCAGCTCGAAGGTCTGCGCGTGCCTCAGCGCCTCGGCGTAGCGCGGGAAGCGTTCGAGGTCGGGCCGAGCAGGGTCCACCAGGCTGATCGGCTGGCCGGCCGGCGTCAGGTCCAGCGGGCCGATGTAGAGGTTGGCGACCTGCTCGGGCGGGAACAGCGTGAAGCGACGACGGCCGGCGACGACGCAGGCGAGGTTGTCGGGCAGGTCGAAATGCGCGGCCACCTGCATGCGGTTGCTCAGCCAGAGGCTCGCATGCGGGTTGAGGCCGGCCAGCGCTGGCAGGTCGTTGGGCTGGCGCAGGCCGGGAAAGCAATGGTCGATCCCGGTGGAGCCGAGATAGAGCGCGTCGGGCGTGCCGGCCAGCAGTTCATCCAGCAGCCCGCCGAAGGGGTGGGTCTCGTGGCGGAAGTTGAAGCCGGTGAAGTCGGCGTTGTAGAAGAAGCGCCCGGCGATCTCCGGCCCGCCACGCCACAGGCTCAGGCGCGTGTCGGCACCGAAGCCGCGCAGGTAGTCGCAGAACGCCATGTCGGAACGCTGC
>FSVW01000820.1_pt1 | contig 13519 bp, 8 predicted proteins | sample 1637551 | NCBI WGS metagenome assembly FSVW01 (sample SAMEA3914814, study PRJEB12502) | metagenome | biome: forest; material: soil | place: USA | collected 2011-09-16 | depth 0.1 m | reverse complement strand
TTGGCCAGTATCTGATCGATATCGCCCATGGTGGCGACGCGGGCAGCGGATGAAATGCTGGCGGTCGAAACGCCCATCAGTGCAGCCTGGTCGGGCTTTGGCGTGATGACGATTTCCGGACGCGTCAGGTTATCGGCCGAACGGACGTTCGCCAATTCCTTGAGGCCCGCCATTTCACGTTGCAGTTCGATCGACGCCTGGGCCAGGGTGTCGCCGTTTTCGCCGACGAGGATATAGGCCACACCTGTACCACCGCCGCCGTCCTGACCGAAGCTGGCGCGCACACCAGGATAGGTCTTCAAGACCTTGGAGAAATCCTGCTCGAACTTGGCTTGACTTTGACGCAACGGTGCCGGGAACGGATGGAAGAAGGATTTGCCATCGTCGTCCTTACCAAACCACGGCGCATTCTTGGGCGTCAGGTTGACGATAAGCGTGGCGGATTCCATGTTCTCGGTGGCATACACGCTGACGACTTCGACACGCGTCTTCAAATCTGCGGTTGCCCGGCGAACGGCGGCATCGGTTTCAGCCAGGGTCGAGCCAGGTGGCAACGAAATACTCAGCACCGACATCGCATTGTCACCAGCAGGGATATTATCCTGCGGGATCGAGAACATGAGCACAAATGACGCCACCACGAAGGCGATGCTGCCAACGACGACCAGAAGCGTGTGGCGCAGACTGAAACGCAGCATCTTAAGGTAGGTGGTCATCCAGAACGGACGATCGTTATCGTGCTTGGGATTGGCCCGCAGCAAATAGGCGCCCATCAGCGGAGTTAATGTCCGCGCAACGACGAGTGAGAAGAAGACGCTGACGCACGAAGCGATAGCAAAGCTTTTGAAGAATTGTCCGACGATACCCGGCATGAATCCAGTCGGCGCAAACACGGCAATCAGAGTCGCCGTGGTGGCGACAACCGCCAGGCCGATTTCGTCGGCCGCCTCGATGGCGGCCTGATACGGCTTTTTGCCCTCGCGAATGTGTCGAACGATATTTTCGATTTCAACGATGGCATCATCGACCAGAATACCGACAGTCAATGACAATGCCAGCAGGGTCACGACGTTGAACGATTGGTTCAGCAGGTGCATGACATAGAATGTCGGCAGCAGGGACATCGGCATGGCAACAGCCGAGACGAAGGTCGCACGGACGTCGCGCAGGAAAAGCCATACCACGAACACGGCCAGGGCGGCACCGATAAGCAGCGCTTCCATCGAAGTATCGAAACTGCGGTTCACCTCGTCGACTGAAGACGCGACCTGTTCGATCTGGATATGTGGATTCGATGTCTTGAGATTTGCGATCGAAGCACGAACGCCCTTAGCCACGAGCGCCTCGGACGTCCCGCGCGTTCTCTGGATGTTGAAACCGACAACTTCATTGCCGTTGAAGCGGGCACGAGCGCGCGGTTCCGACCAGGTATCGGAGACGGTACCCAGGTCGCCAAGACGGACGCTGGAACCGTTCGACAAGGTAATGCGCTTTTCCGTGAGTTCGGCAATGCTGTTGGCGCCGCCAACCGTTCGAATTGTTTGCTCGGAGCTGCCGGCGTTGAAGCGGCCACCCGGCATATTGACGTTGGCCGAGCGCAACTGGCCGCTGATGTCACCGGCCGTCACCCCCTGCGCCGCCAGTTTGGACGGATCGAGTTCGATGCGGATTTCGCGATTGACGCCGCCATCGCGATTGACTTGAGACACGCCCTTGACCGACAGAACACGCTTGGCGACATCGTTATCGACGTACCAGCTCAACTGTTCCGGCGTCATGCTGTCGGACCGTATGATGTAGCTTAAAAGGGCTTGCCCCTGCGCGTTTTCGACGCGCGAAACAATCGGATCCTGCACGTCGGACGGCAGATTGCCGCGCACGCCGGCGACCGCATTGCGGACGTCATTGGTCGCTTTTTCCAGGTCGGTATCAAGTTGAAAGGTAATGACTGTGGTCGAAGCGCCCTCATTGACGTAGGATTGCGTATGCCGCACGCCGCCAAGCCCGGCTACCGAGTCTTCGACGATGCGCGTGACTTGATTCTGCAATTCCTGCGGGGCTGCCCCGGAGCGGATAACCGTCACCACGACGATCGGAAAATCGATATCCGGCCAGTTGTTGATGCGCGTACTTTGGAAACCCATGAACCCGGCAATGGTCATGACCATGAAGAAGACGAGCGTCGGGATCGGATTACGGATCGACCACGACGAAATCTGGAAGCCGGTCGCCGCCGGCTTGGAATCATAGGCGCTCTTGGGTGTGTCCGACGACATTACTTTTCCCCGCCGGTCTGGGCAGCGCCCTGCAGCTTCACGGTATCGCCATCATTTAGGAAACCGGCGCCAGTGGTGATCACGCGATCTCCCGGCTGGAGGCCTTCCTTGACGATCACACTCTTGCCCTGCTGGTCGCCAAGGACGACCTTCTGGCGGTGTGCCTTGCCGTCAGCACCGGCAATGTAGACGCCAGGCGCGTTTTCGGAATAGACGACGGCGCTTTGCGGCACGGTCATGACCGTCTGGCTGCCGACATCAATGCGTCCAGTGGCGAACATGCCTGGACGCAGGCCCGAACTCCACGGCACCGAAATGCGCGCGTAACCAAGGCGTGTCGATGGATCGACCATCGGTGTGACGATACGGACGGACCCCGTTACCGCACCGGTTGACTCGCTGTTCACGGTCGCAGGCATGCCTGGCTGGATCAGGCGCAGGTCGCTTTCGACCACCTCCATATTCAGCTCGACGCGGCCGTCACGGACGATGCGAAACAGCTCAGCACCAGGCTGAACAATCTGCCCCAGCACGGCCTTGCGCGACGAAATGACGCCGGCAACGGGCGCCCGCACCGTGGCCATAGCCAGACGTGTCTGGGCGGTAGCAAGGGCTGCCGATGTCGTTTGCTGGTTGGCTTCCGCCTGATCGAGTGCTGCGGCAGACAGGTAACCCTTGTCGTACAGCTCCTTGGCGCGGCTATAGGCTTTTTGCGACTGGTTGGCGGCGGCCTGAGCCTGCTTGAGCTCGGCCTGGAGAAGGACGTCATTCATTTTAAGCAGAGGCTGTCCCTTAACGACGCTCTGGCCTTCGTCGACCAGCAGGGCCACAGCCGTCAGGCCGCCGACTTCCGCGCCGATGGGGGCTTCCTGCCAGGCGCTGACCGTCCCGGATCCGCTAATGGTCACGGGCGCGGCGGCTTGGCCGACGACTGCGAAATTCACAAGCGTCGAGTGAGCGGCCGCGGGCGCATCCGCCTTCTTGGCAGTCTTGCCTTCCTTTTTCTGGCAGCCGCCAAGCATCGCCAAAACCAGCAGCGCGCAAACACCGGCGGCAAGCACAGGACGCTTGCCCTTCATCAACCCCATCATCATGCCCATCGATCCTAAAACGTCTTCTATTTTCGTATATGATATGGCGTCGCAACCAGACTCGTCAACGAAGCCGGGATTACAAATCATCCACATTGCCACGATTACCACACTTAACCGTGATGTTTACGCAACTTTGGCGGCACATTGTACCGCCGACCTCTTAATTTGCCACTAAATCGGCTGAGGAGAAACACTGCACTGCGATAACGCGAACATATAGTCGTTGGTCAACCTAGACCGTGACTGACAAAATCCTGTCAGCAGGGTGGCGCCAAAACGATGCGGCCGGGCCTTTCGACCCGGCCGCATCAGGCTGGCTGCTGTGGCACCTTGCCACTGCCTGACGTCCCCTACTTTGCGTCCTTGAAGGCCTGGGTAATCTCCGTCGCCTTGGCATCCTTGAGGATACCGCAGTTGCGCATGCCTTCCAGCATCCGGTTGAACGACAGCATACCGACGCCGGACGCCTCGACCTTCGGACGCATGATCTTCTCGATCTCGTCCGCCTTGGCCAGCGAGCAGTAGCCGCCCGGCAGCGAAGCGATGCGCCCGGCGGCGAAGATACCACCGGCTGTTGCCGAGAACGGCTCGTAATTTGCCTTTAGCCACTCATACGCCATGTCACGCGTCGCATCTTCGCCGAACAGTCCGCCCAGCAGGCCCATCTTGTCCGGATTGCGCAGACGCTTGTCGCTGAGGATGCCGAACACCCAGGTCGCGGTTTCCGGCGTCGCGCCGGCGGTAACGGCGCCGCGCGCCCGGCTGCGGAAGACCTCGTCATGCGACGCCAACATGCGTTCATACATGTCCTTGGCCGCGGGCAGACCGCCTTCTTCGACGACGATATGCAGGCCCATGCCAAGGTAGCTGTTGTCGATCGCCGCCTTGTCTCCACCGAGATAGGCCACGGCCGCGTCTTTCAGTTGCTTGCGCAGACCGGCATCGTGGGCTTCGCCGGCGACGAGGCCTACCAGATCGACGCGCAGCTTCTGACGATCGGGATCGTCGGAAACATAGGTGCCGGCCTTGGGGTTAAAGCCGATCGCGTCGAGGCGCGGCTTGTAGATCTCACCCATGACGCGGCGGTAATCGCCCTTGGCGTCGGCACCGACGAGACCACGGGCTTCCCAGCCTGCTAGGCGTCCGCCGAGATCGACAGAAACGTTCGAGTCGGTATTGTTGACCATGACACCGGCCGCCCGGATCAGCTGAGCGGCATTGCCCTTGCCGGCGTTGAACTGCGCCCACAGGCTATCGACCGTGGCCAGCCCCTCACCCGCGTTAAGCTTGTCGCCGGTGGCGATCAGTGCATCCCAATCGGCGGCGTTCAGGCTGAAGCGATAATAGCCTGTGCCGCCGGCATTCGGCATATAGGCGCCGGTGCCCGGTGCGGCGACCGTCTGAGACGTCTTGTCCATCAAGGTGCAGGTGCGTGTCTCGCCGTGGCGGATGCAGAGCGGGATTGTCCAGGTCTGGCCGGCAAAGGTCGTTCCCATCCGGGCATATCGCGATTGCGTTGCCACCAGCTTATCGCCCCCCTTTTCATCCTTGGCATGCGCGATGTCGACCACCGGCACACCCTGCTGGTTGACGAAGCTCTTCATCGAATCGAGAACGCGCGGATCCTTGGCGGCGTCAGCCAGGGCGCCGAAGAACTGCTCGGAATTGGCGTTGCCGTAAGGGTGACGCGACATGTGCAGGCGCACGCCTTCACGGAACTTTTCGTCGCCTAGATAGCCGGCGATCATGCCGATGACATGGCCGCCCTTGCCGTAGGTGATACCGTCGAAGGCCGAATCGATCTCGCCATTAGTCAGGATCGCCTGGTGAATCGGCCGGCCGACCTTCAGCGAATCGGTGTTCATGGCGCCGAAACCTTCTTCGGTCGCACCGACGGCGATATTCAACTCCGGGCGCCATTCGTTGCCGATACGGTAGCCCATCCAGTTGGCAAAACTCTCATTCAGCCAAATGTCGTCCCACCACGCGGGGGTGACGTAGTCGCCGAACCACTGGTGCGACAGTTCGTGGGCGACGACCATGCCGAATTCTTGCTTCTGCGTCGTCGGCGCGTTTTCGTCGAGCACGATGATGCTGTCACCGTAGATATCGGCGCCGGCGTTTTCCATCGCGCCCGGCATCACCGGCGACGCGATCTGGTCGAGTTTGGGATAGGGGAACGGCATGTTGAAATAGGCTTCGAGGTGCGCGATGATCGAAGGCGTTTCCTTCAGCGCATAGGTCAGCTTGTCGGCATTCGGCTTGGTGGCGATGATCCGGATCGGCAGCTCGTACTTGCGCTGCGGCGTCGGCGGCGCCTTGCCTTCGGCAACGGCAAACGGGCCGACGACAAACGCAACCAGATAGGTCGGCAGGGGCGCTGTCGCGGCGAAGGTGTGTTTGACCATATCGCCGACTTCGGTGGTGCCGGTTTCAGGAGCATTGCTGGCGGCAACGGCGCCCTTCTTGGTGGTCAGGGTCACATTGAACGGTGTCTTGAAGCCCGGCTCGTCGAACGACGGGAAAGCGCCGCGCGCATCGATCGATTCGAACTGCGTCCAGGCGTACCATTCGTCGGCGACCTTGATGCGGTAAAGGCCTGCGGGACCGTCACCGAACGGCGCGTCGTAATCGAACTTGAACGTGACTTTGCCCGCTTTCAGCGGCGACGCAAAGGTGATCTGCGAAACGCCTAACGGCTCAAGCTGTTTCCAGGTGACGGCGACTTCCTTGCCGTCCTGGACGGCAACGGCCTTGGTGACGTTGAGGTCGCGACCGTGGATGTAGAGTGAGGACGTCCCGGCCTTCAGCTCGGCATCGATTTCGGTATGGCCGGAAAAGCGTTCCAAGTCGGGATTGACCGTGAGTTCGAGGCGATAGGCGCTCGGCTTGGCGGCGGCGGACAGCTTGCCCATGGGCGCATCGGCGGGCAGCGGTGCCGGCGCGGTTTCGGCGAGTACGGCGCAAGGCAGCATGAGCGCGCCGACGGCGCAGGCGGTGAGGAGCAATGAACGCATTAAGGCCATCCGGGAAATGTGGCGGGTTGAAGGCAAGACAGGTACCACAGGGTATTCATGAACGATAATTAACAAATAGAAAGGTTTCATATTAGACGACTTGCGCGTCGCCGAGGGCACATCTTTCACTTCCGCTTGCTCAAATGGTTAATCGGCCTTAGCATCCGGCCGGGGCACATAGAGAGGGACATTCCACATGAAATGGGAAGACGGCCGCAGCGGCGGCGTGGAAGATCGTCGCGGTCTCAGCGCCGGGCACTATGTCGGAGGCGGCGGCATCGCCGTCATCATCATCGCCCTGATCGGTTATTTCTTTTTCGGTATCGACCCGCGCCAGATCCTGGGCACCGCCCAGACCCAGGCGCCTTCCCACGTCGCCGGTGGTGTGCCCGGGACACAATGTCCACAGGGCGACGAGGCCTGCCGCTTCGCCGACGTCATTCACACCTCGACCGACGACACCTGGGCCGCCATTTTCGCCGCCGAGGGAAAGACCTACCGTCCATCGACCATAGCGCTTTACAGCGGCGGCACGGAAACCGGCTGCGGCGAAGGGGAAACGGCCATGGGCCCCTTCTACTGCCCCGAGGATGAAAAGATTTACCTCGACCTCGATTTCTTCACCACGCTCGACAAGCAGCTGGGCGCGCCGGGCGATTTCGCCAAGGCCTATGTCATTGCCCACGAGGCCGGCCACCACGTGCAAAAATTGCTGGGCATCAGTGACAAGGTGCAGGCGGCACAGCAGAAGCTCAGCGAGACGGACGCCAACGCTCTGTCGGTCAAGCTCGAGTTACAGGCCGACTGCTTCGCCGGCGTATGGGCCAAGCAGTCCAACACCAAGATGAACTGGTTAGAGACCGGTGATGTCGAAGAAGGCCTGAAAGCCGCCGCGGCAGTAGGAGACGATACTCTGCAGAAGCAGACCCAGGGCGTCGTGGTGCCGGACAGCTTCACGCATGGCACGTCGGCGCAACGCATGCACTGGTTTAAGACGGGCTTCGACAGCGGCAAACCGGCAGCGTGCGATACGTTCGGCGAGGCGCTTTAGACCGCCTCACACCTTGAGAGCTCCAGATTGGGAGAGATATTGTCGCCTACGACTCCGGCAGGGCGCTGTTCAACGGTGCGCCTGACTCCTTAAGGCTGTCCGCTGCTGACTTTGCCATGTGAGCGGCTCCCTTCGGCGACATCAGGGCCGCCGTCTTCATGCTGGCGTGCGTCACCCCGGCCAAGCGCGCCACGGCCATCTGGCGGTAGTTATCGAAGCCCTGGACCATGCAGGCCCCGGCCGACGCCTTCGCCGCCGTCGCCAGTGCGGACAGGTAATCCTTCAACGTGTCTTCGTCGCGCTTGCCGCCATCATATTCGATGCACACGCCCGATAAACCACACTTGTTCAGCGTCGAGATGACCTTGCGGTCGGCGCTGACACTGCCAACCACCGTCATACAGAACGGTTTGATCATCGATACAATTTCGAGCACGCGATGCGGCGGCACGCCGTCGAGGCCGCGGATTTCGAACAGGACCTTCAGGCCCAGTTCCGCGGCAACGCGCGAGACTTCGGCGGTGATCTTCTGACGCGCCCGCGCCGAAGCAAAGGTCGAGAACGCGGCCGGGACGACCATCAGCATCTTGCGCTGCTCGGGCGTCTTCAGCCGCAGCAGCTTCAGTCCCTGGTCGATATTCACCAGGTCGACCTGTTCGCGCAGGTTCCAGTCAAGATTAGCCAGGGTCTTGCGATCGAGCAGGGTATTGTCGAGATTTTCCATCACCATGGCTTCGAGGCGATGGCCGATCATGACCATCTTCTTCATCTCGAACAGAGGCTCGATGGCGCTCGCAACCTTGAGATTTCGTCCGGCGTAGCTGACGGTCGCAGCGACGATAACCGGCCGGTTGCCGCCCTGTGCCTGCCCACCAACGGCGCCAACAGCACCTGCGGCATCACCATGAAAGGCCCCGCTGCGCGCCTTGATCGGTCCGCCTTCGGTCTCACCTGGGCCGTACCAGGTGTTGAGATCGATCCGGGCCAGCGAAAAACGGTCGACGTCTTCGACAAGAACTTCATAGATCGGCACGTCCAGGGCCGACATATCGCCGACGAAGAACCCACATAATTCGCGCCAGATTTCTGCCACAGCCAGCGCGCCCTTGCGCGAACCGACCACCGGCATCATCGCCAGCCAGGCATCATCATTGATCATGATGCACCAGTTGGGTTCTTCAAAGGAGCGTTGAAACGCGGTCTTCAGATGATCGAAAACGAGTTCGGCCTTGGCCTCCCATTTGGCGCCCAGGCGCACGATCAGCGTGTCAAGTTTGAGCAGGAAGGCATGGCCCGTGATATCGACATGGGTTTCGCGCAGGCGCTCGACGATGACGACGGCATCCTCGTGCTGCAGTAACAGCGGTTCGCGTCCACTGGCAGCCGCATTAAGCGCAGGCCGTCCGTCGGCCTCAAGGGCCGTAGCGGAGACCTGGCGGTCTATGGCCCCAGGGGCGATCTGATCGGGTTCAGACATACACTGCCCTTGCAGAGGTGTACTATACAAGCTCACCACCTTAAGGCGGGTCGATTGAAACAGTATTAACGCCCGCGTCAAAAATATGAGAATTTGAAAATAATGGCGAAATGGTCAGGCCACCGCACCGCAAACCCGGGCGGCCGCACGCGCAGCCATCGCATTAAGCAAGTGTTCACCCTGTCACGGCAGACTCAAGGTTGAGGACGATTCTGTTTTCGTCGAAGATCGGAAAGTTGCGCAGCCTTGCTGGCCCTTAAAATCGAGTCCCCCGATGATCCGTCAGCCGCCGTTGCGCTGGACGCGCCGCGCTTGAGCGTCGCCCGGCCGTCGCCGCGGGCAAGCGATTTCAATACCCGTGATGCACATCTTTATCTCAGGCAGGTCGAAGCGGCGCCGTTGATGCGTGCCACGATGACACCCTCCAGCCTGGCGCAGATCGATGAACTGGTTGTCGTGCGCAGCGAACAGGATTTGGTCGTGCAATTGTGCCAGATGCCGGTCGACCTGGCTGCGCCCTTGCTCCGCGCGTCCCTTCCGGCACTCGATACGCCTGCCCTGCTGGCCCTGATCGCGGCAACCGGCGAAGCGCACCACAAGCTCGTGGCGCAACGCAGCGGCCTGTCCTGGCGCGTCGTCAAAACTCTGATTAGGTCAAATACCGACGACGTCATGGTGGCATTGGCCGAAAACCACACGATCGTCTTTGACGCCGAGGACCAGGCGGCCCTCGCGCGGCTCGCCGAGGCCCGGCCGGCTCTGCGTGCTGCCATCCGGGCCAATCCCGGCTTATCGGCGGCCTACAGCTGCGTGAGCAAAAATCATGACGACGGCCTCAGCCACAACAACCTGAAACTGGTTCAGCTCCTGCGCGCCGGCCAGGCAACGAAATTCGTCCTTGAAGCCGCCCGCCGCCTCGACGTTGAAGCGACGTGGCTGCAACGCAGCCTGACGTGCCCGTCAGCCGCGCCTCTCGCCCTTCTGGCCTGCGCCATGGGCCTCGATCGCGCCGTCTTCCTCAGTTTGCTGCCGCACTGGCAGACGGCAACACATGGCGAGTTGCACTGCAACGCCGCCCACAGGCCGCTGATCCTGTCGATCTTCGACATGACGGCCCCGGAGGCCCGCCGCCGGCTCATGGCCGCCTGATTTTCTTTAGACTTCACCCGACAAATCGAGCTAAGGGTGTACTCGATCGCCGCCAATTGGTAAGACGAGACAGCCATGTCCCTGCGCCTTGACTTTACCGCCTCCGACCGCCCGGAAGCCCAGGCCGCCTGCGCGCGGCTGAAGTCGTTATATGGATCGGCCCCAAAGCCTGACGTGGTCGTAGCCCTGGGCGGCGACGGCTTCCTGTTAGAGACCGTACACAAATACCTGCGCGAACAAATCCCCATCTTCGGCATGAATCGCGGCTCCGTCGGCTTTTTGCTCAACGATTATTCCGAGACCGCCCTGATCGAACGCATATTGAAAAGTGAAAGTACGCTGATCAGCCCCTTGAGCATGCGCGCGCGCGACCGCGATGGCCGTGAACACGAGGCGCTGGCGTTCAATGAAGTGGCGCTGCTGCGCCAGTCGCACCAAGGCGCCAAACTGCGTATCTTTATCGACGGCACGGTCCGGCTCGACGAACTCATCTGCGATGGTGCTCTGGTATCGACGCCGGCAGGTTCGACAGCCTATAACCTGTCGGCACATGGCCCGATCATTCCCTTGACCGCAAAGGCCCTGGCGCTGACGCCGATCAGCGCCTTCCGCCCGCGGCGCTGGCGTGGCGCCATCCTGCCGCACACGGCCAAGGTCCGCATCGAAGCGCTGGAGGTCGATAAACGCCCGATCAGCGCCACAGCCGACACCTCGGAAGTGCGCGATGTCGTCTCGGTCGAGATCGCCGAAGCTGAGGACTTGAAAGCAACGCTGCTGTTCGATGCCGGCAACGGCTATGATGAGCGCGTACTCGCCGAGCAGTTTGCGTCTTAGAGTAACGATTTTACCTGCATCGATGCCCGCCTATTAGGGCTTCTTAAACCCGATTCGATTATGTTTAACGCCAAGCGTAGTCGCGTATGTCGTCGAGGAGTGTCCATGCTGCCGGAAAAAGCCCAGATTATTCAAGTGCCAAACACCTTGCGCGCCAAGGTGGGAGGTCGCCTGGGAGCGCTCGACGCCGAAGCTATCGCCAAGGCCGAAGCGGCGTTGCAGGACCTGTCTTCGCAATTTGACGACTGGCTGATGGACGAAATCAAGAAGCTCGAAGACGTCCAGGCATTGATCAAGGAAGAAGGCTATACCACAGTGCACGCCGAGGCCCTATTCTATCGCGCCCATGATCTCAAGGGCCTGGGCACGACCTACGGCTACCCCTTCATTACCCGCGTCGCCGGCTCGCTGTGCAAGATGCTCGACGAAGACGATAAGCGCATGAAGGCGCCACGCAAGCTGGTCGATGCCCACCTCGACACCATCCGCGCCATCGTCCGCGACCAGATCAAGGCCGACAACCACCCCATGGGCAAGATCCTGGCCGAGACTCTGGAAACGCGCGTCAAAGAACACCTGACCGCAATCGGCCAGTCCGGCAACTGAGTTTGCTGCAATTCAACTGAAAAAAGCCGCCTTTCCCGGGCGGCTTTTTTGTTGCCTCTCTCCTCCCGTGCTTTAGCCCGGGGGTGGAGATATAAGCCCTACGCCGCCTTCGGTGTCAGCATTTCCGTCGGTGCTGAGGCCCATTTGTGACCGCTTGAATCGCGGTCGAGGCGTTCGTACAGGTAAATCAGGTCATCGCGCGGCGCGAACGGCACTTGCGTCAGGAAACGTTCGATCAGCTTTTCCTGAAACGAGATCGGATCGAGATGTCCGGCTTCGGCCGACAGGCCGCGCCAGGTTTCGACCGCCATGCGGAAGGTCTGGAACAGCCGTCCTGGCAATCCGGCGCGGTCGTAGATGGCGCGGAAGCCCAACGAGCCGGCGTCATGCACCATCAGCCAGGTCCGTTCATGCGGAACTCCCGACAACTCGGCCATGCCGTGCTCAAAGAACGGCATGTGACCGCGCGCCAGGGCCCTCAGCAGGAGTGAGGGACTTAGGCGGCCGTTGGCGGCCAGGTGTTTGACAAGGGCGTGCGGGTCGCGGCTGGCGCCCGAGGCGTCGGCGATATCCAGTGTGGCGCGTTCCTGCGCCGCGGCTACCAATTCGACCGCCGTTTCCGGCTTGATGGCATGTTTGGTAACGAGTTGCTCGCGCAAAGCCGAGCTGACCATATGCACAAGGCGTTCGCTGATCGACACCGGCAATGCCGCACGGTTGATCAGGACGCTGTGCAGGACTTCCGACGTACCGAAACGGTCGACGACCTTGCCCATGCTGTTGTCGGAAAACCGGGCATTGTCGTTGGCACAGGCGATCACCACGGCCTCTTCGACGGCATTTTCAGCCAGGACCGAAGTGACGATTTCCGACAATTCCGGGCGCTTGGCTACGGCGATTTGACGGACGGGACCACCCGATTTGATGATCTCGCTCAAGTCCTTGTCGGTGAACAAGGGCGAATGGCTCAGCACCGGCACGGCCACGGTCGCGACGTCCTGCGCTAAGGCCATGGCGACATCGTGCGGCAACAACTCCGAGGTGCGCAGTGTGACCGACAGGGCGCGGCGCACCAGTTCAGCGGCGTCCTGCGCGAGCATACGGATGATTTCCTGAGCGGCGCTACGCTCGCCGTCCGTCAATTCGGAGCGTTCCATGACGCGGCAAATCTTGTGTGTCGCGACGGCGCGATCGTCGGCGTTCTCGCTTTTGACCAGGCGTTGGATGTCGATCTCCGACAGCGGAGACCGGGCATTGATCGGTGGGGCGGACGTAAAAGGCGCGTTCATGGCAGCTATCCTTTGGGCAGCGAATCCATCGTATGACAGGTAGGGAGTATCGCGCCTTCCCCCTAACGAATCCTTTACCTTCCTTGTTAACGTCCGTTTACCTAGTCTTCGCATGAAAGGACTGTAAATGCACCGCAAAGACCCTCTTGAGTAACGCAACGACAAGGTCTGCGTGTTAAGATCGTGCCATGACCCAACCGCCTCGCCCAGCCTCCGATACCGTTCTGCTCGATTACGGATTGCGGGCACAGGCGCGCATGCTGCCCTATACGCTAGGCTTTTTCGGTATCGGCCTGCCGATCTTTGTATGGGCAGCCAAGGCCAGTGTGTCGCCGTGGCTGATCGGGCTCTATCTTCTGATGTTCTGCGCCACGTGGCCATCTTTCCTGTCCCTGCGCGCCCAGGCCGAAAAACGCGCCGATGCCGGAGGCGAACTGAATGGCCGGCTGTGGCGTCAGGCGCTGGGGGGCGGCCTGTGGGTCGCCAATCTCCTCGTCATCAGCCTGACGGCGGCGGGTGGCGGGCATTCCGCGGCTTTGGGCGCCGACGTTCTGCTGATGATCTGCGGCGGTGCCGCGGTCGGCATCATCTTCTTTTCCACGCCTGTCCTGCTTTATCTGCTGGTCCTCGGGCCACTGGCAGTCGCAGGCCCCATCTTCGCCATGCAGGCCCTCCATGAAGAAGGCGCAGCGGCGCAATTGATGAGCGGCGGCCTGGTCCTGGCGC
>FSVW01001523.1_pt1 | contig 13527 bp, 11 predicted proteins | sample 1637551 | NCBI WGS metagenome assembly FSVW01 (sample SAMEA3914814, study PRJEB12502) | metagenome | biome: forest; material: soil | place: USA | collected 2011-09-16 | depth 0.1 m | reverse complement strand
GCCGTCAACGTGGGCACCAGCTACACCGACACCCTGCCCTCGCTGAACCTGGCCGTCAACGCCTCGCCCGACGTGATCATCCGCTTCGCCGCGGCCAAGGTGATGTCGCGCCCGCAGCTGAGCAACCTGAACCCCGGCGGCTCCATCGCCACCACCGGCACGCTGACCATCTCCAGCGGCAACCCGCTGCTCAAGCCCTTCCGCGCCAAGACCTTCGACGAGAGCATCGAGTGGTACATCAACAAGGACACCTTCGTCGGCCTGGGCCTGTTCCAGAAGAAGATCGACACCTACATCCAGAGCCTGCGCGTCAACGTGCCTTACAGCCAGACCGGCTTGCCGATGTCGCTGCTGCCGCCCAACTTCACGGGTGAGGAAGTCTTCCAGGTCACCACGCCCATCAACACCCCCGGGGGCAACCTGACGGGCTTCGAGGTGAACTACCAGCAGCCCTTCAGCTTCCTGCCCGCCTGGGGCAAGAACTTCGGCATGCTGCTGAACTACACGCAGGTGAAATCCAAGATCCAGTACCAGGTCTCGCCCACCGGCGCGGCCACGATCCAGGACGACCTGCTGAACCTCTCGCCCAAGAGCTGGAACGCGACGCTGTACTACGACGACGGCAACATCAGCGGCCGCGTCAGCGCCTCGCACCGCGGTGCCTTCCTGACCCGCGTGCCGGGCCAGAACAACAACGACGTGGAAGGCAAGAACGCCACGCTGAATGTGGACATGTCGCTGTCTTACAAGGTCAACAGCAAGCTGGAGATCACCCTGGAGGGCGTGAACCTGACCAACCAGGCGCAGGACCAGTTCGTCAGCCGCCAGCGCAACAGCCCGGTGGTCTACACGGTGACCGGCCGCGAATATCTGGCCGGCTTCCGCTACAAGTTCTGAACGGGTTGATCGGGGCCGGGAGGCCCTGATCGCACTCCCCGGGGCGTGGCTCCGGGGTCGTCTCTTTGCAGGAGCCGTCATGAAGAAGGCATTCATGCTGGCACTCGCCCTTCTGGCGGGTGCCGCGCAAGCGTCGCCGCGCGTGATTCTGGTGGGGGATTCGACGATGGCCCCCAAGAGCGGCTACGGCGATGCGCTGTGCGCGCGCATCGCGCCCGTCGAGTGCATCAACCTCGCCCGCGGCGGGCGTTCGAGCATGAGCTTCCGCGCCGAAGGGCTGTGGGATCGCGTGCAGGAATTGCTGCACGACGGCCGCGCAGCCGACACCTGGGTGCTGATCCAGTTCGGCCACAACGACCAGCCGGGCAAGCCCGGCCGCTCAACTGATCTGGTGACTGGCTTCCCCGCCAACATAAGCGGTTATCTCAGCGACGTGCGCGCAGCCGGTGGCCACGCCGTTTTGGTCACGCCGCTCACACGCCGCTCCTTCTATGGCCCCTGGCTGCACGACGATCTCGCGCCCTGGGCCGCCACCACGCGGCGCATTGCGCAGGAGACGCACACTCCGCTGATCGACCTGCATGGCCAGAGCATGGCGGCCGTCCAGGCCATGGGCGAGGCCGAGGCCGACACGCTGGCCATGGCTCCCAAGCCCGGGCCGGGCCAGCCCGTCTCGCCGCTCACGGCCGGTGACCGCGCCGGCGCGGCCAACCCGGTATTCGACCGCACACACCTCGGGGAAAAGGGCGCGCGCCTTTTCTCGCAGATGGTGGCCGAGGACTTGCAGCCGCTGCTGCTGAAGGCCTCTTCATCCAACAAGACCGCGCGCACATCAGGAGACAAGCCATGAAGTTCCAAGCATTCATCCCATTGCTCGGCGCGGCGCTGATCGCCAGCACCGCGCAAGCCGCCGACACTCTGCCCGCCGGCACCCTCATCACCGGCAGCATCAGCGGCGCCAGCACAAGCCTGCTCGGTCTCGACCACGCTTATGCGGCCGAGCCCGGCAGCAACGTCACCGCGCTGGCGGCGAGCGATCTCGAATACCTGAGCGGCGACTTCGCGCTCGGCTTCGACTTCTTCACCGATGGCACGCTGCGGGTCTGGAACAACAGCGACTCGCGCAGCCTGGCCAACTATTCGGTGAGCTTCAGCTTCGCGGGCGGCAGCCTCGGCGGCATTGCGCTTGGCGACATGAGCGGCCTGAACGGCGGCACGGTCAGCGTGCAATTGCTGGACGCGCACACCATCGGCCTGACGTTCAGCAACCTCAGCTTTGCCGACGATTTCGGCAGCTTCACCACCCAGATCAGCGCCGCCGTGGTGCCCGAACCGGCCAGCTACGCGCTGCTCGGCGTCGGGCTCGGCCTGCTCGCACTGCGCCGCGCCAGGAGGCACGCATGAACAAGCTCGCTGCTCTCACCCTCGCACTGCTGGCCGCACCCGCCTTCGCCGTCGACCCCGCCCAGCAGACCGCCCCCACCGACGGCTGGGGCGCCGGCACCGTCGGCGGCAGCGCCGCCACGCCCGAGCACATCTACACCGTCAGCAACCGCGCCGGCCTGCTCAACGCACTGGCCAACGGCGGCAACCTGCCCAAGATCATCAAGGTGGCCGGCACCATCGACATGAGCGAAGGCGTGCCCTTCACTGGCGCGGCCGACCAGAAGGCGCGCGCGCAGGTCAAGCTCACCAGCAACACCACGCTGATCGGCGAAGGACCCGGCGCCGGCTTCATCAACGGCTACATCAACATCGCCAGCGTCACGCAGGTGATCGTGCGCAACCTGCACGTCGTCGCGCCCTGCGACGTGGCGCCCGTCTGGGACCCGACCGATGGCGACACCGGCAACTGGAACTCGGCCTACGACGCCATTGCCGTGACCACGGCCACACAGGTCTGGATCGACCACAACACCGTCACCGACGATCCCGTCAGCGACGACACCCTGCCCATCGAGAACGGCAAGATCAAGCAGTGCCACGACGGCGCCATCGACATCACCAAGAGCGCCGACTTCGTCACCGTCTCCTACAACCTCGTCACGCGGCACGACAAGAGCATGCTGATCGGCAGCTCCGACAGCCAGACCAGCGATACCGGCAAGCTGCGCGTGACGATCAGCAACAACGTCTTCGACGGCGTGACCCAGCGCGTGCCGCGCGTGCGCTTCGGCCAGGTCCACGTCTTCAACAACTACTACACGGGCAGCAAGAGCAACGCGGCCTACCCGCATCTCTACAGCATCGGCGTGGGCAAGGCCGCGCAGATCCTCTCGCAGAACAACGTCTTCGCCATCGCCGGCGCGGCCACCTGCGACGACGTGGTGGCCTATCCGAGCGGCGATCACAGCGGCGGCTTCAGCGACAGCGGCTCGCAGCTCAACGGCGCGGCGCTCGGCGCCTGCTCCATCGCAATCGGCTCCAGCTGGACGCCGCCATACGCCGCCAAGCCGCGGCCCGTAGCGCTCGTCAAGGCCAACGCACTGGCGCAGGCCGGCGCGGGCAAACTGAGCACGCAGATCAGCGGCAATGGCAATGTGGACAACATCGCCGGCACGAAGAGCCCCGCGGCCAATGAAACCGCCGTGCAGAACGACACACGGCTGAGCCTCTCCTTCGACGCCACGCCCACCATCGGCACGACGGGCACGATCAAGGTCTTCCGCAGCAGCGACGACGCGCTGATCGACACGATCGACATCAGCGGCGCCCCGGCCGCCAGCGACACGCAGACGGTGCTGGCCAAGACCAATCTGGAGATCGATGCGCTGGGCCTCGGCGCCATGCCCGAGAACGCTGCGTTTGCGCGTTATGTCTGGTACCGCCCCGTCAGCGTCAAGGGCGCCACGGCCACGATCAAGCTGCACAACAACAAGCTCGATTTCGGCACCAAGTACTACGTGACCCTGGACGCCAGCGTGCTCGGCGGCACCATCAAGGGTGCGGCCTTCACCGGCTTCACCAAGGCCAGCGGCTGGACCTTCACCACGCGCGCCGCGCCCGCCAGCTTCACGCAGCTGAGCGTGGACGACAGCGGCACCACGGCCGACTTCCGCACGCTGCAGGGCGCGCTGAACTGGCTGATGAAGAACTGCTCCACCACCAGCAGCGCCGCCAATGGCTGCAACACGGTGGCCACGCCCAAGACCATCACCCTGGCCAACGGCAGCTACCCCGAGCTGAACATCCTGCGCAAGGTGAACAACCTCAGCATCGTGGGCGAGAGCCGCGACGGCGTGGTGCTCGGCGACGAGAACTTCGAATCGCTCAACTCGGGCAGCGGCGCCAGCAGCGCCTCGGCCGGCACGGCGCTGTCGACCTCGGGCAAGACCATCGGCCATCGCGTGCTCGGCGGCGGCCGTGCGTCCTTCCTGATCGAGACCTCGGACCTGCTCACGCTGATGAACTTCACGCTGCAGAACCCGCACGTCCGCAGCACCGCTTGGGACAACCAGGCCGAGACGATCTACTTCAACACCAGCACCACGGCCGCGGCCGGTCGGCTCGTCGCCAAGCAAATGAACTTCTACAGCCAGCAGGACACGCTGCAACTGAAGGGCTACAACTGGTTCTACCAGTCGCTGATCACCGGCAACGTGGACTTCATCTGGGGCAGCGTGATGGCCTCGCTGTTCGAGGACTGCGAGATCCGCTCGGTGGCCGACCCGTCGAGCAGCCAGGCCGGCTTCATCCTGCAGTCGCGCGCCACGGCAGGCGACAAGGGCTTTGTCTTCCTGAACAGCGCGCTCACCGCCGGCCCCGGCGCCGTGCAGGCCTACCTCGCGCGCAGCGGCGGCACCACGGCCACCACCTACATCGACCACATCGCCTTCGTGAACACGAAGATGGGCGCGCACATCCTGCCCGAGGGCTGGTGCGTGGGCAACGGCACGAGCAAGACCGGCACCGGCACGGGCAACTGCGGCAGCAACCCGCCGCCCTGGGCCGGCACGGCCGACGGCGCGGCCACCGATGCGGTCGGCTGGCGCGAGGTGGGCAGCATGGACCTGAGCGGCGCGCCGCTGGACTTGAGCACGCGCCTCGGCGTGGCCTCGGTCAAGGTCAACAACGTGCCCACGCCGCTGAGCCTGGCGCGCGTGCTGGCCAGCGATGCGGGGCTGACGGATCGCGCCGCGATCTTCTTCAACTCCACCATCGCCACGGGCGCTCAGGGAGGCTGGGTGCCGGCGCCCTGAGGCCTGCCGACGCTTCGCTTCATCAGTGCCGGTGCCGCGGCCGCCAGAGGCTCACGGGCTGAGCTTGGCGGCCTCGGCGCTGCGCGCGAGCCACTGCTCCACGGCTTGTGCCACGAGCGCACTCATGCCGCCTTCAAACCCGACGGCACGGTCGCGCATCCGGTTGACCAGCTCAGCCGGAAGCCTGCAGGACAAGGGCACCAACTTCGCGACTGCCGGGCCTGCGCTGGCCTCGCTCTTCGCTTTCGGTTGGGCTGAGCCCTGTCCGAAACGCTGAGGCACCGCACTCGACTTCATCCGTCCATCGAGCTTCTTCGCCAGGTTCTTCTCGATGTCAGTCTTCTTCATGCTCATGGGTGCTCTCTGGATGGGTGAGCCGCAATTGTCCTCCTGCTTCAATGCCGGCGCTGCTGCAGCCGGCTCTTTGCCTCGGCCACCGCATGTTCGCGGCGCCAGTCGCCGGCCCAGCCCTGGAAGCGCGCCGCTTCCATGGGCCGGCCGATCAGGTAACCCTGGGCCATGTCGCAGCCGAGCTGCCGCAGCAGGGCCCAGTCGGCTGGCGACTCCACGCCCTCCGCCACCGCGTGGATGTGCAGCTTGCGCGCCATGTCCAGGCTCGACGCGAGGATCACGCGCGTGGCTTCGTCGCTGAGCGATTCCGCCACGAAGGCGCGGTCGATCTTCAGCTCGGTGAAGGCGATGCGCGAGAGCTGCTGCATCGATGAATAGCCGGTGCCGTAGTCGTCGATGGACAGGCCGAAGCCCAGCATGCGCAGGCGCGCCAGGTTTTCCAGCGCGCGCGCCGTGTCGGTGGCGGCGGCCGATTCGGTGATCTCGAGCACCACGTGCGCGGGGTCGGCATGGTGGCGCTGCACGAGTTCGGCCACGCGGTCGCACAGGCTCGTCCCGTCGAGCGACAGCAGCGAGAGATTGACCGAGACCGTCAGCTCCAGGCCCGCGGCCTGCCACTGCACGAGCCAGTCGGCCGACTGGGCCAGCATGGCCCAGGTCAGCTCGTCGATCAGCGCGCCCTGCTCCATCGCCGGCACGAAGGCCGCCGGCCCGACGATGCCGTGCTCCGGGTGGCGCCAGCGCGCCAGCGCCTCGGCGCCGCGCACCTGCCCGCTCGACAGCTCGACCTTGGGCTGCATGAAGGCCTCGAACTCGCCGCGCGCCAGGCCCTGGGCCATCTCGTCCAGCGAGAAGCGCTGCTGCCTCTGCTGCTGCGGATGCAGTGACTGCACGCCGGGCTCTGGCGGCTCGTAGTGGCGCAGCAGGTCCAGCAGCTTCTCGGCCGTCAGCGGCTTCTCCGCCGCGCCGAGCAGCCGCGCGCCGTAGGCCCGGGTCATGGTGGCGATGGAGGCCAGCAGCTTCTTGTCGACCGCGCTCAGCAGGATCAGCGAGACCTGCCGGCCCTCGTCGGCAGCGACGTGGCGGATGAACTCCATGCCGTCCATGCCGGGCATGCGCAGGTCGCAGATGACGATGTCCACCGGCCGCGCCGCGTCCTGCAGCACGGCCAGCGCCGCATGGCCGTCGGCCGCGAACTGCACGTCGGCAGCGCCCATGGCCTGCAGCAGCCGGCCCAGCACATTGCGCTGGAAATCATGGTCCTCGACGACGAGGAATTTCAGCTTGTGCATCGACATGCGGCCCTCCTTCAGCGGCTCGTCAGGAAATCGTCGCCCAGGCACTGTCCAGATGCTCGCTCAGGCGGCTCAGCTCCGCCTCGAAGCGCACCATCTGCGACTCCACCGAGAGCCAGTTGAACGAGCGGCTGGAACGCTCGATCTGGTCGCACACGCTGGCCAGGCTCGCCGCGCCCACGGCGCGTGCTGCGCCGTGCAGCCGGTGCGCCACCGCGGCGATGGCCTCGCCATTGCCCTGTTCCACCCACAGGCGCAGCTGGGCCGCGTCCTGCTCGGTGCTGCGCCGGTAGTCGCGCAGGATCTCCTCCACCACGCCCGGCGCGCCCTGGGCCAGCGGCGCGAGCACGCTGGCGTCGAGCACTGGGAGCCCGTCGTCTGCTGCCGCTTCGCTACCGCCCAGCGCCGCCGCCAGCTCGCCCGGCTGGGGGCCCGTCAAGGGCAGCCAGCGATCCAGCGCCGCCATCAGCGCGGTGACCTCGACCGGCTTGGACAGATAGCTGTCCATGCCCGCCGCAAAACAGGCTTCGGCCTCGCCGTCCAGCGCATTGGCGGTGCAGGCAATGATGGGCAGGCGCCGGCCATCGCCCTGGCGCGCTTCCTCGGCGCGGATGCTGCGGGCCAGCTCATAGCCCGACAGGCGCGGCATATGGCAGTCGGTGATGAGCAGGCCGACCTTGCGGTCACGCCAGAACTGCAGGGCCTGCTCGCCGTCCTCCAGCGCCTCGGCCGCATAGCCGAGCGCGCGCAGCTGGTGCTGCAGCACGATGCGGTTGGTCGGGTGGTCGTCGACGACCAGCACCAGCGTGCCGCGCTGCTCGGCCTCATCCACGCTGGGCGCCACGCGCCGGCCGGCCAGGGCCGTAGCGAGGTCGCTGGCACCCTCGTCGGGGCCGTGCTGCGGCAGCTCGCGCTCGTCGGCCAGCGGCAGCGTGAGGGTGAGCATCAGCCGGGTGCCGCGGCCGGGCGTGCTCTGCATCTCGATCTCGCCCTGCATCATCTCGGCCAGGCGGCGGCAGATCGCCAGGCCCAGGCCGGTGCCGCTGCGGTGCGGGTCGGCGCCGCTCATCTGCGTCACCGGCTCGAGCTGCGTGAAGGGCTGGAACAGCCGCGCCCGGTCGGCCTCGGACACGCCGATGCCGGTGTCGGACACCACGATGCGCAGCGTCTCCCGGCCTTCGCTGCGCTGCAGCTGCTGCGCCGTCAGCGTGATGCCGCCCTGCGCGGTGAACTTCAGCGCATTGCTGAGCAGGTTGTTGAGGATCTGCCCCAGGCGCACCGGGTCGAACAGCAGCGCCGGCGCGATGCGAGGGTCCACCGAGACCTCGAGCTGCAGGCCCTTGCCGCTGGCGATGCCGCCATACATGCGGCGCGCGCGCTCGATCACGCGCGCCACCGAGGCGGGCTCGGGCCGCAATTCGAGGCGCCCGGCCTCGATCTTCGAGAAGTCGAGGATGTCGTCGATGATGCGCAGCAGCGCCTGCCCCGACTCGCGCACCACGCCTAGAGCGCCGCGCTGCTCGGCGTCCAGCCGGGTCAGCGCCAGCAGCTCCAGCATGCCGAGCACCCCGTTCATCGGCGTGCGGATCTCGTGGCTCATGGTGGCCAGGAAGACGCTCTTCGCGCGGTTGGCCGCATCGGCCGCCTCCATCGCCGCGCTCAGCTCGGCCGTGCGTTCGGCCACTCGCTGCTCCAGCTCGGCGTGGGCTGCGCGCACGTCTTCCTCGGCGCGATGGCGCTCGGTCACGTCCACGCTGAAGATGCTGATGCCTTCGGGCGCCGGCAGCACGCTGAGCTGGAACCAGCCCGTGCCGTCATCGAAGGCGAACTCGGTTTCGAAATGTTGCGGCTCGCGCAGATGCATGCAGCGGCTCAGGCGCGCGAACAGCTCGGTGCCCTGCACGCCGGGATAGACCTCGGTCACGACGCGCCCGACCATCGCGCGAGCCTCCATCCGGCCCTGCGCCGCGGCCGCCGCATTGACGTAGGTGTAGCGCCAGTCGCGGCCGATGATCTGGCAGCCTTCGAGCATGCTGTCCAGCGTGTGGCGGAACAGCGCCTCGCTCGCGCGCAAGGCCTGGTCCATGCGCTCGCGCTCGGTGGTGTCGCGCACGGCGGCCACCATCACATGCGCCTCGCCGCGCTGGAAGGGGCTCAGGCTCACGTCGATGGGGAACATCGTGCCGTCCCTGCGGCGGCCGCGCGCCTCGGCCTGCATGCCCCCCGCAGGCGCGGGCAGCAGCAGGTCCACGGCGCGGCCTTTCAGCTCGGCGCGCGGCCAGCCGAAGACCACCTCGGCCTGGCGGTTGACCTGCAGGATGTGGCCCTGCTCGTCCGTCATGACCAGCGCGTCCGGTGCGAACTCGAACAGCTCGCCGAAATGCCGCTGCTTTTCTTCCAGCGCGGCAGTGCGCTGCTGCACGCGCGCCTCCAGCTCGTCGTTGAGCCGGCGCAGGTTCTCGTCGGCGCGCTCGCGCGCCAGCGCCTCGCGCCGGATGCTGCGCAGGAAGTAGGTGCACAGCAGGCTCACCGCGGCCAGGGTCACCAGCAGATAGCTCAGCGAGTTGCCGCGCGCCGCATCGGCCTCGGCCGCCCGCCGTTCCAGCAGCAGGCGTTCGGCCTCGTCGAGCTGGCGCGTCTGCTTGCGCACCTCGGCCATCATCAGGCGCGCCTCGTTCGTGGCGGCCCGCGGGTCCGCGACGCCGGGGTCCATGTCTCCCATGGCGAGCCGGGCCAGCTCCTGCATGCGCGCGTCCACACGCACGCGCAGCTGCTCGAACAGCTTGAGCTGCGCCGGGTTGTCGGCCAGCAGCTTCGCCAGCTCCTGGAGCTGCTGACGTGCATCGGCGGTGAGCAGGCGCAGCTCGCGACCCTCGTAGGCCGTGCCGGTCTGCAGGAAGCTGACCCGCGTGGCCTCGGCATCCGACAGCGTCGCGTAGAGCTGGCTCAGCCGCGCCCGCACGTCCTGCGTATGCGCCACCCAACGCGTCGAGCGCGTGAACTCATCGCCAAAGCGGTAGGTGATGCCGCCGCCCACCACCAGCACCAGCACCACGGCGGCAAAGGCCGTGGCGATCTTCAATTCCGCGCGGCTGAGCGTGCGGGCCTGGCCCGGCTCGCGCGCCGGCAGGTTCGCCATCAACAGGCCGCCGGCCAGCAGGGTGAAGGCCAGGCCCGTGTGCACGGCCACCGGCGGCAGCAGCAGGTCGGTGATCAGCTCGGTCGCGTTCCAGCCATAGCCGAGCAGGCTCAGCAGGCCCACGCACATCACGCCCGTGGCCAACCCGGTGACGATCAGCCGCCCGCGCCGCTGCAGCAGTGCCACCTGGGCCGCGCCGATGGCCACGAAGGCCGCCGCGCTGTAGGGCGACATGCGGCCGGGGAAGGCGTTGTAGGCCCGCGCCTTGTCGGCGGCCAGCAGCTGATCGATGCCGAGCTGCCAACCGAAGGCGTATTCCGCCAGCGTGGCGCCGCCCAGCAGGGCCACGAAGGCCGCCGCCGCGAGCAGCGGCAGCCGCTGCGCCGACGCGCCCGGGAAGGTCAGCGCGCACAGCACAACACCGGCCAGCAACAGGGCCAGCGCCGTATTGACCTTCATCTCGACCGCGCCGCGCAACACGCTCTTGAGTGCCGGAACATCCAGCGCCCAGCCCAGCAGGACCAGCAGCCCGAGCAACGCAGCCAGCCCACTGACCACGCGGACCGAGGTGGCGTAAGGGACAGGACCAACCATATAAACCTCAGCAAAACACTGAGAAAGGTCAATCTATACACGCCTTCACACTTCTGTCTAATCAACTTTATCGATGGTGAATATTGCCAGTGCGATCTGCGAACGGATGTTGCCCTCAGGCCCACGCCTCCACCGGCCGCAAGCCCTGGGCCAGCCAGGGGGCGGGAGGTGCGGCGTTCGTGTCGAGTTTCCGGGGTGGGGAGTCAGGGGCGGCGGCGGCCCGTCTGCTCGACCCCGTCACGCAGGGCTGCTTCAAGAACCTCGAGTTGGATGTCCTTGAGCGCGCGGAACTTGATGCAATACCCGGTCACGCTGGCCTTGCCGAGCGCCCTGCCATAGGTCTGGGCCAGGTACTTCTTGTCTTCCAGCCCGATGATGTAGATCGAGATGCCCGTCGTGTTCGCGCTGATGCCGATCTGATAGAAGTCCCGCGTCTTGCCGCCGGCCTGTTTCATGGTCTGGAATCCATACCCGATATTGGGGTTGGAAACCGTCTTGCCCTGCTCGTCCTTGCCATCGAGGAACCACAGCCGGCATTGGGCAGGCATCAAAGCCAGGATGCGGCGGTGCAGCTCCTGCATATCGCTTCGTTTCGGCTCGGGCTGGGCCGAAATGTATTCATCGATTTGCTGCTCGTTCAGCGTCATGGTTGATCTTGCTGCTCTTCTTCTTCAATGCCGGCCCACTTGAGGGCGTAGGCGCGTTCGCCAAAGCTCAGGTACTCGGTGATCCTGCCCTCGCGGAAGGTGAAGCCATCCGCAAAACGCCCGCCCATCCATTCCGTCGCGCCCTTCATGCGCACCCAGGCGTGGAGATACACCACGATCTTGTCTCCCCGGGCCAGGAATTTCTCGGGCTCGCAGCTTCCTTCGGCCCAGCTTCCGCGCCCTTTCGTCACATGCGCCTGGACCTCGGCGATACCGCGGTAGGTGCCCGCCGTCGGAAAGCCCTCGGGCTCGATGCGCACGATCTCCGGGTCGAAATGCTCGGTGATCGCCTGCATGTCATTGCGGTTGATGGCGGCGAAGAACTGCTGCAGGGCTTCCGTCATTTCTTCTTGATTGCTCATGGGTCGATCGCTCTCCGATGTTGGGTAGGTTAGACGGTATGACCCATCCCCAAGTCAGCGCGCGCGCCGATAGTGCATGGCGACTGCGCCGTTGCGCAGCGGCTTCGCCGATATCAACTCGAGCCGTCGCGTGCCGGGCAGCCCGCGCTCGTACAGGGTCGGACCGTGGCCGGCAATCCTGGGGTGGACGAGCAATTTGTATTCGTCGATCAGATCCAGCCGATCCAGCTCGGTCGCGAGCTTGCCGCTGCCCAGGAGCACGCCGTCCGGGGTCGCGTCCTTGAGCTGCTGCACGCCCGCGCGCAAGTCACCGGGGATATGGTGGCTGCCGGTCCAGGGGAAGTCCTTGCGCGTCGAGGACACCACATACTTCGGCTTGGCCTCCAGCTTGAGCGCCCACTCGCGCATTGCCGGCGGCGCATCCACGTCGCCGCGCGCGACCGCTGGCCAGTAGCTCTCCATCATCTCGTAGGTGACGCGGCCCCACAGCATCGCCCCGCCTTCATCCATGAGGCGGGTGAAGAAGGCATGCGTCTCGTCATCGGCGATGCCTTCCTGGTGGTCGACGCAGCCGTCCAGGGTGAGGTTGAGGCTGAAGGTCAGGAGACCCATGGTGTGTTCCTCCGTTCGAGATGGGGGATGCGCCGCTCGCGGTCTGGCTGCAAGGGCACGAGCTCAATTGGCAAGGTGCTCAACCTGTGTCGACTAACGTTCACAAGCGGACCGAGGCTTGCCGAGGGACGCCAGGTGGAGCGACGCGTTAGGGCGCACGCGCTTGACCATCGCCCAAGAGTGCAACCATAATGGTTCCACTTTGGATGGAGCGAGCCATGCCCACGACCCTGACACTGAAGAACATTCCTGACGCCGTGTACGACCGATTGAAGCTGGCTGCAGAAATGCACCGACGCAGCCTGAACAGCGAGGCAATCGTATGCCTGGAATCGGTACTGCTGCCGACCAAAATGCTGCCCAGCGAGCGAATTGCTCGGGCGCGAGAACTGCGCGCGGCACTGCCAGCTGGGAAATTCCTGGCGCACGACATTGACACAGCGAAGCGCGAGGACCGCCCGTGATAGTGGTTGACTCCAACGTACTCACGTACTTGTACTTGCCCAGCCAATTCACGCCTGCGGCCGAAGCCTTGCTTGAGAAAGATCCCGACTGGGCAGCGCCTATTCTCTGGCGCAGTGAGTTCCGCAATATTCTGGCCGGATTTCTGCGACGCAATGCAATCACTTTCGAGCAGGCGAGCGGCCTGCAACGGGAAGCTGAAAGCCTGCTTGCCGGTGCCGAGTATGAAGTGGAGTCTTCCGCAGTACTTGAACTCGTGCGCGACAGCGATTGCTCAGCGTACGACTGCGAATTCATCGCCCTTGCGATGAAGCTCGATACCAAGCTGATCACCATGGACAAGAAGTTGCTGCACGCGTTTCCCAAGCGTGCAATTGCTCTTTCTGCGGGCAACGTTTGACGTAGGCGATCCGCCGAAGGCGGGTCCGCTTGAAGGAAGCGTCAAACATCAGCCGCGCCCTTCGGTTGAACATTCCCAAGCTCGAAGGTGTCTGAGACACCGACGTCGGCATATAGCTTTGCGGCCGCAGCGACATGGTTTGGCGTCAAGCCGGGCATCGCGATGGCGACAAGCTGAGGCCTCATTCTTCCTTGCACGACGACAAATAGAAGATGCACTGACAGGTCAGACCGGCAGCAGGCAAGCTCGACTAACCGGTGGTGGCAAGTGGCGGCAAGCCCGAGTCCACGTGATAGGAATGGAGCCCTGCTGAGCGGTTCGTATCTGGGTCCGCAGCGCCGCACTGGCGACTGCAACAAGGCCGTCTGTAGATGGGCAGTCTGTTCTCTGTTCAGCTCTTCGCTGCGTCGGCGTGCGCGATGTTCTTCAAATTGATGAAGAGGTCTTGAATGAGAAATTCAATGCAACGGTGTTGACGCGGTGGGAAATCCCTGTAACGGGTTAGGCCT
>FSVW01003632.1_pt1 | contig 13536 bp, 14 predicted proteins | sample 1637551 | NCBI WGS metagenome assembly FSVW01 (sample SAMEA3914814, study PRJEB12502) | metagenome | biome: forest; material: soil | place: USA | collected 2011-09-16 | depth 0.1 m | reverse complement strand
GACCTGCAACGAGCGCAAATCCAGCAAGCATGCGGTTTCCGGCGGGGGGCTTTTCGCTACAATGAAGGCCCAACAAGCAGTTGCCATACGTTTTGTTGGAAGGCGCGCCAGAACTTTAGGCGTGCCTTTTTTTTATGTTCGACACGGCCCCTTCGGGGCCTTCACATCGCTGCGCGATATGAGTCTGCCATGCAACGGCTGCGCCGTTGAAGCCTTCGACCGAGCGCCGCAAAGAAGTCAATGAACCACATCCGCAATTTCTCCATCATCGCCCACATCGACCACGGCAAGAGCACGCTGGCAGACCGGATCATTCAGCGTTGCGGGGGCTTGAGCGACCGCGAGATGGAAGCGCAGGTGCTGGACTCGATGGACATCGAGCGTGAGCGCGGCATCACGATCAAGGCGCAGACAGCCTCTTTGCAATACACGGCCAAGGACGGCAAGACCTACAACCTCAACCTGATCGACACCCCGGGGCACGTCGACTTTTCTTACGAAGTGAGCCGCTCGCTGTCGGCCTGCGAAGGCGCGCTGCTGGTGGTGGATGCTTCGCAAGGCGTGGAAGCGCAGACGGTGGCGAACTGCTACACCGCACTGGAATTGGGCGTCGAGGTGGTGCCGGTCCTGAACAAGATGGACTTGCCCTCGGCCGACCCGGAAAACGCCAAGGCCGAGATCGAAGACGTGATCGGCATTGATGCGTCCGACGCGATTCCCTGTTCGGCCAAGACCGGCATGGGCATCGACGAGATCATTGAGGCCGTCATCGCCCGCATGCCGCCGCCCAAGGGCGTCGTTGAAGCGCCGCTGCGCGCCATGATCGTCGACTCCTGGTACGACGCCTACGTGGGTGTGGTGATGCTGGTGCGCGTGGTGGACGGCACGCTCAAGAAGGGCGAACGCATCCGCATGATGGCGTCTAACGCCGTCTATCCGGCCGAGCATCTGGGCGTGTTTGCCCCCAAGTCCGAGAAGCGCGAGCAGCTCAACGCAGGCGAGGTCGGCTTCGTGATTGCCGGCATCAAGGAACTGCAGGCCGCGAAGGTGGGCGACACCATCACGCTGGAAAAGAAGCTGCCCAACAACTTCGGCCCGGCCGAAGAGGCGCTGCCCGGCTTCAAGGAAATCCAGCCGCAGGTTTTTGCTGGCCTGTATCCAACCGAAGCCAGCGAGTACGACCAGCTGCGCGATGCGCTGGAAAAACTCAAGCTCAACGACTCCTCCCTCCGTTACGAACCCGAAGTGAGCCAGGCTCTGGGCTTTGGCTTTCGCTGCGGCTTCCTGGGTTTGCTGCACATGGAAATCGTGCAGGAACGCCTGGAGCGCGAGTTCGATCAGGACCTGATCACCACCGCCCCGAGCGTCGTCTATGAAGTGCTGCGGGGCGACGGCGAAGTGATCTTGGTTGAGAACCCGTCCAAGATGCCCGAGATCGGCCAGATCCAGGAGATCCGCGAACCCATCGTGACCGTGCATCTGTACATGCCACAGGAATACGTGGGCCCGGTGATGACCCTGGCCAACCTGAAGCGCGGCAATCAGCTGAACATGGCCTATCACGGCCGCCAGGTCATGCTGACCTACGAGATGCCGCTGGCCGAGATCGTGCTGGACTTCTTCGACAAGCTCAAGAGTGTGTCGCGCGGCTACGCCTCCATGGACTACGAGTTCAAGGAGTACCGCGCGTCGGACGTGGTGAAGGTCGACATCCTCATCAACGGCGACCGCGTGGACGCGCTGTCCATCATCGTCCACCGTGCGCAGAGCCAGTACCGCGGCCGCGGCGTGGCCGCCAAGATGCGCGAGCAGATCCCGCGCCAGATGTACGACGTGGCCATTCAGGCCGCGATCGGCGCCAACATCATCGCCCGCGAGAACATCAAAGCGCTGCGTAAGAACGTGCTGGCAAAATGCTATGGCGGCGACGTCTCACGCAAGCGCAAGCTGCTCGAGAAGCAGAAGGCGGGCAAGAAGCGCATGAAGCAGATCGGCTCCGTCGAAGTCCCGCAAGAGGCGTTCCTCGCCATCCTCCAAGTCGAAGACTGATCACAAAGAATCACCACTGATGAGTGCCCTGACCGGAATCCTTTACGCCGCCCTCGTCGCCTATCTGGGCGGTTGGTACATGGGCTACTGGAGCGGCGATTTCTCGCTGCTGCTGTTCATCCTGACCTTCGCCACCTTCCTGTACTGGCTGGCCGAACGTTTCCACTTCCAGCCCCGGCGCGAAGCCGCGGCGGCCAGGCTGGCCGAGCAGGATGTGGCGCGCCGCGAAGCGCTGGCCGCCAAGGGCATCACCCAGGTGGACGGCGACCTCCAAGGCGCCCGCGAAGGCCTGCTGATGCAGCCCTGGTGGCTGGACTGGACGGCCGGGCTCTTCCCCGTCATCTTGCTCGTCTTCCTGCTGCGCAGCTTCCTGTTCGAACCGTTCAAGATTCCTTCGGGTTCGATGGTGCCCACGCTGCTCGTCGGCGACCTGATCCTGGTGAACAAGTTCCACTACGGCGTGCGTCTGCCGGTGATCGACAAGAAGATCATCTCTAACCACGACGTTCAGCGGGGTGACGTGATGGTGTTCAAGTTCCCCGAGGACACGAGCCAGAACTTCATCAAGCGCGTGGCCGGCATCCCCGGCGACGAGATTCGCTACGCCGACCAGAAGCTCTACATCAACGGCAAGTTGGCCGATGTGCAGCCCCAAGGCGCCTTCTACGACGCCGATGGCCGCGCCACCCGCCCGCTCTTCATCGAGCAACTGGGCGAGAAGAAGCACCAGATCCTGGTCGAGCCCCAGTACGGTCGCACGGTCACGCCCGACGAGTTCCCCTACCGCGACCAGTGCGTGTACACGAACGACAGCGTGACCTGCAAGGTGCCGGCTGGCCACTACTTCATGCTGGGTGATAACCGTGACAATTCCCGCGATTCGCGCTTCTGGGGCTTTGTTCCGGACCGCAATATCGTCGGCAAGGCTTTCATGGTGTGGATGAGCTTCGATAATCCCAAGCGCATCGGAACCTTTTTCGACTGACCGACTGGAGAGCCTGAATGTCCCTTCGCCGCCCCCAATTGCAGTGCAGCAGTGAACGCCGTTTGAACAGGCAACGAGGCGTCAGCCTCATCGGCCTGCTGTTCTGGGCCGTCCTCCTGTCCTTCGTGGGCGTGGTGGCGGCGAAGACGTTTCCGACGGTGCTCGAATACATCACCATCAAGCGAGTCATCCACAAGATCGCCCTGGACAACCCGGGCACGGTGCCGGCTGTGCGCGCCGAATTCGACAAGGCGCGGCAAGTCGAATACGGCATCACCAGCATCAGCAGCGGCGACCTCGTGGTCACCAAGGACAACGACAAGCTTGTGATCAGCTTCGCCTACGACAAGCAGGTCGAGTTGTTCGGTCCGGTCAATCTGCTGATCAAGTACGAAGGCAACTCAAATTAATGAACGCTGCGTTGACCGCGCTCCAGCAACGTCTGGGCTACCGCTTCGGTCAGCCCGACCTGCTTCAGCGCGCGCTGACGCATCGTTCCTTCGGCGCCGACCACAACGAGCGCCTTGAATTCCTCGGCGATGCCGTGCTGGGCCTCGCGGTATCCAGCCTGCTGATCGAACGCCACAGTGGGTCCGACGAAGGTGACCTGACCCGCATCCGTGCCCACCTCGTGCGTGAGGAAAGCCTGCACAAGCTCGCGCTCTCGCTCGGCCTGCCTGCGGTGCTTCGCATGTCCGATGGCGAAGCCCGCGGCGGCGGTGCGCAGCGTCCGTCCATCCTGGCCGACGCCACGGAAGCCGTGCTCGGCGCGGTCTACCAGGACGGTGGCTTCGATCCCGCACGTGCGCTCGTCGACCGCCTGCTCGGCGAAGTCATCTCCAACGCCGATTCCTCGGGCGATTGGGCCAAGGATGCCAAGACTGCGCTGCAGGAATGGCTGCAGGCCCGCAAGCTGCCTGTGCCCGCCTATCGCATCACCGAAACGCGCGGCCAGGCGCATGCCCAGATTTTCCAGGTCGAATGCGCTGTCGAATCGCTCAACCTCACCCACCACGGCGAAGGCCGCTCGCGCCGCGTTGCAGAGCAGGTCGCCGCGCGCGCCATGCTCGATGAATTGATGGCGCGCGACATGCCGGGCTCTGGCCTGCGCGACTGAAGGCCTATATGACTGAAGAAAACACCACTCCCGCCGCTGCAGCTGGCCAGTCTGAGCAACGCTGCGGCCTCATCGCCATCGTCGGCCGCCCGAATGTGGGCAAGTCCACGCTGCTGAATGCCCTGGTCGGACAGAAGGTGTCCATCACCTCCGACAAGGCGCAGACCACGCGCCATCGCATCACCGGCGTGCGGACCGTCGAAGAGGCGCAGTTCGTCTTCGTGGACACGCCCGGCTTCCAGACCAAACATAACGCCGCGCTCAACCGCACCCTGAACCGCACCGTGCATGGCGTGCTGTCCGACGTGGACCTCGTGCTCTTCGTCGTCGAAGCCGGCAAGTTCGGCATCGACGATGCGAAGGTGCTGTCCCTGCTGCCCGAGGACAAACCGGTTGTGCTCATCTGCAACAAGCTCGACGCCGTGCACCGCCGCGCCGAACTGGCGCCCTGGCTCAAGAGCATGCAGGAGCGCCGCAGCTTCAGCGAGTTCGTCCCGCTTTCGGCCAAGAAGGAAAGCGACGTCGCACGCTTGTTCAAGATCCTCAAGCCCTATCTGCCGGAGCAGGGCTGGTTCTACGAGGAAGACGCGCTGACCGATCGCAGCGAGAAATTCCTCGCCAGCGAAATCATCCGTGAAAAGCTCTTCCGCCTGACCGGTGACGAGCTGCCCTACACCTCCACCGTCGTCATCGACAAATGGGAAGACGAGGGCCAGCTGCGCCGCATCTCGGCCTCCATCGTCGTCGAGCGCGAAGCCCACAAGGGCATGATCATCGGCGGCGGTGGCGAACGCCTGAAGCGCATCGGCTCCGAAGCACGGCAGGAACTCGAAACCTTGATGGACGGGCGAGTGTTCCTGGAGCTATGGGTCAAGGTCCGTTCAGGTTGGGCCGACACCGAAGAGCATCTGCGCAGCTACGGCTATGAATGAAGCCCCCGCGTCGCTGCGCTCCTGCCCCCCGAGGGGGCGTCGCCCGGCTTGGGGCGGCCCGGCGCTCGGGCGGTGAGCAAACCCGGCGCAAAACAAGGGCAGGAAGCCTTCGTCCTGCACCACTACGACTGGAGCGAATCCAGCCAGATCCTCGACCTCTTCACCCGCGAGCAGGGCCGTGTGCCCGTGGTCGCCAAAGGTTCGAAGCGGCCGTACTCGCAGCTGCGCGCGGTGCTGCTGCCGTTTCAGCGCATTTCGGTCAGCCTGTCCAAGCCCGGCAAGAGCACCGAAGGCGAGGGCGTGCTGACGCTGCGCACGGCCGAGTGGCAGGGCGGCGCTACGCAGCCTCCTGGTGCCGCGCTGTTCTCGGGCTACTACCTGAACGAACTGCTGATGAAGTTGCTGGCCCGACAGGATCCGCACCCGCAGCTGTTTGATCTGTACGCCGAAACCCTGGCCGAGCTGCATTCGGCCGATGAGCCCGCCGCACAGGCCGCGCTGCGTGCGTTTGAATTGCGCTTGCTTTATGCGTTAGGGCTGCTGCCCGACCTGAGCCTGGCCACGCTGACGCAGGAGCCCGTGCGCGCCGGCCGCCGCTACGCCATCTCGCCCGAAGCTGGCGTGATCACCGCGCCGGGCGATGACACGGCCCAGCTCGATGGCGCCGCGCTCGTGCAATTGCAGGCTGCTCTTTTGCATGGCAGCGGCGCTGCGTTGCGCCAGGCTTGTCAGAGTTCGCTCCAAGGCCTGCGTGCCGTGCTGCGCGCGCTTCTGCTCTACCATTTGGGCGGACAGCCGCTGCGTACGCGGCAACTGATGCTGGACATCCAGAAATTCGTCGAATGAATCCTCTCGTCGCTCCTTCCATGCGCTGCGCGCTCTCGGTCAACGTCAACAAGGTGGCCTTGCTGCGCAACACCCGCCATCTGGGCATTCCCAGTGTCGTGCGGGCCGCCGAACTTTGCTTGCAGGCCGGCGCGCAAGGCATCACCGTGCACCCGCGGCCCGACGCGCGCCACATCCGCACGGACGACGTGCGCGAGCTGGCCGCGCTGATGAAGGCCTGGCCGCAAGCCGAGTACAACATCGAGGGCAACCCGACCCAGAACCTGATGGACTTCGTGCGCGAGTTCCGGCCGCATCAAGTCACCTTCGTGCCCGACGGCGAAGACCAGTTCACGTCCGACCACGGCTGGAACCTGCCGGCTGATTCCGAGCGCTTGGCGCCGCTGATCGATGAATGCCATCAGCTCGGCGTGCGGGTGAGCCTGTTCATGGATCCGCAGCCCGAGGCCATGCGCTTGGTTGCGGAGTTAGGTGCCGAGCGCATCGAGCTCTATACCGAGACTTTTGCCAGCGCTTTCGGCACCGCGCGCGAGGCAGAAGTGACGGTGGGCTTTGCCGCCACCGCGCAGGCCGCATTGGCCGCAGGCATTGGCATCAACGCCGGCCACGACCTGAACCAACCCAATCTCACCGCCTTTTTGCGCGCCGTGCCCGGTGTGCAGGAAGTGTCGATCGGCCACGCGCTGATCGCTGACGCCCTGGAACTTGGCTACGCTGAAACTGTGCGCGGTTATCTGCGCGCCATTCAGACTGCATACGCGTGATCTACGGCATCGGCACCGACATCTGCGACATCCGCCGCATCCGCGAAACCCTTGCGCGACGTGGCGAGCGCTTTGCCGAGAAGGTGCTCGGGCCGCATGAGATGGAAGTGTTCCGCGAGCGCCGAGCGAAGGTCGAGGCGCGCGGCGTGGCCTATCTCGCCACACGCTTCTCTGCCAAGGAAGCTTTCTCCAAGGCCATCGGCATGGGCATGCGCATGCCCATGACCTGGCGCGCCTGCGAGATAGTCAAGGCGCGCAGCGGCAAGCCCGAGATCCAGCTGCATGGCGCATTGGCCGAATGGTTCGAAGCGCGCGGCTTGCGCGCCCATGTGACCGTGACCGACGAGGTCGACTACGCGGCAGCCTTCGTCGTGATCGAGACGCGGACGTAGCGATGTTCCGATGGGCCCTCCGGCTCATTCACTATCGTCGGGAGTTTCCAGGTCGGCGGCATCCCACTCATAGCTGAGCAGATCGCCGGGTTGGCAATCCAGCGCCACGCAGAGCTTGGCCAGCGTTCCAAAGCGTACGCAGCGCACCTTGCCCGAACGGAACAGCGACAGATGGGTTTCGCTCACGCCAATCCGCGCGGCAATGTCCTTGGCCTTCAGGCGTTTGGCCGCCAGAACCTCGTCGAGTCGGATGCGGATGGCCATCAGAAGATCTCCGCAAGTTCGGTTTCGAGTGCCGCCGCGCGCCCGAAAACCCGCGCGATCACGGTCAGCGAGAGCCCGAGCGCGCCCAGCACCAGCGCGGAAACATCGAAGGCGATCCAGTAGCCAGGACCGGCGCCGATCAAGCGCTGCAGTGCCGGCACGGCGAACACTCCGATGAACGCGCCCCAGGCGAGCAGCAGGCCGACGCGGCCCAGCATCGCCGTCAGCGTGGGCGCGTAAAGCTGGCCCTGCGCGAACTCGCAGAGAGCGCGTCGCACGCCGCCAAGCGCCAACAGATAGAACACCTCCGGGCTGGCGGCGATCAGTTGCGCAGCCAGTGCGCGCCAGATCGCGCCATCGTCTGTTTGCTGAAGCACGCGCAGGCCCAGCGCGCCAAACCGCTCCAGCAGCAGCAGAACCCACAGTGCAGCCGCCAAGCCGGTGAACACGCAAGGCCGAGCAGGGCATCGTCATGCCGGCCATGTCCAAGCAGCGCATTGCGGAGATCAACCGGCGCTTGGTCGAGCGGAACATCCCGGTGCACGCGATCGGCGAGATCGGCGGTGACCTCGAATCGATCTTCATGGGCCTGATTGGGAGCCGCGCCGCATGACTGCTCTTAACTTCTTCGATGTCTTCTGCTGCGAGTGGCTGAAGAGCCGACGCGGTCTCGGCGCCTGGCTGATCATCGTCGGCGCCTTCTTCACGCCGACGATCGTCATCGCAGTGCGATTGCTTCGTCCGGCGTCCTTGCCTGCGCTGTATGCCGACCCGGCCTTCTGGACCTCGCTGTGGCGCAGTTCGTGGGAGTCGATGGCGATCTTTTTCTTGCCGATGGCCGCGATCCTGGCGACGAGCCTTGTGGTGCAGATGGAGGTCAGGAGCAATGCGTGGAAGCAGGTGCATGCATTGCCGCTCGAGCCGCTCACCATTTACCTGGCCAAGTTCGCCGTCATCGTGCTGATGATGGTGCAGTTCTTCCTGCTGTTCGACGTCGGCATCTACCTCTCGGGCCTGTTGCCGGCACTGCTTGTCCGAGGTGTTCCTTTTCCGCCGGCACCGCTGCCGTTTGGCAACTTCCTGATCGATACGGCAGGCTATTTCGTCGACTGTCTGCCCATCGTTGCGGCGCAATACCTGATGAGTCTGCGCTTCAACAATTTCCTCGCGCCGATCGGCCTTGGATTTCTGGCTTGGGTCGGCGCGCTGGCGGCGCTGTCCTGGCAGCACGCCGACTTCGTGCCCTACACCTACACGATGCTGGACTACCTCAAGGACCACCAGGCCTCGCGGCTGTCCGCACCGACTGCGAACCTCCATGCATTCGCGATCGCGTGGTTCGCCCTGTTCATCGGGGCGGGTTACCTGCTGTTCGTCACAAAGAAGCAGAAGGGTTGAGTCACTTGTAGCGCTCGGCCTTCGCAGCCATCTGCATCTTCATGTCCATCTGCATCGACACATCGCCGGGCATCGTCATGTCCATCAGCATGGTGATGCCCATGTCCTGACGCATCGGGAGACGGTCAGCGATGCGGTATTGCATGACGCCGCTGCCCGAGCCCTTCATGGTCATGCTCATCTTCTTCGCTTCCTGTTCCTGAGACTTCATTTCCATCGTCATCGTCACCGTCGTGTCGAAGTAGGCGATGCCCTTGCTGATGGACTTGAGCTTGAAGGCGATGGTGGTGTTGACCTTGGCGTCGGCCGGCAGTTGCTGCATGGGCAACTGCATATTGAAGGGGATCTCGGCCGAGTCGCCGATCTTCATGCGACGGCCTTCCATTTCGCGCATGGCGCCGAAGGCCTGCTGCATGACGCCTTCGGCCAAGCCGTCCAGCATCTTCGAGTCCTTGCTGGTGCTGAGCGTGCCGCTCTTGACGCGAAGAATCTCGGCGCCTGCGCCGTTCGGGTGAATCAAGGCGTCGACTTCGAGATCGGCCGAAGGGTTGGGCAGGTTCTTGGCTTCGCTACCGGGCATGTTCATGCGGATCTGGCCGCCCTCGCCGCGCATGTGCAGGAGGTAGTCGCCCTTGGCATCGGCTTCGCTGGCCTCGCTGCGGATGACCATCTTCATGTCCATGGACATACCCTTGGCCATCTGCTTGGCGCCTTCGAGCATGCGCGCGCGCTGCTCGTCCGTCGTGTTCGGACCGGGCAGCATATTCATGGCCATCTGCATCTTCATGTCCATGCTCTGGCGCAGCTTGTCGCCGGGCTGAGGCTGGAAGTGCAGGACGATTTCCTGGGGGTCGGCGACAACTGCCTTTGGGGCCGCATGCGCCGGCGCGGCCAGCATCGGAAGTAGCAGGGCGATGACAGATAGTTGGCGCATGGCGGGACCTTGCAAGTGTTGTGTCGGGCGCATCATGCCAGCGCCTCCATAAGGAAAAAGTAAAGAAGCCGCCGAGGCATGCGCCCAGGCGGCTTCCATCCTCAAGACGCGTGACCGATCGACCAGCTCAACCGCGGTAGTTGTCGAGCATCCGGTAGCCCCGCGCATACAGCCCGAACAACGTGGCCGCGACCAGCGCAAAGCCCGCGAAGAAGAACATCTGGAAGGCCGTGACGCTGATGCCGGTGGACTGGATCCAGGCCAGCGCACCTTCGCTCTTCACGCTTGAGTTGGACAGCAGCACCCACAAGTTGCCCATCGTGACCGAGAGGTTCCAGAAGCTCGTGATCACGCCCTTCATGGCCGGCGGCGCCTGGCTGTAGGCGAATTCCAGGCCGGTGGCCGAGACCAGCACTTCGCCGATGGTCAGCAGCACGTAGGGCAGGATCTGCCAGGTGATGACGAGCTTGTCGCCACCATCGATGAAGAGCTGCATGCCACCGACGACGATCCACGCCAGGCCCGCGAAAGCGATGCCCATGCCCATGCGGCGCAGCGCGGTGATCTTCAGGCCCATGCGCGTGAGCATAGGGAACAGCACTATGTTGTTGAAGGGGATCAGGATCATCACCAGCGCCGGGTTCACCGACTGCATCATGGAAGACTCGAACCACCAGGGTTTGCTCATCTGGTCGGCCTGCAGCACCCAGGTCGAGGCCTTCTGATCGAACAGCGACCAGAAGGGCGTGACGAGTGCGAAGAGCACCAGCAGGCGCAGCACCGCGCGAACGGCTTCGACTGCTTCGGCGCCATGCTTTGCTTTAGCGCGGTCCAACTGCATCCAGGCGCCGATGCCGCCGAAGAGCATCACCAGCAGCAGGGCCAGGCACAGCGCGGCAACGAGGCCAATCGCTTCATAGCAACTCACCGCATAAACGGCCAGCGCCGCACCGACCAGAGCCACGACCAGGCCCGCACCACCGCCGGCCAGCGCGCTCTTCACCACCTTGATGAAACTGTTCGGATCCTCGTGCGCCGTCGGCTTCACGTGGATGTACTTGTGGCGGCCCGACCAGAAGATCACGGTGGCGATGAACATGAACACGCCCGGGATGCCAAAGGCGGCGCTCGCACCCCAGTGCTTGAGGATCCACGGCATGCACAGCGAAGCGAAGAAGCTGCCGAAGTTGATGATCCAGTAGAAGGCGTCGAAGACCTTCTGCGCCAGCGAGCGGTTTGTCTTGTCGAACTGGTCGCCGACGAAGCTGGACACCAAGGGCTTGATGCCGCCCGAGCCGAGCGCAATCAGGAAGAGGCCAAAGTAGAAGCCGCGGATGCTGTTCTCGAAGAAGGCCAGGCAGGCATGACCGCACACGTAGACCAGGCTCAGGTAGAGGATGGTCTTGTACTTGCCCCAGAAGCGGTCGGCGATCCAGCCGCCGAGCAACGGAAAGAAGTACACGCCGATCACGAAGGTGTGGAACACCTCCTTGGCCTCGCCCTTGCGCATCTCTTCCGGAATCGCGAGCAGCAGACTCGTCATCAGGAAGACGGTGAGGATGTTGCGCATGCCGTAGAAGCTGAAGCGCTCGCATCCCTCATTGCCGATGATGAAAGGGATCTGCGGCGGCATCTTGGGTGCGATGGCCTGGGTGCTCATGGACGGTCCTCTTGTGGAAGCAGCGGTCAATGTAATGAATAAAAAAGCCGCCGCAACGGTTGTTGCGACGGCTTCAGGGGAAGTACTAGATCAGGCGCTGAATCAGGCGTCGAAAGGCAGTTTGGACTGGCTCAGATCCTTGCGGGTCTCGACGAGAACCAGCGGGCCTTCGTCGATCACCACCACCGGCGGACGCTCGCGGGGCACACGCACGGGCTTGGGCTCGGCGGCGATGGCGGCTTGCACTGCAGCGATCTTGTCTGCGTCGGAATTCACCCACTGCAGACCGGCCGTTTCGGCGACCGAGTGCAGATCGGAGAGCGGCAGCACGAAGGGCGCGACGACGACCGGTGCGGCGACGGGCGCAGTAACAGCAACGGCTGGGGCCGGTGCCGGTGCGGCCACGGGGGCGGCGACAGGCGCAGCAGCAACGGCTTCCAGGGTTTCCGAAGCTTCGATCGGCAGCACGGCAGCATTGGCCTGCGCGTCGATCTGGCCATCAGCGGTAGCTTCCGGTGCACCGTCTTCACGGCGCTCGCGACGATAGCGATCACGGCTGCGGCGGCGACCCTTCTCGCGGCCCTGACCTTCACCGGCGTCATCGCCTTCGGCAGCGACCTGGCCTTCAGCGGCTTCGGCGCCATCGGCCGCTTCAGTGGCAATGCCTTCGGCAGCTTGCGGCACTTCAGCATGGCCTTCTTCGCCATCGACCTTGGCTTCGTCGCCTTGCGGCGCGCCGTCTTCGCGACCACGGCCACCACGGCGGCGGCGGTTGCGATTGCGGCTCTGACGTTCTTCGGCCGTGCCTTCAGCCGAGGGCTCATGGCTCGCCGGCTCGATGGACTCAGCCTGGGTGTCGACGAAGGCCGGCGGCGCTTCGTGGACGCCGTTCAGGTCGAGTGCTGCTTGAGGCGAAGCCGATGCCTCGGCGTTGTTGTTGCGATCACGGCCACCGCGATCACGACCGCTGCGTCCGCCACGCTCGCCGCGTTCAGAGCGCTCACCACGTTCGGTGCGCTCGCCACGCGGCTGCTGTTCGGCGCGCACTTCGGTGCCTTCCAGCTTGACTGCTGCATCCTGGCGCGGCTCGCCACCACGCTCGTTGCGGCGGCCACGTTGCTGCTGTTGCTGCTCGCTACGGGCTTCCTGCGGCTTGTCGCCACGCGGTTGACCGTCACGGCCACCTTCACGGCCGCCGCCTTCACGCTTGGCATTGCGGTCACCACGTTCGCCACCGCGTTCACTACGCTCACCACCGCGTTCACTACGCTCACCACCACGCTCGTTGCGCTCGCCACGGCCACCGCGGCGGTTGCCGTCACGGCCACCATCACGACCGCCGCCTTCGCGCTTCTTTTCGCCGGCCGGCTTGGCTTCCACCTTGGCAGGTGCCGGAGCCGGGGCGGCTTCAGCGCCACCGAACAGGCTCTTGATCCAGCCGAAGAAACCACCGCCAGCGGCCACAGGCGCAGGCGCTGCCACCACGGGGGCAGGAGCGGCCTTGACGACGGGCTCGGGCTTCGGAGCAGCCACAGGAGCCGGGCCTTCGGGCATCACGCCCTTGATCAGCGGCTCTTGCTTGTTCTTCTTCTCGCCGTCGCTGCGGCGGGTGATGCCCACCTCATCGGTCGGCTCTTCGATCATCGTGTAGCTGGCCTGCAGGTTTTCCAGACGGGGATCGTCGTGGCGCAGTCGCTCGAGCTTGTAGTTGGGCGTGTCGAGGTGCTTGTTCGGCACCAGCAGCACGGTCACGCGCTGCTTCATCTCGATCTTGGTGATCTCGGTGCGCTTCTCGTTCAGCAGGAAGGACACCACGTCCACGGGCACTTGCACGTGCACGGCGGCGGTGTTGTCCTTCATCGCCTCTTCCTGGACCATGCGCAGGATCTGCAGCGCCGAGGACTCGGTATCGCGGATGTGGCCGGTGCCATTGCAGCGCGGGCAGGTGATGTGATTGCCTTCGCTCAGCGCGGGGCGCAGGCGCTGGCGGCTCAACTCCAACAGGCCGAACTTGCTGATGGAAGCGAACTGCACGCGGGCGCGGTCCTGGCGAAGCGCATCGCGCAGGCGCTGCTCGACCTCGCGGCGGTTCTTCGACTCTTCCATGTCGATGAAGTCGACGACGATCAGGCCGCCGAGGTCGCGCAGGCGCATCTGGCGGGCGATTTCATCGGCCGCTTCGAGGTTGGTGCGAG
>FSVW01001371.1_pt1 | contig 13574 bp, 12 predicted proteins | sample 1637551 | NCBI WGS metagenome assembly FSVW01 (sample SAMEA3914814, study PRJEB12502) | metagenome | biome: forest; material: soil | place: USA | collected 2011-09-16 | depth 0.1 m | reverse complement strand
GCGGCGCTTCTGATCACTTTCCTGAGCCTGCTGCTGGCGCATGCGCACCAGGGCAAGCTGCTACGCTAGTCGCTTATGTCTGCTACCACTTCCGCTGCCCCGATAGCCTCGCGCTGGCAGCAGTTCTACCAACTCACCAAGCCACGCGTGGTGCAGCTGATCGTGTTCTGCGCCGTCATCGGCATGGCCCTGGCCGTGCCTGGCTTGCCGCACGGCGAGCAATGGCCGGTGATTGCGGCGGCCACGGTCGGCATCTGGCTGGTGGCTGCGGCCGCGGCGGCCTTCAACTGCCTGATCGAGCAGCAGATCGACGCCAAGATGAAGCGCACCGCCTGGCGCGCCACCGCTCGCGGCGAGCTGAGCCGTGCGCAGACCCTGCTGTTCTCGGGCGTGCTGTGCGCAGCGGGCTCGGCCATCCTCTGGTTCTGGGTCAACCCGCTGACCATGTGGCTGACCTTCGCCACCTTCGTTGGCTATGCCGTCATCTACACGGTGATCCTGAAGCCGGCCACGCCGCAGAACATCGTCATCGGCGGCGCCTCGGGCGCGATGCCGCCCGTGCTGGGCTGGGCTGCACTGACAGGCAATGTGAGCTTCGAAGCCTGGCTGCTGTGCCTGATCATCTTCCTGTGGACGCCGCCGCACTTCTGGGCTCTGGCCCTGTACCGCAGCGAGGATTACCGCAAGGCTGGCCTGCCGATGCTGCCCATCACCCATGGCAACGAGTACACGCGGCTGCAGATCCTGCTCTACACCTTCGTGCTGTTCGCGGCCACGCTGCTGCCGTATCTGACGGGCATGAGCGGCATGTTCTACCTGCTCAGCGCTGTCGCCCTCGGCCTGGCCTTCTGCTGGCATGCGTTGAAGTTGTGGCGCGAGTATTCGGATGCGTTTGCGCGCAAGACTTTCCTGTTTTCGATCTGGCATCTGTCGCTGCTGTTTGCTGCCCTCTTGATCGACCACTACTTGCCCTCATGAACAAGCGCCTCTTTCTCGTCTCCGCCGCGGCTGCCCTGCTTGCAGCCTGCTCACCGGCCCCAGCCGCATTCAAGGGCGTGGACCTGACAGGCGCCGACTACGCGCGCGGCTTCAAGCTGAAGGACGTCGAAGGCCGTGTCCGCACCCTCGATGAATTCAAGGGCAAGGTCGTTGTGGTCTTCTTCGGCTACACGCAGTGCCCCGACGTCTGCCCCACCACCATGGCCGAGCTGGCCCAGGTGAAGAAGCAGCTCGGCGCCGATGGCGACAAGCTGCAGGGCATCTTCATCAGCATCGACCCCGAGCGCGACACGGGCGAGCTGCTCAAGGCCTATCTGGCTGCCTTCGACAAGAGCTTTGTCGCCCTGCGCGGCGATGCGGACGAGACCCGCGCGGCGGCCAAGGAGTTCAAGGCCTATTACGCCAAGGTCCCGGGCAAGGAGAGCGGCAGCTACAGCATGGACCACACGGCGGGCAGCTATGTGTTCGACCCCAAGGGCCAGATCCGGCTGTTCGAGAAGTACGGTGCCGGGCCTCAGGCGCTGGGCGAAGACATCCGGCAATTGCTGGCTGGCAAGTAATGAAAAAGCCCCGGCATGCCGGGGCTTTGTTTCTTGCGCTGAGCCTGGGCGTCAGGCTGGGACCAGCGCCTTCTTCATCTTCTTCATCGCCGCCGCCTCGATCTGGCGGATGCGCTCGGCGCTGACGCCGTACTCAGCCGCCAGTTCATGCAGCGTCATGCCACCCGAGGAATCGTCGTTGACCTTCAGCCAGCGCTCTTCCACGATCCGGCGGCTGCGTGGGTCCAGCACTTCGAGCGCGCGCGTGATGCCGTCGCCGGCCAACTCGTCGCGGGCTTGCGCTTCCAGCAGGCGCGTCGGCTCCTGCGTCTCGTCGGCCAGATAGGCGATGGGGGCGTAGCTTTCGCCGTCGTCGTCGGTCTGCGGCTCCAGCGCCACATCGCCGCCGGACAGGCGCGTCTCCATCTCCACCACTTCCTCGGGCTTGACCTTGAGCGTGCTGGCCACTTCGGCAATCTGCGCTTCGGTCAGCGCCGAGCGGTGCACCATGTCGTCGGCAGCCTCGCCCTTCATCGTGTGCTTCATCGAGCGCAGGTTGAAGAAGAGCTTGCGCTGCGCCTTGGTGGTGGCGACCTTGACCATGCGCCAGTTGCGCAGGATGTACTCGTGGATCTCGGCCTTGATCCAGTGCATGGCATAGCTGACCAGGCGCACGCCCTGTTCGGGGTCGAAGCGCTTGACGGCCTTCATCAGGCCGACATTGCCTTCCTGGATCAGGTCACCCTGGGGCAGGCCGTAGCCCATGTACTGGCGCGAGATCGAGACGACCAGGCGCAGGTGCGAAAGCACCAGCCGACCGGCGGCTTCGACATCGCCCTTGTCGCGCAGGCTGCGCGCGGCCGAGCTTTCTTCTTCGGCGGTGAGCAGCGGCAGGCGGTTGACGGCCGAGATATAGGCATCCAGATTGCCCAGCGAGGGCACCATGCCCCAGGGCGATCGGAGCGCAACAGCATTGGCAGTGGTGGTAGACATCTTTTTCGCCTTCTTGTGAATCACGAATGACGTCATATTAGCACTCTGTTCTGATGAGTGCTAAAGCCACATCAATCTCGGTAAAACCGCGGATTGATTGGTCTATATTGTGAGCGTTTGCTCACATCAAATTTCAGGCCAGGACGCGATCCAGCAGCTTCAGGACCTGTCGCAGGTCCACCGGCTTGGTGATGTACTCGCGCACGCCCAGGGCGCGGCAGGCGGCGATCTGTTCGGGCAGGGCGTTGGCGCTCACTGCGATGACGGGCAGGTCCCGCTCGTTCCAGCGCAGGCGCAGCCGGCGCAGCACCTCCAGGCCGTCCAGGTCGGGCAGGTGCATGTCCAGCAGCAGCAGGTCGGGCTTGTTCTTCAGGGCCTCCGCCAGGCCAGCCTTGCCGCGCGTCTCGACCTTCAGCTGCAGCAGGGGACGCTGTTCGAAGATGCCCTGCATGACGGCGGCATTCATGGCGTTGTCCTCGATGTAGAGCACGCGCCGGCGTTGCTGCACCGTCACCTGCGGCGCGGATTCCGCCACGGCCTCGGGGCTGGCAGCCTGGCCGCTGGCGGGCAGGCGCAGCACGAAGACCGAGCCCAGGCCCTCGGTGCTGCTGGCGCGCAGGGAGCCGCCCATCAGCTCGGCCAGACGCTTGCAGATCACCAGGCCGATGCCGGTGCCAGCGGGCCCGCCATGCTCGCGGCCCAGGCGGTTGAAGGGCTGGTAGAGCTGGGCCAGTTGCTCGGCCGAGAGCCCCAGGCCGGTGTCGGCCACGCTGATGTCCACCCAGCCCGGCTCCGTCATCTCGGTGAGCAGGGTGATGCCACCGCCGGGCCGGTTGTACTTGACCGCGTTGGACAGCAGGTTGGTGACGATCTGCTTGACCCGGGTGGCGTCGCCGAAGGCCTGTCCGGCGCTGGCGCCCAGTTCGCGCCGGATCAGCACATGGCGGGCCTGGGCATCGGCCTCCACCAGGGCCTGCGCCTCGGGCAGCAGGGCGGCGAGATCCAGCATGGCCGGGTCCAGCCGCAGCGCGCCGGCTTCGATGCGCGAGAGGTCCAGCGTGTCGTTGATCATCTCCAGCAGATGCCAGCCGGCCTGCTGGATCTGCGCAGTGCGCGAGTGCTGCCGGGCGCTCAGCGGCGCTTCGCTGTCCATCTCCAGCAACTGGGTGAAGCCCAGCATGGCGTTGAGCGGCGTGCGCAGCTCATGGCTCATGCGCGAGAGGAATTCGGTCTTGGCCTGGTTGGCGGCTTCCGCAGTCTGGCGGGCGCGTTCCAGCTCGCGCATCTTGTGCTCGTCGCTGATGTCCTGCACCGTGGCCACCAGGCGCAGCGGACGCTCGGCCGTGCTGCGCATCAGGCGCACGGTGATGCGCGTCTGCAGCACCGTGCCATCAGCGCACAGCAGGCGCCGGTTGGCCACGAATTCGCGCAGCTCGCCGCGCTCGATCTGCTCGCGCTGGGCACGCAGCGAGTCGCGGTCTTCCACTGCCGTGATCTCGCCCACATGGCGTTCCAGCAGCGCGGTGGCCGGCAGGCCGAGCATGGCGCAGAAATGCGGGTTGACGGCCTTGAACACGCCATCCACCGAGGTGAAGACGATGCCGATGGGGGCGGTGTCGAAGATCTCGCGCAGGCGCTGCTCGCTGGCCGTCAGCGCTTGGGTGGCCTCTTCGCGGTCGGCGATCTCGCGCTGCAACTGCGCCGTGCGCAGACGAACCTCGTTCTCCACGCGCTGCGTGCGGCCCGAGATCATCAGCAGGAGCATGCCCAGCAGGCCGATCACCATCGTGCCCAGCATGGCAAAGGGCACGCTGACCGGATTGGGCTGCGGCAGGCCGTTCGGCGCGTAGACACGCAGGTCCCATTGCCGTCCGCCAAAGCTGATGGTGCGACGCTGCGTGGGCACGTCGCTCAGGGCCTCGCAATCCGGCTCGCCGGCCAGGCGCTGGTCGGGGTCCGGGTCCAGATCGACCAGGCACAGGCGCAGGTGCGCCGGCAACTGTGGCGCGGCCGCGGCCAGCAATTGCGCCGGCCGCAGGATGGCCGAGATCGCGCCGCTGAAGGCCGTGGCGCGTTCGTTGGCGGTGCTCGGGTCTCCTGCATAAAGAGCGGCGTAGACCACCACGCCCAGGCCCTGCTCAGGATGCTGCGTGGGCTCGAAGCCGGCGCTGGCGCTGGGCAGGCCGGTCTTGCGTGCCAGTTCCAGTGCGCGCCGCGCGACGGGAATCGAGCGGATGTTCACGCCGAGAGCGCCGGCATTGCTGATCATCGGCTCGATCAGCCGGATGGCGACCGCGTCCTCGCCGGCGGGCGGCTTCTGGTCACCCGGGCGCGGGCGGTTGAAGACCCGATAGCCGGCCAGGCCTTCGGCGCGCGCGGCACGCTCGAAGGCGGCCTGCTGCGCGGCGGGCACCACGCGCGCCAGGCCCAGTGCCAGCAGCGAGCTGCCGGCACGCAGATAGGGGCGCGTGCCCAGTTCGAAGTCCTGGCGCGACAGCTGCGGTGCCACCAGCGCCATGCTGCGCGTGGCTTCCAGGGCCAGCAAGGGCTCGCTGGCCTGCAGCTGTACGGCGTTGCCGATGGTGAGGGCATCGCGCTCGAAAGCGTCTTCGGCGCGCTGCCGATCCCAGCCGCTGACGATGGCCGCGGCCCAGGCCATCAGCAGGCAGCTCACCAGCAGGGGCAGGCCCACGCTCAGGCGCCGCCCCACCCACGCCCGGCGCGGGCGGCCGATCAGGCTCAGCACGATGGGCGCGGCAATCAGCACGCCATTGGTGTCTCCGATCCACCAGGACAGCCAGGCCGAGAGCAGGGTCGCGTCGCCGGCAATACGGCCGCCCAGCCACAGGCAGGCCAGGCTCAGCGTCGGGCTCACCACGCAGGCCAGCGCGCCGCCGAGCAGGGCAAAGCGCAGCAGATCACGCGGCTCCGACAGCAGCAGCGGGCGCGACACGTAACGCTGCACCAGCCAGGCGCCCGCCAGGGCCTGCAGTACGCAGGCCAGGCCGATCCCCAGCGCGATCCAGGGCGCGCCATGCAGGGTCAGCAGGTTCATCGTGAAACTGGCCAGCACGAGGCACGGTGCGTAGCGCCAGCCCAGCACCAGCAGCCCCGCCAATGCCAGGCCCGAAGCGGGGAAGAGCACGCTGACCCAGGCCGGGTCTCCGGCCAGTTGCAGCCCGAGCAGGCCCAGGCCCAGATAGGCCAGGCCCAGCATCAAGCTGCGAACCAGGTAGCGGGCGAGCTTGTGACGCAGTCTCATGAGTGACGGCGATTGTGCCGCCGCGAAACTGCGCTGAACCGTGGAATTAGACGTTGAACAGGAAGTTCAGCACGTCTCCGTCCTTGACCACGTATTCCTTGCCCTCGGCGCGCATCTTGCCCGCGTCCTTGGCGCCTTGCTCACCCTTGTACTGGATGAAGTCCGCGAAGGCGATGGTCTGGGCGCGGATGAAGCCGCGCTCGAAGTCGGTGTGGATCACGCCAGCGGCTTGCGGCGCGGTGTCGCCGATATGGATGGTCCAGGCGCGCACTTCCTTCACGCCGGCGGTGAAGTAGGTCTGCAGGCCCAGCAGGCTGAAGCCGGCGCGGATCAGGCGGTTCAGGCCCGGCTCGCTCTGGCCCATCTCGGCCAGGAACATGGCTTTGTCTTCGTCTTCCATTTCCGAGAGCTCGGCTTCGGTCTTGGCGCAGATCGCGACGACCGGCGCCTTTTGCGCATCGGCAAAGGCGCGCAGCTTGTCCAGGTACGGGTTGTTCTCGAAGCCGCCTTCGTCCACATTGCCGACAAACATCGCCGGCTTGGCAGTGATCAGGCAGAGCGGCTTCAGGATGACGAGCTCTTCCTTGCTGAAGTCGATCGAGCGCACAGGCTTGGCCTCGTTCAGCGCGGCCTCGCATTTCTCCAGCACCTTCACGAGCGCGATGGCTTCCTTGTCGCCGGCGCGCGCCACCTTGTTGTAGCGATGCAGGCTCTTCTCCACCGTACTCATGTCGGCCAGGCACAGCTCGGTCTGGATCACTTCGATGTCGGAAATCGGATCCACCTTGCCGCTGACGTGAATCACGTTCGCGTCATCGAAGCAGCGCACCACGTTGACGATCGCATCGGTCTCGCGGATGTGCGAGAGGAACTTGTTGCCCAGGCCCTCGCCCTTGGAGGCGCCCGCCACGAGGCCGGCGATGTCCACGAATTCCACGATGGCCGGCACGATGCGCTCGGGGCTGACGATCTCGGACAGCGCGGCCAGGCGCGGGTCGGGCAACTCGACGATGCCGACGTTGGGCTCGATCGTGCAGAAGGGGTAGTTCTCGGCGGCGATGCCGGCCTTGGTCAGGGCGTTGAACAGGGTGGACTTGCCGACGTTGGGCAGGCCCACGATGCCGCATTTGAGGCTCATGGAAGGGGCTTTCGCGGGGGTATTGGAAGACGGGGAAAACGAGGATTTTAAGGCTCCTACAATCTTGACCCATGCAAACCTATGACGTCCTGGTCCGCGGCAGCGGCTGCGTGGGCCGCGCCCTGGCCCTGGCCCTGGGCTCGCAAGGCCTGCGCGTAGCCCTCCTGGGCCTGCCTCAAAAAGAGGCGAGCGAGGACGTCCGCACCTATGCGCTCAACGCCGCTTCGGTGGCCTTGCTGCGCGAATTGAAGATCTGGGACGGCCTGGCCGCGGACGCGGTGACGCCGGTCTACGACATGCAGGTCAGCGGCGACGAAGCGGGTGCGGCCCTGGCGTTTTCAAGCTGGCAGCAGGGCGTGTCTCAACTGGCCTGCATCGTCGATGCCGCTGAACTTGAGCGTCAGCTCGCGGCGGCGCTGCGTTACTCGCCGCATGTTCAGAGCGTTAGCGAGCCCGTGCCCGCAGCGCTGACCGCGCTGTGCGAAGGCCGCGACTCGGCCGGCCGTGAGGCCTTGGGCGTGCGCTTCGAGCCACGCGCCTATGGCCAGCGCGCCATCGCTGCGCGACTCACGAGCGACAAGCCGCACGAAGGCCTGGCGCGCCAATGGTTCCGCTCACCCGACGTGCTGGCCCTGCTGCCTTTCGACCGCCCGCAAATGGGCGTCTCGTTTGGCCTCGTCTGGTCCTTGCCGGACGAGCGGGCCGATGAGCTGCTGAAGCTCGACCCCGCCGCCTTTGAAACCGAACTGGCCGCAGCCACCGGTGACAGCACGCTCAAGCTGGCCAGCGGCCTGGCCAGTTGGCCGCTGGCCATTGCCCGCGCCGAACCGCTGCTCGGCCCGGGCTGGGTGCTGCTGGGCGACGCCGCACACCTCATCCATCCCATGGCCGGCCAGGGCCTGAACCTGGGCCTGGCCGACGTGGCTGCGCTGGCCCGCGTGATCCGCGAGCGCGAATCCTGGCGGCCGCTGGGCGATGAGCGCCTGCTGCGCCGCTACCAGCGTGAGCGCCTGGCCGCCACCTTTGCCATGGGCGAGCTGACCGATGGTCTGCTGCGCCTGTTTGCTTCCGATGCTCCGCTGCTGCGCACCCTGCGCAACCGCGGTCTTGCCACCCTCGATGCCCTGCCGCCGCTGAAGCGCTGGCTCACCTCTCAAGCGCTTGGAGTCTGAATTCATGAAGTTGCTGAAATCACTTGCCCTGCTGGCCCTGTGCCTGCCCTTGCTGGCCCCGGCCAATGAAGCCGTCATCCGCAAGAGCCTGGCCGACAAACTGCCCGACTTTCCCAAGATCGACGAGGTCAAGCCCTCGGCCATGCCGGGGCTGTGGGAGGTGCGCATCGGCAATGAGATCCGCTACACCGATCCGACCGGCAGCTTCCTGATCGAGGGCGACCTCTACGACATCAAGGCCAAGCGCAACCTCACCCAGGCGCGCGTGGACCAGCTCAACCGGATCGACTTCGCCACACTGCCGCTCAAGGACGCCATCGTCTGGAAGACCGGCACCGGCGCACGCAAGATCGCCGTGTTTGCCGACCCGAACTGCGGCTACTGCAAGCTGTTCGAGAAGTCCCTGCAAGGCGCCAAGGACCTGACCGTCTACACCTTCCTGATCCCCATCCTGGGCGGCGACTCGCCCGACAAGGCCCGCTCCATCTGGTGCGCCAAGGAGCCCGTGGCTGTCTGGAAATCCTGGATGGTCGAAGCCAAGCCTTTCGCCAAGCAGATGACGGCCTGTGATGACGCCGCCATCAAGCGCAATCTCGACCTGGCCCGCCGCTTCAACATCAACGGCACGCCGGGCGTGTTCTTCGAAGATGGCTCGCGCGCGCCGGGTGCCCTGAGCCTGGAGCAGCTGGAACGCCGCCTGCAGGGTGTCGCCGCCGGCAAGACCGACAAGGGCTGAAGCAAAAAAATGAACACTACGGCCACCGTTGCCATCGAGACCGAAGCGCCCTTGCCTGCGCGCGCCAAGGCGCTGGCCTATGTCGGCCTCGTGCCGATGGCCTTGGGTGCAGCCCTGGTCTGGTTGCTGGGGGGGCACGACCTCGAAACGCATACCTTCGTGACCATCGCCCTGTCGGCTTATGTGGGCCTGGTGTTGTCCTTCCTCGGCGGCATCTACTGGGGCCTGGCTTTCCGGCAGGCCGATGCAGCGCCCGCGATCTATGCCTGGGGCATCCTGCCCGTGGTGGTGGGCTGGATCGGCGTGCTGATGCCGCCGTATGCGGGCCTGGCGCTGCAGGGCGCCATGCTGATTGGCTGCTATGTGATGGACCGACGCTTCTACCCGCAGCTTGGCGCCGCGAGCTGGCTCACCCTGCGCTTTCGCATGAGCGCGCTGTCAGCCCTGCTGTGCTTCCTGGCCGCGGCGGGCTGCTGATGCAATACAGGGTCAGCCCCGCCAGTCTTGAGGCGCATGACTTCGCAGTTCAGCTGACAGTGGCCCAGCCCGCAGCCGGGCAGATCGTCAGCCTGCCGGCGTGGATTCCAGGCAGCTACCTGCTGCGTGAGTTCGCCAAGCAGTTGAGTGGCTTGCAGGCCGAGCAGCAGGGGCGCCCGATCGTGGTGACGCAACTCGACAAGGCCAGCTGGCGCATCGATTGCGCGGCCGGCGAACCGCTGCGCTTGAGCTGGCAGGTCCACGCCTTCGACAACTCGGTGCGCACGGCCTGGCTCGACACGCAGCGCGCCTTCTTCAACGGCACCAGCCTGTTCCTGCGTGTGCACGGGCAGGAGCATGCGCCCCATGCGCTGGAGCTGGCGGGCTTTCCATCTGCATGGCAAGTGGTCACGAGCATGGAGGCGGCCGGCTCGAATCAGTGGATCGCGGCCGACTACGACGAGCTGGTCGACCATCCCTTCGAGCTCGGCGAGTTCTGGTCCGGCAGCTTCGAGGCCAGCGGCGTGCCGCATCGCATCGTCGTGGCCGGCGCCTGGCCCAGCTTCGATGGCGCGCGTCTGCTGGGCGATGTGCAGCGCATCTGCGAGGCGCAGATCGCCTTCTGGGGTGTTGCGCCATTCCCCCGCTATACCTTCCTGCTCAACGTGGTGGAGGAGGGCGGTGGTGGCCTCGAACACCGCGCGAGCACGGCCTTGCTGGCCGCACGCCGGGAGCTGCCGCGCGTCGGCCAGCCCGAGCAGGCTGATGGTTATGTGAACCTGCTGAGCCTGTTCAGCCACGAGTACTTCCACGCCTGGAACGTCAAGCGCCTGCGCCCCGCTGAACTGGCACGTTATGACTACACCCAGGAGAACTACACCGAGCTGCTGTGGTTCTTCGAAGGGTTCACGTCCTACTACGACGAACTCTTCCTGCGCCGGGCCGGCTTGATCGAGGCACCGCGTTATCTCAAGCTCTTGAGCAAGACCGTCAGCGGCGTGCTGGCCACGCCGGGCCGCAAGCGCCACAGCCTGGCTGCAGCGAGCTTCGAGGCCTGGACCAAGTTCTACCGCGCGGACGAGAACACGCCCAACCTCACGATCAGCTATTACGGCAAGGGCGGCCTGGTCGCACTCGCGCTGGACCTGCGCCTGCGTGGCGCGGGCAAGAGTCTCGACATGCTGATGGCCAGCCTGTGGCATCGCAGCGGCGGCGGGCCCGTCAGCGAGGCGGACATTCTTTCGGCCCTGGGCGAGATCGGTGGCCAGGCCGTTGCCGATGAACTGGCGCAGTGGGTCCACGGCACGCAAGACCCGCCGCTGCGCGAGCTGTTCGCCGCGGCCGGCGTGCAGTGGCGGCAGGAGGGCCCGAGCCTCGCACAGCGCCTGGGCCTCAAGCTCAGCGAGAGCGCGCTGACCGGCGTGCAGGTCAAGCAGGTGCTGGCCGACTCAGCCGCGCAGGCCGCGGGCCTGTGTCCGGGCGACGAGCTGATCGCCTGCAACGGCTGGCGCATCCGCCGGCTTGACGATGCGCTGCTGAGCCTGCCGGCTGGAGGCAGCGAGCTCCGGTTCACGCTCGCGCGCGACCAGCGGCTCCTGAGCCTGAGCCTGCCGCTGCCGGCTCTGGACGCTTCTCGCGCCGACGTGCAGTTGACGCTGGCCGAAAGCAAGTCCGACAACGCTCCATGGGCCTGAAGCGCTGGGCGCCAGCGCTGCTGGCCCTGCCGGTGCTCTTGCTGCATCTCGGATTGGGGACGTGGGTTCAGCACTGGGACGCCGGCTGGCGTGCCGATGCCGCCATGCCGCCGCGCATCGAGGCCGCCTTCGTGCGCGAACTCAAGCCCGCGCTGCTGCGCCCGCCGGCGATCGCGCGCAAACCGCGCGCCGCCGGCCTTGCGACGCTCAAGCCCGAGGCGCTACAACTGCCGGCCTTGCCCGATCTGGACATCCCGCCGCCACCCGAGCCGCCCGTCAGCGCCCTGGCCGCGGACGAAGGCGAGCCCGGGCCTGAATGGCCGCTCTCCACGCGCCTGGACTACCACCTCAGCGGCAACTACCGCGGCGAGATCACCGGCAGCGCCAGCGTCGAGTGGCTGCGGGAGGGCTCGCACTACCAGGTGCGGCTTGACCTCTCGGTCGGCGGGCTGATCACTCGCAGCATGGTCAGCGACGGGGTGCTGACCCCCCATGGCATCGAACCTCGGCGTTATGACGAGGAGACCCGCGTCATCTTGATGACCCCACGTCATGCCAGCATGCTGTTCAACGGCCCGCAGCTGCAGCTCGCCAACGGTCAGCAAGTGCCCAAGCCGCAGGGCGTGCAGGACTCGGCCAGCCAGTTCGTGCACCTGACCTGGCTGTTCCTCACCGGCCGCAAGGCTTTGCGTGAAGGCACTTTCGTGGACATGCCGCTGGCCCTGCCGCGCAAGCTCTACGACTGGCGCTACGAAGTCCAGGGCCACGAGACGCTCAACACGCCGATGGGCCAACTTGCCGCCTGGCACCTGCGGCCGACGCGCGGCGACGCGCCGATCTACGGTGACCTGACGGCCGACGTGTGGCTGGCGCCGGCGCTGCAATACTTGCCCGTGCGCATCCTGATCCGCCAGGACGCCCAGACCTTTGTGGACTTGCAGCTGGCCAAGCCGCCGGTGCAAGCCGCCGCGCCACAATCTGCGTCATCAAAACCCGGAGTCTCGCCATGACCTACGAATGCATCCTCGTCGAAACCCACGGTGAAGGCCCGCGCAAGACCGGCCTCGTGCGCCTGAACCGCCCGAAGGCGCTCAACGCGTTGAACGACCAGCTGATGGACGAGCTGGGCCAGGCCCTGCTGGCCTTCGATGCCGACGACGGCATCGGCTGCATCGTGCTGACCGGCTCCGAGCGCGCCTTCGCGGCCGGCGCTGACATCCCGACGCTGGCCCAGCACGACTTCATGAGCGCGTACACGAGCAAGCTCATCACCAAGAACTGGGAAACCATCCTGCAGGTGCGCAAGCCGGTGATCGGCGCTGTGGCGGGCTACTGCCTGGGCGGCGGCTGCGAGCTGGCCATGATGTGCGACTTCCTGATCGCCGCGGACACGGCCAAGTTCGGCCAGCCCGAAGTGAAGCTCGGCCTCACGCCCGGAGCCGGCGGCAGCCAGCGCCTGCCGCGCATGGTCGGCAAGAGCAAGGCCATGGACATGCTGCTCACCGCCCGCATGATGGACGCGGCCGAGGCTGAGCGCGCGGGCCATGTCTCGCGCGTGGTGCCGGCGGACAAGCTGATCGAAGAGGCGCTTGCCGCGGCCGAGACCATCAACGGTTTCAGCGCGCCGGTGGTCGCCCAGATCAAGGAGCTGGTGAACCTGTCCTTCCAGCTGCCGTTGAAGGATTCGGTTGCGGTGGAGCGCCAGTACTTCCATGCGCTGTTTGGCACGCCCGACATGGTTGAAGGAACGGCGGCTTTCCTGGCCAAGCGCGCGCCGGAGTTCAAGCACGGGCGCTGATTCGAGCGCTCTTGCTTCAGTCCAAATCGCCTCGCGAGAGGCCATGCTTGAATCGCCCGCAGGCGCTGTAAGCTTGCCTCGCAGAGCTGCCCTCTCACCTGACCTTCAAAGGACGACGTATGAGCAAACTGAATCTCTGTGCCCTGGCCGTCGCGGCCCTGTTCTCGGGCTCCGTCATGGCCCAGGCCGCATCGGCGCCGGCCGGCAAGACGCGTGAGGAAGTGAAGGCCGAGCTGGCCAGGGCCCGCACGACCGATCCGGCCAAGCCCGGTGTTGCCGAGCCGGCCACGCTGGTGGGCACCGAGGTGACGCCGGCCAAGGCCAAGAAGATCAAGAGCAAGACCGCCAAGAAGAAGGCCGACGCTGCATCGGCCGCTGGCTGAAGAAAGAACAAAGCGCGCAGATCCGGCGCTTGCAATGAAGAAAGACGGCCCGCTCAGTGCGGGCCGTTTGTTTTTACGCCTCCCGGCGCAGCGCGGGGAAAAGAATAACGTCGCGGATCGACGGCGAATCGGTGATCAGCATCATCAAGCGGTCGATGCCGATGCCGCAGCCACCCGTGGGCGGCATGCCGTACTCGAGCGCGCGGATGAAGTCGGCGTCATAGAACATCGCCTCCTCGTCGCCGGCATCCTTGTTGGCCATCTGGGCCTGGAAGCGCGCGGCTTGGTCCTCGGCGTCGTTCAGCTCCGAGAAGCCATTGGCGTACTCGCGGCCCGTGATGAAGAGCTCGAAACGATCGGTGACCTTGGGGTTGGCGTCCGAG
>FSVW01001664.1_pt1 | contig 13613 bp, 9 predicted proteins | sample 1637551 | NCBI WGS metagenome assembly FSVW01 (sample SAMEA3914814, study PRJEB12502) | metagenome | biome: forest; material: soil | place: USA | collected 2011-09-16 | depth 0.1 m | reverse complement strand
CGAATGGCGGCAGGAATACAAGCAGGTCGGCGCCGGCCCCTATCCCGCCAGCGAGCCCGAGGTGCGCGCGATGGTGGACTTCGTCACCTCGCACCCCAACATCGGCGCGGCCATCAGCTTCCACACCCACAGCGGCGTGATCCTGCGGCCCATGGGCACCTGCAGCGATGACGACATGATTCCCGAGGACCTGTGGCGCTACCAGCGCTTCTCCGAGCTCGGCGCCAAGGCCACGGGCTACCCGGCCATCAGCATCTGGCACGAGTTCAAGTACCACCCCAAGGAAGTCATCAGCGGCACACAGGACTGGATGTACGAGCACCTCGGTGCGCTGTTCTGGGTGGTCGAGCTGTGGAGCCCCAACAAGGAGGCTGGCATCGAAGGCTACAAGTGGATCGACTGGTTCCGCGACCATCCCGTGGAGGACGACCTCAAGCTGCTCAAGTGGAGCGATGAGCAATGCGGCGGCCAGGCGCATGCCGAGTGGCGGCCCTTCCATCACCCGCAGCTCGGCGCGGTGGAGATCGGCGGCTGGGACAAGATGAACTACTGGCGCAACCCGCCGCCGCATCTGCGCGAGCGCGAGGCCGCGCGCTTCCCAGCCTGGATGAACCAGATCGTGCTGTCGCTGCCCAAGCTGGAACTGCTGCGCACCGAAGTGCGCGCGCTCGGCCCCGACACCTGGCGCGTGCGCTTGGCCGTGGCCAACAGCGGCTACCTGCCGGCCTATGTGACCCAGCGCGCGCTGGAACGCAAAGTGGTGCGCGGCGTGATGTTCGAGATCCACCTGCCGGCATCGGATCCGACCGTGAGCCTGGTCAGCGGCAAGGAGCGCATGGAGGGCCCGCAGCTCGAAGGCCACGCGCCCAAGCAGACGCAGCATGCCTTCCTGCCCAATCGTGAGCTGACGGCCGACCGTGCCGTGGGCGAATGGGTGGTGCGCGCGCCGCAGGGTACCCGTCTAGCCTTGAGTGCGAGTGCTGCGCGTGCGGGCACGGTGCGGACTGAGGTCGTGCTGGACTGAAGAGGCCACAAAGAAGAATCCCGCCGGCCTGTTGCCAGGCGCGGCGGGATGAGCATCAGAACGGGCCGCTGTCGCGGCCCGTTTCCGTTGCGATCAGAACTTGTATTCGACCGTGAACTTCACATAACGCGGCGTCGAGTAGGCCAAGGGCTGGCCATACGTCGGCAGGATGGCTGCGGGGTCGCCGCCTGCTTCGTGCGTTTCGTCGATCGCCAGCACCGACTGGTGGTTGAGCACGTTGAACACGTCCGCGCGCAGCGTCAGGCCCTTGAATTGCGAAGGCGTGTACATGACGTTCAAGTCCAGCGAGTGGTCCCAAGGCAGGCGACCTTGAGAGCCGCGCGGCGTGGCCACTTGCGTGCCACCGACATTGCAATAGAAGAATGCCGAGGTACCGCCGTAGATGTCCTGGTTCGGATCCGGGTAGTTGCCCAGGCAGTTCTTCGGACGGCCCGACTGCGCCGTGAGGTTGGCACCGACCATGATTTCAGGCGTGGCCTGGTAGTAGCCAAAGGCATGGATCTGATGCGTCCGGTCGCTCGGCAGATAGCCGTAGGCCTTGTCCATCAAGGCCGGGAAGTCCCAGGTCTCGGTCACCGATACGTCGGTCTGGCCCAGGTCCGACTTGGTCTGGCCTTCCGTGTTGCCCTTGTTGCGCGACCAGGTGTAGGTCACCCGGCCGTACCAGCCGTCAGCAAATGGATGCTCCAGCGAGAAGTCCAGTGCCAGGAAAGTACGCTTGGGCTTTTCCGGGAACCCGACCAAAGCGGGCGTCAGTGTGACGTTGGTGTAGGTCTTGGTGTTGCCGTAGTCGACCAGATAGCTGTTGTTGCGGCCTGGGTTCATCAATACGCAGCCACCAGCGCCCGTCCAGGCGGACGAGTCGATGCCATGGGCATCGGCATAATCCTGCAAGGCCGTGCCGCAATAGTCGTCCAGCGTGTTCTTCAGCTTGCGATAGGTCATCGTCATGCCGCCCACCCACTTGGCCGACAGCGCCTTCTCGAAGCCCAGGCGCAGTTCATCCTGATAGCTGGGCTTGATGTTCGTCGGCGCAATCGTGTTGGCATCCTTGGGCTGACCGTTCTCGCCGTCGGGCGAGTAGGTCGGCGTGATGGCGGTCAAGCCGGTAGGCACACCCGTGGCCGGATCCACGCCGGTGTAGGCGTAGTAGGTCCACAGATAGGTCGACACGCCGGCACCACGAACGGCGACGTGAGTCGGCGTCTGGATGCTGTAGCGGCCCAGGGTACCGACCAGCTTGAAGGTCGAATCGCCGAACATGTCGTAGGCACCGGCCAGACGCGGGCTGATGAAGTTCTTCGACTTCAGGTAGGTCGCGTGTTCGCCGTTCTCGCCCGTGAAGCCTTCGTTGCGCAGGCCATAGGTGAGGGTGAGCTTCTTGTTGACCTGCCAGTTGTCCTGGATGTATTCGGAATCCTGGTTGGAATAGGCGCTCGTGGTATCCGAGAAGACGTACTTGCGCACGTAGTAGCCTTGGCAAGCCAGCGTGCCGTAGTTGCAGAGCACTGGCGAACCGGGGAGCGCCAGCGGTCCCGTCGTGTTGCTGGTGAAGCGGTAGGTCCAGAACGCACCGCCGGAAATGGCCACGCCGGCGGCGGCCGAACTCAGCTTGACCTTGTCAATACCAGCGCGCACCGTATGGCCGTAGCCTGCGGCCCACTCAAGGTCCAGGCGACCGGCCTTGATCTTGTCTTCCGAGGTCGGATCGCCGATGTTGACGCCAGCCAGCGGGTTCGTGTTGGTGATGGTGAAGCCCGCGGGTGTTGCTGCAGCCGGCGAGCCCGAGAAGCCGACGCCGGGCGGCAGGCCACCGGTGCCCAAGCCACTGTAGATTTCCTTGTGCTTGGTCTTGGCCTCGCCGTACAGCGCGGTCAGCGTGAAGCTGTCGCTCAAGTTGCCTGTGTACTTGATCATGGAAGCCTGGCCACCGACACCCGGCGAGAGGTTCGCCTGGTCTTGATAGCGGGCCGAGTAATTGACCGTCGAGCCGTGCTTCAGCGTGCCGTAGTCGAACGAGTAGTACTTCTCATCCGTCTTGTAGGTATCGCCAAAGGTCGTCACTTCGAGGTGATGGCTGTCCGTGATGTTCCAGTCGACCTTGGCCAGCCAACGGTTGTTGGTGTCCTTGCCCGTGGCCCAGCCGTTGTAGTTCAGGGTCGAGGAGTCGGCATTGCCGTTGATATTGTCCCGGTCGGTACGGCTCTGATCGAGCGCGGCAAAGAAGAACAGCTTGTCCTGGATGATCGGGCCGCCGACATAGGCGCCGTACTTGTAGACCGACTTGCTGTTGTCGTCCATCTTCTGATACAGCGTGCCGTCAGTCAGGCTGAGGTTGTGCTGCTTGGAGCGCAGGCTGTTGGGCTCGATGCTGGCGAAGACGCCGCCTTCCCACTTGTTGCCGCCGCTCTTGGTCACGACGTCGATCACGCCGCCCGTCGAGCGGCCGAACTCCGCGCCAAAGCCGCCGGTCTGCACGCGGGCCTGTTGAATGGCGCCAAAAGGCAGTTCAATCGAACCCAGCTGGCTCAACGCGTTGGTGGCTGGGAAGCCATTGATGTAGTACGAGTTTTCGGACGGCGCACCGCCACCGATGCTGGCGCCGCCGGCATAGCGCGGATCAGCCTTCACCGTGTCCGGGGCCAGCAGGATGATGGAGGTCAGGTCCTGCTGCACCGGCAGCGCGGCAAGTTGCTTGGCTGTGAAGGTGGAGACGCTGTTGGCGGTCGTGCTGTCGATCATTCGACGTGTGCCGGTCACCTGCACGGTCTCGAGCTGGTTGCCGGAGGCGCCGACCGCGAACGTCGCCTCGGCGCCCGCGCCGATCAACACTTCGACGTTCTGGCTGCTGACGACCGTGTCACCCTTCATCAGGCTGACCTTGTAGTTGCCCGGCGTCAGGGCCGTGAACTGGTAGCGGCCCGAGGAATCGGGGGTCACAGAACGCTTCGCGCCCGTCGACAGGTTCTCGACAACGATCACGCTGCCGGCGCCAGCAGCGCTCACCGTGCCATAGACCGTACCGGTCGCGTTGGACTGGGCATACACCGACGAGGACGCCACGGCCAGACCAGCCGCCACCGCCAAAGCGGTCCTGCGCAAAACCTTCAAATCGCTTTTACCAAGCATAGAAGAGCTCCAAAAGAGTGGAAGTAGGATCGCCGCCGGCAATACAAGTGTCAAAAGTCACAAAACCGGACGAGTGCGGCCGAGTCTAGGCCTGGGCCTTTGTGCAGGGGCTACGAGAAATCAGCAGGGTCGGGAAAGTGATAGGGGCAGGCGGCATCGCAGGCCGTAGCGCTGATTTGTAGCCAAATCATTGATTTATATGAAGAATCGCGAAAAAGCATGGCGACGCGTAGCGCCAATGCATGACGAGTGCATGTCGCCAGCCGGCAACAACTGTGTGCCATTCCCGAGCACGGCAGCGCGCTGCAGCTTTACTCAGGCTCCGTTCTGCCGGTCCTGCTCCGCCGCCTGCAGCACCGCTTCACGCCAGAGCCGGCCTGGCACGAAAGTGCGCAGCTGTTCCATGGCGCGGTCGATCAGGCGCGCGTCGATGACGTGGCCCACCTCGGGCAGCACGTCGGCGGTCACGTCGGCACCCAGTTCCACCAGCGCGCGTGCGGCGCTGACGATGGGCTGGTAGGGCAGCACCTCGTCCTGCATGCCATGCAGCAGATGGACGCAGACCTCCTGCGGCGCCGCCTGAGGCAGCCACACATAGGCGCCCGAAAGCGCGATCACGCGGCCCACCAGTTGCGGCTCGGCCTGCGCGGCCTCCAGCGACATGATGGCGCCTTGCGAATAGCCGGCCAGCGCCACGAGCGGCCAATCGAGCCCGAAATGTCCGCTCCAGGCGCGCACCCGGGCGATGAAGCCCGGCAAGCTGCGCTCCACCTCTGCCGCCAGCGCGGCCGGCGAACGGTCGAGCATGGAGAACCATTGCCAGCCGTCGCCGCAGGCCGGGTCGTCGCAGCGCTCGGGGCCGTGCAGCGAGACGATGGCGGCTTGCGGGTACTGCGCCCGAAGTGCCGTGGCCAGCGGCGCCATCTGCGCGGCGTCGCCGCCCACGCCGTGGCAGAGCAGGAAGAGCAGCTGCGGCGCGCCTTCAGCGGGCAGCTCGACGAGGGTATCGGGATCGAATTCAGGAGCGGTCATTTGCTGCGTTTGCGGATCACCAGCGTGCCCGCGATCTTGTCGTGAAAACCTTGCTTGCGTGCGTCGATGCCGACCCAGACGAAGCCCAGGCCGAGCGGCAGCGTGGAAACCAGGTAGCCGAGGTAGCGAAGCGTGGACTGGCCGGGACTCAGTGGCCCCAGGGTCTTCGCATCGACGACCTCGGCACCGATGACCATCTTGCCTGGCGTGGCCTTCAGCAGCCGCCACAGCAGGATGACGGCCACCGCCGGCAGCAGCAGGCTCAGGGCGAGCTGTTGCCAGATCCGCGGGTCGTTCAGAAAGGCGCTCAGGGCATTCGGATCGGCCAGCGCACTGTCCGGCAGCTCCACGTCGAGGCCGAGCACGCGCTGCAGCAGCTCGAGCACCACCATCACGATCACCGTGTCGATCAGGGCCGCGCCGACACGCGGCCAGAAGCCGACATAGCTCAGCTCATCCGGCGCTGCGCTGGGGTTCGACATGCGGATCTCCTGGCTCGCCCTGCAGATGGAGCGAGGGACGTTGGACATGATGGCGACCGGTCAGCCGCCCGAGTGTCTGGTACAGCCGCGCGGTGTCGACCGGCTTGGTGAGGAAATCGTTCATGCCCGCGGCCAGCGCTTCCTCGCGCTCGGACACCAGGGCGGCGGCCGTCAGGGCCACGATGGGCAGGGTCTCGGCCGGGAAGCGCTTGCGCACCTCGCGCGTGGCCTCGTGGCCGCCCATCACGGGCATCTGCACATCCATCAGCACCACGTCGAAGGGCGCGCCCGCATCGGCCGCCGAAAGGATGGCGGTCACGGCCTGCCGGCCATCGAGCGCCTGTGCCACCTTGATGCCCCATTGCTCGAGCTGGGCCACGGCAATCATCATGTTGACCGGGTGGTCCTCGACCATCAGCACGTGCAGGCCTTCCAGATCACGCACCTGGCGCGGCCCCTGCAGATGGCGCGGCGGCGGCGGCGTCAGCGCGCTGGCCAGCGTGGCCGGCAGCGGCAGCTCGGCCCAGAAGGTGGCGCCTTCGCCGTGCTTGCTTTCCAGGCCGACCTGGCCGCCCATCAAGGTGGCGAGCTCGCGGCAGATCGACAGGCCCAGGCCGGTGCCGCCGTAGCGGCGCGTGGTCGAGGTGTCCGCCTGGGTGAAGGGCTGGAACAGTTGCGGGTGGACGCTGGCCGCGATGCCCGGCCCGGTGTCGCTGACCTCGATGCGGATCTGCTCGCCCGCGAGCTTGCGCACGCGCAGGGCCACGCTGCCCTCGTGGGTGAACTTCAGCGCATTGCTGAGGTAGTTGGAAAGGATCTGCCGCACGCGCGTCGGATCGCCCAGCACGCGCGCCGGCACGGCGGGGTCGACCTCGATGCTGAAGCTCAGGCCGCGCGCCTGGGCCAGCGTGGCATAGGCCAGGCGGATGGTGCCCAGCATGTCGCGCAGGGCGAAGGGCAGGGTCTCCAGCGAGAGCCGGCCGGCCTCGATCTTGGAGAGGTCGAGGATGTCGGAGATCAGGCCCGACAGGCTCTCGGCGCTGTCGAGCATCTGGTCGAGATATTCGCGCCGCTTGGGCTCGGGCAGGTCGGGCTGCTGCAGCATGCGCGCCAGGCCCACCAGGCCGTTGAGCGGCGTGCGGATCTCGTGGCTGGTGTTGGCCAGGAAGGCCGTCTTGGCGCGGCTGGCGGCTTGTGCCTCGTCCTTGGCCAGCGCGAGCGCAGCCTCGACGCTGCGGCGCTCGGTCACGTCTTCGAGGATCCAGATCGTCCCGCCATCCACGGGCTGCCGCGGGTCGACCGCGCGGGCCATGATGCGGCAGACGAAGCTGGAGCCATCGCGGCGCGGCAGATGCCGTTCGATGTCGATGCGCTCGCCGCGGCCGAGCGGCGCTTCGATCTCGCGGGCAATGTCTTCACGCGTCGGCTCGTCGGGCACCAGCACGGTGAAGGGCTGGCCCAGCAGCGAGCCCGGCGGCCAGCCAAACATCTCTTCGACCAGCGGGTTGATCTGCACGAAACGGTCGTGGTAGGTCAGCGTGATGCCGATCGAGGCATTGGCGAGGATGGCCGACTGCACGAGGCGGCGGCGCTCGGCCTCGGTCACGTCGTGCGCGTTGGCCACCAGGTATTCCTGGCCATCCATCACAAAGGCCGCGGCCGACATCAGCACGGAGATCGGCTCGCCCTGCTTGCTGCGGAAGACGATGGGCATGTTGTCGACCTTGCCCTGCTCGCGCACCTGCCGCATCACGCGCATGCGGTCCTCGGGGTCGTACCAGAGCGCCAGTTCTTCGGTGGACTGGCCCAGCACCTCCTGGGCGCTGTAGCCCATGCGGGCCTCGAAGGACTTGTTGACCATGGCATAGCGCCCGGTCTTCATCTCGGTCAGCGTGATCACGTCGGGACTGGTGGCCACCAGATGGGTGAGCAGGGTCTCCGAGCGGCGCAGCGCGGCCTCGGCCTGCAGCGCCTCGGTCTGGTCGGTGTAGAAGGACAGCGTGGCGGGGCCGCCGATGGCTTCCACCCGCACGCTGGTGACCGACACATGGCGGTGCTTGCGCGCCAGCGTGCGCAGGTTCAGGTCCATCACCGGCAGCAGCGAGCCGATCGGCATGGCCTCGATGCGGGCGATGCGCTGGCGCACCTTGTCCTCGTCGGCGCCATCGAAATGCGACTGCAGGTCCTGGCCCACCATGCTGGAGCGCTGGGTGTAGCCGAACATGGCCATGGCCGCGGGGTTGGCGTCGATCACGCGGCCCCAGCGGTGCAGCACGAGCGGCGACGGCGAGCGGCGGAACAGCTCGCGGTAGCGCGTTTCCGAGGCGTGCACGGTCTTTTCGGCCTGCACCTCTTCGCTGACGTCGCGGCCCACGCCCCAGTAGCCGCGGAAGTTGCCATCCTTGTCGAAGCGCGGCTCCCCGCTGACCGAGATGTAGCGTTGCCGGCCGTCCTTGCCGGTGTGGCGGTTCACCAGGCCGTGGAAGGCACGATGCGACTCCAGATCGGCGCGGTGCGCGTCGAGCTCCTCGTCGCTCAGGCCCATCGAATCCAGCTCCCACGGCGTCTTGCCGATGCGCTTGGCCAGGTCCAGGCCGGAGGCGCCCGGCGTGTCTTCCGCCACGTGGGTGTAGCGGTAGTCGCGGTCCATCTCCCAGTACCAGTCGGCCGCCATGGCCAGCAGTTCGCGGAAGCGCGCATTGCGCTCGAAGGCTTCGCCGATCGCGCGGCGGACCATGCGCTGTGCGCTGATGCCGATCAGCAGGCCCGCGACCACCAGGCTCAGATGCGCCAGCACGCGCTCGACCTCGGGGCGGCGGCTCAGCTCCGTTGCGACCCAGCCATTCGATTCGGCCCAGGCCAGGGCGAGCACGCCGCACAGCGCCAGCGCGGCCAGCACCGAGCCCGCGCGCAGGCCCAGCAGGCAGGTGCCCAGGGCCACCACCAGGCTCAGCAAGGTCAGGTTGATCGAGTACAGGCCCAGCGAGCGGGTGACGGCCACGGCCAGGGCCATCGCCATCACCATCACCATGCTCAGCCCGACCAGGGCCGGCGCCCGGTGGCGCGGCAGTCGCCAGAAGCCCAGCAGGCCGATCAGGCCGATCAGCGCCGAGAGGACGACCGGCGGCCAGCCCTGCAGCGGCTCGCCGGTGCGGCGGATGGCCCAAAGCACCAGCGCGTTGCACAGAAAGATGATGGCGCTGGCCGCAAAGTACAGACGCAGGGCGCGATGGCGCACCTGCCCTTCGAGCAAGGCATGGCGCTCGTCCGGTGCCAGGTCATGGCCCACAAGGCTGCTGAGGTCGTCGCTGAAGTCTCTGGCCACGGTCTGTCGGTCGCTCCTAGGGCAAATACAGCCGAGTCTGATCCATACGGGACTTGAACGCCAGCTGGAACTCCTGCCAGCCGTGAGGAATCAACGGGCAGCCGGCCGCGCCTGGCGCAGCGTATCGCGGGTTTGCAACGCCGCGTGCCGGGCGGCCGCGGCAAAGTCGTCGCCGCTGCTGGCGTAGAGCACGGCGCGCGAGGAGTTGACGATGACGGTGCCGCGCGCCGTCAGGCCCGCCTGCACGGTGGCCGCCGCGTCGCCGCCCTGGGCGCCGACGCCCGGGATCAGCAGCGGCAGCGTGGGCGCGAGCTCGCGCACGCGGGCGATCTCCTGCGGGTAGGTGGCGCCGACCACCAGGCCCAGCTGGCCGCCACGGTTCCAGCTGCTTTCGGCCAGCTGGGCCAGATGTTCGTACAGGCGCGGCTGGCCCGGCACATCGGCCAGGCGCTGCATCTGCCAGTCGTCGCCGCCCGGGTTGGAGGTGCGACACAGCACGAAGGCGCCCTTGCCCGGGTAGCGCAGGAAGGGCTCGATGGTGTCCAGGCCCATGAAGGGCGAGAGCGTCACCGCGTCGGCCTGGTAGCGCACGAAGGCTTCCTTGGCGTACTGCTCGGCGGTGGCGCCGATGTCGCCGCGCTTGGCGTCCAGGATGACGGGCACCGCGGGCGCCACGCGCTTGATGTGGGCCATCAGCCGTTCGAGCTGGTCTTCGGCGCGGTGCGCGGCGAAGTAGGCGACCTGCGGCTTGAAGCTGCTGACGAGGTCCTTGGTGGCGTCGACGATGGCGCTGCAGAAGTCGAAGATGCGGCCCGCATCGCCCTTCCAGGAGCCCGGGAAGCGCTCCGGTTCCGGGTCCAGCCCCACGCACAGCAGAGAGTCGTTGAGGGCTTCGGCGCGGCGGAGTTGGTCGGTGAAGTTCATACTGGGTATTGTCCTATGCTGGCGCCATGGAGATTCTTCGCACAACCCGCCTGCGCTTGCGGGAATTCACGCCCGACGACGCCAGCTTCATCGTGGAACTCGTCAACGACCCCGATTGGCACCGTTACATCAACGACCCCGGCGTGCGCGACGTGCAGTCCGCGCTCACGTGGATGGAGTCGCGCCTGTTCGAGCCCTACCGGCGCCTGGGCCACGGCTTCTGGGCCGTCGAGCGGATCGCCGATGGCGAGCTGCTCGGCATGTGCGGCATCTTCAAGCGCGACAGCCTGCCCGAGGTCGACCTGGGCTATGGCTTCCTGGCCCGCCACCGCGGCCACGGCTATGCGCGCGAGGCGGCCGAGGCCTGCCTGTGCCATGGCCATGAAGCGATGGGGCTGACGTCGATGCTCGCGATCACCGACCCGGAGAACACCGCCTCGATGCAGCTGCTGCTGAAGATCGGCATGCAGGACGAGGGTCTGATCCCGAAGCCGGAAGGCGAGCCCGAGAGCCGGCTCTTCCGCTGGACGGCGGCCGTCTAGATCCGCTTGGCCAGCTCTTCGGCCTTGCCCGTGTAGCTGCCGGGCGTCATGGCCAGCAGGCGGGCCTTCTCGGCCGCCGGGATTTCCAGCGTATCGATGAAGCTGCGGATGGCCTCGGCCGTGATGGCCTTGCCGCGCGTGAGCTCCTTCAGGCGCTCATAGGGGTTGGGCAGGGCGTAGCGGCGCATCACGGTCTGGATGGGCTCGGCCAGCACTTCCCAGGCGCTGTCCAGATCGGCGGCCAGCGCGGCCTCGTTGATCTCCAGCTTGTCCAGGCCCTTGAGCAGGGACTCGAAACCCAGCACCGCATAGCCCAGCGCCACGCCCATATTGCGCAGCACGGTCGAGTCGGTCAGGTCGCGCTGCCAGCGGCTGATCGGCAGCTTCTGCGAGAGGTGCGCAAGCACCGCATTGGCCAGGCCGAAGTTGCCTTCCGCGTTCTCGAAGTCGATCGGGTTGACCTTGTGCGGCATGGTCGAGGAACCGATCTCGCCGGCCTTGGTCCGCTGCTTGAAATAGCCCAGCGACACATAGCCCCACACATCGCGCGACCAGTCGATCAGGATGGTGTTGGTGCGCACCACGGCGTCGAACAGCTCGGCCATGTAGTCGTGCGGCTCGATCTGGATCGTGTAGGGGTTGAACACCAGGCCCAGCTGGTTCTCGATCACGCCGCGGCTGAAGCCTTCCCAGTCGAAATCAGGCCAGGCCGAGAGGTGCGCGTTGTAGTTGCCGACGGCGCCGTTCATCTTGGCCAGCAGCTTCACTTCGGCGATGCGTTCGCGCGCATGGCGCAGGCGCGCCACCACGTTGGCGATCTCCTTGCCCACGGTCGTGGGGCTGGCGGTCTGGCCGTGCGTGCGCGCGAGCATCGGCGTGGCCGCGGTGGCGCGGGCCATCTCGGTCAGCTTGTCGACGATGCGGTCCAGCGTCGGCAGCAGCACGTCGGCGCGCGCGGCCTTCAGCATCAGGCCGTGGCTGGTGTTGTTGATGTCCTCGCTGGTGCAGGCGAAGTGCACGAACTCGCCGGCAGCCTTGAGCTCAGGTTGCGATTCGAAGCGCGACTTGAGCCAGTACTCGACCGCCTTCACATCGTGGTTGGTGGTCTTCTCGATCTCCTTGATCGCCAGCGCGTCAGCTTCCGAAAAGCGCAGCACCAGGCTGCGCAGCAGGCCGCGCGAGGCTTCGCTCAAAGGCTTGAACTCGGCAAAGCCGGCATCCGACAACGCGATGAACCACTCCACCTCGACCTGCACGCGGCGGTGCATCAGGCCGTACTCCGACAAGAGCGGGCGCAGGCTCGCGACGCGCGAGGCATAACGCCCATCCAGAGGTGACAGGGCGCTGATGCTGGAGAGGTGGGAAGCGGTCATGGAGCGGGGATGGCCTTGGGGGAAACCCGCGAATTCTAACGAGGGATGCGGACGCCCCCAGGCGGGCCGGGCTGAAATCTACCGCAGAGTTGGCGCTTGCTCGCCCGCCTCGCCTCAAAGCCAGGGCAGGTGAGGGCGGCACGCCACAGCCTCTTGGGGGTGCCGCTTGGGGACGGAGTTAGCGCCCTAGAATGAAATGCCCAGGGACGAAGTACAAGCCATATGAAACTGATCGGATCGCTGACAAGCCCCTACGTGCGCAAGGTGCGCGTGGTGCTGGCCGAGAAAAAGCTCGACTACCAGCTCATCCTCGAAGACGTGTGGAGCAGCGACGCCATCCTCAAGCTCAACCCGCTGGGCAAGGTGCCCTGCCTGGTGATGGACGGCCAGGACGCGATCAGCGGCGCCGTGTTTGATTCGCGCGTGATCTGCGAATACCTCGACGGCCTCTCGCCCGTGGGCAAGCTCATTCCTGACCGCGGCCGCGAGCGCATCGAGGTGCGCACCTGGGAAGCGCTGGCCGATGGCGTGATGGATGCGTCCATCCTCGCGCGGCTGGAGCAGACGTGGTCGGGCCGGTCGCCCGAGCAGCGCAGCGGCGCCTGGGTCGACCGCCAGATGGGCAAGGTCGGCGAAGCGCTCAAGGCCATGGAACAGGGCCTGGGCGAGAAGGCCTGGTGCTCAGGCAATCACTTCTCGCTGGCCGATATCGCGGTCGGCTGTGCGCTGTCGTACATGGACTTCCGCTTTCCCGCCATCGACTGGCGCGAGGCGCACCCGCATCTGGCGCGGCACTACGAGAAGCTGGCGCCGCGCGCGAGCTTCACCGACACCGCGCCGCCCAGCGCCTGATTCAGGCCGACAGCCGCTCCGGCTCGGGGCTGTGCAGCAGCCCATGCATGCGCTTGTAGACGGCGGCCAGGCGGCGCTCGATCTCGGCCTCGTCGAGCTGCCAGTGCTTGCAGATCTCGCGCGTGAGCAGGCCGTGGGCCAGCAGGCTCAGCAGATGCTGCTCGGCCTTGAGCAGCCCCGGCGTGAGGCTGCCCGGTGCGTTGGAGACGTCGCGCGCCGCGCTGTCCGGTTGCGCTTCGGTCAGGCGGCTGCGGCCCACGCCGAACAGCGCCAGCGTGCTCTGCGCGATGCGCGGCGACATGGTGGCGCGCCCCGCGACCAGGCGGCGCAAGCCGGCCATCAGGCCGCGCCCATCGCCGGTCTCGACGCTGTAGGCATCGGCGCCCCAGCGCAGCGCGTCGAACAGGCTCAGGTCGTCGGCCGCGTCGGTCAGCAGCAGGATCTGCGGACGCTCGGGCCAGGATCGGCAGGCGTGGGCGAACTTCTCGAAGCGGCCGTGGGAGAGATTCAGGTCGCAGGCCACGATGTCGGGCTGCAGGCGCTCGATCAGCTCGCAGGCCTCGGAGACCGATTGCGCCGCGCCATTGACCTGCCAGCCCGGCAGCTGCGCGACGGTGTCGCGTGCTTTTTGCAGGGACGGCGCGCAGCGGCGCAGGAGGAAGACACGGGGCATGGGCTGGGGAAGAAGAAGCGCGGAACTTCGGCGCATTGTGCTCAGCCCTGCGCCCCGCACAAGCCCTTATGCGCGGGTCCCCCGCAAGCCCGGGGATGGGTATGTCCTCCAGATGCTGAGTCAGCTTAAATAACCAGTTATGTGGGCGAACCCTATGCCGGTGAATGCAAGGGCCCGTTCGGCGCAAAGCTGTGCGCTTGCGCAATCGGCCAGTAGACCGTGAACACATTGCCCGG
>FSVW01003598.1_pt1 | contig 13653 bp, 6 predicted proteins | sample 1637551 | NCBI WGS metagenome assembly FSVW01 (sample SAMEA3914814, study PRJEB12502) | metagenome | biome: forest; material: soil | place: USA | collected 2011-09-16 | depth 0.1 m | reverse complement strand
GTGTCGGCCTTGCGGCTGATCAGGAAGAAGCGCACCGCGTCGCGGCTGGTCCAGTCGACCAGGTCGCGCAGGGTCACGTAGCTGCCGGCGCGCTTGGAGATCTTGACCTCCTCGCCGCCCTTCATGACCGTGACCATCTTGTGCAGCAAGTAATCCGGGAAGCCTTGCGGGATGCCCACGCCGGCCGCCTGCAGGCCGCCGCGCACGCGGGCGATGGTGCCGTGGTGGTCGGTGCCCTGCACATTGATGCACTGGGTGAAGCCGCGGCCGAACTTGTCGATGTGATAGGCCACATCGGGCACGAAGTAGGTGTAGGTGCCGTCGGACTTGCGCATCACGCGGTCCTTGTCGTCGCCGTAGTCGGTGGTGCGAAGCCACAGTGCGCCGCCTTCCTCGAAGGTCTTGCCCGAGGTGATCAGCTTGGCCACGGTGGACTCGACCATGCCACGCGTATAGAGGCTCGTTTCGAGGAAGTAGTTGTCGAACTTGAGGCCGAAAGCCTGCAGGTCCAGGTCCTGCTCGTGGCGCAGGTAGGCGACGGCGAACTGGCGGATGCTGTCGAGGTCGTCCACATCGCCCGAGGCGGTGAACTCACGGTCGTCGGCCTTGACGGTTTCCTTGCGCAGGAAGGCGTCGGCGATGTCCTGGATGTAGTCGCCGTTGTAGGCGCTCTCGGGCCAGCCGGCATCGCCGGGCTGGAGCCCCTTGAGGCGGCATTGCGTGGACCTGGCCAAGGTGGCGATCTGCATGCCGGCATCGTTGTAATAGAACTCGCGCACGACTTCGGCGCCCTGTGTTTCGAACACGTGGCACAGCGAATCGCCGAGCGCGGCCTGGCGAGCATGGCCCACATGCAGCGGCCCGGTCGGGTTGGCGGAGACGAACTCCACCATCACGTGCTGGCCGCTGGCTGGCTGCTTGCCAAAGCTGTCGGCACTCTTGAGCACCTCGGCCACCACGGCCTGCTTGGCCTCGGGCTTGAGGCGGATGTTGATGAAGCCGGGGCCGGCGATTTCCATGGAATCGACCCACTGCTGGAAGGCCGGCCTGGCCTGCAGCGCTTCGATCAGCGCCTGCGCCAACTCGCGTGGATTCTTCTTGAGCGGCTTGGCCAGCTGCATGGCCGCCGTGCAGGCGAAATCGCCATGCGCGGCCTGCTTGGGCGATTCGAACGCGGCGGCCAGGGTGGCGCCGGGGCTGACTTCCTGGATGGCGGCGGCGAGCGCGGCGAGCAGGTCCTGCTTGGCTTGGATCATGGGCGCGATTCTAAATTGCGCTCCAGCGTGTCCCGTCGTGCCAGGGGCCTGAACCAGCGCAGCCACAACGCTGCCACCAGCAGCGTGCCAAGCCCGCCAGCCACCACCGAGCCCACCGGCCCCATCAGCGCAGCCGTGGAGCCCGATTCGAATTCGCCGAGCTGATTGCTGGCGCCGATGAAGATGGAACTCACCGCGCTGACGCGGCCCCGCATCTCGTCCGGCGTCTCGATCTGCACCAGGGTCTGGCGGACCACCACGCTGACCATGTCGGCCGCGCCGGAGATGGCAAGCGCCGCCATCGACAACGCAAAACTCCTGGACAGGCCGAACACCACCATGCAAACGCCGAACAGGGCCACGGCGCCGAGCAGGCGGTGGCCGACCTTTTGGCGCAGCGGGCGGCGTGTCAGCACGATCGACATCAGCAGCGCCCCCACCGCCGGTGCACCGCGCAGCAGGCCCAGGCCCCAGGAGCCGACATGCAGGATGTCGCGGGCAAACATGGGCAGCAAGGCTGTGGCGCCGCCCAGCAGCACCGCGAACAGGTCGAGCGAGATGGCGCCCAGCACCACGGGGCTGGCCCAGACGAAGGCGACGCCGGCGAAGACGCTCTGCAGCGTCACCGGCTCGGCCGGGCGCGGGGCGTGGGCATAACGCACGCGTGAAGACAGCAGCGAGGCGAGGGCAAAGCAGACGAAGGCCACAGCGTAGACCACCTGCGCGCCCCCCACATACAGCAGGCCACCCAGGGCCGGGCCGGCGATCATGGCCGCCTGCGAACCGGTGGAGTTGAAGGCCAGCCCGCGCGCCAGCAGCTGTGTGGGCAGGAGGGCGGGCGTGAGCGCCGACAGGGCCGGCATCTGGAAAGCCCGCACGGCGCCGAGCACCACCGACATCAGCAGGAGCACCAGGCGCGAAGCCCAGGGGGCGCCGAAGCCCCAGCCCAGGGTCGCCATCAGCAGCGCCAGCGCCACGCCGGTCTGCACGCCGACGCAGACCGTCAGGATGCGGCCCCGGTGATGTCGATCCACGACATGCCCAGCCGGCAAGGTCAGCAGCAGGGCGGGCGCAAATTGCACCAGGCCGACCAGGCCCAGATCCCAGGCGCTGCCCGTCAGGTCATACATCTGCCAGCCGATCGCCACCAGGATCATCTGGCCCGAGAGGCCGGTGAAAAATCGTGCCGCCCACAACAACAGATAGCTGGGTTGGCGCAGCAGTTCACGAAAGCCGGAATTGGCGGGCGCGAGCGGGGCGGAAGACGGCATAGGCATGGCCGCCGAGCATAGCGCCGCCGCTATGATCCGCCCGATGAGTGCGCCCGATCTCGCCATGTCCCAGCTCGGACCCGATCTGCCCGCGCAGATTGGCAAGTACCGGGTGGTGCGGCGCCTGGGCGAAGGCGCGACCAGCGATGTGTTCCTGGCGGTGGACACCTTCACCGGCATCGAGGTCGCCATCAAGCGCATGCGCGCCTGGGGCCAGACCAGCCGCGATGGCACGCAAAGCGATTACGGATTGCGTTTCTTCTCCGCCGAGGCCGCGCTGGCGGGCCGGCTGCAGCATCCGAACGTGGTGCAGATCCTCGACGCCGTGCCCGAGGAGGATTCGCCCTATCTGGTGATGGAGTACGTGCCCGGCGTCACGCTCAAGCATTTCTGCCGCAGCGACCGGCTGCTGCCGCTGGACCAGATCGTGGAGCTGGGTTTCAAGTGCGCCATGGCACTCAGCTACGTGTTCCGCCAGGGGCTGATCCACCGCGACGTGAAGCCGGCCAATCTGCTGGCGCTGATCGATGCGCAGGGTTACGTGACCGATGTGAAGGTCAGCGATTTCGGCTCGGCACTCAACCTCATGTCAGACACCACGCAGGTGCACCGCGTCGGCTCGCTGGCCTATATGCCGCCCGAGCAGATCGAGGGCGGCGACGTGGACATGCGTGCCGACATCTATGCGCTGGGTGCCGTGCTCTACCACCTGATCGCCGGCCGCCCGCCCTTTGATGCGCCCAGCCAGATGGCGCTGATGCACCAGATCTACCACCAGGTACCGCCCTCGCTGGTGGATCTGCGCGGCGGGGTGACGCCGGAACTCGAAGCGGTCATCAACAAGGCACTGGCCAAGCACCCGAACGAGCGCTACGCCGACTGGGAGGCTTTTGGCCGGGCGCTGTCCGAGCTCGTGGCCAAGCAGTTGGTGCCGCTGGCCCGGCTTTCGGAAGTGAAGGACTCGGAGCGCTTCAACATGCTGCGCGAGCTGGAGTTCTTCAGCAGGTTTGGCGACGTCGAGCTGTGGGAAGTGGTGCGCCGCGCGCGCTGGCGCCGCTTTCCCACCGAGCATGCGCTCTACAAGAAGGGCCAGGAGGGCAATACCTTCCACATCATTGCGCAGGGCGAGGTGGAGGTCTGGCGCGAGGGCACGCTCGTGGCCACGATGGGCCAGGGCACCTCGGTGGGCGAGATGGCCTACCTGGCGCCAAACCCCGCGCTGCGGCGGCACAGCACGGACATCCGCGTGAAAAGCGAATCCTGCACCACGATCTCCTTCACGCCGGAGTCGCTGGGCCTGCTGAGCCCCGAATGCCAGCACCGCTTCGATCACGCCTTCATCCAGGTATTGGTCCGTCGCCTGCATGCGGCACACGAGACCTTGGCCCACCCCCGCAAGATCATGTAAACCGGACTTGTGGGCGCCGCGTTGGCGTGCTGGAATGGCCTCGCCGTTCCCCACCCCACACTCTAGGAGTTCCCGCATGAAGACCCTCATCAGCCTGCTCGTTCTGTCTGTTGCCGCATTGGCCGGCGCGGGCGCTTCCGCCAAGGAGCCCACTGCGCAGCAGGGCAAGATGGCCACTTGCAACAAGGACGCTGGCGACAAGAAGGGCGACGAGCGCAAGGCCTTCATGAAGGAATGCCTGGCCGCCAAGCCCGCCGCCGCCGCGGCTTCGAGCGCAGTGACGCCTCAGCAGCAGAAGATGAAGGATTGCAACGCCGAGGCCAAGACCAAGGCCCTCAAAGGCGATGAGCGCAGGGCCTTCATGAGTCAGTGCCTGAAGGCCAAGTAAGGCCCGCCTGCATGTCGCCCAAGAGCCCCCGCGGGGGCTCTTTTCATTGGCGCGACCAGTAGCCGGTCTGCCCGTAGAGCGAGCGCAGGTGGTCGATCCACAGCCGCACCCGCAGCGGCAGGTGCTTGGACTGCGGGAAGACGGCAAAGATGCCATTCGGCGGCGCAGCAAACTCGTCCAGCACGCTGAGGAGGCGGCCGGCGGCGAGATCGGCCGCCACCTCCCAGGTGCTGCGCCAAGCCAGGCCGAGGCCTTGAAGACACCAGTCATGCAGTACCTGCCCGTCGCTGCAGTCGAGTCGGGCCTGCGTGCGCAAGTGAGTGATGGAGCCGTCAATCTGGAAGGCCCAGCCGCGGGTCTGGCTGGCCTCCGAAGAAAGGATCAGGCAGGCGTGCCGGGCCAGTTCGTTGGGATGCCTGGGCGTGCCGGCGCGCTTGAGATAGCTGGGCGCGCCGACGCAAAGCCGGCGGTTGTCGGCCAGTCGCGTGCTCACCAGGCTGGAGTCGGGCATATCGCCCACGCGCACGGCGCAGTCGAAGCCTTCGTTGACGATATCCACCACCCGGTCCGACAGATTGAGCGAGAGACTGACTTCGGGATGCAGCGCCAGGAAATCGGGCACCAGCGGCGCCACATGGCGGCGCCCGAAGCCGGCCGGCGCGGTGATGCGCAGATGGCCGCTGGCCTGCACGCCGCCTGCGGTCACACCGGCCTCGGCATTGGCCAGCTCAATCAGCAGGCGCTGGCAGTCTTCCAGGAATGCGCTGCCTTCATGGGTGAGGGTGAGCTTGCGGGTGGTGCGCAGCAGCAGCTTCACGCCCAAACGGGCTTCCAGCGCGTCGATGCGCCGACCCATCACGGCGGGTGCGACGCCCTCGGCCAGCGCAGCGGCAGTCAGGCTGCCCTTGATGGCGACGGAGACAAAGGATTCGATCTGTTTGAGCCGGTCCATGCTTGGATTGTGCTGCTGAGCAGACGTAAATTTCGCTGACTTCAGTTTGATTTGTGCAATTCAAGCAAGTATTCCCTGCGTGCGCGCCTATGAATCTTTGCGTCCATCTCGCATAAATTGCAGGCATCACCATCTCAAACTTCGGGATCTGCCATGAGCGCACGCACTACCGTCCATCGTCTTCAAGTCGCCGCCGTCCTGCATCGCTTCATCGAGGAGCAGGTGTTGCCCGGTACGGGCGTGGCGCCTGCAGCCTTCTGGGCTGGCTTCGATGCGCTCGTCCACGATCTGGCCCCCAAGAACGCCGCGCTGCTGGCAGAGCGCGACCGCCTGCAGACGGAGCTGGACGCCTGGCACAAGGCAAACCCGGGCCCCATCGCCGACATGCCTGCCTATCGCGCCATGCTTGAGCACATCGGCTACCTGGTTCCCGAGCCTGGCGCCGTGCAGGCAACGACCGCGAACGTGGACGCCGAACTGGCTGTGCAGGCCGGGCCGCAACTGGTGGTGCCCATCCTCAATGCCCGCTATGCGCTGAACGCGGCCAACGCGCGCTGGGGCTCGCTCTATGACGCGCTGTATGGCACCGACGCCATTCCAGAAACCGATGGTGCGGAGAAGGGCTCCGGCTACAACCCCGTTCGCGGTGCCCAGGTGATCGCCTTTGCGCGCCGGGTGCTGGATCAGGCGGCGCCGTTGGCCTCGGGCTCGCATGCCCAGGCCACAGGCTACCGCGTGGAAGGCGGGCAGTTGCTGGTGAGCCTCGACGCGGAGGCCACGCCGTTGGCGGATGCCGCTCAATTTGTCGGTTATCAGGGCAGCGCGGCCGAGCCGACGTCGATCCTTCTCGTCCATAACGGCCTGCACCTGGACATCCGCATCGACCGCAGCACGGCCATCGGCAAGACGGACCCGGCCGGCGTCTCCGACCTCGTGCTGGAGGCGGCGCTGTCCACCATCCTGGATCTGGAAGACTCCGTGGCCGCCGTGGATGCCGACGACAAGGTGCTGGCCTATGCCAACTGGCTCGGCATCCTGCAGGGCACGCTCAGCGAAGAGATGGTGAAGGGCGGCAAGACGATCACCCGCACGCTCAACCCGGACCGCCTCTATACCGGCCCACAGGGCGGCGAGGTGCGCCTGCATGGCCGCTCGCTGATGTTCCTGCGCAATGTCGGCCACCTGATGACGAATCCGGCCATCCTGTTGGGCAACGGCGCCGAGATCCCCGAGGGCATCATGGATGCGGTGGTGACCACCACCATCGCCATCCACGACTTGAAGCGCAAGGGCAACAGCCGCGCCGGCTCGGTCTACATCGTCAAACCCAAGATGCATGGCCCGGCGGAAGTCGCGTTTGCGGCAGAACTCTTCAGCCGCGTGGAGACCCTGTTGGGCCTGCCGCAGGACACGGTCAAGCTGGGCATCATGGACGAGGAGCGCCGCACCAGCGTCAACCTGAAAGCCTGCATCGCCGCCGCCAGCCGGCGCGTGGCCTTCATCAACACGGGCTTCCTCGACCGCACGGGCGACGAGATGCACACCGCCATGCAGGCTGGCCCCATGCTGCGCAAGGGCGACATGAAGTCAAGCAGCTGGATCCAGGCCTATGAGCGCCGCAACGTGTTGATCGGCCTGGCCTGCGGCCTGCGCGGTCGCGCCCAGATTGGCAAGGGCATGTGGGCCATGCCCGATCTGATGGCGGCCATGCTGGAGCAGAAGATCGGCCATCCGAAGGCGGGTGCGAACACGGCCTGGGTGCCGTCTCCCACGGCCGCCACCCTGCATGCCCTGCATTACCACCAGGTTGACGTGGCCGCCGTGCAGGCCGAGCTGGAGGCCAGCGGCGAGAGTGGCGATGCACTGCTCGATGCGCTGTTGACCATTCCCGTTGCAACGTCGCCTGGCTGGACCGCCACCGAACGCGAACAGGAACTCGACAACAACGTCCAGGGCATCCTGGGCTATGTGGTGCGCTGGATCGACCAGGGCGTGGGCTGCTCCAAGGTGCCGGACATCCACAACGTCGGCCTGATGGAAGACCGCGCGACCCTGCGCATCTCCAGCCAGCACATCGCCAACTGGCTTCTGCACGGCGTCGTGACCGAGGCCCAGGTGCGCGAGACCTTCGCGCGCATGGCGCTGGTGGTGGATGGCCAGAACGAGGGCGATCCGGTCTACAAGAGTCTGGCGAAGAACCCGACTGGCGCGGCCTTCCAGGCGGCGCTGGATCTGGTGTTCAAGGGACTTGCACAGCCAAGCGGCTATACCGAGCCGCTGCTGCATGCGTGGAGATTGCGTGTGAAGCGCGATGAGCGGGCAGAACTTCCCTATTCGTCGCCTCAAGAACGGAAATAACGGGCGCCTTAAAAACGTCCGTAAAAGTGAATCCTTCAGAAACAATTCTTTTCACTTGCAATAGCCATCCGCTACAAATCGCCACGTAGGACGGTTGCGACAGGGGTTTTCGCTAGGTTTTACGCAAAGTTCCCTGGGTTTTCCCTCGGTTTCGGCTTGTTTCGAAAGGTTGCTGAAGCCTCGGCGGAGCAATTAGTGGCAACCCTCGGTTGGGTACCTGGGCCGGTTCTCAGAATCGCCCATTCACCCGTTAGCGCGAGCCTCGCGCGGCGGACTCGGTACTTTCGCCATGCCTCTCTCTTGGGCATGGACCAACCCAGGAGTTTTTATGACCTTCAAACGCAATGCCATCAGCATGGCAGCGCTGCTCAGCCTCGGCGCTGGCGCGGCACTGCCAGCGCTGGCGCAGGATTCACAGACACTTGAGCGTGTCGAAATCACCGGTACCCGCCTGAAGACGGTCGGCGAAACTTCCAGCAGCCCGGTCGCCACGGTTTCCAAGGAAGACATCCAGATTTCGCAGCCGGTGGCTGTGGAAGAACTGGTGCGCGGCCTGCCCTCGTCGTATCCGGCGATTGGCCCCGGCATCAACAACGGCTCCAACGGCACCGCGTCGATCGACCTGCGTGGCCTCGGCTCGAACCGCACGCTGGTGCTGATCAACGGCAAGCGCTTTGTGCCGGCCACGCTGGGTGGCGTGGTCGATACCAACAACGTGCCGGTGGCGCTGCTCGAGAAAGTGGACCTGCTGACCGGCGGCGCTTCGGTGACCTACGGTGCCGACGCCGTGTCGGGCGTTGTGAACTTCGTGACCAAGCGCAATTTCTCGGGTATCGAGGCTTCCTCGACCTACAGCGTTTCCGAGGCAGGCGATGCCAAGCGGCACAAGAACGACGTGACCATGGGTGTGAATCTGCCCGATGGCCGCGGCAATGCCGTGATCCATGTGGGCAATACGCGTACGGATCCGCTGCAAGTGGGCGGCCGCGCCTATGCTTCCACCGTGATCAGCTCCACCACCGGCAATCCTGGCGGCTTTTCGGGCACGGCAGTCCCTGCGGTCTGGGGCGGCATGCCCAGCCCGATCAACGGCAGCCGCGTGATCGACGCGACCTCCGGCCTGCTGCGCGCGGCCGTGACCTCCGGACCGCCGGACGGCTACAACACCAACCCGCCCAACTACTTCGAAACCCCGCTGCAGCGCAACGAGGTCTCGGCCCTGGGCTACTACCGCATCAACGACTACGCCGAGGCCTATGCCGAGGTCTTCAGCGTGCGCAGCAGCGTGACGCTGAACCTGGCGCCCTCGGGTACCTTCGGCGTGGCACTGGCCATTCCAATCGGCAACGCGTTCATCACACCGGCGGTTCGCTCGCAGCTTTGCGCGGCCTACAACATCGCTGCGGCGGATTGCGTGGCAGGCAGCACCAAGGAGTTCACGGCCACCATCGCCCGTCGCTTCGTGGAAGCCGGCCCGCGCGTCTACAACTACGACAACAGCACGACCCAGTACACGGCCGGCCTGCGTGGCGACATCCCTGGCCTGAGCGGCTGGAGCTATGACGCCTACTTCCAGTCGGGCCGTTCGGACCAGCTCCAGACGACCGGCAACGGCTTCTCGTTCACCAAGCTGCAGCAGTCGGTGCGTTCGGTCAATGCCACCACCTGCGAAGTGAACTCCGGTGGCTGCGTGCCCGTGAACCTGTTCGGCGCCGCCGGCACGATCACGCCTGCCATGTTGTCCTACCTGAGCACGCCGACCTTCGCCACGACCACGGTCAAGCAGCAGGTGAGCTCGATCTCGGCGACCGGCGAAGTCGGCGTTGCCAAGAGCCCCTGGGCCAAGCAGCCGTTGAGCCTGGTGCTCGGCGCCGAATCCCGTGAAGTCTTCGGCGGCAACAAGTCCGACGCCGTGATCCAGACCCAGGGCGAATTGCTGGGCAGCGGCTCGCCGACCCCGGACCGCAGCGGTACGCTGAAGTTCAAGGAGTACTTCACCGAGATGAACATGCCCGTGGTGGAGCGCAAGCCGTTCATCTATTCGCTGAATATCGGTGGTGGCTACCGCGAGACCAAGTTCGAAACCTCGACTGGCACCTCGCAAAGCTATGACAGCTGGAAGGGCGGCGCTGACTGGTCGCCGATGAAGGGCCTGCGTTTCCGCGGTGAAAAGCAGCGCGCCACCCGCGCACCCAATGTGAACGAGCTCTACGCACCGGTCACCACCGGTCTGGCCACGCTGGCGACCGATCCTTGCCAAGGCACCAAGATCGCTCCTGCCGATGCTGGCAAGGCCGGCACGCTGACCAATCTGTGCCAGCTGACCGGTGTGCCGGCTTCGCAGATCGGCGCCATCGCAGCGCCTTCGTCGAACCAGATCAACAACACCGGCGGCGGCAACCCCAACCTCGGCCCTGAGCGCGCCAACACCACCACCCTGGGCCTGGTCTACCAGCCGGAGTTCGTCGACAACCTGTCGATGAGCGTCGACTACTGGAAGATCATCGTCAACGGCGCCGTTTCGAGTGCAACGGCTGCGCAGGTGGTGGCAGGCTGCTACGACCCGACGCTGAACCCGGGCTACGCCTACAACGTGTTCTGCCAGTCGATCCAGCGCGATGCGGTCAACGGTGGCCTGAACGGCACCGGCAGCAAGGGCGTGGTCACGCAGTCGTCCAACCTGGGCTACTACAACTACTCGGGCGTGGACGTGGGCGTGAACTACAGCCTGCCGATGAAGAAGATCGGCGCTCCGTCGCTGGGTCGCCTGGACTTCCGTCTGGACGTGACCTTCTCGCAGCGTGCCGACTTCAAGTCACTGCCTTCGGTGGCGACCCTGGAGCAGGCTGGCCACTACGGCCTCAGCGTGGGCACTCCCTATTCCAAGACGCGCTTCAACCAGCGCACGACGTGGAACGTGGGCAACTGGAACGTCGGCTACAACTGGCGCTTCATCGGCTCGACCACGGTCGAGGCCGACCAGGCAGCGCCGCTGGCCGCTTACGCCAAGATCAAGAGCATCAGCTACTTTGATCTGAACGTCGGCTATCAGGTGCTCAAGAACCTGAAGCTGTCGGCGACGATCAACAACGCCTTCAACCAGCAGCCCCCGTTCATCGGCACCGGCGTTGGCCCGAGCGCTTCGAACTATGGCAACACCTTCCCAAGCTTCTACGATGTGATCGGTCGTCGCTACACGGGTACGGCGACGCTGACTTTCTGATCTTCAGTCAGTCATCCAGCAAAGCGGGCCTTCGGGCCCGCTTTTTTTGTATTTGCCCCCTGTTTATAAAAAAATACTGAGCGCTACCTGACTTTCGGCACCCCTCAAGAGGATTGGAGCACCGAGTTACTGTTGCGTGACAGCATCAGCTTTACCTTCGGAAGCGCGTGAGGTGGCGAACTCGCCTTCGTGAAAAAGTCTCGATGAATCAAGGGTCTAGCTTTCTCACGCTGCGCCAAAACAGCACTTTCAATAGCCTTACAGAACATTCCCCAGGGAGTGCCAAATAGGGCGCGTTGCAAAATCCGCCACTCGGATCTAACCCTGGTCTGTCGGACGGGCCCTGATCTTTGCCTTCCGCTGTCCGAGGTCCGCCCTACCCTCTTTGGAGAATTTATGCATACGAGAACCAAGATTTCCGTTGCCGCGCTGCTCGCCATGAGCGGCCTCGCTGCAATGGCGCAGACGTCGGGCGACAACGCCCAGCAACTCGAACGCGTGACTGTGACCGGCTCGGCCATCAAGCGTATCGACGCTGAAACCGCTGTGCCCGTCACCATCGTGAAGATGGCCGACCTGAAGAAGTCCGGCGTCACCACGGTCGAGCAGGTCATGGCCAGCCTGACGGCAGTCCAGTCCTCGACCAATACCGCCCAAGCGATTGGCGCAGGCACCGGCGGCGCTTCCTTCGCGGACATGCGCGGCATTGGCGCCGACAAGACCCTGGTCCTGTTGAACGGTCAGCGCATCTCCAACAACGCACTCGACGGTTCGGCTCCTGACCTGAACATGATCCCGTTTGCGGCCATCGACCGCATCGAAGTGCTGCGTGACGGCGCTTCGTCGCTGTACGGCACCGACGCTATCGGCGGCGTGATCAACTTCATCACCAAGCGCGACTATCAAGGCGCCACCGTCACGGTGGGCTATGACCGTCCGCAAGCAGCAGGCGGCAAGACCAAGAGCGGCAATATCGGCGTCGGTTTCGGCGACCTGGCCACCCAAGGCTTCAACCTGTTCGGCTCGTTGTCCTACAACAAGCACGACATGATCCAGGGCGACCAGCGCGATTTCAACAAGCGCGTCGTCGGTGGCCTGTCCAACAGCACCTTCCCGGCCAACTACATCCAGGATGGCCTGTTCTACAACCCGGCAGCTCCGAACTGCGTGGGCACGGCGCTGATCCCGGTCGCTGGCGGCACCCAGTGCAAGATCGTCACCCCGTCCTTCGTGAGCTTCAGCCCCAAGACGGAAACCTTCTCGGCTCTGTTGAAGGGCACCTTGAAGGCCAGCGACAGCCTGGAACTGGGCGCTGAAGTCTTCGCCACCCAGAACAAGGTCACCACGCAAGTCGCTGCCGTGCCTTACGGCGGTTACCTGATCAACCCGGGTACCCAGTACTACCCGAACAACCCCAACCTGAGCCCGACGTTTGACGGTGGCGACGGCGTTGGCACGACGATGTTCGCCCCGACGACCGCATTCCCGCATCCCGTGAATCTGCTGCCGGGCTACACCTACGTCTACTGGCGCGATTTCCCCAACGGCCCGCGTATCGAGTCCGACAAGAACAAGCAGCTGCGCGCAATGCTGACGGCCGATGGCAATGCCATGGGCTGGGACTACGGCGCTACGCTGGCCTTCAACCGTAACGAAGTCGGCCAGTACCTGGTTGGCGGCTACGGTGACGGCGACATGATCGGTGAAGGCCTGCTCGAGGGCGTCATCAACCCCTTCGGCGCCCAAAGCGCTGCAGCCACCACGCTGCTGAACAATGCAGCCCTGAACGGCAAGCTGTCGACCTCGGTCGGCAAGGTGACCGACCTGAACGTTCACGCCAGCCGTGAACTGGGCGACTGGTTCGGTGCTTCGCGCGCTGCTCAGCTGGCTGTCGGTGCCGAGTACCGTCGTGAGAACTTCAATTCGCACAACGAACACGACTACGCAGCGAAGGTGTCGGCCAGTACCGGTGCCGACCCTGATTTCGTCGCCAGCGGTTCGCGCAACGTGGAAGCCGTCTACGCCGAGCTGAACATGCCCGTGTTCAAGGCACTGGATGTCACCGCTTCGGTCCGTTACGACAAGTACAGCGACTTCGGCAACACGACCAACCCGAAGATCAGCTTCCGTTACCAGCCGATGAAGGAACTGCTGGTTCGCGGTTCGCTGTCGACCGGTTTCCGTGCCCCGACCCTGTATGAGCTGTATGGCGGCCAGTCCTACACCAACACGGCCGGCGACCACAACAACCCGGTCAACTGCCCGGGTGGCACGCCGATCACCGGCGCCTCGCCTGGCTTCAACTGCAACACGCAGTTCCAGGTCTTGAACGGTGGCAATCTGAACCTCAAGCCTGAGAAGTCGAAGAGCGGCACCCTGGGTGCCGTGTTCGAGCCGGCGTCCAACGTCAGCCTGGGTCTGGACCTGTGGTGGGTTCGCCTGAAGGACAAGATCTCGAGCCTCGACGAAGACACGCTGTTCGACACCTATCCGCAGTTCCAGTCGTACTTCCACTTCAACGGCCCGAACAACCTGTTGTCGATCTCGAGCAACTGCCCGGGCCCGAACTGCGGTTATGTGGACAAGCGCCTGCAGAACCTGGGTGGCACGAACACCAACGGTATCGACTTCAGCGCACAGCACCGTATCCGTACGGACCTGGGCCAGTTCGACATCTCGTTGAACAGCACCTACGTCGTCAAGTACGAGTACCAGAACTACACCGACGGTCCTTGGGAACAAAACGTCGGCGTTTACTCGGGTGGCTCGCCGGTCTTCCGTTGGCAGCACAACCTTG
>FSVW01003421.1_pt1 | contig 13655 bp, 14 predicted proteins | sample 1637551 | NCBI WGS metagenome assembly FSVW01 (sample SAMEA3914814, study PRJEB12502) | metagenome | biome: forest; material: soil | place: USA | collected 2011-09-16 | depth 0.1 m | reverse complement strand
ATGGGCCAGATCCAACTGCTGGAATATATGTCCGGTCAAACCTTGGAGGGGCAGATCAGCGATATCATCCCGCCCAACCTCATTCCGGATTTTCTGACCGACGACCTTGCCCGCCACATCGTCGCATTTCTGACCATGACCGAAGACTTGCCGCGGCCGGAAAACAGGATCAGCCTGACCGAGAGTGGCCAGATCCGCCTGACCTACACGCCGAATAACCTGGAAAGCCATACGCGCCTGACGCGTAAGCTCGAGCAGGGCCTGAACGGCTTTTCCCTGCGCCAGCACACCCTGTTCGAGCCACATTTCGCCATCGATTCCCTGTTGCCGCTCTACGGTACGGCGCACCAGTGCGGCACCTTGCGCTTTGGCCGCGATCCATCGACCAGCGTTATCGATGAAAACTGCAAGGCGCACGACCTCGACAATCTCTACGTGGTCGACACGTCTTTCTTCGTTTCAAGCGGTGCTGTCAATCCGACCCTGACGACGGTCGCCAATGCGCTGCGCGTCGGCGAACACCTGATCGACAGGCTGAAATGAAACGGCTGGCGGCCCTGTCCGGCAGCCTGCGCCAGGGCTCGCTCAATATCGCCTTGATCGAAGCGGTCTCACGGATGGGCGTTTTTGTTGTCGAGGGTGTCGACACCATCCTGCCGCCCTTTACGCCAGACCTGGCCGACGATGCGCCCGAAACGGTGCTGGCGTTCCGGCGCGCTTTGAACGATGCCGACGCCATACTGATCTCGACGCCCGAATACGCCATGGGCGTGCCGGGCGTGCTCAAGAACGCCATCGACTGGACGGTCGGCAGTTGTGAGTTTGCTCATAAGCCGACAGCCTTGATCACCTGCACGGCCAGTGGTGAAATCGCCCACCCGGCCATGCTTGAGATCCTCAAGGTGCTGGAAGCCAGGATCGCCCCCGAAACGACTTTGCTGATGAACCACAATCGCGCCAAGATACGCGGCGACGGTACCTTCATCTCCGCCGAGACGGAAGCAGGTGTGCGTGCTCTGGTCGGGGCGCTCTATGCCTTGTGCGCCTGATCGCGCAATCCGGCCACCATCGCCACCAGCTGGTCGAGGTCCCGGAACCGCGACAGGCGGTGATCGCCGTCCTTGATCAATTCCATGCGGCCATCCGGGCTGGTCAACGCTTCCATCAAGCGTAAGCCATGCTGCCACGGGACCAGATCGTCCCGCATCCCGTGCAGAATCCGCACGGGACCATCGAATGCGATCGGTGAATTGAGCACGCAATGCGTCGCCGCTTCGTCGAAAAAGGCCTGGGACAGCGGCATTGGCCGGTCGTAGCCCGGCATCATATGCACGCCCGAAACCTCAAGTTGACGGCGCTCCTCGGGCGATAAGGCCGGCAGCATCAGGGCCGTGACAAAATCGGCGGCGGGCGCCAGGAATCCTGCGGCCACGACACGTCCTGGTCGCGCCTTGATCAGCAGGGACAGCATATGGCCGCCCATGCTCGACCCGCACGCGACCAAAGGTCCCTTCGTCAACTGATCGGCCACCGCCAATACATTGTCGCGCCAACGCCCGACACGGGCCTCGTTGAAATCGCCGCCGGTCTCGCCGTGAGCGAAATAGTCGAAACAGAGGAAGTCCCAGCCATGCTTTCGGGCTTCGTCGCTCAGGCGCGTGATCTTCGCGCCCGTCATGTCGGACAGAAAGCCGCCGAGCCACAAGATGGTGGGCCCTTCACCGCGGATATGGCGATAGGCGATGCGGTCGCCTCCGGCAGTCTCCAGAAAGGACGCAGGCTCTTGATTTGTGGGGCTTATCATGGTCATTGACCCTGATTACAGAGCGCCTGCTCGCCGCACAAGTCCTCATGCCTCCCGAACCCTTTACCGCCTGCGTCTTGCAGATCGTGCCGGAACTCGACACCGGCGGCGTCGAACAGACCACGGTCGACGTCTCGGAGGCGGTCGTGCGCGCCGGCGGGCGGTCGATCGTCGTCTCCAAAGGCGGGCGGCTGGAAGGGCGGCTGCTGAAAGGCGGCGCACACGTCGTCAAACTGCCGGTACACAGCAAGAACCCGCTCATTCAATGGCAAAACCGTCATGCGCTGAAGGACCTGATCCGGGCGGAACGCGTCGATATCGTCCATGTCCGCTCACGCGCGCCGGCCATGGCGGGGCTGGGGGCGGCCAAGGCCTGCGGCGTCCGCTCGGTGACGACCTATGCCGGCATCTACAACGCCAAGTCTGCGCTGAAGCGCTGGTACAACAGCCAGATGACGCGCGCAGACCTGACCATTGCCAACTCCGAATTCACCCGCGACCATATCCTCAAGACCTATCACGTCCCGCCCGAGCGCGTCATCGCGATTCCACGCGGCATCGACCTGAAGCGCTTCGATCCCGAAGCCTTCGACGTCCGCAAGATCATGGATCTCGAGGAAAAATGGGGCATCGTGCCCGACGACAGCCGCGTACGCTTTCTGTTGGCGGCACGGCTGACCAAGTGGAAAGGCCAGGCTCTGATCGTCGAAGCCGCCGCCAAGCTCAAAGCGCAAGGTATCGACAACTTCCTCGTCCTGATGGCCGGCGACGACCAGGGGCGCGCCGATTACACCCACTTCCTGTTGCAGCAGATCGACGCGCACGGCCTTGGCGACCACGTCAAACTGGTCGGCCACTGCCCGGACATGCCTTCAGCCTATACCATGTGCCAATACGCCCTGGCGCCGTCGATTGAGCCGGAGGCCTTTGGCCGCACCGCCGTCGAGCCTCAGGCCATGCATCGCCCGCCCCTGGCCTCCGCCCATGGTGCGACGGTGGAAACGGTGATTCCGGGTGAAACCGGCTGGCTGATCACACCCGGCGACGCCGATGCGTGGGCAGGCGCGATGAAAACGGCTATCGACCTGCCCGAGGCCGACCGTTTTGCCATGGGTGTCAAGGGCCGCGCCAACGTCCGCGACCATTTCGCGCTCGAGGTTATGTGCGAGCGGACCCTTGATGTTTACCGCGCGCTGCTTATCTTGGCGTCAGGCCGCTACCATCCTTAGTTTTTTGAGTTCGGCTGCGCGGTGGCCTTGCCAAATTTCCACAGAAGCGTGGAGAGTGGTTCATTTCCGCAAAAATTAACGCATTCCGGCTATTGAGGGATTGATCCCAAGCCCCGGCGCAGTCATAATCGCGCGCGTCGCGGCAAGCCCCGACTAAAGTGTATCAACAGCCTCAGGAGAACGACCTATTCGTCGCCCAATCCAAGCCCCGCCTCCCAAAGACGGCCCCCGTATCAACCAGGACATCAAGGTCCCGCGCGTATTGTTGATCGACCACAACGGCGAAAAGCAAGGCATCATGCCGACCTCCGCCGCCCTTGAAGCCGCAGAAGAAGCCGGACTGGATCTCGTCGAGGTCTCTCCCACCGCTGATCCCCCTGTCTGCAAGATTCTCGACTACGGCAAATTCCGCTTCCAGGAGCAGAAGAAGAAGGCCGAAGCGCGCAAGAAGCAGAAGGTTGTCGAAATCAAGGAAATCAAGCTTCGCCCCAATATCGACATCCACGATTATGAGGTGAAGGCCAAGGCCATGACGCGCTTCTTCGAAGAAGGCGACAAGGTCAAGGTGACGCTGCGCTTCCGCGGCCGTGAAATGGCCCACCCGGAACTCGGCATGAAGCTGCTGCAAAAGGTCAAGGCCGACTTCGAGCCCACCACGCGCGTCGAATACGAACCGCGCATGGAAGGCAAACAGATGATCATGATCCTGGCCCCGAAATAGTCGGGACTTTCATGCAATAGGCTTGAAAAACCCTGTGATCTGTCCGATCACAGGGTTTCGTTTTTTTGGGTTTTCGCTTTCCGGGAGAGCGCTCGTGTCCAATTTTGTCCAGTTCGACCCGCAGAACCTGCCCGATCCCGAACACCTGTCGCCCGATCCCGACAAGGTGATCGAAGGCGATCCGCGCTTTACGCTGTGGACGGTCGAGGCACGGCCAGGCGATACGACCTTTGCCGGCTACTGGAAATCGACACCGGGCGCCTGGCGCGTCTCCTATGACGAATGGGAATACTGTGCCCTGCTCGAGGGTTACGCCGTCATCAGCGAGGACGGCGGCGAGACCTGGGATCTGACGCCGGGCGCGCATTTCGTCTTCCGGCCAGGGTTCAAAGGTACGTGGAAGGTCATTGAGCCGGTGCTCAAGACCTTCGTCGTGATTATGCCGGAACCTTGCGCTTCATAAGGCTTGCCGGATTGAAACCGGTGATAAGGGCCGTGCCGAGCAGGACGATGAGGCCACCGATAACGGTGCGCAGACCAACAGGCTCATGCAGGATGACGCTGCCCCACAACACGCCGAATACCGGGATGAGAAAGCCGACACTGAGCGCCGGGGCAGCGCCGATTTCGTCGATCAGATTGAAATAGAGGCTGTAGGCGACGCCGCTGCACAGCACACCAAGGGCAATCACCGACAAAATGACCCAAATGCCCGGCGCACTGACCGGCGGAAAGAACGGCGCTGCCGGCACGATCCACAGACAGGCCGCACACAGGCTGCCGTGAGCATTGGAGAAGGCATCGACGCTCCTGGCCTGCTTGGCATAGACCGAAGCCACGCCGTAGCACAGGCCTGCGGCCAGTCCTGCCGCGATGGCGATCCCGGTTGCCAGCGTCATGTGCATGGGGTCGTAGCCGACGAGGATAGCCACGCCGGCAATGCCCAGAACCAGCCCCGATATCGACTTGGCGGTAAAGGGCGTGCGCAGCCAGATGGCGGCGACAATGGCGCCCCAGATCGGCGCCGTGGCGTTGAGGATCGACAGCAGCGATGCCGGCAGGGTCTGGGCGGCAAAGGCAAACAGCGTGAACGGCAGAGCAGTGTTGATCAGGCCAAGGATCAAAAAGTGCTTCCAGTGGGCCTTGAATTCGAGGCGCTTCTTCTGCGCCACAGCGACCGCGAGCAGGAAGGCGGCGCCGAGCACGACGCGCAAGGATATCAGGACCACAGGCCCCAGGACCGACGCGCTGACGCGCATGAACAGGAATGATCCGCCCCAGATGGCGGCCAATGCGATGAGTTTGGCAAGACTGGTTAAAGACACAATGATCCTCCGCTGCTGGTAGGCATTTCGGCCGTCTGCCTGCGCAATTCAATCCGTTTCTTGCGGTTTGTCACGGTTGTTACGAAGTCTGGCGGTTTGTTGATGATTTGGCTTTTATTGAGGGAAGAGACACTGCGTTGACGGCAGGCACTTGCCCATGCAGGTAGGCGTAAGCCCGTCGGAGACGCCTATTCCCAAAACTCCGGCTGCTCGGGGATGCGATTGAAGGCGATTTTGGCGCCGACGAAGCCATGCAGCTTGGTGCGCGGACCGATCGTCACCGTATCCTTGCCGTAGCGCTGGTTGAGGCCGTCGAGCGCTGTCAACAGTTTCATATGCTTGCCGTCTTCTTCGGCTTCCGGGGTCCAGCCGAACAGGTCCGGCCCCGTTCCCGCCTCGACCATATTCGCGCAAGTGACGACGACCTGCTTCGCCCGCTGTGACGTGAGCTGCCGCAGGCATTTCAGCCACAGGCCTTCGGCCGCTTCCAGCAACCGGAAGCTATCGGACGTCACCGGAAACCGGACCTCCGCCTGCGCCTTGTCTTTTTCCATGCCGCGGACATAGAGTTGCAGGCCGCCGCATTTGTAACCCATGCGCCGCAACCGTGATCCGCACTTGGCCGTCAAGCGCCGCGCCACGCTACGCGCCACATCCAGCGGGCGTAGTTCCCGCGGCAAGACGTGACCATGGCTGATGCTGGCGCGAACTGTTTCCGTGTCAGGCGGATCGGTACCGTGGATGGCATACCAGAAATTCTCGCCCATCACCCCGCCCCAGATCTGGCGCATCCGCGACGGGCTCAAAGCCCACAGTTCGCGCACATTGATCACATTGGCCTTGTTCAATCGCTTCAGCATGGCCGGGCCGATGCCGGCAAAATCATCAAGCTTCAGGTCAAGCAACTGCCCAGGCAACTGGTCCATGCGCAGAACCGTCAGCCCAAGAGGCTTCTTGATATCGGCCGCCGTCTTGGCCAGCAATCGCGACGGCGCGATGCCGATGGATGCGGTCAAGCATTCGCCAACGTTTTCAAGAATGAGCCGCTGGATGCGGTGGCCAAGCGCGCGCGCCGGCGCTTCGAGCTGCTGCGGTCCCATCAGGCGGCACGCCACCTCATCGATCGAACAGACGCGGTCGACGGGAATGACCTTGTCGATTTCCTTCAGGATGCGGTCGTGAATTTCGACGTAGCGATCGGGCTTGGCCTCGACGATCGCCAACCCGGGAATGCGCGCCTTGGCCTCCTTTACCTGGGTGCCTGTCTTGACGCCCAGCGCCTTGGCCTCCTGGCTGGCGGCAATGGCGCTGGTATAGTCCGACATCACCGGCACGACGATGACCGGCCGGCGGCGCAGACGTGGATCGAACTGCTGCTCGACGCTGGCGAAATAGGAATTCATGTCGAGATAGAGCCAGCGCAGGTCGCCGCCGTCCCGCCATTGCTCCGGGACGGGCACAGCCTCCATGCGTCTCGTCATGCCATCCGCCATGATGGGAACATAGTGGGAACATTTATATCCGTCAAGCCGCCGAAAACGTGGCAAATTCCCCCAAGACGGCGACGTCTAGCTGGCGTAGGATACAGCTGCAAAGTGATCGAACGGAGGACGTATGCCCATCCCCAAATGGCCAGGCTGGGCCGCCGCCGGATTGGCAGTCATGACGGCTTCCGTGTTATCGGGCCAGGCCTTTAGCGCGCCAGCGCCGAAGTCTCCGGCTGAACTATACGGTCCTTTGTTCACGGCCGTGCAACTCGGTCACGTTTTCACGAATAGCCAGACCTTCGCCGACGCGACGCCGAAGATGGCCTCGGCCGTCATCATGGCCGACTACGTCCGGCAAAAACCGGAAGGAACAGCGGCGTTGCAGGCTTTTGTCGAGGCGCATTTCACCCTTCCACCTGAAGCTTCCCTGCCTGCCGCGGCCACTGAGCGCCTGACCTTGCGCGAATATCTCAAGGCCGGGTGGCTGACCCTGCGACGTGAACCGCTCAAGCCGATGGCCGGATCGGCGGCGCTCACCCTGCCCGCACCCTATGCCGCCAGTGGCCGCACCGATGATATGTCCTATTGGGACAGCTACTTCATCGCATTGGGCCTGGTCGAGACCGATCAGCACGCGCTGGCCGACGGCACGATCGATAATGTCGCCAGCCTTATCGAGCGCTACGGCCGTATGCCGGGCGTCACCCGCACCTATGCGCTCAGCCGCTCGCAGCCGCCCGTGTTCGCGCTCATGGCGGGGCTGTCGAGCCATACGGACACAAGGGCCCAGGCCCGGACGCTGGCGGCGTTGAAACGCGAACACGCTTTTTGGATGGCCGGCGCCGATTGCGCATCGGCGCAAGGCGCTTGCGCGCGGGTTGTCTGCATGCCCGACGGCAGCCTGCTCAATCGCTACTGGGATGACCGCGATACGCCGCGCGACGAGGCTTATGCCGAGGACGTCGCCACGGCTTCGGCCACGGCACGGCCCGAGGCGCAGGTCTATCGCGACCTGCGCGCGGCGGCCGAAAGCGGATGGGACGTCAGTTCGCGCTGGCTCGGTAATGCCGGCGCCTTAAGCACTATTCACACGACCGATATCGTGCCGGTCGATCTCAACAGTTTGCTGTGGACCCTCGAGAGCGAGATCGCCAAGCGCTGCACGGCGGCAAAGGACGCTGGGTGCGCGACAGAATTTACAGCCCGGGCGGACGCCCGCAAAGCCGCCATGCAGCGCTTTCTGTGGCGCGGCGACAAGGGCGCCTATTACGACTGGGACCGCGCATCCCAAAAGCCCACTGCCATTCTGTCGGCGGCAACCCTCTATCCCCTGTTTGCGGGATTGGCCGATGCCGATCAGGCCAGGGCTGTGGCAACTACGGTGCGCGGGCATTTATTGGCTGACGGTGGCTTGCGCGCCACTGAAATCCATAGCGGCCAGGCATGGGACAGCCCCAATGGCTGGGCGCCTTTGCAATGGATCGCGGTCACGGGCCTTGGCCGATATGGTGAAGACGCGTTGGCGCGCGATATCGCCAAACGCTGGATCACGACCGTCAATCGCGACTACCGCGCCTCGGGCCGGACGCTGGAAAAATACGACGTGGAGAACCGTAAAGCTTTTGGTGGCGACTATTCACCTCAAAGCCGATTTGGCTGGACCAATGGTGTGACGCGGGCACTGATGGCCAGGTATCCCGATCTCGATCCGGACAAATAAGACCCTAAGGCCATAATGCTGCTCAAGTGTGGGCGGATCAAGTGTGGCCGAAACGGAGACATAGCCATGCCTGCGCCAGCCCGACTGTTTGCGATGTCGCTGCTTTTCGCCGCCCTGCCCGCCTGTTCACCGGCGATGGATTTTCAGGTGTCGGCGCCCGACGCTGTCCAGGGGCGCTTTGCACCCGCACAATATTATAACGGCTATGGTTGCACCGGCGGCAATGTCGCGCCGCGCATCGTCTGGCGGGGCGCACCGGCGGACGCCAAGAGTTTCGCCATTACGGTCTTCGATCCCGACGCGCCCACCGGCCACGGCTGGTGGCATTGGCTGATCGTCGACGTTCCGGCATCGACGCATGAGCTGACACCAGGGCGAATACCAAGCGGAGCCTTTGAAACATTGACGGATTTCGGCAATCCCGGCTACGGCGGCCCGTGTCCGCCGCAAGGCCAGGATCATCATTATATTATTACCGTTTCGGCGCTCAAGGTCGCCAAACTGACCCTGCCCGCCGACCGGTCTCCGGCAACGGTCGAAGCCGCTATCAAGTCCCAGTCGATCAAACAGGCCCAAACAACACTGATGGCTGCACGCTGATAGGTGTGCGCCGGCGAAAATCATCACGCACTTGCGATAAAGAAACCTTAGCTTTCAAATTCAAATCGTCTATAAAACGCAGATGCCAGAGTTGAATTCCCTTTCCGAGCCCATCGAGCATATCGGGGACATCGCAGACCCGATCGTGCCCTTGGAGATGCCGTCCCGCGTGGAGATGGCGCGGATCGTGGAAAGCGAAGAGGAGCGCAACGAGCGCACCTTCTTCCGCGGGCGCGTGCTGCGTCAGATCCGCAATTTTATCGGCGAAAATGGCCCACTGGCTGCCATGTTCGCTGTTGTATTCGTCAATCTGGTCGGTTTCGGCATCGTCGTGCCGCTTATGCCGTTCTTCGCCCAGAGCCTCAGGGCCGACCCGTGGGAGGTGACATTGATGTTCACCGCCTATTCGCTGGGACAATTCTTCGCCGAGCCCTATTGCGGCCGCCTGTCCGACCGCATAGGCCGAAAGCCGATTCTGATCGTGACCACGGCGCTCAGCATTGGTTTTTACGCGGCCCTGGCGTTTGCCCCAAATATCTGGATCGCCATCGTCATCCGCTTCTTCAGCGGCCTCAGCTCGGGCAATATCTCGACTATCCAGGGCTATGTCTCGGATGTGTCGAAGCCCGAACAGCGCGCCAGCCGCATGAGCCTGATCGGTGCGGCCTTTTCGCTCGGTTTTGTCATCGGACCCTTCATCGGCGCCATGCTCAGCCATGCCGGCGGCAGCAATCGCTTTCAGCTGCCACTGATCGGCGCCGCCATTCTTTCCGGCGTGGCTTGCCTTGGTGTCATTCTGTTCGTCCGTGAAAGCCGCGAACGGGTGCAGTCCGCCGCCGAACAGCCCAATATTCTGAAAACCGCCCAGGAAGCCCTGCGCAGCCCGGTCATCATCCGCGTCATCTTGTCGACGCTCTGTTATATGGCCGCATTCGCCGGCCTGGAATCGACCTTCGGTTTGTGGGCGGAAAAGCGCTATCATTGGGGGCCGACCGAGATCGGCGCCATATTCCTGTTTATTGGCGTGACGGCGGCCCTGATGCAGATGGTCATCATGCGGCCTCTGGTCCGGCGCTACGGCGAAAGCCGTATCCTGGCCGGCGGGCTGTTCATCTTCGGCCTTAGTTTCGCGCTGCAGGGCCTGAATACCAGCGCCTGGCTGATCACCCCCATCGTCATGTTCGGCACGGTCGGCCAGGCGGTCATCTTCTCCTCGATTTGCGCTATCATCTCGATGACAACGTCACCTGACCGCCAGGGCGCCATGCTGGGCCTGAACATGTCGACAGGCGCCGTTGCCCGCATTACCGGCCCCATGGTCGCCGGCTTCCTGTTCAGTACGTTCGGCGCCGATGCTCCGCTATGGATGGGCGCGGCCATGACGATTCCCGCCGGACTGCTTGCGCTCCATGCGGGGAAAGTGCAAAAGCGCTGACCTCCAAACTTGGACAAGCGTGATGGACACCTTTCAGGCCCTGTGGCAGAAATTTCACCCGGATGCCGTGCCCGTCGGGCATACCCTGGCAAGGAACGGCACGTGGAATCTGACGCGCTTTCACTTGCTGCCCAACGGCCGTGAAGCCGCCCTCAGCCGCTCGGAGTTCCGCGGCCTCTTCGACCGCTTCAATATTCTAGCCACCGAGACCCTGGGTGAGAACCAGCCGATATGGATCATTGTGCCGGATCGCACCGCGCCGGAATGGACGCCGTCAACACCGGTCGACCATGCCGAGCGCGCGCGTCTGCGCCGCCTGCGCTCGCGCTACCGGCTTAGTCCACGCTGGGAGTATTACAGCGCCGACGACAAGTGCGTGTACCGGATCGAAGCGGCCGAGGCCGTCTGGCGGCCGCACGGCCTGGATCACTTGCTAATGATGAACTATTACGAACACGTCCCCGACATGGTCCTCATGAATGCCACCACGGGGGCCATATTCGCGCCCTATGTCGCCGGCGCCTATGTGTCGCAGCCGACGCCGAACGAATTGATCGCGCTGCTGAGCCAGTATTATGGCTGGCTGCCGATGGCCGGCGAAGGCATCCTGCGCTTTAATCCGGCGCAGATGGCCAAAGGCAGCTTTCAGGTTTCGAAGGCTTGCGCCGCCGCGATTCAGAAGTCACTGGGCAATTGATTTAAGCGATTCATCCCTTGCACCGCCAGCGGTCTTCGTGTAGTACCGCCCGTTCTTGTAGCTGGGCTCTACCGCTCTGCTGCTTGAGAGCTTCGACCCGCCGGGCCAAAGGCATGCCTTGGCGGTGTCATAAATCCTTATAGAGGGCGACGCCAACAGCGTCGTACATGAAATGCCCAAACTGAAGACCAAGTCGGGCGCCAAGAAGCGCTTCCGCTTTACTGCCTCTGGCAAGGTGAAGGCCGGCGTCGCCGGCAAGCGTCACCGTTTGATCTCGCACAACAGCAAATATATCCGTCAAAATCGCGGCACGTCCGTGATGTCGGATGCTGATGCGATCAAGATCAAATCTTACATGCCGTACGCGTAAAGGGAGCACAGACACATGGCCCGCGTTAAAAGAGGCGTCGTATCGCACGCCCGTCACAAAAAGGTCCTGAAGCTCGCCAAGGGTTTCTACGGCCGCCGCAAGAATACCATCCGCACCGCCAAGGCGGCCGTTGACCGTGCCGGTCAATACGCCTATCGCGACCGCCGCAACAAGAAGCGTAATTTCCGCGCCCTGTGGATCCAACGCATCAATGCGGCTGCACGCCTGGAAGGTTTCACCTACTCGCAGTTCATCCACGGCCTGAACGTTGCCGGCATCGACATGGACCGCAAGGTCCTGTCCGACATCGCCATGAACGACATGCCGGGCTTTACGGCCATTGCTGCAAAGGTGCGCACGGCTCTGGCTGCTTAATTCCTGACGGAATACGAAACGCAAAAAGCCCCGCACCGGAAACGGCCGCGGGGCTTTTTTTGCTTAGGGCCCGCCTCCGGCGCGACAAGCGCGCCACCTCCCCCGCTTCGCCAAAAGGCTCGCAAGGGAGGAGAGACAAACAGCTCCTTCTCCTCCCTTGCGAAGCGGCGGAGGTGGATGCGGCTCTTGGGCCGCAGACGGAGGGGGCCAACGCCGCAGTTCCCCACACACTTTCCCCTTTATCGCCTACCCGCTGTCGCATTTTTACTTGTCGCGCATTTTATCGGAAAACCGCTTCACACTTTTCGGAATGCGCTTTAAACACACGCCGAACCCTATCTGAAGATACGTAACAATGACCGTCTACACAGAGCTCCAGGCCCAAATCGAAGCCGCCATTGCCGATGCCTCAGATTTGGCGACGCTTGATGCCGTTCGCGTTTCGGCGCTGGGCAAGACCGGCAGCATTTCCGGCCTCCTGAAAACGCTCGGCTCGCTGCCGCCGGAAGAACGCAAGACCACCGGCGCCGCCATCAATGCCGTCCGCGACCAGGTCCAGGCCGTGCTCGATGCCAAGAAAGCGGAACTCGAAGCCGCGCATCTCAGCCAGCGCCTGGCTGCCGAACGCGTTGACCTCAGCCTGCCCTCGGTCGCGCGCGCCAAGGGCGGCGTCCACCCGACCCTGCAGGTCATGGACGAGATGATCGCCATCTTCGCCGACATGGGCTTCGAGGTCGCCGAGGGGCCGGACATCGAAGACGATTTCCATAACTTCACCGCGCTCAATTTCCCGGAAAAGCATCCGGCGCGCGAGATGCACGATACCTTCTTCTTCAACCCCGACGAAAATGGTGTGCGCAAGCTCCTGCGCACCCATACCTCGCCGGTGCAGATCCGTTCGATGATTTCGGGCAAGCCGCCGTTCCGCCTGATCGTGCCGGGGCGCGTCTTCCGCTGCGACTCAGACCAGACCCACACGCCGATGTTCCACCAGATCGAAGGCCTGGTGATCGACAAGGGCGCGCATATGGGTCACCTGAAATGGGTGCTGGAAACCTTCATTTCGCGTTTCTTCGAAACGGACAGCGTCACCACGCAGTTCCGCCCGCACCACTTCCCGTTTACCGAGCCCTCGGCCGAAATGGACGTGCGCTGCTCGTGGGAAAAAGGCGAGCTGAAGGTCGGCACCGGCGACAGCTGGCTGGAAATCCTCGGCTGCGGCATGGTCCATCCGAACGTGCTCAGGGCCTGCGGCGTCGATCCCGACGAATGGCAGGGCTTTGCCTGGGGCATGGGCGTCGACCGCTTGGCCATGCTGAAGTACGGCGTGCCGGACCTGCGCGATATGTTCGCCGCCGATACCCGCTGGCTGGCGCACTATGGCTTTAGCGCATTTGCGGCTCCGAACTCGGCTTCCGGCCTAAGTTAAGAAGTAAGGCAAGGGGACACAATCCCCTTGACTCCATTACAAAGAAATCAGAAATGAAATTCTCCCTTTCCTGGCTTAAAGATCACCTCAAGACCGAAGCGACGATCGACCAGGTCGCCAGCGCCATGACCATGGCCGGTCTCGAAGTCGAAGACATCCACGATCCCGCCAAAGCGCTCATCCCGTTCACCGTCGCCAAGGTTGTCGAAGCCGCCAAGCACCCTAATGCCGACAAGCTGCAGGTCCTGCAGGTCGACACCATTGACGGCCGCAAGGAAATCGTCTGCGGCGCCCCCAATGCCCGCGCCGGCATGACGACCATCTATGCCCCGATCGGCGCCTATGTGCCTGGCCTCGGAGTCACCCTGGTCGAGAAGCCGGTGCGCGGCGTCGTCTCCAACGGCATGATGTGCTCGGCGGCCGAGCTTGAACTGTCCGACGAACACGACGGCATTCTCGACCT
>FSVW01004094.1_pt1 | contig 13668 bp, 11 predicted proteins | sample 1637551 | NCBI WGS metagenome assembly FSVW01 (sample SAMEA3914814, study PRJEB12502) | metagenome | biome: forest; material: soil | place: USA | collected 2011-09-16 | depth 0.1 m | reverse complement strand
GATCAGCCGGGTGACTTCGTCACGGCTGAGCACGACGGGCAGCTTCTGCGGCACTTGCACGGTCTGCATCTTGAGCATCAGCTCGCTGCGGCCAAGGGTGATGCTGAAGAAGAACTTCAGGCCGCAGATCGTGGCGTTGATGGTGATTGGCGAGGTGCCCTGGTCCACGAGATACAGCTGGAAGCGGCGTAAGTCCTCTGCAGTGGCGGTGTCGGGCGAGCGCTTGAGGAAGTCCGCGAGCTTCTTGACGGCACGGAGATAGGCGGTGCGCGTCTTCAATTCGAGCCTGCGCATGCGCATGTCCTCGATCATGCGTTCGCGCAGCGGGGAGACGGCTTCAGACGATGGCTTCATGGTCCTGCTCCTGTTGAAGAGCGAGGCGAGATTGCCTCGCAGATCAACGGTGGCAGGCTTGCCCGGTCGAGATCAACGATTGCCGCCGGAGCGGCTGCCGCGCGAGCGGCTTAGTCCTCAGGCTGAAACCGGACTGTGGCGAGAGAGCTTCGCCAGTCTGAGTTGAAGCGAACATGCTCCAATGCGCAGTCAGGATTTGCCGGCCAACATATGCCACTTCAAATCGTTCCCGTCGATGCAGAGACCGAGATGCTGTCCAATTCGGACATCGCGCGTGTCAGCTTCAATGGCCGTGCTCTCGTCGTTGTAGTCGCCCAGGCCACGGCCGGCGCGGGCAAGTTTGCAGGAACTCAGTACACCTTTGACGAGGTCTCCGGTTTTCGACTTCTCGATGAGAGCGACTTGGTGAGATATTGGCGCTCCGATGGGTATCCAGGGCACCACCATCTGTATTTCGTCGAAGCCGGAGGATGGGCAGAAGAGCAGTTCAATCTGGAAGGCGTTACCGAGAAGCGGCGCGAGTGGCTTGTCGTTACGGGCAATGGGTGCCTGAATGTGTTTGCCCATGATGCTCCCGGCATCGTAAGCGGCGAATTTGATGACGACTCGTGATTCGCTACAACGCACCCGGGACCGCTTCTGACGCGACGCAGCCGGCGGCCACAGGCTGAAAGCGGGCGTTCCCATGCAAGGGAATTTCACCAACCCGGGCCGGCGGGCACGTGCTCAAATCTTGCGCAAGATTCGACTTGCACACCATGCGCTCACTGTCCAAAGCGTCCCTGATTGCTGCCGCAGTCGTTGCGGGCTTCTCATCCAATGCAGCAGAACCAGCCTATGGCAGGGTCACCTACGGCGCCGGCAAGGCGTTCAAGACCGGCGTCTACCAGCCCAGACTGCTAGCCGAGCTTCCGAACGCAGGTGGAGAGCCGTTCCTGGTCATTGCGGGGCTCGGCTGCTCGGAGTGCGATATCAATCTCAGCATTTACATCCACTCCCCGTCACAGGGGCCGATGCAAGAGGGGGAACGGGCGCCGCGCTTCTCCTATCCCGGCCAATACCGCGACTACATGTCTAACGCCCTCGTTGAGTCTGTGCGCATGTTTGCTGGTCGCTGCACTCCCGACGGTTCAGCAGGTGTCGTCTGGTTCCAAACTTCCAAAGTCGCAGCGGGAAAGTGGCGCAACAGCACCTACGTGGCGAAGGTTGAAGGTGCTGGCCTTGTGGAGACTGGGACGCCGCCGCATACGGTTTCACTGAGCGTCGCCCAAGCAGCCATTGCTCGTGGTGTGTGCAGTGAGATTCCCGGAAAGCGCTTTAACACAGAACCATAAGAACGCTCGGAATTCCGTGCGAAGGTCCGCTTCCGCTAAGCAGTCATCGCCAACCAGCACTGATATCGCTCGCGTATTTCCTCCGAAACTCGGGGCGACTCTTCTGGAATCGGACCGCCCGGACTGGCCTTTTCGGTCACCCAGTTGGCGAGCAGAAAGCTACCAATGACCGTGCCTTCCTGAGCACCGGAGGCCACATGCAATGTCCCCGACGGCAGCAGAGCGGCCAGCACCGCGACGACGACGGAGTTGCCCGCGAGCGGGCCCTCCAGCACCACCGTCCGGTCCGGTGCGGCGCCGCCGAGGCGTTCGATGGAGCGGGCCGTCATTTGCGCGACGTAGAGCGCGGCAGCAGTGGCGCGCTCTAGGGGTGGCAAGTCGGCAGGCGATCGCCGATCACCGTCGATGAGTACATGTCCCTGCCGGTCTTGGAACGGTCCGCCCTGGGAAGAGAAAGCCGGCATCACCTGCACCCCGCGAGCCAGCAAGGCTTCCAGCGTTGCGAGATTGGCTAGGCGCGGATCAGCGTCGCCGCAGATCGCTTGCAACTCGCGGCCGCCCATGAATCGGGCCGTGGGCACGACTTCGCCGCGCACAGACACATTGCCCAGTTCGTCCGCTTCCGACATGAGAGTCTTGCTCTTCGCGCCGGGCGCCATGACGACGACCCAAGTGCCGCTTGAAACCAGCGTTAGCTGCGGCCAACCCCGCAACCAGCGGGCGAGGCAGGCATTGCTGTCGTGGGCGCCAACGTGGACCTGCAGATCGGGCCGCAGGCCGAGCGAGCGGGCCAGCGTGGGCCGCACGGGGCCCAGCACATCCCAGGCCGGACGCAGCGGCGCGAACAAGCGGCTCCAGCCGCGCGAGACGGCCCAGTCGGACCAGACACCATCCCGTGGCTTCCACAGCAACGTGTGGCAGCCGAGTGAGCTGACTTCGCTTGATTTCACACCACTCAGGCGCCAGGCCCAGTACTGCGGATAAGGCATCAGGCCGTCAGCGCGGGCGAACGCGGCGCCTTCACGGCGAGACAGCCAGTCGAGCTGCACGCCCATATTCAAGCCGCGTGGCAGCAGAGGGCTCAGCGTCAGGTCGAATCCGTCGAGTTCGTCCATTAGCGAATCCCGTCGCTCGTCGAAACCCTCGAATTCATAGTCGGGGATCGGCAGCCACAGCTCGTCGCCACGAACGGCTGCAACAGCCGCGCCGTGCGTGGTAACGATCAGCTTCGTCAGTACCTCGCGATGCCGGCCGAGGGCGCTCAGGCGACCTTGCAGCCAGGCCCAAAGCGCCTCACTATCGAGCGCGCGCCAGCCGCCGGCCGTCATGCACGTGGCGCTGGCGCAGGCATGCTGCTCCACCACCTGGCCGCGCGGATCCAGCAGCACCAGCCGCGAGTGCGTTTTTCCTATGTCGACAACGCCCGCCAGCATGTGTTGCTTCAGACGATGCCGCCGCCGCCGCCCACGGCGGCCGGCCGCTGCGCAGCTACGGCGGCGCGATAGCCGCTGGCACGGTAAGCCACGACTGGCTCGGCCGCGCCGCCCGCATCCATGCGCAGTCGCTGCAGGATCGGCGTGACATCGGTCTGGAAGGCACGCTGCAGGCATTGCGTTGCCATCAGCGCGTCGTTGACTTCCTGGGCTGCGTGCAGCGCGCCGCGGTCCACCAGCAGGGCCTGCACGAAGCTGCGCTGCACCTGACCGGCGCTGGAGATCAGGCTTTCAATCGGGTCCGTCACGTTGTGGCTCTGATCCAGCATGTAGACCGGATCGAAGCCCGGCACCTGCTCGCGTGCAGCGGCCACGAGTTCGTTGAAGACGAGGAAGAGCCGGTACGGAGAGACGCTGCCGGCATCGAGATCGTCGTCCCCGTACTTGCTGTCGTTGAAGTGGAAACCCGCCAGCTTGCGGGCGGCAATCAGGCGCGCCACGATCAGCTCGATATTGACGTTAGGGGCATGGTGGCCGAGGTCCACGAGGCACTGCGCTTTGGCGCCCAGCGCATTGGCCGCCATCAGGCTGGAGCCCCAATCCTGGATCACCGTGGCGTAAAAAGCCGGCTCGCAGGTCTTGTGTTCGAGGAACATGCGCCAGTCGTCGGGCAGGGCGTCGTAGATGCGCGAAGCACTGTCGATGTAGCGATCAAATGCGCGGCGGAAATGCTGCTGGCCGGGGAAATTGCTGCCATCGCCGACCCACACTGTCAGCGCCTTGGAACCGATGCGTTGGCCGATCTCGATGCACTCCAGGTTGTGCATCACGGCCTGTTCGCGCGCACCCGCGTCCACATGCGTGAGGCTGCCGAACTTGTAGGAATGCGCCTGGCCCGGCTGGTCGGAAAAGGTGTTGGAGTTGATCGCATCGAAGCCCAGGCCGCATGACTCGGCCGTGCCGCGCAGTTCGGACCAATCGTTGCAGCGGTCCCAGGGAATGTGCAGGGACACCGAGGGCGTACAGGTGGACAGCTGGTGGATGACGGCGCAGTCCTGCAGCTTGTCGAAGACGTGGCGCGGTTCGCCTTGGCCGGGGAAGCGCGCGAAGCGGGTGCCGCCGGTGCCGACGCCCCAACTCGGGATGGCCACGCCGAAGCTGGCGGCGCGGCAGCGGATGGCTTCGATGTCGATGCCGCGGCGTGCGAGCTGTGCCCCGAGCGCGTCGTAATCGGACGCCACGGCTGGGCTCAAGGAAGCGTTGTGCGCTTCGATGACGGCACTTGGAATGGGCAGAAGAGACATGGTGAATTTCTCAGGTCAACGCGCAATCAACGCGTGAACGCGGCGAGGTTCCCGGCATCCACATTGAGGATGTTCCCGGTGCTCTTGGCGCTCAGGTGTTCGGCGGCGAAGAAGTACACGCCCTCGGCGATGTTTTCCGGAAACACGCTGCGCTTGAGCATCGAGCGCTCGCGGTAGAAAGCCTCCAGGTCCTGCTCGCCGACCTTTTTGGCCGCCGCGCGTTCCTCGCTCCACTTGCCGGTCCAGATCTTCGAGCCGCGGATGACGGCGTCGGGGTTCACCACATTGGAGCGGATGCCGAGCGGCGCGCCTTCGAGCGCGAAGCTGCGCGAGAGCTGGATCTCGGCCGCCTTGGCCGCGCAGTAGGCCGTGGCCTGGCTGCTGGCCACCATGCCGTTCTTGCTCGCCACCACGACGATGGCGCCACCCTGCTCCTGCGCCTTCATCATGCGGAAGCCTTCGCGGCCGACGAGAAAATAGCCGGTCGCAAGAATGGCCTGGTTGCGGCTCCACAGCGCCAGGCTGGTGTCTTCCAAGGGCGCGGCCGATGCGATGCCCGCATTGCTGACGACGATGTCCACGCCGCCGAATTCCAGCGCCGCATGCGCGAAGGCGGCGATCACGCTGTCTTCCAGCGTCACGTCGCACAGCGCGCCACGCACGTGGTCGCGGCCGTATTGCGAGACCATCGCGCTAACGCTGCCGTTGAGCGCATCGGGGTCGATGTCCGCCAGCACCACGCAGCCGCCGTCCGCCAGCAAACGCCTGGCCACGGCCTGCCCGATGCCGCCGGCTCCGCCCGTCACCAGCGCGATCTTGCCGACCATGGGCTTGGGGCGCGGCATGCGCTGCAGCTTGGCTTCTTCAAGCAGCCAGTATTCGATGTCGAAAGCCTCCTGCTCGGGCAGCCCCACATAACGGTCTACCGCATCGGCTTCGCGCATCACGTTGATGGCGTTGACATAGAACTCGCCGGCAATGCGCGCCGTGGCCTTGTCCTTGGCAATCGTCACCATGCCGATGCCGGGCAGCAGCATCACGACCGGGTTGGCATCGCGCAGCGCGGGGCTGTCGGGCCGGGCGCAGCGGGAGTAGTAGGCGGCGTAGTCCTTGCGATAGGCCTCCAGCAGCGCGGCCAATGCGCTGCGCAATGCATCGCCGCTCAGCGCTTGCACCTCGGCCGGCACGATCAGCGGCAGCACTTTGGTGCGCAGGAAGTGATCGGGGCAGGAGGTGCCGAGCGCGGCCAGGCGTTCCAGGTCGCGGCTGTTGACCAACTCCAGCACTTCGGGCGCCGTGTTGACGTGCAAGAGCTTGGACGCACCGCCGCTCGAAGCCAGGCCGCGCAGCACCGGCAGCAGGCGCGCCAGGGTGAGGTCGCGCTCGGCATGCGGCGTTGTCGCGCGGACCGCGCCGCCAAACGCAGTGCGGCCCTTCGCCGCGCCCTGCTGCGCCAGCCAGTCCTGCGCGCGGGCGATCAGCGCCACAGTGTTCTCGAAGCAGTCCTTCGAAGTCTTGCCCCAGGAGAACAGGCCGTGCCCCGCCAGCACGATGCCGCGCAGGCCCGGGTGCGCGGCCACGTAGTCGGCCAGGCGGCGGCCGAGTTCGTAGCCCGGCCGCAGCCAGGGTAGCCAGCCGACCGTGCCTTCGAACACCTGCTGCGTGATCGCCTCGGAGTTCTGCATCGCGGCAATCGCGATGACCGCGTCGGGGTGCATGTGGTCCACATGGCGGTACGGCAGCATGGCGTGCAGCGGCGTGTCGATGCTGGCGGCGCGCGGGTTCAGCGCGAAGGTGCAGTGAGGTAGGTAGGCCACCATTTCGTCTTCATGTTCCAGGCCGCGGTACAGAGACTTCAACGCACGCAGCTTGTCCATGTAGAGCGTGGAAAAGCCGTCGAGCTTCATCGAGCCCACATCGCCGCCCGAGCCCTTGACCCACAGCACCTCCACCAGCTCGCCCGTCAGCGGATCATGCTGGCGGATCTTGGCGGAGGTGTTGCCGCCGCCGTAGTTGGTGATGCGCAGGTCGGAGCCGAGCAGGTTGGAGCGGTAGAGCAGCAGCTGCGCTTCGTCATCATCGAGCGACCTCGCGTGCTCGTCGTTCCAGACGGGATAGGGCTTGGCGGAGGGCATGGGGAGCTGGGTATTGAGGGCTTGTTTCATCGGATTTCCATGGTCCCCGCCTTGCCGGCAATTGCAAAACGGCTGTGCGCACGGTGAAGCATTAGCGGAGCTGATGGAGGCCGATGAATGCGCTGACGTAACGCGTCATTTACGCGCCATGTTGAGGTGCCTCGGCTTATCATTTGCGCCGTCATGAGAGATGTCACCCTACGCGGTCTGAGAGTGTTTGAAGCGGTGGCCGCGGCCAGCAGCGTGTCGCGCGGCGCCGAGTCCATGGGCATCACGCAGTCCGCTGCGTCGCAGCACATCCGCACGCTGGAAGACGAGATCGGCGCACGGCTGTTCGACACCCAGGCCCGACCGATCCGCCTGACCGATGCCGGCGAAGCGCTGCTGCGCCACACACGCGTCGTGCTGGCGCAGCTGCATGTGGCGGGCGACGCGCTTGCCTCGCTGCAAGGCGGCTTCCGCGGCCTGCTGCATCTGGGCGTGGTGGCGCCTGCGAACTACTTTGCGCCCAAGCTGATGGCGGCGTTTCGCAGCCGCCACCCGGACGTGCGCATCAAGCTCGAAGTGGCCAAGCGCGATGTGCTGCTGCAGGCGCTGCAGGACCATCGGCTGGACCTGCTCATCGCTGGCTTCCCGCCCGCGCAGATCGAGGTCGAGGCCGAAACTTTTGCGCGCCATCCGCATGTGCTGGTGGCGCGGCCGGACCATCCGCTGATCGGCCGCAGCGGCCTCACCTGGGCCGATCTGCGCGACGAGCCCTTCATCTTCCGCGAGGCCGGATCGGCGACGCGGCAGTTTCTGGAACACCTGCTGCAGTCGCAGGGATTGCAGGTGAAAGTGGACCTGGAGCTCGATGGCAACGAGACCGTCAAGGAGGCCGTGATGGCGGGCCTGGGCGTGAGCTTTTTGTCCGCGCATACGATCCAGCGAGAGCTGGCGGCGTGCACGCTGGCCGTGATCGACGTGGCGGGCATGCCCAAGTGGCTGGACTGGTGCGTGCTGAGCCGCCGCGAGCAAGGCGTGCCGGCGATCCGCGAGACCTTCCGCACTTTTGTCGTCGATGAAGGCGCGGCCTACGCGAGCTGCATCCTCGGATAAACCCCGAGGAGATTTCTTCGCGGTGCGCGGCCGGCGCGCGCGACACGACAACAAATCGGCGCGCAAATCCCGGCTCACGCGCGAGGCCGTTCTGCCATGCTTTCGGCATGATGATGAACAAGCACGCCTTTCGCATGTTCCTGCTGCCCGGCTGCGAGGCCGAGTACCAGCGGCGGCACGATGAAATCTGGCCCGAGCTGAGCGCGCTGCTGCGCGAAAGCGGCATCAGCGACTACAGCATCTATCTGGACCGTTCGAGCGGCACGCTGTTCGCGGTGCAGCGCCAGAGCGGGGATTTCAAGCCCGAGGATTTGCCGCGGCATGCGGTGATGCAAAAGTGGTGGCAGCACATGGCGCCGTTGATGAAGACTAATGCCGACGGCTCGCCGGTGGTGCAGCCGCTGCCCTGCGTTTTCCATCTCGACTGAGCCGGATGTTGCTCAGCCCAGGCTGATGCGGAGCAGGGCACCGGCGCCAGGTGTCTCGGCCAGTTGCGCCTCGGTCTGTCGGGCCCGGGAAGTCGTGGCCCAGAGTTCGCCTTCGCGGCCGAAGCACAGGCTGCTCACGTGCAGCACCGGCAGACGAATCTTCTGTTCGACCACGCCGCTGCGGCTCACTCGCAAGATGCAGCCGCCGCCCCACATCGCCACCCACAGGCTGCCATCGGAGCCCATCGTCATGCCGTCTGGTTTGCCAGTTAGGTCGAGGAAGTCGGTGACGATGGCCGGCTGCCCGAGAGCGCCCTTCTCCACATCGACTGGGTAGGCCAGCAGATGGCGCGACAGCGTGTCGATCAGGAACAGCGTGCGCCCCTCGGCATCGAAGGCCATGCCGTTCGGCACACCAAGACCTTCGGCGACACGGCGCAAAGGCTTGTTGGCACCGGCCGCGTGATACAGCGAGCCGCGCGTGGCGAGAAGGCCCTTGTGCATGGCGCCGACCCAGATGCCGCCGCGCGAATCGACCGTCATGTCGTTGAAGCGGCAGCCGGCATCGAGCTGCGTGCCGGAGCATCGTTCCACCGTGCCCGTGGTCTCGCCGATCAGGCCGAGGCTCTCGTCCATCGCGCCGAGCAGGGAGCCGTTCGGCATGCGGGCCAGCGCATAGACGGTCTCATCGAGCGGCAGTTCGCGGCCTTCGGTGCCGTTCCAATTCAAAAGGCGACGGCCGACAGGGTCGACCCAGCTGACGGCGCCTGTATCGAGATGCGCCACCGGGCCTTCGCCAATCACGGCGAGCGGGTTCCAGCAACGTTCGACCTTGGGTGAAACACGCGATGCTTCGTGGGCGATTCGCCATGCGCGTGCCCGTTCGCGCACCTTGTCCGCACCATCGCCAGCGCGATAGAGATTCGAGCCGATGCCGGCGGTGTCGGCACCCGCTGCGCGCAGCGAAGCCAGGTCTGCCGGCGTTGCGCCACCGACCGCAACGAGTTTGATATCGCGCGGCAGCACGGCGCGCAGCGCGGCCAAATCGGATTCGCGCCCGGCGGCTGGGAACAGCTTCAAATGCTTGGCACCCGCAGCTATCGCCACGAAGGCTTCGCTCGGCGTCATGTAGCCCGGCATCGGCGCCATGCCAACAGCCACGGCGGCGCGGATCACGGCGGCATCGGTGTTCGGCGACACGCACAGCAGCGCGCCGGTGGCGGTAAGCCGCTGCACTGATTCGACATCGGTCACCGTGCCCGCGCCGATCACCATCTGCTCTCCGAAGCGACGCACCAGGCGCTCAATCGTGTCGAAGGCATTCGGCGAATTCAGCGGCACCTCGGCGATGCGCAGGCCTTCGTCAAACAAGGCCTGCACGATGTCTTCTGCCTCCTCGGTCCGCAGGCCGCGCAGGATCGCGATCAGCGGCATGGCTTGCAGGGCGGCATCAAGGCGCGCGAGTGAGGATGAATTGCTCATGATGGGCGGCGGCGCCCGCGCGCCAGCAGGGTCAAGACAACGGCCAGCGCCACCGCATAGGCGCAGGCCATGACGACAAACATCGGGCGATAGGTCACCGTGCCGACCAGTTGGCCGATCAGCCAGGTGCTGACGATGCCGCCGACACCGCTGGTCGTGCCGGCCACGGCCAGCATCTTGCCCATGCTGCGCGGCGTGAAGATTTCCAGCGGCAGCGAGGTGATGGTGACCTGCCAGATCAGGTGCAGGAAGGCCACGGCAGAAGCGAGCGCGATGCTGATTTCGACGGCCGGCTGGAAGTAGTTGATGGCACCCACGGGAGCGAGCACGGCGATGGCGCCCATGGTCAGCAACCGCGCCTTGATCGGCGCGATGCCGCGGCGCGTCAGCAGCGCGATAACGCCGCCCGCGGCCAGCGAGCCGAGTGCCGCGGCGAGGTAGACGGCCCAGGCGCGATTGCCCATCTCAGCCGTGCTCAGGCCACGTTCGTCGGTCAGGTATTTGGGGAACCAGTTCAGGTAGAAAAACCAGACTGGGAAGCTCAGCATCTGGCCAAAGCCGAAAGACCAGACGCGCGGTTCGGTGAGCACTTCGCGCCAGCTGCGCGGGTCGATGAGGCCGGGGGCGAACACGTCATTCGCGGGGGCCGCGGCCTGCATTTCCTTCGGCGCGCGAAGCGGCAGCATCCTCCACGCTGCCACCCAGCACAGACCCAAGCCGCCGAGCATCGCGAAGGCCATGCGCCAGCCGACCGCCGCATGGATTGCGGTGACGAGCGGCGGCGAAACGGCGGCACCGAACATCGCAGCCGCCGTGTATACGCCGATGCCCATGGCCTTCTGCCGCGCGGGCAGGAACAGCGCCACCACGACGGGCGCGGCGATGAAATTGCCGGTCTCGAACAGGCCGAGGAAAAAGCGGCTGGCGGCCAGCTGCGGCGTGCTGTGCGCCAGGCCGCTGAGGCAGCCGGCAATCGACCACATGCCGACGAAAAACGGCATCGCGCGCACGGCGCCGAGCCGGTCCAGCAGGAAGCCCGAGCTCAGATTACCCAACGTGTAGGCAATCATGAAGCAGGTGACGACGAGCGCGTAACCGCTGTCGTCCATGCTGAGTGCTTCCTGCACAGGCCGCGCGAGAAGCGACAGCACTTGGCGGTCGAGATAATTCAAAAAAGTGGAGATGGCCAGCATGGCCATCACGGCCCATGCGAGCCAGCGCTTGTCGTCGTGTGCCATCGTCGTCAGGCCACCGCGTAGTCGAGCATCGAGGCCTTGGGCGTGATGCCCAGGCCCGGGCCTTCAGGCATCAGGTAGCGACCGGCTTCGCAGCTCATCGTGGTGTCGAAGTGCGGCAGATATCGGTGCACGAAATGGTTCTGCATCTCGTGCAGGCTCAGCATGCTGGCCGCGGCGGACGCATGCAGGCTGGCGGCGAGGAAGACGCCGAAGCCGATGGTGGCGTGCGGCGCCACGCGGGCGTGATGCACCTCGGCCAGTTGGCAGATGCGCAGGAACTGCGTGATGCCGGTACGGCCCATCTCGGGCTGCACGACGGACACCGCGCCGGTCTTCATGCGCAGGTGCGCGTCGTAGGCTGTGCGCCATTCCTCGCCAACGGCAATCGGGATGCTCGTCGCAGCGGCCAAGCTCGCTAGGCCGTCGATGTCTTCGGTGTGGACCGGCGCTTCGAGGAACGCGATGTTGCAGGGCTCGATGGCACGCGCGATGTTCATCGCTTCGCCGGCCGTGTGGTTCCAGTGCAGGTCCAGCATGATGTCGATGTCAGCGAAGCGCTCGCGCATTGCGTGGATCAGCGCCACCGAATCGAATGAAGAAGAGGCGTGGACCTTGAAGGCCTTGTAGCCTTGGGCGCGAAGCTCGCTCACTGCGTCCAACTTGCTGGCCGCGTCGGCGCCCGGAATGTTGGTGATGTAGGCCGGAATGTTCATGCGCGCGCCGCCGCCGATCAGCTTGCGCACGGGCTGGCCGAGCAGCTTGCCGCAAAGGTCCCACAGCGCGATGTCCGCCGCCGCGAGCGCGTCGAGCCAGAAGCCCGTCGTGTAGCCGCGCACGCGCATCATGTCGTAGAGCTGCTGCCAGATGTGCTGCACGTCGAGCGGGTCCTTGCCGCGCAGGAAGGGCGCGATGACGTCGGTCACCAGGGCTTGAACGGCGCCGGCGGCGACGATGCCGTAGGTCTCGCCCCAGCCGATGCTGCCGTCTTCGCAGGTCACGCGCAGCAGCAGCGTGCGGTCGTCGGCCGGATAGATGGTGCCGTTGTCGGGGTCGATCAGATAGCCGTTCTCATTGGGCTGGAGCTGGTGGCCCATGTGCGGTGCCAAGGGGCGAGGCACGCGCAAGTAGATCGTCTCGACGTGCGCGATAGGTGATGTGGTGGTGATGACAGTCACGGTGCGTTCACTCGGCAGCGCGTAGATGGAGGAAGCCGCTGACGCAGGCGCTTCGCGAATCGACATAGCGGCTCGCAATGCCTTCAGAGCGCAGCGCGGCGGCATAAAGCTGGCACAGCGGGCCGTTGCCGACCAGCGGCACTTCAGCACCGCGCAAGTCGGGCAGCACGGCCAGTGCATCGGCAATCTCGGAGCCGATCAAAAGGCCACGCAGATAGGACGCCGCGTCGATGCGATTCAAGCGAGATTGCATGACCCGCGCCCGTGCGCCGAAAAGCGTCGTGGACAGGCCAAGCTGGCGCTGCCGTCCCGTCGCCACGCCTTCCTGGAAAGCCGGGCCATCCATCGCCGGACCTTCGACGATGGAGGCCAGCAGGCCGGCCGAGGTCAGGCGGTCGAACATCTCGCCGGACATGCTGGTGAAGAAATCGACGATGCGGCCGGCTTCAAAGCGCGCCCATTTCGTGTGCGTGCCGGGCAGTGCGATCAGGCCGCTTCGTTGCGCGTTGGCGGCGGCGAAGCCGAACAGCTCCATCTCCTCGCCGCGCATCACGTCGGGGCCGTCGTCAAAAGCGCGGCGGCAACTGACACCGGGAACGATGCTCAAGTTGGTTTTACCGATGCGCGTGGCCACAAGGCCCGCAGCGATGTCGGCCAGTGTGGCCGGTGCGCTGACGTAGGGCGCATCGGCCCAGCCGATGTTGGAGCCGATCATGCCGGAGGCGTAGACGCGCGCGCCCTTTTCGCCTGCGTCGGGCCAACGGGCGCGCAACTCGGCGATGGTGGTCACCATGCCTTCGCGGCCAAGTCCGGCCACGCCGGCCGGCTTGGCCATCTCGTCGATGATCGTTCCCGAAGCGTCGATGCGGTATGCGCGAAAGTTGCTACTGCCCCAGTTGATGCCGATGACATCGCCATCAACGCCGCGTGACACTGGCGCCTCCGTCAACGCGATGGACGGAGCCGGTGATCCAGGCGGCGCGATCAGACAGCAGGAACAGGGTCAGCTCGGCGACTTCGTCGGCTGTGCCCCAGCGGGCGAGCGGGTGGCGATTCATATTGGTTTGTGTGGCCTGTGCCGGGTCTGCTGCGCGCGCAATGCTGGCGCGCATCGCCGGTGTGTCGATGGAAGCCGGCGCCACCGCGTTGACGCGGATGCCCGAAGGCGCCAACTCTAGCGCCGCCGTCTTCATGAGGTTGTTCAGCGCCGCCTTCGAAGCCGCGTAGGCGGCCTGCGAAGGCGTGGCGAAGTCGGCATTGATGGAGGACATCAGCACCACCGCGCCACCACCGCGTGCCTTCATCTCCGGCACGCAGTGCTGCAGCAGGCGCAGCGCGGCGACGACGTTGACCTTGTAGATGTCCAGCGCCCGTTCGGGGTCGGCATCAAGCACGCCGCCCATCTCGGTAATGGCCGCGGCATGCACCAGCAGATCGGGCATGCCGATGTGCCGGTCCATCTGCGTCATCGCCGCTGCGATCTCGGACTCCGAGCGCAGGTCGGCGATGAGGTCGCAGTCGGAACCCATGTCCTGGCTCAGGTCCAGCCCCGCGACCGTGGCGCCGGCTGCGCGCAGCCGGCGCACGATGGCGGCACCGATGCCGCTGGCGGCACCGGTGACCAGCGCACGCCGGCCCTGCAACTCGAACGAGGTCGGACTCATTGCATCCTTCGACATCGTCATCG
>FSVW01003534.1_pt1 | contig 13695 bp, 10 predicted proteins | sample 1637551 | NCBI WGS metagenome assembly FSVW01 (sample SAMEA3914814, study PRJEB12502) | metagenome | biome: forest; material: soil | place: USA | collected 2011-09-16 | depth 0.1 m | reverse complement strand
GCCGATTCGCCGCGCCAGTTGGTGATGGCGCTGTCGAGCAACGCGCGCTGCGGCACGGCGGCCGGGCCGGCTTCGGGTGGCAGGGCAAACGGAATGAAGACGCGGCCCGAGCGAGCCATGGCCTGAGCCAGCGCCTGGTCTGCCGCGGGTGAACTCTGCTCCACCAGCAACAGGTCCAGCGCGACGAGCTTGACGTCGGCCTGCGTGAGCTTGTCGATCGCTTCGGCAATGCGGCGCCGGTCCACGCCGCCCAGGCCCAGCAGGCTCGTGTCGTCGATCAGCAGCAGGCTGATCGGCGCCTGCGGCGCGAGCGGGCCGCGCCACTGCATCTGCGCGTCCACCGTGAGGCGGTCGAGGTGATCGAGCATGCCTTCCTCGGCGCGCTTGGACCACAACACGATCGCGATCGCCGCGGCGATCAGCGCCACAAACAATGACGCCATGCGCTGCCGAGCGAGAGACATCAGAAGGCCAGTTTGTCTTGCAGGTCGTGCACGCGCTCAGGCGTCCAGCTCGCAGCGGCGGCACAGCCACTGACCGTGCAGCTGATGCCGTTGGTGGCGCGGTTCAGCCGCACCACCGGTCGCGGCGCGATACCGCGCGTGCGCGGCGGCGACTCGACGGCGACTTCGCCCTCGGCCACGTGCACGGCGGTGGCCTGCTCGGGCGAAACTTCCACAAAAAATTCGGTGCCGCGCACGGCGGTCACGGCGCTCGGTGTGCGCACTTCCCAGCTGCCGCCGGGCGCCACCTTCTGGCCGATCACGCCGAGCGTGAGCAGCAGCGAGGCCGAGCGCGGCTGGCCGTTGGCGGCGAGGCGGAACTCGCTGAGCTTGAGCTCGGTGGAATCGCCCAGCACGATGCTGGAACCGTCCACGCAGCGCAGGCGCAGGCGGCCCTTCGGGCCCGTGCGGATGTCGGCGCCGGCGTCGAGCTTGTCGCCCTTGGCCAGTGCCTTTCCTCCACTTTGCGCGTCGCCCGTCAGGGCAGCCACTTCACACACACTTTCAGCCATGCTGGGCAGGGCTGCAAAGACCATCGAGGCAAGGATTAACGTTCGCATGGCGCGATGCTAGGGCCGAGTCGATGACGCTTCAATAGATAGTTACTTCAGCGGATCCCCGAAAAGGGCGTAGCCAGCCCAAAAGTATGGGTGTACCCACCTGCCCTGGCCCACACGGCCATCGGCCAAAGCGAGCTGGGCCTGGCGCAGCGCCTCTGCTCGGGAAGTCGTCTGCTCCCCGGGCAAAAGCGCTGCGGGAACCAGGGCTGCAGAGGCCAACGAGTCCACCGACCAATGCGTGGCCAGCACCGAGCGCGCGCCCGAGAAAAAGAAACCGCGCACCAAACCGGTCATCGCCGCGCCGCCCTGCTCGCCGGCCGCCGTATTGCAGGCTGACAACAACACCCACTGCGCGTTGAGTTTCAAGCTCAGCACGTCGTCCAATTCCAACAGCGGCGATTCGCCTTCCGTGCCCGTGGCCGCCATGGCCAGCGCCGGCTTGGAGACGCCGGGCAGTTCGCCGGGCATCAGGCCATGGGTGGCGAAGGCGACAACGCGCTTGTCCAGCAAGGGCGCAGACAGCACGGCCGCGCGCGTGGCCGCGGTGCCGAAGCGCAGGTCGCCGCCGCCGAGTTGCTTGGCCAGGGCCTGCAATTCCTTGCGCGTGTCGGGCAGCGGCGGGATGTCGGCATAACGGAATCCCCAAGCGGCGTCATAACGGGTGGCGGCAGCGCTGAGCGGCTTGTGGCCTGACGGGCCAGAACCCGTCGCGGCGGCAACGCGAAAGGCCGGGTCGCCAAAGCCAATCAGCGGCTTGGTGGCAGCCGGCGGCGGTGCCGTGCGGCGCAGGCTTTGCAGCGAACCGGCCGCGGGCACTTGCGTGACGGCCGCTTCGCGCACCAGCCAGTGACCGCCGCCAGGCTCGGTCACCAGCGCAGCCAGCGGCAGGCCGGCCAGTGCGCCGCTGCTGGCGACGATCAGCGAATGGGTCTTGCTGAAATCGGGCTTCAGCGGCGCGATCAGCTCGCGGTACAGCGCCAAGAGCTCGGTCTCGTCGAGCTTGGGCGGCTTGCCGTCCTGGCTCAGGTCCAGCATGCGGCGCACGGCGGCCACACGCGTGGCCAGCTGCGCTTCGCCGATCGGCCTGACCTGGAATGCAAGCGCATCCTGGCCCGGCGCGATCAGCCAGACGAGGGTGGCGTGCTCCAGGCTGTGCACGAGGAGCAGCGCTTCGTCGGGCGCAAGCAGCGCACGCAGCTGCGCCGAGGCGGGCGTGGGCGGCATGACGAGATCGCCGTAGGCCGGAAAAGCCTTGGTCACACGCTCGCGCTGCGCCGTCAGTTCGGCGCGCACATTCGTCACGCCTTCCTGGCCTTGCTTGATGCGTTCTCGCAAGGCCTTGAGCGCCGCGGCGGCGGCCTTGCGCTCGGCTTCGGGCCGGGCCTTGAAGGCTTCGGTTGCCATGTCCTTGCGCGACGAATCTTCTTCGTTCAGCAGCGCGGACAAACCACTGGCCCGCTCGGCATGGCTGCGGCGGATGCGCTGCTCTTCTTCCAGCAAGGCCGCCAGCTGCGGCGTGGATGCGCGCAGCCGCGCGGCGCTGTCCACCAGGGCGCGCTGCGTGCTGGACAGGCGCATGCGGTCGGCCAGTTGCAGGGCGCGTTCGATCATCTTCGGGTCAAGCGGCTGGCCGGCCAGCGAGCGCTGCGCCACGACTTCAAGGAACTGATCAAAAGCCACACCGAGCGCGTAGCCGCGCGCGCCGCGCAGCTCCAAGTCGAGCCAGCCACCCGGTGAATCGAGCACGGCGACGAAGAGCTGTTCGTAGTCCTTCAGCGCGCCGCTCAAATCGCCGCGCAAGAGCCGCACCAGGCCGCGCACGCCGGCCGTTTCCTGCGTCTGCGGATGCGACTCGCCGTAGATGCGGCTGCGGAAACGATGGATGCGCTCCACATCCTTGAGCGCGTCATCGAGCCGGCCGTTCTCGGCCGCGAGCAGCACGCGCATGCGCCAGTCGGACGCGCGGTCGCTGGCCAGGGAGTCGTCGCTGACGGCGCCCAGATAGCTCTGGTAAAGCCCATCGGCCTCGGCCCAGCGCTGGAGGCCCATCAGGCCGCGCAGCAGCTCGAGCTGGGCCAGCATGCGTGTGTGGCTGGAGAGGCCGGCGCCGGCACGACTGAGCATCTCGTCGGACTCGCGCGCAGCCGCCATGCCGGCCGCATAGCGCTGCGCCGCGTTCATCGAGTGGGCCTGGCGATAGAGCCAGCGCGCGCCCTGCCCGCTCGTCAGCTTGCCGGCCCGCCACTGCGCCACGTAGTCGTCGGCCACGGCAATCGCCTCGGGCGCGCGGCCATTGCGCACGAGCGCGTAGCAGAGCATGCCCAGCGACCCATCCATCAGGCCCTGTGCCTCCTGCTTCAGCGCGGCGTCCTTGTTCCCGGTCGCGGCCAGCATGCGTTCGGCCGTGCGCGCGGCTTCGCGCAGCGAGGCGGTGGCCGCGCCGAGGTCGCTGCCCCAGCGTTCGGACTCGGAACGGATCTGCAAGCGCTCCACCTCGATGGCCAAGCCGCGGACGCTGTTGGCACCGAGGAGCGCGATCTGCTCGCGCGCCATGCCATCGGCCAGCGATGCCGCACGCGCGGCAATCGCGCGGTCCGAGCCTTGCGCGGCATACCAGGCCAGGCGCAGCGTCACACCGGTGCGCAGCTGCGCCGAGTAGCGCTTGTCGGCCATCACCGCTTCACCGGCAATGCGCGCCTGCGATTGCTTGCCCCAGGTGAACTCGGAAGAAAGGTAGGGCCGCACCCATGTCTCCAGCTCGGGCCGCCCGGCGCTGAGCTTGAGCAACTCGGCCAGCACGGCGATCTGGCGTGGCCGATCTTCGAGCGCCTGGGCTGCGGGAACTTGTTGCTGAAGCAGGGCGATGCGCTCGGGAAGGCTCTCGGGCAGGCTTTGCGCCAACAAGGCTTTTGCACGTACGGGGTCGAGCTTCGGTACTTCGGTCTCAAGCATGTCCTCGGGCGGATCGTCCTCGGTCTGCGCAAGCGCTGGGCTAGACAGCAGAGCAAGCAGCAGCATCAGGCTCAGGACAATCGCGCGCATCGCGGCAGCTCCGAAAGAAACGCAAGGGATGCCCGATGCTAGCCGGTGCGTGCAACTAACCCGTTATGTGAACGCCTACCGTGAGCGGCGGCGGGCAACAAAGACAGTCAGCAGGCCCAGGCCCAGCAGGCCGGCGCTGGCAGGCTCGGGCACGGGCACGGGCGTGGTGCTCGTCAGGCTGCGGTAGGCAAACAGATCGACGTAGTCGCTGCTGAAGGCGCTGGTTCCGCTTCGGCCAAAAGCCGTGGTGGCGAAGGTGCGCACGTACTGGCCGCTCAGAGCCGACACGATGTTCAGGTCGGTGCCCGAGCCTGTGCCGGTCTCAGTGAAGCGGAAGGTGTTGTTGCCCTGGTAGCTGACGCCGCCCCTGGCCGATGTGACGCCAAACGTCAGCTGACTCAACGAGTTGGCAAAGCTCAGCTTCGTGCCGTCCCACAGGCCGATCTTGAAATCGAACCAGACCGTCTGCGAGCCTGCGTTGCCGAAGTCGCCGATGTAGAAACCGCTGCCCGACACCTTGTAGCCCGCCGTGTCGGCACTGAGCATGTTGGCGCCGAGGTCGATGCTCCAGGCCTCGGTGGCGTAGTTGCTCGAACCCATCGTCAGCTTGGCCAGCGAACGCTCGAAAGGCCCGGTGGCGGCGCTGTTGGCAGCGTAGGCGCGCAGCGCGCCGCCGTTGAACGTTGCGGCGGTGTTGCCGCTGGCGCCCAGAGCCGAGGTGTAGGCGTTGGTGCTGCTGTTGAACCAGTAGACCTCGCTGGCCTTGGCGCTCAAGGCCACGGGATTGGCGCCGGTCACCAAAGAGTTGCCGGCCAGGAGCTTCTGGTTGACGCGTGCGAACTCGTTGAAGGTGTCTGCGCGGGCGGCCGCGCTGGCGAAGAGCGTGGCAAGGAGAAGAGCAATGGAAGCGATGCGGGAATTCATGGTGGTGCAGTCAGCGAACTGGGATGTCTGCACTCTAGGCAGCTCTTGACGCCGCCGCAGCCCCTGCACCGAGGGGCTTCAAGGCATGGGTCGCAAACTAGTTCACGAGCGCTTCGACGCCAGCACGCGAGCTTTGACAATTGCGTGCAGCTAACGCGTTACGTGGACGCCGAATCGGGGCGGTCGCGTTGGACCAAGACCAGGTAGTCGGCATCGGCCCCGCCGGCCAGCGGCTTCATCATCACGCTCAAGCTTTGCTCGCGGCTTCGCATGGGAACAGGGCCGCGCTGGCGCAGCTCGCGAAAGCCCTGGCGCTGCCAGAAGCGCACTCCGCGCTGGTTGCCGATCACCACACCGAGGCGCAGCCATTGCGCACCTTGCCGATCGCGTATCCAGCCCTCCAGCGCGGCGTACAGCGCCGAGCCCAGGCCGTCGCCATGCCGCAGCGTTGCGACGATGAACAGGCCCAGATGCCAGACGCTGGAGTGGAAGAAGCCGCCGGTGACCGAAGCGATGGCGTCAAGCTGGCCTGCCTTGTCGAAAAAGCCGATCAGCCAGAGGCTTTCGAAAGGCATGCCGGCCGGCGGACGGTCTTCGAATTCCTGCCGTGCCTCGTCGGGCAGCGCAGGCTCGCCGAAGACCTGTTGGAAGTACTCTGGATTGGCGTCGAAGAAGGCTTGCAAAGTGGGCAAGCCGGCCTCATCGATACGCCGGGCGGCGTGGGTGCTGCCGATGTGAAAAAGCGTCTGCTCGTTGCCCATGCGCCATTGTCGGCACTCTCAACGGCGGTCTTGTTGTGCGAGCTTCTTGTTGCGACGCAGAAAGCTCGAGGCCAGCAGGCCCAGGCCCATCACGGCAAGGCTGGTGGGCTCGGGCATCTGGCTCGGCATGCGGCCCGCGGCACTGTCGGCGCGCTCGGTGGCATCGGTGAAACGAGCGGCATTTCCGTGCAGGACACTGGCGCCTTCATCGCTGCCGCCGGACCAGTAAACCTGCGCTTGCGCAGAGCCGGCCAGGACCAGCAGGGCTGCAAGAACGGTGGTGCGGACGGTGGTGCGGAAAGAGGCGGCGGTGGTCATGGCGCAGTCCATCTGATGTCGATGTCTGCACTCTAGATTTGCGCTTCAGCCGGCGCAGCGCCCCGAACGCGGGGAGGAGCCGGCTGCGCCGCGAACTACGCCACGCTGGCTGCGACTTGTTCGGCGTTGCCTCAGTGCCCGCCGCCGAGGTAGGCCGCCTTCACGGCCGGGTCGTTGCGCAGTTTTTCGGCCGGGCCGTGCAGTGAAATACGACCGTTTTCCAGCACATAGGCTTCGTCGGCCACGGCCAGCGCGGCGGCCGCGAACTGCTCGACCAGCAGCATCGTCACGCCCTCGCTCTTGAGCCGGCTGATGATCTTGAAGACCTCGTCGACCAGGATGGGCGCGAGGCCCATCGAAGGCTCGTCCAGCAGCACGACTTCGGGGTTCAGCATCACGGCGCGGGCCATGGCAAGCATCTGCTGCTCGCCACCCGAGAGCGTGCCGGCCAGCTGTTCGCGACGCTCTTTCAAGCGCGGGAAGAGTTCCATCGCGCGCTGCAGGTCGGCCTCCACATCGCCCTTGGGCCGCGCGCCGGTGTAGCGCGGGAAGGCGCCCAGGCGCAGGTTGTCGGTCACGCTCATGGTGGCGAAGACGCGGCGGCCTTCGGGTGAATGGGCAAGGCCCAGGCGCGCGATGTGATAACTCTCCAGGCCGTCCACGCGCTTGCCATTGAGCGTGATCTCGCCCGAGGTCGGCTTGATCATGCCGCTGATGGCCCGCATCGTCGTGGTCTTGCCGGCGCCGTTGGAGCCGATCAGGGTCACGACCTTGCCCTTGGGTACTTCCATGTCGATGCCGTGCAGCACTTGCACCTTGCCGTAGCCGGCGCTGAGATTTTTGATCGTCAACATCCATCAATCCTCGTGTTCTCTTTGGGCCGAGCGCCGGGCCGCTCCCAAGCCGGCCCGCTTGGCGATGTGCCTGCCGGTCGAACCGGCAGGCATCGCCGTCCCCTCGGGGGACCGGTCGACGTACGCGTCGGACGAGGGGCTCATGTTGTCTGGCCGCCGAGGTAGGCCTCGATGACCTTCTCGTCAGATTGAACGGCGGTCGGCGTGCCTTCGGCAATCTTCTGGCCGAAGTCCAGCACCGAGACGGTGTCGCAAAGCTTCATCACCACGTCCATGTGGTGCTCGATGAGGATCACCGTCACGCCCTGTTCGCGGATCTTCTTGATGATCTTGAGCAGTTCCTCGATGTCGGGCGCGGTCAGGCCGGCCGCGGGTTCGTCGAGCAGCAGCAGCTCGGGATCGAGCGCCAGGGCGCGGGCGATTTCGAGCAGGCGCTGGCGGCCGTAAGGCAGGTTGCGCGCCTCCTCGCCGGCCATGTCGGCCAGGCCCACGAAGTCGAGCAGGGCCAGCGCGCGGGCCGCATTCGCGCGGCGCTCGCGCTTGAAGCCGGGCAGCGAGAGCGCGATCTGGATCAGGTTGCTGCGGTAGGTGTGGTGCAGGCCCACCTGCACGTTCTGCAGCGCCGTCATCTCGCCGAAGAGCTGCACGTTCTGGAACGTGCGCGCAATGCCCGAGAGCGCGATCTGCGCGGAGCTGCGGCCGTTCACGGCCTTGCCCTTGAAGGCGATCGTGCCGGCCGTGGGCACGTAGATGCCGGTCAGCACGTTCATCATCGTGCTCTTGCCCGAACCATTGGGGCCGATCAGGCCGTGGATGGTGCCGCGCTTGACCATCAGATCCACGTCGTTGAGCGCCTTCAGGCCGCCGAACTGCATCAGCACCTGCTTGGCGTCGAGCAACGTTTCGCCGGTGCCGGCGGCCTGCGTGGTCAGGGCCGTGGCCTTGGTGCCGTCGGCCGCGGCCAGGCGCACTTCCTCGGCCATGGCGGCGGCGCCGGTCTTGAGGTTCAGCGCGCTGCGCACGAAACCGACGATGCCGTCCTGCAGGTAGTAGACGATGAAGAGCGTGATCAGGCCGTAGATGGTCAGGCGCCAGTCGGCCAGGCCTTGCAGCGCGAAGGAAACGATGGCCAGGCCGGCACTGCCGATCACCGGAATGGCGGCGGCCTGCCAGCTGAGGCGGCCACGCTTCACACCCACCGCTACAGAGACGACGACCAGCACGGCCAGCGAGGTGGCGACGACGCGGAACTGGCTGATGTCGTCGAGCAAGTTGGGCAGCATCACCAAAATGGTGGCGCCGATCAGCGATCCCGCGCGCGACTTGCGCCCGCCCATGATGACCGAGAGCAGGAAGAGCACGGTCAGCTCGAAGTTGTAGGTATTGGGCGAGATGTACTGCTCGGAAAACGCGTAGAGCCCGCCCGCCAGACCGGCCAGGCCCGCGCTGATCACGAAGGCATAAACCTTGTAGCGATAGACCGAAACGCCCATGCAGTCCGACGCCACGGGGCTGCCGCGCAGGGCCTCAAATGTGCGGCCCAGATGCGAGTGCAGCACGCGGTCCACGAAGATCATGGCGGCGATCATCAGCACGGCGACGAGCCAGAAGAATTCCGTGTCGGTCAGCTGGTGCGTCAGCAGGATCGGCTTGGTGAGCATGATGCCCATCGGCCCCGAGGTCAGGAAATCCATCTCGTTGATCAGGATCTGGATGATGGTGCCGAAGGCCAGCGTCACCATGGCCAGATACGGCCCCGTGACGCGCAGCGCCGGCAGGGCCAGCAGCGCGCCGAACACGGCCGTGATGGCGATGGCCGACACCAGCACCACGAGCACCGGCGCGTTCAGGTGCATCACCATCGTGCCCACGGTGTAGGCACCCACGCCGAACAGGCCCGCGTGGCCCAGCGAGACCTGGCCGGTGTAGCCCACCACGATGTCCAGCCCGAACAGCACGATCGCGTAGATCATGATCGTGACGAGCAGGTGGATGTAGTACGGATTCGTGACGGCCAGCGGAAAGGCGCCGAGCAGCGCCACGCCGACCAGGGAAGCGATCAGTGTTTTTGTTTTCATTTTTTTGCTCAGACCTTCTTGATCGCGGTTTTTCCGAACAAGCCTGCTGGCTTCACCGCCAGCACGATCAGAAGAAGAACAAGGCCCGGCACATCCTGGTAGCCGGTCGAGATATAAAAACCCGAGAGCTTCTCGACCACGCCGAGGATGATGCCGCCGACGATGATGCCCATGCCGCTGGTCAGGCCGCCGATGATGGCGACCGCGAAGGCCTTCAGGCCCAGCGTGCCGCCCATGGTGGCACCGGCCAGCGTAATCGGCGCGACGAGCACGCCCGCCAGCGCAGCAGCCATCGAAGACAGCGCGTATGAAAACGTGATCACGAGGCCGGTGTTGATGCCCATGAGCTTGGCGGCGTCGCGGTCGTTGAAGGTGGCGACCACAGCCTTGCCGTAGATGGAGCGGCGGTTGAAGAGTTCCACCGCCAGCATCATCGCGATGGCACCGACGACCACGAGCAATTCGCGCGGCAGCACGTTGGCGCCGAGGATCGTGATCGGTGCTTCAGGCACCGGCGAGGGAAATGGCATCTGGTCGCGGCCCCAGACGTTCTCGGCCACGTTCTTGAAGATGATGCCCAGCGCGATGGTGGACATGATCCAGCCGAACTCGCTCTTGATCTTGATGGCCGGACGCACGCCGATGAACTCGACCAGCGCACCCTGGAAAGCACCGAACACGCACACGAGTGGCAGGACGAGCCAGTAGTTGATGCCGAAGCGCGTCAGCGAAAGGCCGACCAGCGCACCGAGCATCAAGGCTTCACCCTGGCCGAAGTTCAGCGTGTCGGAGGTGGCGAAGGTCAGCTGATAGCCGAAGGAGACGACCGCGTAAATCATCCCCAGGGCAATGCCGCTGAGGATCAACTGGGTCAGGATCTGTACGTCCATGGGATTCCCAATGACTGCTGCTGGATCAAATGCAAAACCGCCGAGCAGTCTGAGGGGACCACTCGGCGGACAGAGCTTAGCGCTCCGGGATTACTTCTTGCTGCCTTCGGCCGTGGCCTTCTTCTGGTCGGCCTCGTACGCGTAGGCCACGCGTGCGCCCTTGACCTCGCCGAAGACCGGAATCTTCATGTCGATCGCTTCGTGGTTGGTCTTGCTGAAGGGCTTGTTGTAGGTCGTGACCACGCCTTCGACCGGCGCCTTCAATTCTTCCAGCGCGGCCTTGATCTTCGGGCCTTCGGTGGAGTTGGCCTGCTTCATGGCCGCGGCCAGCAGGTAGATCGAGTCATAGCCCTGCGCGGCCGAAACCGGCGAGTCCATCCGTCCGCCCTTCGGGCTGAAGTTCTTGATGAAGGAGATGATGAAGCTCTGGCGCTTGGCGTTGGTGGGCTCCTGGATGAAGGTCTGCGGCATGCGCGCGCCTTCGCCGCCCGGGCCTGCGTTGTCGATGTAGTTGGCCATCGACAGGGTCCACGAACCGACGATGGGCACCTTCCAGCCGATCTTGGTCATGCCGTTGGCGATCTGCGCCAGCTCAGGCCCGATGCCGTAGGTCAGCACCGCGTCGGCGCCGGCGGCCTTGGCCTTGAGCAGCTGGGCGGTCATGTCCACGTCGCCGATGTTGAACTTCTCGTTCGCCACCGGGGTCATGCCCTTCTTCTCGAGCGCGGCGACGAGGTCCTTCTGTCCGAGCTGGCCGTAGTTGGTCGAGTCGGCCAGGATGGCAACCTTCTTGAAGCCGCGGCGCGCCACTTCTTCCACGATCATCGGCGCCTGGATGCTGTCATTGGCGGCGTTGCGGAAGATGTAGTTTTCGGGCTGGGTGTCGAACTGGTGCGTGACCAGCGAGCCCGTGGCCACGTTGTTCATCACGGGGATCTTGGCCTGCTGATAGAAGCGCTGCGAAGCCAGCGCCACGCCGGTATTGATGTAGCCGACGGTGGCCACAACCTTCTCGCGATTGATCAGCTCCTGGGCGATCTGCACGCCGCGCTCGTTCTTGGCTTCGTCGTCGCGCTCCACCAGTTCGATCTGGCGACCGAGCACGCCGCCGGCGGCATTGATTTCCTTGGCCGCCAACCTGACGCCATCTCGCATGGACACGCCCATGGACGAGGAACCGCCGGTGTAGGGACCGCTCACGCCGATCTTGATCGGATCTGCGGCCTGGGCCATGGAGAAGGCGGCCAGCAAACTGGCGGCCAGCAGGGACTTGGCTTGGATGTTCATGGTTTGTCTCGCTCTGTAGTGGATTGGGGTGCATCGCTCTATGACGACGACTACGCCACGCTGCGGCCCACGCCTTACGCTAGCTTGACACCCCTGCCCTGTCCAGGTGCACCGCAAAACGGGAACCCCGACAGGCAGGGCGATCCAGCCCGCGCTGCGGATCCTACGTACGGAAAACTCCCGTGTCCATGCGGCAACAGGCCGAGGCCTGTTTGGCCTACTGTCCGCCCTTTATTTGGCCTGCTGCCTGCCTTCGAAATCGCCGGCCGTGCTGACCAGGAAGCCGTTGGCGTGAACGTACTTCTTCCACGCCGCGTTGGCCTGGGCGAGCGTGACGGCGGCGATGCGGGCATCGAGGCGCGCTTCCTCGTCCCAGCGCTTGCCGGTTTCGGCCATGAAGTTCAGCGAGCCGGCCAGGCTGCCGTCGCGCGAACGGGAACGCTTGCGGGCTTCGAGTACTTCGTGGCGCGCACGCTCCAATTCCTCGGCCGTGATGCCGTCCTTGTCCATCCGTGCCAGCTCTTCGCCAACGATGCCGATGACCTTGTCGCGGTTCTCCGGTGCGAAGCTCGCGCGGATGGAGATGCCGGCGTCCTGGCCGTAGTAAGGCACGCCCAGGTCTGCGCCGATGCTGTAGGTCAGGCCATCGGTGCGGCGCACGCGCGTGGACAGGCGCGTTTCCATGCCGCCTTCGCCGAACACTCGGGCCGCCAGCATCAGCGGCAGGTAGTCGGCCTCTTCGCGGTTCATCGTGATGCGCTGGGCCATGTGCAGCTCGGCATTGGTCTTGTCCTTGGCCTGCACGTCCACCCGTTCGGCGGGCACTTGCAGGGGCTTGGAAATCCAGCGCTCGAAGCGCGGCGCGCCGGGCTTTTTCCAGGCCCCGAAAGTCTGCTCGATCGCGGCTTCCAGGCCTTCCGGAATTGCACCGACCACAGCCACGCGCGCGGCGTCTGCCGACCAGTACTGCTGGTAGAAAGTGCGCACGTCTTCGATGCGCGTGCTGCTGGCTTCGGCGAGGCGTTCGTCCAGGCTCATCATGTAGTCGGGGTCGCCGATCTTCGCGCCGCGAGCCTTGTTGTAGAAGCCGCGCACGGCCTCAAGCCGCATCGTTCCAAGCTCCTGTCGCGACGCTTCCATCCCGGCCAGCTGCGCCTTCTTGATGCGGTCGAAGGCGTCGGCCGGCAGCAGCGGGTGCTGCATCAGGTCGGCCGCGAGACGCAGCGCATCGATCAGCGTGTCCTTCTCCGCGCTGATGGACAGCGTGGCGCCCTGGTTGCCGCCGTCGATGCCCACGCCGGCCTTCAGGCGCACGAACTCGTCGCGCAGCTTTTGCTTGTCGATGGACGGCGTGCCTTCGAACAGCAGCTCGTCGATCTGCGTGGTGCCCAGGGCCGCGGTGGTGGCGCGCGGCTCGCCCCAGCGCAGCTGCATCAGCAGGGTGACGGTGTTGCCGCGCGTCTGCTTGTTCAGCGTCTCCAGCTCGATGCCGCTCTTCAAGGTCTTGAACACGCTGCGGCTCGTCAGCAGCTCGGTCGTGGGGTCGAAACGCTCGCCCTCTTCCACCTTGGGTGGCGCCTTCAGCTGGGCCAGGCGCTCGTTCAGCGGCGGCGCGGCGGGGATCTCCACGCGCTCCACTTGCTCGGCCGGCAGGTAGCGGCCCAGGGTGCGATTGGCCGGCTTGAAGTACGCCTTGCGCACGCGGTCCACATCGGCCAGCGTGACCTTCGGGATGTCATCCATCAGCTGGAACAGCAGGCGCCAATCGCCGGCACCAAGCAGGCCCGAGATCTGGCCGATCAGGCCCTCGGGCGACTTCATCTGGTTGCGGTAGGACAGCACGGCGAGGTCGCGCACGCGCTTGAGTTCTTCTTCGGTAAAAGGCTTGTCGCCGCGGCCCTCGGTCAGGTCGAGCAGCTTGGTCTCCACCGCTGCCGCATCGGCATCCTTGGGCAATACCGCGAAGGCATTCGAGACGCCCGCGTCGGCCTGGCCCTGGCCGCCCAGGCCCGCGTAAACGGTGAGCTTGGTCTCCACCAGTTCCTTGTACAGATGGCCGCTGGGTTGCATGGACATCAAGAGGCCGTAGACCAGCAACGCGGCTGAATCAGGGTGGCCGATGGCGGGCACGTGATAGGCGGCCATCAACATGGGCTGGCCGCCGATGCGGCGTACGACGACCGTGCGCTCGCCATCCTGCGCGGGCTCGATCGTGTAGGGCTGCGCAATCGCATCAGCGGGCTTCTTCAAGGGGCCGAAGGCGGCCGCGATCTTCGTCAGCGTGGTCTTCGGATCGAAGCGGCCGGCGACCAGCACGGTGGCGTTGTCGGGCCGGTAGAAGCGCTTGTAGAAGGCCTGCAGCTTCTCGATCGGCACGCCCTCGATATCGCTCTTGGGGCCGATGGTGGCGTGGCCGTAGGCATGCCAGTCGTAGGCCGCGGCCATCACGCGCTTGGAGAGCACGGCACCGGGTTCGTT